>Ga0308156_1001694_pt1 | contig 23567 bp, 14 predicted proteins | sample PhyAR2_FD_201041 | JGI IMG/M metagenome (GOLD analysis project Ga0308156, IMG submission 201041) | Phyllosphere microbial communities from UC Gill Tract Community Farm, Albany, California, United States - DLSL A.R2 | ecosystem: Host-associated > Plants > Phyllosphere > Unclassified | place: USA... | reverse complement strand
TGAACCTGGGCTTTGGCTCGGTGATGATGGACGGCTCGCTGATGAGCGACGGCAAGACCCCGTCGTCCTTTGACTACAACGTCGATGTGACCCAGAAGGTCGTCGCGATGGCCCACCAGATCGGTGCCACCGTCGAAGGCGAGCTGGGCTGCCTGGGCAACCTGGAAACCGGTGAAGCCGGCGAAGAAGACGGCATTGGCGCCGAAGGCAAGCTGGACCACAGCCAGATGCTGACCGACCCCGAGGAAGCGGCCGTGTTCGTCAAGGCCACGCAGCTGGACGCGCTGGCCATTGCCATCGGCACCAGCCACGGCGCCTACAAGTTCAGCCGCAAGCCCACCGGCGACATCCTGGCGATCTCGCGCGTCAAGGAAATCCATGCCCGCATCCCCAACACCCACCTGGTGATGCATGGCTCCTCGTCGGTGCCCCAAGAGCTGCTGGCCATCATCAACCAGTACGGCGGCAAGATGAAGGAAACCTACGGCGTGCCCGTCGAAGAGATCCAGGAAGCCATCAAGTACGGCGTGCGCAAGATCAACATCGACACCGACATCCGCCTGGCGATGACCGGCGCGGTTCGCAAGTTCCTGGCCGAAAACCCCGACAAGTTTGATGCCCGCGAATGGCTCAAGCCCGCCCGTGAAGCTGCCAAGCAAGTCTGCAAGGCCCGCTACATCGAGTTCGGCTGCGAAGGCCAGGGCGGCAAGATCAAGGGCTACAGCCTGGAGCAGATGGCCAAGAAGTACAGCGCCGGCGATCTGGCCCAGCTGGTCAAGTAAATCTGCCTGCATTGCCAGTGCCTGGGGCACTGGCCGCAAAAGCCTGCAATCGCACCCGCATTGCAGGCTTTTGCTTTTGGGCCTACGCGATGCGGCGATAACCGCACACGCGCACTGCGGCCGGTGTTTTTGCACAATGCCATGCATCGCAAACAAAGGAGCGCACAGCATGCAGACAAGCCATTCCTGGGACCTGGACCTGGTGGTGATTGGTGGCGGATCGGGGGGCGTGCGGGCTGCACGCATGGCGGCAGCGCGGGGTGCCAGGGTGGCGGTGGTGGAGTCCAAGGCCATGGGCGGAACCTGCGTCAACGTCGGCTGCATTCCCAAAAAACTCTACAGCTATGCGGCCGGTTACGCCGAGGCCTTTGACGAGGCGCGTGGCTATGGCTGGCAAATGCCCGAGACCATTGCGCTGGATTGGCAGGCGCTGAAGACAGCACGCGCGCGGGAAATCACCCGCCTCAATGGCATCTATGAAGGCCTGATGCGCAATGCCCAGGTGGAGCGCATTGCCGGCCAGGGCCGTCTGACCGATGCCCACACGGTGGTGGTTTCTGCCGATGGCGCCGATGTGCGCACGCTGCACGCTGCCCATATCCTGATCGCCACCGGCGGCACGCCGGTGCGCCCGGACCTGCCCGGCAGCGAGCATGTGATCGTCTCCGACGACATGTTTGACCTGGCCCAGTTGCCGCGCCGCCTGGTGGTCGTGGGCGCCGGCTACATCGGCTGCGAGATGGCGAGCATCTTCCACGGGCTGGGCGTCCAGGTGAGCCTGCTGCACCGGGGCGACCAGATTCTGCGCGGCTTTGACGACGAGGTGCGCAGCTTTGTCGCCGAGGAAATGCGCAAGAGCGGGGTGGAGCTGCGCATGAAGACGGAGGTGACATCCATTGCCTGCGACACTGCCAGCGGCGAGCGCACCCTGACCCTGGCCGATGGCAGCACCCTGAAAGCCGACCAGGTGCTGTACGCCACCGGCCGCAAGGCCAACGTCAGCGGCCTGGGGCTGGAGGCGCTGGGCATTGCGCTGGACAAGAGCGGCGCCATCGTCGTCGATGCGCAGATGGCCACCGCCCAGCCGAGCGTGCATGCGCTGGGCGATGTCGTGGGGCGCATGGAGCTGACCCCGGTGGCGCTGGCCGAAGCGATGGCCTGGGTGGACCATATCTGGGGCCCCGAGGCCGGCAAGGATGCCCGGGTCATGGACTACGACAACATCCCGACGGCGGTGTTCACCCATCCGCAGATCGGCACTGTCGGCCTGACCGAGGCCCAGGCCCGCGAGCGCCATGGGGCCGTGCGCATCTACCGCAGCGATTTCAAGCCGCTGCGCCATACCTTGTCGGGACGCAGCGAGCGCTGCCTGGTCAAGCTGGTCGTCGATGACGCCAGCGACAAGGTACTAGGCCTGCATGTGGTCGGCGCCGATGCCGCCGAAATCACCCAGGGCTTTGCGGTGGCCCTCAAGGCCGGTGCCACCAAGGCGCTGTTTGACCAGACGATCGGCATCCATCCGACGATGGCCGAAGAGCTGGTCACCTTGCGCGAAGTAATCCGCAAGTAAGCTTCAGATCGCGGCAGTTGCTGCTTTGCAACATCTTATAAATTCTCTCTATAAAGGCCGCGTGTCTCGGGCATGATACGCGCTCTTTACAGAGGAGATACATATGAAGGAGTGGGTGTATCCGCGCGAGCGGACACTGGGCGCCATCACCCTGGTTCTGGGTCTGTTGGCATGGTTGCTGATCTTGTTGCTGACCCTGGGCACGGTGCTGATCTACCTGCTCGTCGGTTTCATTTTTTATCTTTTTGCACAGTCGGCATTGATTGCCTGGCTGCGCGGCACTGCCGTGCGCCTGTCGGACGAGCAGTTCCCCGAGCTGTATCTGCAGTACCTGCAATGCTGCAAGAAGCTGGAGCTGGTCGACCCGCCCGAGGCCTATCTGCTGCAAGGCGATGGCTTGATGAATGCCTTTGCGACCCGCTTTCTGGGCCGCAACTTCGTCATCGTGCTGAGCGACACGGTCGACGCGATGCGTGCCTTGCCCGATGGCATCAACTTCTACTTCGGCCATGAGCTGGGCCATATCAAGCAGGGCCACCTGACCGGGCACTTCTGGCGCATGCCAGTGCTGTGGCTGCCGCTGGTCGGGGCCGCCTACGCGCGTGCCAAGGAGTACACCTGCGACCTGCACGGCCGCGCCTGCTGCGAAGGCTCGGAGTCCGCAGGCCGTGCCCTGTCGGTGCTCGCCGCTGGCGCGCAGAAGTGGAAAACCATCAATCTGGTGCAGTATGCGCGCCAGACCATGAGCAACCGGGGCTTCTTCCCCGATCTGCACGAGCTGCTGAGTGGCTACCCCTGGCTGACCAAGCGCGTGGCGCGCATGATCAGCCCCGGCATCAAGATGCCGGGCCGCAATCCCTTCTCCTATCTGTTTGCGCTGTTCGTGCCCTATGGCGGCCGGGCTGGCGGCGGGGCGGTGGGCCTGCTGATGGTGATCGCGATCATCGGTATCGCTGCTGCGGTCGCGATACCGGCACTCAAGGGCGGCGCCGGTGGGGGTGCCTTCAGCCAGATGCTGATGCAAGGCATGCAGTCGCAAAAGGGCAAGGAGGCCTTCGAGAAGGAATGGACCCAGGCCGAGCCGGTGCGCCAGGCGCTGTCCCGCTACTACCAGACCTATGAGGAAGTACCTGACTCCCTGTCCGATGCCGGTGTGTCGCCCGAGCAGGAAGGCAGGCTGATGTATGACAGCGAGGACATGTCGCTGACCGCGCTGACCATCCATGGCCAGTTGCAGATGCAGCCGATGCAGGGCGAGGGCGGCAAGGTGGTCTGGCATTGCAGCGCTGATGGCGCGGCGCAACAGTACCTGCCGGCCAGTTGCCAGAGCAAGTGAAGCATTTGGATACACTCGCTGCCGAAGTCTCCTGATTCAGCCCGGCGGCCTCGGACAGAATCCGCAACGGCCTTGCTATGATGCAGGGCTTGGCGGTGTGGCACAGGCCACGCGCTGTCTGTGGGCCGCCGCCACTGTTTTCAGGATCCGTCTATGTCTTTTTCCGCTGCCCGTTCTCTGTCCTGGCTGGGGTGCGCCGCCGCAGCCGTGGTGCTGAGCGCCTGCGCGCCGCTGCCTTCGAATGTGGAGCCGGTGGGCCGCACCCTCGTGTCCATGGACCAGAACACGGACCTGCGCTGGACCTACTGGGGCACCGACAGCGAGGTGCTCGATGTGCTGCCCGAAGACCTGGCCAAGGACAAGCCGCTGCAGGCCAAGCTCTGGCAGATGCGCACCCGGCTGGGCGAACTGGTGGGCGTGATGTCGCTGCGCTCCAACGTCGATGACCTGAACAACAAGAATACCGTCTGGACCCAGGACTGCCCCAAGCAAAAGGGCGTGCTGGTCGAGCGCACCCAGGGCCTGAACATTGGCCGCGTGGACTGCCTGCGCATCAAGCGCACCGCCAACAGCAGCGATTGGCTGGCGCAGAACGATGCGGCGATGGCATCCCGCCTGGAGGCCGCTGGTGTCTACTTTGCGCGCCCGGTGGCCTATGTGTCCTACCAGTTCACCACCAGCAATGGCGGCTATGTCGAAGCGCAGGTGCTGGTGGACCAGCGCCTGGTGCGTCCGCCGATCCGCAGCAGCGTGGACTTTCTGGCCGCTGGCCGCTCGCTGGACCGCTGGGCGCAAGCACTGGCGCGCTCGATGCGTGAGAGCACCGGCTACTTCAATGGCGTGCTGACCGTGCCACCTTTCCCTTACGAGATCGACCAGCAGCCGTATTACGAGACCAAGCAGGACGACTCCGATGTACTGTTTGGCAAGGAAAAGCCCAATCCGCAGGCCGCTGAGGAGAAAGCTGCGTCGGTGGTTGCCCCTGCGGGGACAGCCCCTGCCGCGGCCGCACCCGCCAAGCGCTGATCGCTTCCCCTGCTCTGCAGCAGCCATGGCCTCGGTCATGGCTTTTTTTTGTCTTTTTACGGGTATATCCAGACTTGGAATGGGCCCAGAATTTGCACAATAGGGTCACATCGAACAACATGGCTCAACAGCAAGCCGGGCGCACTGGGCGCCGGCACCCGCTGTATGACCGACAGGAGACTTGTGCATGACCGAACGCCCATGGCTGGCCACTTACCCCCCAGAGATTCCCGAGGACATTGATCCTGAGCGCATTCCCACCTTGGTGCAGTTGCTCAACCAGGCCTTCATCCAGTACGCTGACCGCACGGCGCTGCATTTCATGGGCGCGCGCTTCAGCTACCGCCAGCTCGACGACTACAGCGTGGCGCTGGCCGCCTACCTGCAGACCTTGCCGCTGGCCAAGGGCGACCGCGTAGCGCTGATGATGCCCAATGTGCCGCAGTATGCGGCGGCTGTCGCTGCCGTGTTGCGCGCGGGCCTCGTGGTGGTCAATGTGAACCCGCTCTATACCGCCTCGGAGCTGGACCACCAGCTCAAGGACAGCGGCGCCAAGGTGATGATCGTGCTGGAGAACTTTGGCGCCACCGTGCAGAACTGCCCGGCCCACCGCCAGCTCGAGAAGATCATTGTCTGCAGCATGGGCGATTGCCTGGGTCTGATCAAGGGCAGCATCGTCAACTACGTGGTGCGCCACAGCAAGAAGCTGGTCGCGCCTTTCACCCTGGAGCGCAGCATCCGCTACCCCGATGCGATCCGGGAGGGCGAGCGCCATAGCTTCTCGCCGGTCGAGATCGGACTGGACGATGTCGCTGCGCTGCAGTACACCGGCGGCACCACTGGCGTGGCCAAGGGCGCGGTGCTGTTGCACCGCAACCTGGGCGCCAATGTGCTGCAGGTGCAGGCCTGGTACGGGCCGGCGCTCAAGACCATTCCGCAAGGGGAGCAGCCGCTGTGTGTCTGTGCGCTGCCGCTCTACCATATCTTCGCGTTCACGGTCTGTTTTCTGCTGTCGATGCGCCTTGGGCACCAGGTGCTGCTGATCCCCAACCCGCGCGACATGAAGGCGGTGCTGGGCGAGCTGGGCAAGTACGAGTTCCATACCTTGCCAGCCGTCAACACCTTGTTCAACGGCCTGATGAGCCACCCCGATTTCGACAAGGTGAACTGGAAGAACCTGCGCGTGGTCGTGGGCGGCGGCGCGGCGGTGCAATCGTCCGTGGCCGAGCGCTGGCTGCAGCGCGTTGGCCAGCCCATCGTCGAAGGCTATGGCCTGTCCGAAACCAGCCCGGTGGCCAGCTGCAACTTCGTCGGCACCGGCCAGAAGGCCTCGGGCTCGATCGGCTACCCGATGCCGGGCACCGACATGGCCATCCTCGACGATGCCGGCGAGCCGGTGCCACAAGGCGAGCGGGGCGAGGTCTGCATACGCGGCCCGCAGGTGATGGCCGGCTACTGGCAGCGCCCGGACGAGACGGCCAAGTCCATGACCGAGGACGGGTTCTTCCGCTCGGGCGATATCGGCATCATGGAGCCCGATGGCATGTTCCGCATCGTCGACCGCAAGAAGGACATGGTGCTGGTCAGCGGCTTCAACGTCTACCCCAATGAGGTGGAGGACGTGGCCGCATCCTTCCCCGGCGTGGCCGAATGCGCGGTGGTCGGTGTGCCCGACGAGAAGACCGGCGAGGCGATCAAGCTGGTGGTGGTACGCAAGTCCGCCGATGTGACCGAGGCACAGCTGCGCGCCCATTGCGCCGAGCACCTGACCGGCTACAAACGGCCCAAGTACATCGAGTTCCGCGACAACCTGCCCAAGACCCCGGTCGGCAAGATCCTGCGGCGCGAGCTGCGCGAGCTGCGCGACCAAAGCACCAACGCCTGAGCGCCGCAGACCAGTAAGGCAAAGCGGAGATTGCAGCGACAATCTCCGCTTTGCCTTTTCTGGATTCCGACGTGACCCTTGCCATTCTCAGCGCCCTTCCCGAGGAGCAGGCCGGCATTGCTGCGCTGCTGACCGATGCCCGCATCCACGACCATGCCGGCCGCCGCTATAGCTGCGGTCAGCTGCACGGCCAGGCGGTGGTGCTGGCGCTGTCGGGCATCGGCAAGGTGGCGGCGGCCAGCACGGCGGCGACCCTGATCGAGCGCTTTGGCGCACGCGGCATCGTGTTTACCGGTGTGGCCGGAGGCCTGGGCGACGGTGTGCAGGTGGGCGATGTGGTCGTGGCCACCCGCTATGCGCAGCACGACCTGGACGCCTCGCCGATCTTCCCGCGCTACGAGGTGCCGGGCTATGGCCGTGCCCGCTTTGACTGCGATGCCGCGCTGAGCGCGCAGCTGGCCCTGGCCGTGCAGCAATGCCTGGCGGGCGGCGCAGCGGCCTGGACGGCCGAACTGGGCCTGCCCGCGCCGCAGATGCACCAGGGTCTCGTCGTCAGCGGCGACCGTTTTGTCAGCAGCGCCGCCGAAGTGCAGGCCCTGCGCAGCGGCTTGCGGGCAGCGGGCATGGATGCGCTGGCCGTCGAGATGGAGGGCGCCGCCGTCGCCCAGGTCTGCGCCGACCATGGCTTGCCGTTTGCTGCGATGCGCAGCATTTCCGACCGGGCCGACGACAGCGCGCACCTGGACTTTCCCCGCTTCATCCAAACGATCTCCAGCCGCTATGCGCAGCACATCATCGGCAGCCTGGTGCGGAGCTTGCCGGCCCGCTGAATGGCCGGCCCGGTAGCGCGGGTGACTGTGCAGCGCGGCAAGCCTGGTCACAATGGCGCGCTGCCTTGATCTGACCATGCCCCTTTTTTCCGCTCCATCCTTTGCGCCCGGCCAGGTGCTGACCACCTGCAAACTGGGCCTGGGGCAGATGCTGTCCTGGGGCTCGGCGTTCTACCTGCCCGCCATCCTGGCCGGCGCGATGGGCGAGAGCCTGGGCATACCGCCATCGCGCATCTTTGCCGCGTTCTCGGTGGCGTTGCTGATGATGGCGCTCACCGGGCCAGTGGCCGGGCGGCTGATCGACCGCTGGGGCGGGCGCCCGCTGCTGATGGCCACCAACCTGCTGTTTGCGCTGGGGCTGGTGCTGCTGTCGCAGGTGCAGACCCAGGTCCAGCTGTTTGCGGTCTGGCTGCTGCTGGGCCTGGCGATGGGAGCGGGGCTGTACGAGGCGGCCTTTGCCACCTCGGTGCGCCTCTACGGCAAGGCAGCGCGGGGCAGCATTGTCGGCATCACCTTGTTTGGCGGCTTTGCCAGCACCTTGAGCTGGCCGCTGACTACCTGGCTGCTGCATGGCTGGGGCTGGCGCGAAGCCTGCCTGGTCTGGGCGGGCGTGCAGTTGCTGGTATTGCTGCCGTTGCATGCGAGCCTGCCCCGTGCGCCCGCGCGTGCCAGCGCCGATGCGGTGGTGCCACCAACGGGCTTGCCGGCGGCGCCCGCCGTGCCTGCCGCTGCCTTGCGGGGCCAGTGGCTCAGCCTGGTCTTGCTGGCGCTGACCTTTGCCGCGATCTGGTTCATCGGCACCTCGATGATGTCGCACCTGCCGCGCCTGCTGATGGTCAGCGGCGCCAGCGCGACAGCGGCCGTGGCTGCGGCAGCGCTGGTGGGCCCTGCCCAGGTGGCCAGCCGCATTGCAGATTATGCTTTTCTGCGCCGCGCCCATCCGCTGTGGTCAGCGCGCATTGCCGTGACGGCCTATCCGTTGGCGGCCTTGCTGCTGGCGGTTTTTGGTGCACCGGGTGCCTGGGCCTATGCGTTGGCCTTTGGGCTGGGCAACGGCATCATGACGGTCGTCATCGGTACGCTGCCGCTGGCGATGTTTGGCGCGCAAGGCTATGGCCAGCGCCAAGGCCTGCTGATGGTGCCGGCCCGCATGACCCAGGCCAGCGCCCCTTTTCTGTTTGGCCTGGCGCTGGAGCAGTGGCAGCTGGGCGCCCTCTGGGTGCTGATGCTCGCCGCCTCGATGGCCGCAACGGCGCTGTGGTGCCTGCGGCCCAAGCAGGTGTAGCGCGCGCGGGGGGGGCGTTACTTGAGCCAGCCGCGCTTGCGGAAGTACAGCATCGGGATCAGCGCGCTGCCCACCATCAGCGCAATACCGTAGGCATAGCCATATTGCCAGTCGATCTCGGGCATGTACTTGAAGTTCATGCCGTAGACGCTGGCGATCAAGGTGGGTGGCAGCAGCGCGACGCTGGCCACCGAGAAGATCTTGATGATCTTGTTCTGGTTGATGTTGATGAAACCGACGGTCGCATCCATCAGGAAGTTGATCTTGTCGAACAGGAAGGCGGTGTGGTTGTCCAGCGATTCGATGTCGCGCAGGATCTGGCGCGCATCTTCGAACTGGTCGGAGTTGAGCATCTTGCTGCGCATGACAAAGCTCACGGCACGGCGGGTGTCCATCACATTGCGGCGAATGCGGCCGTTCAAGTCTTCCTGGCGCGCGATGGCCGAGAGCACTTCGCTCGCATGGGTGTCGGTCACATTGCCGGCCAGCACCTGGGTGCTGACTTTTTCCAGGTCGTCGTAGATGCCTTCCAGGGTGTCGGCCGAGTACTCGGCGTCGGCATCGAACAGCTTGAGCAGGACGTCCTTGCTGTCCTCGATCAGGCCGGGCGCGCGGCGGGCACGCAGGCGCAGCAGGCGGAACACCGGCACATCCTCATCGTGGATGGAAAACAGCACGCCGTAGCTTTTGAGCGCGGCATTGTGCAGGTTCATGATGAAGGCCACGCGCACGCTGCGCGGGTCGTCTTCGTCATCGATCAGGAAGTCGCTGCGGATGTGCAGATCGCCATTGTCTTCTTCGTAGAAACGGGCCGATTCCTCGATGTCCTGGTCCATCGCGTCTTCGGGAATGGACAGGCCATAGTGCTGCTTGATCCAGCGCTTTTCTTCAAGGGTGGGGGACTCGAGGTCCACCCAGATCGGCTGAAAACGGGCCAGGTCCTGCAGGGATTCGATCTCTTCCTGCACCAGACGGCCATTGGCAAGCGTAAAGATGTTGAGCATAGGCTCACTTCCTTGTTGTTATTGGTCTGCAAAAGGGGGCGGGGGGCGCTTCCGACCCATGTGCAGCCATGTGCTTGCCAGGGTGGAAGCTACCAACTTGGGTAGGGATCCAAGGAGAGACTCCGGTTTGTGAATGGGCGCCATTATGGCATTCCCGCATCCGCTGCGCATGACGATGCGCTTTGTGGGGTTGCAGCGTTGTCAACACCCCACGCCAGCCGCTGTCAGTGGGTGCCTACATTCGCCTGATGGCATCCCGTTGGAGGCCCATCGGAGACAGATTGGAGGCAAATTGGCAGGTTTGTGAGGAAATTTAACGGCCGGCCTGGGCCAGCGCGAAGCACAGATCGGCCCAGGTTGCCGCCTTGGCCTGGGGTGTGCGCAGCAGGTGGCTCGGGTCGTAGCTGACCACGGCCGGCAGCTGGCTGCCGCCCAACTGGTGGAGCTGCTGGCGCAGGCGGGAGAAGGGCTGGTCGCCCGGCATCAGGTGGCGCACCGCCGGCAGGCCCAGCAGCAGGGCCATCGCAGGCTGGCATTCCTGCACCAGCGCATCGATGCTGTAGCTGGGCAAGCCATCATCGCCTTCCTGGTTGGCGGGGATGCGCGCCAGCGGCACCCAGTAGACGGGGGTATCGGTCAGGCGCATGGCCCGCAGCATCTGCAGCAGCAGCTGGCAGGCTTCACCCTGCTGGGGCGCGCCTTCGGGCAGCTCAGCCACCACCAGCCAGGCAGGCTGGGTGGCAGCGGCAGGCGGCTGCTGCTTGCCTTGCAGATCGAGCAGCACCGGCGCACGCAGCGCAAAGCGCACACGCGGAAAATCAGCCGGCAGCGCCTGCGGGGAGGTAGGCCGGGCGGCTGCGGGCGCAGGCGCAGGGGCTGGCGCTGCCGTCTCTGGGACGGCAGCCGCTGGCATCGTAGGTGTTGCGGGTGCAGCCGGTGCAGCGGTCCCTACCGTTGCAGGCACAGGCTCGGCGCGAAGCCGCGCTGCGGCCACCGGGGCTGGGGCCGGGGTCACCTCGGGCGCGGTCTGGGCGGCAGGCGCGGGCGATTCGGGCCACCACAGCGGGTGGCCCATCTCTTGCAGCATGGCGCGTTGGCGGGCGTCCAGGTTCAGGCTCATGGGGTGGTAGGCAGCAGATAACGCATGACCATGGCGTCCTCGCGTTCGACATGGGATACCGGATAGTAGCGCTTTCGCAGCCCTACCGATTCAAATCCAAACTGCAGGTAGATCTGCTGGGCGCGCAGATTGCTGATGCGCACTTCCAGCCAGATCGCCTGGGCGCGTGCGCTGACGGCCCAGCTGCGCAGCTGCTCCAGCAGCACCTTGGCCCAGCCCTGGCGCTGGTGCTGCGGGTTGACGGTGATATTGAGCAGGTGCAGCTCATCGACGCCCTGCATGGCGACAAAGTAGCCGATCAACGCCTCGTCGGCCCAGAGCAGTTGCATCGCATAGCCCATGGCCATCGAATCGATGAAATTGCCCCGCGTCCAGGGGTGGCTGTAGCACTGGTTCTCAACGGCCAGCAGCGCGTCCAGGTCCTCGGCGCGCAGCGCGGACCAGCGCAGCTGGGGCGTGGCGGGCAGGCTCATGGCGCACTGCCTGGGCTGCCGGCCGCCTGGGCTTGCTTTTCAGCCTCGCGCTCGGCCGTGGTCTTGGCGACCTTGTCGCGGATATAGAGGGGCAGCGCATCCTGCGCCGCCACCGCCTGGCCTTGGGCCAGCAGGTAGGGCGCCAGGCTCAGCAAGGCCTGGGCGGTGGGCATGGCCTGCAGATGGGTGGCACCGGGCGCCAGGCGATCACCATAGATGGGCTGGGCATTGCCGGCAACCACAAAGCCTGGGGGCACCTGCACATCCTGCGGCGGGCAGACCTGCAGATCGCCCAAGGTCTGCCAGTGGCCATCGGCATACTGGTAGACGGCGTTGTAGACCTCGTCCATGCGCGCGTCCAGGCAGGCCAGCACCTGGGTGCAACCATATTGCAGGCGGGCCTCTTCGGCCACCGCCATCAGGGTATCGACCGGCAGCACCGGCACACCCTGGCCGCCGTTGGCCACAAAGGCCAGGCCCTGGGCAATGGCGCAGGCGGTGCGCAGGCCGGTGAACGAGCCAGGGCCCCGGCCAAACACAATCGCATCCAGCGCGTCGAAGCCCAGGCCCGCATCGGCCATCAGGCCACGCACCGCCGGCAGTAACTGGCTGGAGGTGTGCTGGCCACCGGCACCGCTGTGCAGCCAGCGCCGGTCATCCCGTGCGGTGGCAATGAAGAGGGTGTCGGTACTGGATTCGAGGGCAAGCAGGTTCATGGGGTAGGGCGCGCGCGGGCACTGTGCAAGCGCCCGGTTTCAGCCCCTGTGCAGGGGCGGCAACCTGCCATTATCGGGGCAAAGCCAAGGCTGCATGCCGGGCTTGGGCATAGCCGCTAGACTGCTGCCCATGCAACAGATTTCTCCGATGGCGCCCCTTTCTCCGTCCCTCGCAGGGCTGAATCCCGGCCGGTCCGGCGGCAGCGGCCGCTGGCTGCTCCCGCTCGCGATTGCGCTCAGCCAGGTGGCCTGCGCCCAGACCCCGGCCGCCCCGGCTGCCGACCCGGCGCCCAAGCCTATCCGGCTGGCCCAGCCCGTGGCTGTAGCGCCCCAGGCAGCCCCGGTATCGGCCAGCGCAGCCATGCAGGCCCCTGCCGCAGCCGCCAGCGCCTGGCCTGCCGACCGCCTGCCGGCCGAGGTCGAAGCCGCGTTGCAGCGCGGCAAGGTAGCGCCCGATGCGGTCTCCGTGGTGGTGATGGATGTCAGCGGCGCGCAGCGCCCGCTGCTCGATGTGCACAGCGATGTGGGCCGCAACCCGGCCTCGGTGATGAAGCTGGTGACCACCTATGCGGCGCTCGAGATTCTGGGCCCCGCCTACACCTGGGACACCCGCATTGCGACCGACGGCCAGGTTGCCCAGGGCGCCCTCAATGGCAATCTCTATGTACAGGGCTCGGGCGACCCCAAGCTGGTGATGGAACGCCTCTGGCTGCTGCAGCGCCGCCTGCTGGGCCAGGGCATCCAGGTCATCGTCGGCGATGTGGTGCTGGACCGCTCGGCCTTCTCGCTGCCGCCCATCGACCCTGCACGTTTTGACAACGAGCCCTACCGGCCCTACAACGCCGTGCCCGATGCGCTGCTGCTGAACTACAAGTCGCTGACGATGCGCTTCATCCCCGATGCGGCCGCCGGCGTGGCCCGCATCGCCTACGAGCCGGCCGTTGCGCATCTGCGGCTGCCCAGCACCGTGCCCCTGCTCAAGACCAAGGGCAATGCCTGTGGTGACTGGCGCGGCGCGCTGAAAGCGCAGCTGTCCGATGCCACGCAGATCCAGTTCCTGGGCGGCTACCCGGCTGCCTGCGGAGAAAACAGCTGGGCCGTGGCGCCTGCCGCGCCCGACCGCTTTGCGCCCCGTGTGTTTGAAGGCATGTGGCGTGAGCTGGGCGGCAAGGTCACCGGCCAGGTGCGCATGGGCACGACGCCCGACGGCGTGCAGCCGCTGATGAGCTTCAGCTCGCCCACACTGGGTGAGGTGGTGCGCGACATCAACAAGTACAGCAACAATGTGATGACCCAGCAGGTGTTCCTGACCCTGGGCAAGGAGCGCGCCGGGGTCGGCACCTTTGAAGGCGGCCGCCAGGCGGTGGCGCAGTGGTGGAGCGAGCGCGTGCCCGGCATGGCTGCGCCCACCATCGACAACGGCGCCGGTCTCTCACGCGATGCGCGCATCACCGCCGGCTCGCTGGCCAAGATGCTCTCGGTCGCCTGGAACTCCAACGTCATGCCCGAGCTGATGGCCTCCATGCCCATCGTTGGTGTGGACGGCACGATGAAAAACAGCAAGAGCGCCCACACCGGCGGCGCCCATCTGAAGACCGGCACCCTGCGCGATGCCTCGGCCATTGCCGGCTATGTCAATGGCCGTGACGGGCGCCGCTGGGTCGTCGTGGCGATGGCCAACAGCGACAACGCGCCCCAGGCGCGTCCTGCCTGGGATGCGCTGATCGACTGGGTGGCGGCACAGTAAACCTGGCCAGGTCAACGCTCTCAGCGGGGGGCCGCAGGTCGGGGAAAACTGCCTGCGGCCAAGGTGGGTCTTTGGCGGTATCGGTGTACATTGCGCGTTGGAGCGTGGTCCCCCCCGTCTCAAGGAGCCCTGCATGAGCCTGCCCTCGAAGTCCGCATGGTTTGCTGCCGCCAAGCGCTGGGATGCACGCTTGCTGGCCGCCTGGCTGGCGCAGGCGCCGCAGTGGGCCCAGGCGGTGGACGGCAAGGGACGCACCGCCTTGCAGGTGGCCTGCGGCGTATCTCCTCACAACAGCCAGTCTGCCGATACCCACGGCCTGGAAACAGTGGTCACCTTGCTGGCCGCTGGCGCGCCGCTGGAGGCCCAGGCGCCGATGGGCGAGTGCAATGGCGATTTTCGCGCCAACGCGCTGTGGTTTGCCGTCTCCCGGGGCGAGAACCTGCCACTGGTCAAGCTGCTGCTCTCGCACGGTGCCAATGCCAGCTACTCCCTATGGGCCGCCGTGTGGCGCGATGACGAAGCCATGTGCCGCGCGCTGCTGCAAGCCCGGCCTTTGCTCAACCTGCGTGAGCATGGCGAAACCCCTGTCTTCTATGCCGCCCGCCTGGGCCGGCTCAAAACCCTGGAGCTGCTGCTCGACGCTGGCGCCGATGTCTCCGTGGCCGACTTCAAGGGCCGCGACGCAGTTGATATTGCGGTGGCGCGCCGTTTGCCGCAGGCGCTGATCTACCGCATGCAGCAGTTGCGGCAGCCTCGGCTGGCCTGACGGGCCCGCTGCGCAACCCCTGGTCTGGACAGACTCGGTTGATCCACCAGCGTCGTTTTCCTTGAGACGCTCTCCAATCGTTGTCCCATTTATTTCTGCGACTGCTCTGCAGAGCTGACTGGCAAAGCCATATCCATTTGTAAGCACTCACCACCTCTCGTGGTTGTTGTGTTTGCCTAACTGCGCGTCAGCCTCATGTAAGCAGTGTTCTTTCAAATGCGCTTCAAAATGCAATAGGGCTATCAATGGATTTCTGCCAATATGGCCCATCCATTGACAAGCATCAATTGGCTCTAGGCTGAGGGGGAGAGTCTGCGCACCCGAGCCTGTAAAAATTGGACACAGGGTATGTATAAAAACATGAGGGGCCGCCCGCTGTTTACCAGCTGGGCAACGGTGGTGGGCATGTTGGTTCTGGGGCTGCTGTACTCCATCAGCAGTGCCTTTGCGCAGGCAGCGGATGCCGTGTGTGCAGAAGTCAAAATTGTCATCGAGCAAAAGCTTTCGCTGGAGCGCCAGGCGTTTGACGCCAAGATGGTCATCACCAATGGCCTGGCAGACCAGAAACTGGAGAACGTGTCCATCGAGCTGAAGTTTCTTGATGCCAACAACAACCTGGTGGTTGCCACGTCGGACCCCAATGCCCAGGGGGCCACCTTCTTCTACCGTACCGACCAGGTGACGGGCATCACCAGCCTTCAAGGTGGTGTCATCGCGCCCAAGGCGGTGGCCAACATCAACTGGCTCATCATCCCCGCGGCAGGCAGTGGCGGCAGCAACCCGCAAGGCGCTGTGTACTACGTGGGCGCCAAGGTCAGCTATACGCTCGATGGCAAGGCCGATTCGGTTGACGTGGCGCCGGAATCCATCGTGGTGCGCCCCCAGCCAGAGCTGGTGCTGGATTACTTCTTGCCGCGCGATGTGTATGCCGATGACGCCTTCACACCAGAGACCGAAGCGGCAGAGCCCTTCACCCTGGGCGTCCGAATCAAGAACCAGGGTGGTGGCACCTCTCACAAGACCAAGATCGACACGGCCCAGCCCCGCATTGTGGAGAACCGGCAGGGCCTGGCGATCAGCTTTCAGATCCTCGGCGGCTATGTCGGCGACCAACCAGCAGGCAAGAGCCTGCTTTTGGACTTTGGGGATATTGAGTCTGGTACTTCCAAAATGGGCCGCTGGTCCATGGTTACGAGCCTCGCAGGCAAGTTTGTCGAGTTCAATGCCAGCTTTACCCATGCAGACTCTTTGGGCGGCGCCGTCACCTCGCTGATCAAGGACGTGCGCACGCATACGCTGATCCAGGACGTGCGCGTCGATCTGCCGGGGCGCGACAAGGTGCGCGACTTCCTCGCCAAGGATGGCGACGTCTACCGGGTCTACGAATCCGATGGCGCCGACACCGAGGTGCAGAACCAGACGGCATCGGCACAGATGACCGTGCAGGGCAACAACGCCAGCCTGCGCTTTAGCCCGGTGACCCAGGGCTTTGCCTATGCCCGGGTGCCCGATCCTGCGCGTGGCGCCAAGCTGCCGGTGCAGGTCACCCGTGCGGATGGCTATATCGTTCCTGCAGAAAACGTCTGGCTGTCCAAGGAGCGCAATGAAGACCTGAGCTGGAGCTACTTTCTCAATATCTTCGATGCCAATTCCAGTGGCCAGTACAGCATTGGCTTTGTAGCTGGCGCGGCCGAGGCCAGCATTGCCGGCGTGGTGTACCGGGACAGCAATGCCAATGGCCTGCGCGACAGCGGCGAGCCCGGCATCCCCGTGACCGAGATCAAACTGAGCGGCACCCAGGCCAGCACGGGCGCCGCCGAGCTGCAAACGGCGTATACCGATGCGCAGGGCGCGTTCACCTTCACCAATCTCAAGCCGGGCGTTTACACCCTGGTAGCCGGTGTCAGCGATGGCCTGGTGGATGGCACAGCGCTGGCAGGCTCTGCGGGTGGGCAGAGTGAGGCAGGCAAGTTCAGCAGCATTGAGCTGACCGCAGGCGCTGCCGCATCCGGCTATCTGTTTGCCAAGCGCGCTGCCACGCCAGAGAACCCCGACCCAGAGCCCAAGGCCGACCTGAAGGTGGCCGCCGGTGCCACCCCCGCGACGGTCAAACGCGGCGACAAGTCCACCGTCACGATCACCGCACAAAACCTGGGCCCGGCAAGCGCTGTGGCGACCTCGGTGAATGTGGAAATTCCAGCTGGCCTTGCTGTGCTTAGCCATTCGTCTGCCGTGGGTAGCTACGCCAATGGCGTCTGGACCCTGGGCGATATGGCCACACGTTCCACCGCGATATTGACCTTGGACGTGCAAACAACCAAGGACAGCAGTGCCAAGGACTTTGCGGTCGCCGCGCGTATTGGCTCGTCCACCAAGGACGACATCACCAGCAACAACAGCGCCTCTACCTTGATCCGCATCCAGGCCAGCGAGGCAGTGACTGCCACGCAAATCGCAGACCAGGGCCTGCGCGTGCTGGCCTATATCGGCTGCGCTGCAGACGAGGCCTGCGCCGCGCAAAAGCGCCAGACCGCGCAAACGGTGCTGGCCGCTTTCGACAGCGAGGCCGAGATCGTCGCCACCGCAGCTGATTTCCAAAAGGCGCTGCGTGCAGGCGACTTCAGCCTGCTGTGGCTGAGCGGACCGCTGAGCGATTTGAGCGCCAAGCTGCAGGAGGAAGTGCGCGCCGCTGTGCTGCGTGGTGCTTCGCTGGTGGTGGACGGCGCTGCCGATACCCCTCTGCGCGCCATTGCCGATATGTGGGGCAGCTATGCCGATCAGCCGTTGCCTAACGCTGCTCTGCAGTTGGGCACTAACGCGCTGCCGCTCACCAACCCCAACTGGGCTTTGGTGGCCGATGCGCCGGCGGCCACTGAGCTGCGCTACGCCAGCGGAGAAACCGCCGCCGTGCGCAGCAGCTATGGCAAGGGCCAGGTACTGGCGATGGGCTTTGACAGCCTGGGTGAGCCGCTGAGCGGCACGGAATGGACCGCATGGCTCCAGGCCCAGATGGCGCTGAGCAAGCCCAAACTGGTAGACCCGATGCTGGCCCAGTCCAGCGTGTTGGTGAGCACCGTCATCAACAATGGCGACGACAAGGCCCGCCAGCTGACCTTGAGCACCGCCTTGGCCAACGGCGCCCAGCTGCTGTCGTCCAAGCCTGCGGCTGCCATCAATGGCGATCAACTCAGCTGGCCGCTGGATCTGGCAGCTGGCGCAACGCAGACGGTAGAGCTGTGGCTGCAACTGCCTGCGCAGGCACAGGCCTTTAGCCTCGAATCGCAGCTGCGCAACACCGCCGATGCAGTGGTGGTGGACAGCTGGTCGCACAACCTGCGCACCATTGCACAGCAGCAAGCAGAGGCCAATGCACGCGCAGCAGTGCCAGCCATCGCAGGCTTGCCAGATGCAGAAAAAGCCCAGCTGCTTGCCCTGTTCGACCAAGCAGCCGAAGCTGTCCAGCAGCAAAAGCTGGGCGATGCGATTGCTGCGCTGCTGCAAGCGCAACAAAAACTGCGTGCGCTGCCGCAAGCGGCTGGGCGTGATGCGGCATGGCAGCCCGTAGCGCAGTGGATCGGCCTGGTATCGGCCGCCTGGAAGGACGATGGCTCCACCACCCGGAACTGGACCTTGGCCATCAGCAGCGGTAACCAGCAGGTTGCCCAAATAGGCACTGCGTTTGCGGCGCCGCTCCAGGTGCGTTTGGCAGATGAGAATGGTGCCCCAGTAGCCGGTCAGACCCTGCGCTTTACCGCACCTGCCAGCGGCGCCAGTGCGGTGTTTGGCAACGGCACTGCCGCCTTGCAAGTCAGCACCGACGCCCAAGGCCTGGCGAGCACCGATGCCATCACGGCCAATGCCGTCGTGGGCGCCTACCAGGTGCTTGCCAGTGTGGATGGCGTTAGTACCCCTGTCAGCTTTGACTTGCGCAACAGCGATGCGGCAACCCCCATCCTGACCTTGCAGCGGGTGGCTGGCGATAACCAGACCGCACACGTGGGCCAGGCCTTTGCCCAGCGCTTGCAAGCCAAGGTCGTGGATGCGCAAGGCGCAGCCGTGGCTGGCCAGCTGGTCGTGTTTGCGCTGCCAGCGGCATCTGCCGGCACGGCGACCGCCAGCTTTGCCGATGGCTTCCAAACCGCCAGCGTCACTACTGATGCCCAAGGCCTGGCGATCTCGCCGGTGCTGATGGCCAATGGTGCGGAGGGCAGCTACCAAGCGCATGCGACGGCCGTGGGTGTCTCCGGTGAGTTGGCTTACTCGCTGACCAACACAGCGCAGCCGGTGCAAGTGCTCCAGCTGCTCGGCGTCTCTGGCAGCGGCCAGTCGGCCCATGTGGGCGCTGCCTTTGCGCAAGCGCTCAAGATCAAGCTGGTGGATGGCCAAGGCGTAGGCGTGGCCAACCACAGCATCCGCTTCGAGCTGCCGCCCAGCGGAGCCAGTGCCACGTTTGCAGGCGGCGCTTTGCAAGTAGAGGTACAGACCGATGCGGATGGCTTTGCCAGCTCGCCGCTGCTTACCGCCAACAATATTGAAGGCAGCTTTGATGCACTGGCCAGTGCCGCTGGCGTGGCAGACAGCTTGCAGTTTGCCTTGACCAACACAGCGGCAACCGCGCCGGTGCTGAACCTGCAGGTGGTGGCTGGTGGCGGCCAGTCGGCGGTGGTCAATACTGCGTTTGCCGAAGTGATCCGGGTCCAACTGGTCAACGGCCAGGGTGAGCCTGTAGCAGGGCGCGTGCTGAGCTTCAGCATGCCCGCCAGCGGTGCCGGTGCCGTCTTTGCCGGTGGCGCGCTGTCCGTACAGGCCACCACTGATGCACAAGGCATGGCCGCATCGCTGATGTTCACCGCCAACCCAACCGTGGGTGACTACGAAGTCGTGGTGACCACAGCCGGCGCGCCCGATGTGAAGCTGGGCCTCAAGAACATCCCGGCACCAACGGACGACAAGCAAGTCACCATCCCCACGCCAACAGGCACGGGCTCGCTCAAGGCCTGGGTGACGGGTGGGGGCGATAGCTGCCACTTCAATCCTGACAAGACCGCCGTCAAGCGGGCGCAAGGCTGGCTGCCGCTGTTTGATGTGCTGCTGTTCCCGCATGGCGTGTTCGAGTACGAGCTGATCGGCTGCGACGTGGGCAGCACTGTGACCATCACCACCGAGTGGCCCAACCTGTTTGGGGTGAGCAACTACATGAAGTACGGCCCCACATCCACCTCGCGTGGCCGCAGCCTTTGGTATGTGCCCAAGAACCTGAAGCTGGAGGGCAACCGGGTGAGCTTCACGATCACCGATGGCCAGCTGGGCGATGACGACCTGGTGGCCAATGGCGTCATCAAAGACCCAGGTGGCCCCGTGATCCAAAGCGGACCCTTGCCCACCGATGAGCAAGCCGTGCCGGTGCCGGGCCTGGGTTGGCTGGCGGTGCTGATGCTGTCGCTGCTGACCGGTGTGGCGGCGTTGGCCGGGCTGCGACGCAAGGGCGTGCTTGGAGATGGCCATGGCCGCTAAGCACATGGCGTGCGGCCCCAGGTGGGGCACGCACGCTGCACTGGCCATCTTGGCCAGTGTGGGCCTGGGTGGCACAGCCAGAGATGCGACTGCAGTCTCCCCGCCGCCGGCCCCCTGGGTGGGACCGGCGCCAGTGTCCTCAGCACAGTCCCAGGACTTGGGCTGCTCGGCAGCGCAATATGCGGACCCAACTGCAAACGCAGCTGCGCTCGTATGGCCGGTGCAAGCTGCACCTGTTGCGCTGGACCAGGCCTGCTGGATCAGCGCTGCCGATGCGGCTGCCACCCACACCAATGCCCAGTCACCCACTTGGGTGGATGTGCGCCCGCGCAGCCTGCAACGCGCGGCACCCATTGCGCGTGCTTTGCAGTTGGAGCTGTCCGACATCGCCAGCAAGCGCTTTTTGCAGCAAACGCCCGTGCTGCTGCTGGGCACAGGGATGGACAACGCCGATGTGGACCAGGCCTGCCGTCAGCTGCGCCAACAAGGCTTTGCCCAGTTGCAGGCAGTGCAGGGCGGTGCCCGGTCATGGCAAGCCGCGCAGGCGGGGGCAGCAGCGGGCGGGCCCTTGCTGCAGCCCTTGGATGCGCAGACGTGGATAGCCGCTCTGGGCCAGGGCATGCACTGGACGGTGATCTCCGCCAGTGAAGCCATGCAAGGTGCGCCCCAGGCGCAGTGGCCTGTGCCGCCCGAGCAGCTGGTAGCTGTCCGGGTCGACGGCAAAGAGCGCGACGCCAAGCTGGTAGCCGCCATTGCGCGCGCCTACCAAGACAGGCTTCAGCGTGCAAGTCATGCGGGCTACGCCCAGGCGCTGGTGGTCATCACCGATGGGGTGGTCAGCGATGCCTTGCGCGCCAAGGTCGAAGCGGCCTTGGTTCCCACCGCCGATGCATCCAAAGCGGGCCGTTCCGCCAGTGCGACCAGTACCGCAATGGCCAGCTTGCCGGCCTATTGGCTTAACGGCGGCTGGCCAGCCTATGCACAGCAAGTGGCCCAAACCGCAGCCATCCAACAGACCGCCAACCACCGGCTGCAAGCGCCGTGTGGACGCCTATGAGCGCCAACAAAAAATGAGAAATACCGGGGGAAGCATGTACCAACAACAATCACCATCTTCACTGCTCCAAGCTGCGGCCTGGGCACGCAAGGCCTGGCAGGGCTTGCAGATGCTGGGTCTATGGCTAGCGCTGCTCTGTGCGCTCCAGCCAGCCCTGGCACAAACACCAGTGACGGGTGTGATCACCAGCAACACAACACTGCGTGCAGCGCAGTCGCCCTATCTGTTCCAGGGCGATGTGATGGTGGACAACAACGCCACCCTGAGTATTGAACCCGGTGTGACCATCCAGATGGCCGCGGCGGCCAGCTTTACTTTGAAGCGGGGTGCACTCCAGGCGGTGGGCACCTCCAGCTTGCCCATCAAGATCACCTCGGCATCTGCGACACCCGCTGCCGGTGACTGGCGGCAATGGCGCTTCACCGCAGGCACCAACCAGGCGCTGACGCAACTGGGCCATGTCGTTATCGAATACGGCAGCGGTGTGGCGATTGAATCGGCTTCCCCCGTCATCAACAATACCGCCATCAACCACCACAGTGGGCCCGCCATCAGCATGGACCTGGCCTCGTCTCCGGTAGGTACCGGCAACACCGCCAATGGCAACTCGCTCAATGCAATCACTGTGCCTGCGGGCACCATTCGCACGCAGGTGGTCTGGGGCATCGTCGGTATCCCTTACCTGGTGCAGCAAGGTCTGGTGCATATCGGCCAAGCGCCTTTGGCGCTGGAGCCGGCCAAACTCAAGCTCAGCCCCGGTGTGGTGGCCATGCTGCGCGTCTCGCTCAACGCACCAGCCCCCGCAGGCGGCACACTGATCGATGTCAGCAGCAGCGTTCCTTCAGTCGCGTCTGCCGTTACCCGGGTCACCGTGCCTGAGGGGCAAACCAGCGCGGATCTGGAGGTGCAGGCCAGCAGCCTGGGCACTACCAAGATCACTGCGAGCCATGCCACTTTGGGCATGGCAGAAACCGACATCGAAGTCGTCAGTCTGCCTTCTTTGGGCTTGGCACCTGCCAGTCCCACAGTCGGGGTTAATCGCAACTATCCGATGACCTTGTCGCTGCCTGCACCCGCTGCTGCCAATGTGGCTGTGCGGTTGGACAACGCGGACACGGCGGTGCTTTCTGCCCCGAGCAGCTTGGTAGTGCCTGCCGGTCAGCAAAGTGTGAATTTTGAAGTGACGGGCTTGGTTGACGGTACCAGCCGTTTAACGGCGCAGGCAGACGGCTACGCCAGCGCGCTGGCCACCGTCGCCGTGCGCGGCAAGGCGTTGGTACTGCCATCCAGTGTGGTGGTGGCACCTGCAGGTAGCACCACGGTGACCTTGGAAGCAACGGAGCCAGCCCCTGCAGGTGGATTGACCGTTAGCTTGGCCGTCGCGCAAACCAGTCTGGCTCAAGCCCCTGCCACTGTGCTCATCCCTGCGGGTCAAAGCCGGGTGAACTTCAGCATCAGTGGTAAGGCCTTGGGCGCCACCACCTTGACTGCAACCGCTGCTGGCTACCAGTCCGGCCAGACCAGCGTGAATGTGGACGCCATCAGTCTTAACACTGATCCTGCTGCAGACCTGGTGATGAATGAAGAGCTCAGCCGCACGGTTCGCGTGCAGTTGAGCAAAGCGGCTCCTCAGGGCGGAATAACGGTGTCTGTCGTTAGCCAGAATCCGGCAGTTGCTGCGGTGAGTCCGGCGGAAGTGTTTGTGCCTACGGGGCAGATTTATGCGACGGTGCCGGTGTCGATCAAGGCACTGGCGGTGGGCATAACGTCCATCGCCATTAATTCACCTGGTTTGATTGCAAAGGCACTTAATGTTGAAGTTAAACAGAAATTTGCTTTAAGACTAAAACGACAAAGTGGAGCCAGATTGGTAGTTGGTAAAAGTCTTTATAACTATTATCAGGAATTGTATGTAGAGCGTCTTATCAACGGAGTGGTGAGCAGCGGAGCCGATGCTGTAACCGTAAATTTGCGCTGTGTGGCATCTGAAGTCTGCTCTGCTCCAGCGACCGTCACAATTCCTGCGGGGCAGAGTTACGCGTACATCACCGTGACGGGCGTTGAAGTTGGGTCAACTCAGATTGAAGCGACGGCTGATGGGGCCACTGCGGCTGCTCCGATGCCCGTCGATGTGATATTGCCAGTAATGAGATTCAATAGCTTGGACAATAATCGTACAACCTCAAGTGTGCGAGATAATTTTTCTGTTACGTTGACTGTACCAGGTGCAAATTGGATCGAAAACCAGTATGCGGCAAGGCCTTTGGTAATGAATGTAACGCTTAAGGATCAAAATCCTGAGGGAGTCGTTAATGGGGTTTACAACAGTAGCAGCAATGGGGCGTTGATCACGCAGTTGACTGTGGGGAAGGATAGTAGTTCTTCGGGTACTGGCTATATAGCCCAGCCTGCATCTGCTGGTACCTATCGGGTGGAAGCCGAAGTGACTGGAGTTG
>Ga0308156_1001690_pt1 | contig 23630 bp, 19 predicted proteins | sample PhyAR2_FD_201041 | JGI IMG/M metagenome (GOLD analysis project Ga0308156, IMG submission 201041) | Phyllosphere microbial communities from UC Gill Tract Community Farm, Albany, California, United States - DLSL A.R2 | ecosystem: Host-associated > Plants > Phyllosphere > Unclassified | place: USA... | reverse complement strand
AGTATATCAATTACTACAATAACGACAGGATAAGACTTAATCTAAAAGGAAAGAGTCCGGTACAGTACCGAACTCTTTCATATAATAATATTGTTTAATTTTGTCTAAACTTTTGGGTGCAGTCTAGACAGTTCTGTGGGGATTTTTTATCTTTTATCCAAAAGTGATCGGATTAATATTTTTTAGTGAGCTTCGTTTCCGTCAATTCCGTGAGCATGACCATGAGTCAATTCTTCTTCTGTTGCTGGACGTGTATTCAAAATTTCTACGTCGAAATCTAACACTTTACCTGCCATTGGGTGGTTAAGATCCGCAACTACAACTTCTGGTGTTACTTCTACCACAAATGCCTGGAAATTATTCCCCTGGTTATCAGATAAAGGTAAAATAGCTCCGATAGGTGGAGTTCCCGATTCTTTAAACATCTCAATCGGCAATTGAGCAATAGCGTCTGGCTGTCTTTCACCATAAGCTTCTTCAGGCTGAATAACAAAAGCAGCTTTATCACCCGCTTTTAAACCTAAGATATTTTCTTCAAATTTTGGAATCATCATTCCTACACCATACAAAAATGTAAGTGGATTTTCTGCTGTTGTTTCTTCTACAAGAACTTTAGTTCCGTCCGCTTCGATAGTGTGAAGGATGTAACGTACAGCTACAACGTGATTGTTTTCAATTGTCATATTTTTTCTTTTTTTCGTGATTTCGTTTCACGATTAATGTTACAAATATACTATTTTTGAAATGATTCAATAAGTTTGGAAGTTAGGAGATGGAAGAAGGAAGCTATGAAAGGCATAAAGAAAATATATATCCCTTTTTACTTTATATTAATTCCATAATAGCTTTAATAACTTCGAACCTTTATTTTTTTCTGGTTTCTTCTCTTTTTTTCTGTCTCAACATAAAAAGATACAGACTTTCCACTTTAGTTCTCGCCCAAGGTGTTTTCCTTAGAAACTTCAGGGAAGAATTGATGCTTGGATTATCTGTAAAACATTTGATATTGATCTGTTCGCCTAACCTTTCAAAGCCTTGATAGTATTCTACCAATTCTTCAAGGATAGCATCAAGCCTTTTTCCGTGTAGAGGATCTTTTGATTTTTCTTCCATAACGCAGTAAAATTAAAACATTTTATCAGACCTGACGACTAAAATTGTTTAAACTCTTAATCTTTAGTATTTTTGATGAAGCTATTTTGTAGCTATAAAAATTATTCGTTATCAACCAATATGAGCAAAAACAACGAAGCAAACAGGAAAAAAAATAAAAAGCAAATTGATCAGAAAAAACGAAAAATACAGAATGCAGAAGCAGAAAGGAAAGCTCGTTTAAAACAAATTCTGGAAGATTTCAAAGTAAAAGAAGAAACAGATAATCAACCGTAAATCCGTTCATTATTCAACTTATTTACTTTAAATAATAATAAATTTTATGAAAATTCTGCATACTGCCGACTGGCATTTGGGAAAAAGACTGGATCGCTTTTCACGGATGGAAGAGCAAATTCTGGTAATGGAAGAGATCATAGGCATTGCAGATGAGGAACATGCAGATCTTATTCTAGTGGCCGGTGATCTTTTTGATAATTTTAATCCGGGTGTAGAAGCCGTTGAGCTTTTTTATAAAACCCTGAAACGTTTATCCCTGAACGGGAAACGTCCTGTGATTGCTATTTCCGGGAATCATGATTCTCCAAGCTTAATCAACGCTCCTGATCCACTGGCCCGGGAATGCGGGATTATTTTAATAGGCCATCCCAAAGCTGAGATCACGCCTTTCGGAACGGAATATTTCAACATTACAAACTCAAAAGCAGGTTTTATAGAACTGAAAATTGAGGGTACAGATTTCCCAATAAGAATTCTTCATACCCCTTTTGCCAATGAAATCCGTTTAAAGGAATATTTTGGCGAAAATAAAGAGGAAGAAATCAATAAAGTGCTTTCAGAGACATGGAAAAGTCTTGCGGATCAGTTTTGTGATGATTCCGGAGTTAATCTTCTGACTGCCCATTTGTATATGAATAAGAGAGGTGCTGAAATTCTGGAAGAACCGGAAGGAGAAAAACCTATTAAAATCGGGAATGCAGATCTGATATTTTCCGACACTATTCCTGAGCAGATTCAATATACGGCATTAGGTCACCTTCATAGCTTTCAGAATATCGGAACGAAAGAAAAGCCCGTTGTTTACTCATCTTCTCCCCTTTGCTACAGTTTCAGTGAGGCAGGACAGACAAAGTACGTTTCGATTATTGATGCAGAACCGGGAAAGGCAGTTACCTACGAGAAAAAAGCATTGAAAAAGGGACGAAATCTGGTAAGAAAAACATTTTCCTCTGTAGAAGATACAGTTCAATGGTTAGGTGAAAATCCGAACACATTTATAGAACTTACCCTGGAAAGTGAGACTTTTTTAACAGCTGATGAAAGAAGGTTAATTTATCAGTCTCATAACGGAATTGTTCATCTTATTCCAAAAGTAAAAAACCGGGAGCTTGCCGAAGAGCAAGGCCATGAAATCAATTTAAATCAGAATATTGATATATTATTCAAGGATTATTTTAAATCTAAAAACGGCGGACAGGAAGCCAATGAAGAACTGATGAATTTGTTTAACGAAATTTTAAATGCATAAGCCATGATTCCTGTTCAATTAACTATCGAAGGACTTTACTCTTATCAGGAACGCCAGACCATTGATTTCAGAAATCTTACTGAAGCTGGATTGTTTGGTATTTTCGGTGCAGTAGGTTCCGGAAAATCATCAGTGCTGGAAGCCATTTCATTTGCTTTGTATGGAGAAACAGAACGTCTGAACATGCGTGATAAAAGGGCTTACAACATGATGAATTTAAAATCAAACAGTTCTTATATTGAATTTGATTTTGTGAATTATGAGAATAAACTCTTCCGTGCTACCCGTGACTTTAAAAGAAATTCAAAAAAATTCGAGGAGGTAAAGCCCAATGCCGTTACTTTCTATGAAAATATCAATGGCAAATGGGTTCCTTTGGATCACTCGAATGCAGAACTTATCATCGGTTTAAGCTATTCCAATTTTAAAAGAACCATCATCATTCCGCAGGGTCAGTTCAAAGAATTCCTTGAATTGGGTGCTGCAGAACGAACGAATATGATGAAGGAAATCTTTACTCTTCAGAAATTTGATCTTCAGAACAACGTTTCTACACTGAATGTAAAAAACAGATCTGAACTGGACCAGCTTGAAGGACAGCTAAAAGGTTTTGAAGAAATCAATGAGGAGAAAATCCAGATACAGAAAGAGCAGCTGGCCGGGGAACAGAAAATACTCTCGGAATCGAATGCAAAACTGGAAAAGATTTCTCAAACTTATCAGCAGCTGAAAAACTTAAAAAGTGATTTTGACAGTTTACAGCAGAATAAGGAAAAATTCAGTAAACTTTCTGAAGAGAAACCTCAGATGGATGCGTTGGAAGCCCAGGCGGAATTATATGACCGTGTTTTCAGACTCTTCAATCCGTTGATTATTGAGAAAAATAAGCTTTCAAAGGAAATTTCAGATAAGCGGAACGAGAGAGAAGAACAAGTGAAAGTATGGCAGGAAACTGAAAAAGCTTTTACTATCATAAAAGAACAGCTCACTGCTCTTGAACCACAATTTAATGCTTTAGATCATTCTAGAATTCAGGAAAATGACATGAATCTTATTATTCAGATCCTGAAGTTTTCTGAAGAGATCAAGACCCTGAATGAAAGAACCCAGAAAGGTTCAGAAAAAGTAAAAGAGGTAGATCTCAATAAAGAGAAGATTCAAAAGACGATTGATGAACTTTCTTCACAGGTTAAAATATTGAAAGAACAAAAACTGGATTCCGCCTTACTTTCTGAAGTGGGAAACTGGTTTATTCAACAAAAGAATTTAAAAAAGCTACAGCAGGAACAAACTGAAAAGATCGGGAAACATCAAAAACAGATTGAAGAAATTGCTGAGGAATTAAAACCTTTTGCCTATAATGAAAATTATAAAGAAGATTTCAAAAACAGGAAAGAAACATTAGAAGCAAATAAAAAAGAACTTTCCCAAAAACTGGATCATCTTAAAATACAGAAAGAGCTTTCCCGTTTTGCCAGCGAGCTTCATGACGGAGAAAACTGTCCCCTTTGCGGTTCTAAGGAACATCCGCATATTGTGGAATTTCATGATGTCAATGCTGAACTGCAGGAAATTCAGGAGAACATTACAGCTGTTGAGCAGGAAATAAACGGTCTTCAAAAGCAGGAAGCTGAAATTGATAAAATCCTGGACCGCAAAAAAATCTTTGAGGAACAGCTTCTTTCTGAGCAGAAAATTATTCTTCAGATCCAGAAGGATATTGAAAATCATATTCTGAATTTCACATGGAAACCATTCTCTCCGGATCAGGAAGAAGAATTTGAGAAAAAACGTTCCGACTCATTTGCTTTGGAAAAAAAGATTGAAGAACATGAGCGAAACATTGCTTTGGAAAGAGAATCTTTAGAAAAAGAAAGCAAAACACTGGAAAAATATAAGAGTGCTTTGGAAGCTTTCCGGATGGAAGAAGTTTCAAAGCAGGAACAGATCAATATCAGTCGTTCAGGTCTTAAAATTCTGGAATGGAATCTGTATGCTCAAAAGGAAATAACAGAGGTTGATGAAGTGTATCAAAAGCTGGTACGATCTAATAAAGAAACTGAGGAAAACTATCAAAAAGCATTACAACAGGAAAAAATTCTTTCTCCAAAACTGGCAGAGCAAAAAGCTATTGTCAGCCAATTTGAAAAACAGATCACAGAGCTTGAGAAGGAAATTTCCGGTAATGAAGAAGCTATTGGTAAAGCTTTGGCAGATCAGAATTTCATTGAGTTCAAAGAGGTTGAAAATATCTTAGTTCTGGATATCAATATTCAACTTATGAGAGCTAAAATCCAGAATTTTAAAGTTGAATTTGAAGCGTTGAAGAAATTCATCGGCGAGTTGGAATTAAAACTGAGGGGACTTTCATTCGATAATGAACAATTTTCTCTGGCTGAACAGCAGTTTGATGAGGCCCAAATTGAGCAGAAAAAAATCAGTGATTCTGTCGTAACAAAAACAGCTGAAATAGACCGACTGGAAAAAGAATTCTTAAAAAAAGGAGATCTTCTGAAAGAGCTGGCAAAGCTTCAGAAACGTTCTGAGAATTTAAAGGTCATGATGAATCTGTTTAAAGGAGCAGGTTTTGTACAGTACGTTTCATCGATTTATCTGAGACAGCTTTGCGATCATGCCAATGTACGTTTTCATCGTATGACCAGAAACCAGCTGAGTCTGCAGCTTAATGAAAATAATGATTTTGAGATCATCGATTACCTCAACGAAGGAAAAAGCAGAAGTGTAAAAACGCTTTCCGGAGGACAGGCATTTCAGGTATCTTTAAGTCTGGCTCTGGCTCTGGCAGAAAGTGTTCAGGCCAATGCACAGGCAGATAAAAATTTCTTCTTTATTGATGAAGGTTTTGGAACTCAGGATACGGAATCTGTGAATATTGTATTTGAAACCCTTACCAATCTGATGAAAGAAAACAGGATTGTGGGGATTATTTCGCACGTTGAAGAACTGAAAGAAAAGATTCCTACGGCTCTGAATATTATCAAAGACGAGGAAAGAGGAAGCGTGATTGAAATTATTTAACTGAAATATGTTAAACAACAAAAGCCATAAAAGAATTGTTCTTTTGTGGCTTTTGCTATCAATAAACTTCCCTGTTACAGTCCTTTTATAACGGGTTTTACTTCTTTTCCAAATAACTCAATAGACTTCATCATCACATCATGAGCAGGATCTCCTACATCCATGTGCCCGATAAATCTGGTAATTCCAAAAATCTCTTTCATATAAGCAATTTTATCTGCTACTTCAGCCGGACTTCCGATAAATAAAGCACCGTCTTTGCTTCTTCCACCATCATACTGTGCTTTTGTGTAAGGAGCCCATCCTCTGGAAGTCCCAATCCTATCCATCTGGGATTTATAATTATGGAAATACCCATCCACTGCTTTCTGATCGTCACTCACAAAAGTATGTGAATGAACGGCAATCTGCATCTTCGAGACATCATGTCCTGCTTTCTGGTATTCCTGCTTATAGAACTCGATCAGATTTCTAAACTGAATCGGCATTCCTCCAATGATGGCTACCACTAAAGGCATTCCCAATTGTGCTGCACTTAAAACAGACTGCGGAGTACCTCCTACCGCTCTCCAGATGGAAAGTTTTCCGTCATTTTTTGCTCTTGGATATACGGTTTGATTCTGCATAGGAGCACGAAGTTTTCCGGACCAGCTTACGTTTTCCTCAGAATTAATTTTCAGTAATAATTCTAATTTTTCATCAAATAACTGTTCATAATCATTCAATGAATAACCATATAACGGAAATGATTCAATGAAACTTCCACGGCCCACGAATATCTCAGCTCTTCCATCAGAAATCAGATCCAGTGTTGAAAAATCTTCATATACTTTTACCGGTTCCGAAGAGCTCAAAACAGTAACTCCACTGGCCAGTTTTATATTTTTTGTGATACTTGCTGCCGCTGCCAGAACTATTTCCGGAGAAGAAACAGCATAATCCGGACGGTGGTGCTCTCCCATTGCAAATACATCAATTCCAACCTCATCCATCAATTTTACCTGATCCAGTATTTCACGGATCTTAATTCCTGCATCTCTATATTTTCCGGTTGACTGGTCAAAAGCCAGATCACCGAACATTCCTATTCCTAATTCCATATTGTTGATTTTAGTGATACAAAGTTACCACTATGGAAAATCAAAAACATTGATGTTTGGTAAGATCGACAGGTATTTTTTAAACACTAATAGCACTAATTTATCACTAATAACACGGATTGTCATTGCGAGCAAAGCGAAGCAATCTCGATACAGTTATATAATAATATTAAAGGAATTTTCAAGAAAAAATCCAGCCGTTCCGGCTGGATTGTATTATTATTTCTTCAGATATAAATCAAAATAATCTGTAATCTTCTGCATCAGGTGAACCCTGTCTTTTCCGATCACATTATGAGGATGTCCCGGATACGTAAAGTAATCTAACTGAACTCCGTTATCAACCGCAGACTTAATGAATTTTATAGAATGCTGCCATACTACCACATCATCCTGTGCCCCGTGAATCATCAGTAATTTCCCTTTCAGATTCTGAACTTTATCTAAAAGATTAGCTGCTGCATATCCCTGTGGATTTTCCTGTGGGGTATCCATATATCTTTCTCCGTACATGATTTCGTACATACTCCAGTCGATTACCGGTCCTCCTGCTACTCCTACTTTAAATACATCCGGCTTACGAAGCATAAAGCTTGTTGTCATAAATCCTCCGAAGCTCCATCCATGGATTCCCATTTTATCTCCATCTACGTAAGGAAGAGATTTTAAGTACTCTACCCCTTTCATCTGGTCGTTCATTTCTGTAGTTCCAAGGTTTCTGAATACAGCCTGTTCGAATTTCATTCCACGGTTAGAAGAACCTCTTCCATCCATTGTGAAGATAATATATCCGTTCTGAGCCATATATTCGTACCAAAGGTTTCCTGAAGCCGGGAAGCTGTTTGTGATCAGCTGTAAGTGTGGTCCGTTATACAGATAAACAATGGCAGGATATTTTTTATTCGGATCAAAATTGGTTGGAAGAATGATTTTCCCATACAAAGGAGTTCCGTCATCTGCCTTTAGTTCTACATTTTTAATTTCCGGTCTCTGATAATTTTTTAATGGATTTTCAGAAGTAAGAATATTTGTAGATTTTAAATTAGCTGTATTAATAATATTGGCAACTCTAGGTGAATTGGCATTGCTGTAAGCATCGTAAAGGTAGTTTCCATCACTGCTTAAAGTTCCGGCATGCATTCCTTCTGCACTGTCCAGTCTCTGCATTTTGAAATTAGTCCAGTTGATTCTGTATAAATGTCTTTCCAAAGGAGTTTCTTTTGTTGAAGTGAAATAGATTTCCTTTTTCTTTTCATTGAATCCTAAAATATCTGTTACCAGCCAGTCACCTTTTGTGATTTGTGCTACCAGTCCTTTTTCTAAACTATAATGGAACAAGTGATTGTATCCCGTTCTCTGACTCTGCCAGATAAAGTCTGTATTGGAATTCGGGAAGAAAGTAAGTGGATGCTGTGGCTCTACATATTTGCTGTCTGTTTCTTCAAATAATGTTTTCACCAGTTCTCCGGTAGCAGCATCGTACTGATTCATTTTCATATGATTCTGACCTCTGTTCAGAACTCCTACAAAGATGTACTTAGAATCCGGGCTCCATGTAACGGCTGTTAAATATTGATCTTTTTCACCTTCAACTTTTAAGAAAGTCGTAGCCTGAGTTTTAATATTGAAAACCCCTAATGTTACCTGGTGAGAAGTCTGACCAGCCATCGGATATTTGATATTGTGATTTACAGCAGGTGTTACAGACCAGTCAATGATAGGGTAATCTGCTACCATACTCTGATCCATTTTATAGAAAGCTACACTTTCGGAGTTGGGTGCAGGGAAAATTCCGGTATCAATTCCGAATTCATTTCTGTGAACCGCCTGTCCGCTGATGATATTTTCGTTGGCTTCGTTAGTTACAGCAATGGTCTTCCCATTTCTGTTTACAAATAAATTATTCTTTACTGTGAAGGCAAAAGTCTGACCATCGCCAAACATCTTCACATTTGCAGCATCCTGATCTACAACAGCTGTATTTTTTACTTTCCAGTCGTTTCCTGATTTTTCAATCCAAGACATTTTACCACCTGTAGTAAAATATCCATTGGAATTCCCAGTGAATTTGATGGCAGGAACAGCCTTCAGCTTATCGTTGGATAAGTTTCTATTCAGTTGGCTTAAAGAGATTAGTGTATCCTGTTTATTAGTTTTCAGATCTGTAATGAGATAACCGCCTTTCACAGCCTGGATATATGACTTTCCGTCTGCTGCCCATGAAAATTGGGAAATATTTTTCACTGCAAGGTTTGTTCTCATCCCATTTACAGCCTCTGCCATGGTAAATTTCTGGGTCTGGGCAAATGCTGAACTGCCCAAAACCAGCATCAATAAAGAAAATTTATGTAATTTCATTGTATAAAATTGAATCCATCAAAAATAAGAAATAAAAACCATCCGTTAAGAAATGTTAAATTAAAACATTCATAAAATGGAATTCATGCTTTCAAAGAAATTATTTCTTAACTTAATAGTAGGATTTAAAGGGATCAGAATAGGTGAATTGTGAATCGCCGATCCGCTCCGCTTATCAATTTTTTAAATTTTGTTACAGCTATTCACCATTCACTTGCGAAGCAATATTGACTATTGATGTAAAAAAATGAATTTCTTATCCTATATCAATGACTTGTATATACTCCCTATCCTAAATTTGCATCATTAATAACAAACAAAAAATACAAAATACAATGGCAACAAAATGGATCTTAGACCCAACGCATAGTGAAATTACTTTCAAAGTAAAACACATGATGATCTCTAACGTAAAAGGAAGCTTCAGAACTTTCACTGCTGAAATTGAATCTGAAGACGAGTTTTTTGCAAACGCAAAAACTACAGCTACTATTCAAACAGATTCTGTATTCACAAACAATACAGACAGAGACAATCACTTAAAGTCTGCAGAGTTCTTCAACGCTGAAGTACATCCTACAATCACTTTTGAATCTCAGGCATTAAATAATTCTATTGTTGGAAATCTTACCATCAACGGAATTACAAAACCTGTAAATCTTGACGTAGATTTCGGAGGAATCAATGTAGATCCATGGGGAAATACAAAAGCAGGTTTTTCTTTTGAAGGAAAAATCAGCAGAAAAGACTTCGGATTAAACTGGAATGCAGCTCTTGAAGCAGGAGGCGTAATGGTAAGTGATGATGTAAAAGTAGCTGGTGAATTACAGTTTGTAAAACAAGCATAGTAAATAACATATACTATAAAAGGTTCAGGGATTTTTCTAAAAGCCTTGAACCTTTTATTTTTTTATCCTCTCCAATAATTAATTTATGAACCTCAACGATCTTCAAAACATAAGCAATAGTTTTAACAACACACAGAGAATGCCTGTTTTATTTCTTGGACATGGTTCACCTATGAATGCCATTGAAGAGAATCAATTTGTGCAGGGTTTCAGAAAGGCTGCCTCAGAAATTCCAAAACCTAATGCAATTCTTTGTATTTCTGCTCATTGGTACACAGACGGAACTTTTGTAACCGCTATGGATATGCCAAAAACCATACACGATTTTTATGGTTTTCCAAAAGCCCTTTTTGATGTGCAGTATCCTGCTCCCGGAAGCCCGGAACTTGCAAAGGAAACAGCAGAGCTCCTTCTTCCTGTTGATGTAGAAGAGGACCATAGCTGGGGACTAGATCATGGCGCATGGTCTGTAATCAAGCATATGTATCCTGATGCCGATATTCCTGTAATTCAATTGAGCATTGACCATACAAAACCAGCCCAGTATCATTATGATCTGGCTAAAAGGCTTAATAAATTGCGTGAGAAAGGTATTCTGATCATCGGAAGCGGAAATATTGTTCACAATCTCCGTCTCATCGACTGGAAAAATATTAATACAGTAGGTGCCGGATGGGATTGGGCAGTGGAAGCCCGTGAAAAAACCAACAACTGGCTACTTGATGGAAATTTTCAGAATATTATTGATTATCAGAAACAGAGAACTTTCTTACAGTATGCTGTTCCTACCCCTGATCATTATCTTCCTTTATTGTATACTTTGGGGCTGAAAGATCAGTCTGAAGAGCTTACTTTATTCAACGATGAACTTATCGGAGGCTCACTGAGTATGACGAGTGTAAGGATTGGATAATCTGATATTGCAATAAAAAAGGAAATACCTCAGCTGAGATATTTCCTTTTCTTTTTATAATGGTAATATTATTTTACTGTACTGCTTTTAATACATTGATGTTTCCGTAGCCGTAGCTTGAATTAACATTTGGATAGTAGGTTGCAGACTGTCTCATTTTATTAAGCACCTGATCTCTTGTCCATGATGGATTTTTAGCCCAAACTAAAGCCGCAATTCCTGCTGTAGCTGCTGTAGCTACTGAAGAACCACCCACATAATCTGCCTGCCCGTTGTAATAGCTCAAAACCGGAACCGTATTTCCTGAAGCCCTTTCCATCTGGAAGGTAAAGTCGATCTGGCTTCCGGAGTGGCAAACATCACATTTCTGATTGGATGTATTCTCTTTTACTCCTGTTATTGCCTGGGTTTCTGACATTGACGCAGGGAAAATTACTCCCACAAAACTGGTAAAGCTGGTAGAAGTTCCTCCGGCACAGAAAATCAGTTTTCCTTTAGAATAAGCATATTTAACACCATCTTCAATTTTTCCGACAGAGAAAATATGTCCCATTGACATTGAAATGATTTTTACACTGGTATTGTTACCCAATTCTGTAAACGCTGTTTTTACAGCAGTCTGCTCACCGGATGTTTCCAGAACAACGTTTTCTGCAGCTCTGTAGGCGATCAGATTGGCATTATAAGCCACCCCTACAGGCAGTCCTGCATTATTTCTCGGAGCTGTCATTACGGAAGCCATTTTTGTTCCGTGCCCACACTGATCTCCGGATCCATCTGAGTTATACACTCCTACTTTACTGATTGTTCTTCCTGAAGAAGCGCCGTTGTTAAAGCTTCCTCCCAATAGAGTCTGCTCCGGAGAAACTCCTGTATCAATAAGCCCGATGGTAACACCTGCTCCTGTACTGTAGCTCCATGCTTCAGGAATGCTGTGCTTGGTGAAAGCCCAGGGAATCTTTGCACTTGGTGTTGTAGAGGTGTAGTCTGCCGTACTTAATGTTGATGATGAAAAACCACATCCTGACGAACCGCTTCCGGAAGATTTTGCTGCTGCGTTATATTGAGCTTCAAATTCAAAATAATGATAATCGGCCGGCTCTACGTATCGGATATTTTTCATTTGTCGAAGAGCAGCAACGGTTTCTTCATTTTCAATAACAACATCCATTTGGTTAAGATACTGATCTGAAAGAAGAAGAAAATTTCTCTCCTCTTTTCCTTCATATTTTTTGATTACAGAAAGAACTTCTTTTTCCATATCGCTGCTGTTCGGAGATTTACTTCTGTCAAAATCATCTTTAGAAGCTCCGAAACCGATAGATACCATTTTGTTTCCGCGGAAAATAGCACTCCAGACGAAATGATCAGATTCATTCTTCCAGTTGAAAGTTCCGTCTGTTTTAATAGCCTGATTGATCCTTTCATTGATCTGTTTTGCAGTCAGTGGATCTTTCTGTGACATTTCTGTTTTTACATTTTCGTTCTGAAGTTCTTCTCTGGAACACGAGTTTAAGGCAAAAAATATTGCCAGTAGGAATACAGTTTTTTTCATATGTTATAATTTTGGTTGGAGCCACAATATAACACTTTCATGGGAATTAAAAACTTAAAAAAAATGAATTTAGCATTACATGAATATTAAATTACAATATCTTCTCATAGCAGACACTTTGCTCTATTCCAACGTATTGTCCATAATTGGGTATTCTGTAAAATCCGCTTTTCTCATACACGGAAATAGCATTTTTCAGATCTTGTGAAGTTTCCAACACTGCCTTTTTAAAATTCAATTCTGCGGCCCAGCTTTCCAGTTCCTTTACAATCGTTGAACCCAGTCCTTTTTTCCTGAATTCCGGATTGGTGAACATTCTTTTTATTTCTACCGTATCTTCGGAAAAAGGTTTGAATGCTCCGCAAGCTGCCGGAATAGCATCAATATAAACTACAATACAGTTTTTAATAGCATCAATTTTATTAAACTGAGCAAAAAAATCATCTTCCTCACCATTATGTTCTGCTAAAGTAGCGTCAAGATATTTTACTAATTTTTGAAAGTCTGGATTGGCAGAATCTGTTCTAAGTACATGCATATCTATTTGATTTAAAAATTGAAGTTAAAGATCTGTGAAAACAAAAAGCTCCCTTTCGGAAGCTTTTACTTATTTAAAGTTTAGTTGACAATAAATTTTCTCTCATTGATCAGCTCTGCAATTGCCAGCATATCTTTACCGATCAGTCGGTCATCTTCAAGCTTAGCAACTTTGGAACGAAGAACCGTAAAGTTTTCTTCAATCACTTTAGAGCATTTTGCAGGTCTTCTGAATTCCAGCCCCTGAGCAGCAAACATCAACTCAACGGATAAAATATTCACAAGGTTTCCAAGAACCTGATTGAATTTTCTTCCTGAAATACTTCCCATAGAAACATGATCTTCCTGTCCTAAACTTGTAGGAATAGAATCTGCTGACGCCGGGAAACATAATGTCTTATTTTCTGTAACCAAAGCAGCTGAAGTATACTGGGGAATCATAAATCCTGAGTTTAATCCTGAGCTTTCGGTCAATAATCTTGGTAATCCATACTTTCCTTCTAATAATAAGTAACTTCTTCTGTCAGAAATATTTCCTAATTCTGCAGCCGCCAGTGTAGCATAGTCTAAAGGCAGAGCCATCAGCTGTCCGTGGAAGTTCCCTCCAGAAATAGATTCTTCAGCACTTAGTACAATCGGGTTGTCTGTTACAGAGTTCAGTTCTGTTTCCGCCATACTTCTAAGGTGCTCAAAGGCATTTCTGCTTGCTCCGTGAACCTGTGGTACACATCTCATGGAATAAGGATCCTGCACTCTCTCACAATCTTCATGAGCTTTCATATTTTCTGATCCTTTTAAGAATTTAAGCATTCTTGCCGCTACTTTTTTACTGCCTTCAAAAGGTCTGATCTCATGAAGCTCTTTTTTGAACGGGCTCGCTGAACCTCTGTAGGCTTCGATACTCATTGCAGCAGTCATATCCGCAAGATCTAATAAATACTCGAATTTTTCAAGTCCTTTGATTGCATGAGCAAGGATAAACTGGGTTCCGTTGATCAATCCTAATCCTTCTTTTGGTCCTAAAACCAGTGCTTCAAGGTCGTGTTTCTTCAGAACTTCCATGGTATCGGAAACCTGATTTCCTTCCCAAACCTGTCCTAAACCAAGTAAAGGCAACACCAGATGTGCCAAAGGAGCAAGGTCTCCAGAAGCTCCTACAGATCCTTGTTCAGGAACCACCGGAATAATATCTTTTTCCAGCATCAGAATCATTCTTTCAATAACTTCAAGAGAAACTCCGGAAAATCCTTTTGAAAGCGCATGAACTTTAGCAATCATCATGATCTTGGAAAGTTCTTTATCAATGGGTTTTCCTACTCCTACTGCATGAGAGATGATCAGGTTATATTGTAACTGCGCTGTTTCGTCTGCCGATATTTTAGTATCACATAAAGGTCCGAACCCGGTATTGATTCCATATACACATCTGTCAGACTCTACTATTTTCTGTACGTTTTTCTGAGATTTTAAGATTTGTTCTTTTGCGGCTTTATTAAGCTTGGCTTTATTTGGCTTTTTACAGATTTCCAGAACATCATGGAAAGTAAAAACATCTACCCCGTATATCATTTCTAAAAAATTTTCTTAAAATTACGCATTTAACAATAATTGGAAAAGCTAAATTTCAATCTTCTATATTTTTATATCAACAAGGAAATTATTTTACTATTTTTAGCCTCGAAATTAAAAACAATAATACATGAGACTGAAAACTCTACTCCTTGCTTTATGTATAGCAAGCACAACAGCTTTCGCCCAGAAAGTAAAATACTCTAAAGAGGACATCAAAAAAATGGAAACTTATCTCTTTAATGAAGGTTTTAATACTCCATCTCCTAAGAAAACATCTACCATTATCTTAAAAGACGGAACTACCTACAAAGGTTTCTGTAATAAGATTGAAACCAAAAAAGGACAGATCTACGAGGTCGCTATTAAAGACAGTGTCACCAAAAAGAATGCTACTTTCAATGCTGATCAGATCAATGAGATGTATGTGTATCCAAGCAATGCAGAGAAGATTGCAAAAGTGGCAAAATACATGGGTAATATCAGAAATTTCGGAACTAAAAAATTGACGAAAAACACCAATAATGATAGAATTTATTTTGTCAACCAGACTGTTTCTCTAAAGAACAAAAAAGATGATAAGGAATTTCTGATGCAGGTTATCAATCCCGGTTTTGATGATATTATTTCAGTATACCACGATCCCAGGGCTAAAGAAACCACAGGGTTTTCTGTAATGGGCTCTCCACAGCTTGGAGGCGGGGTTATCAAATCTTATTATGTAAAAAAGGGCGACAAAGTAATGTGGCTGCATAAAGATGATTTTGAAGACAATTATGATTTTCTTTTTGGAGACAATCAGGAGTTTATAAAAAAGTATCCTAAAAAATCTGTGGAATGGGATTACTTCAGTTTTCTTGTGAATGAATACACAACCATGACAAACGGATAAACACTTCCATCAATAAAATAAAGCCTGCAGACTCATCTGCAGGTTTTTCTTTTTTAAATAGGGAAAGTTTCCTTAATTTTGTTATATGAATCCTTCTTTAGAACTACAGCTCAAAACCTTACCATCCGAACCCGGCGTTTATCGTTATTATGATAAAAACGAACAGCTTTTGTATGTTGGGAAAGCTAAAAATCTAAAAAAAAGGGTTCTCTCCTATTTCAACAAAAACCTTTCCGGATACAGGATCAAAATAATGGTCGGGAAAATCCAGCGATTGGAAACAACAATTGTAAACAGTGAGTATGATGCACTTTTATTGGAAAATAATCTGATCAAAGAACATCAGCCGTTTTATAATGTCATGCTGAAGGATGACAAAACCTATCCGTGGATCTGCATCAAAAATGAGGATTTTCCGAGAATTTTTCTGACCAGAAATGTAATTAAAGATGGGTCCGAATATTATGGCCCTTATGCAAAAGTGCGTCCTGCAAAGATTTTGCTGGATACCATCAAGCATATTTACAAGCTTAGAACCTGCAACCTGAATCTTTCTCCGGCCAAGATTGCTGAAGGGAAATATAAAGTCTGCCTGGAATATCATATCAAAAACTGTGAAGGCCCGTGTGAAGACCTTGAAAGCAAGGAAGAGTATGATGAAAAGATAGATGCCATCCGTGGAATTATCAAAGGGGACTTCCGGAAAGCTAAGGATTATCTGGTCAATCAGATGATGAAACTGGCTTCCAATCTTCAGTTTGAACAAGCTCAGATTATTAAAGAAAGACTCGATATTCTGGAGGATTACCAGGCTAAGAATACGGTAGTAAACCCTAATATTGACGATGTGGATGTCTTCGGAATGACCAGTGATGAAACAGCAGCATATGTCAATTTCTTTAAAATCAGAAATGGAAATATCATCCAGAGTTTTACGACCGAGATTAAAAAAATTCTTGAAGAAACGGATGAAGACATTATGGAGGAAGCATTGATTGAGATTCGTCAGAAGTTTTCTTCTGATTCCAAAGAAGTGCTGTTACCGTTTCATCTGTCTGTAGAAATCCCTAATGTAAAACTGATTGTTCCTAAAGTAGGAGATAAAAAAAGAATTGTAGAGCTTTCCGAAAAGAACGCTAAAGAATATCGTCTGGAAAAGCTGAAACAGGTTCAGATTGTAGATCCTGAAAGACATACCAACAGAATCATGGCAGAAATGCAGAAACTTCTCAGAATGCCGGTTGAACCTAGACATATTGAAGGTTTTGATAACTCCAATATTCAGGGAACCAATCCTGTCTCTGCATGTGTTGTTTTCAAAGATGGCAGACCAAGTAAAGCAGATTACAGAATTTTCCATCCTAAAACAGTGGAAGGTCCTAACGATTTTGCTACCATGGAAGAAGTGATCTACCGCCGCTATAAAAGAATGCTTGATGAAGGCGAAGATCTTCCACAGCTTATTCTGATTGACGGAGGAAAAGGACAGTTGTCTTCTGCGGTAAAAAGTCTTAGATTATTAGGACTATACGGAAAAATCACCATTGTAGGTATCGCCAAAAGGCTGGAAGAGATTTTCTTCCCCGAAGATTCTATTCCCTTATATCTGGATAAAAAATCTGAAACTTTAAAAATACTTCAGCGTGTACGTGACGAGGCTCACCGATTTGGGGTAAAGCATCACAGAACGAGAAGAAAAAATTCTACGATAAAATCTGAACTGGAAGAAATTCCTGGTGTTGGAGAAAAAACTATTGAGCTGCTTCTGTCTAAACTGAAGTCTGTAAAACGTATCAAAGAAGCCAGTATGGAAACGCTGGAAGAAATTTTAGGGAAAAGTAAGGCTAAAGTAATTTGGGAGTTTTTTAATGCCAATTGATAATCTGGCGCAGTTTAACAGATATTTTACACTAACAAAATAGTCCTTTTTTTATAAAATTTTACACTTATTTTCCATTTCATTAACAAGTGACAAAAATCAACACTCCTTTAAACTAAAGGATAATTTATAAAGAAAAACACAAATAAATAAATAAATATTTTACTAAATAATAGTATTATTTGTAATTTTTTCATAAATTAGTAATATCAACTAATAACGATAATACTATGAAAATTTTTCTCATTTTATAAATCTTTCTGTATTTTCCTTTGTCCCTATAGATGGTGACTACCCCCTTTATATCTTTATAGTATTTATTTCATATAGAAAGTCTAGCCAAAAACACCTTCCTAACTTTCTGAAAAATGAAAAACACATCAGCATATATATTATAAAAGGCTCTTTTTCAAGAGCCTTTTATGTTTGTTATTTTTCAGATTATTTTGCTGCAAAAACTTCTTTGGAAAATTTTCCGTCACCCTGTGGCATATCTATCACAATGCTTCCATTTTCAAAATATCCTATGGTAGTATTTCCATCGGCCAGTTTCACTAAGAAAACTGAGTTCTTAGAAGTTGTTTTGAAAGCGGCAAACGGTACTGAACTGCCAGATTTTGCCAAGATAAACTGATTAGTATCAATCTGTATTTTCTGAAGATCCAGTTTCCCATTTGAGTAGCTATTCGCTTCAGGAATTGTCGTAGATGCAACAGATACAACAGGTTCAGGAGATGTATTCTGACCATTAGTGGATGCGGGTAAGAATGCAACAGGATTTGAAAGCGGAATTTTTAGTAAAGCTTCTTTTGTTGCATCCTGTAATCCTTCTTCATATTCTTTGATTTTTGAACCTCCTTTAGATTCCAGTATTACATTATTATTACAATCCTTGAACTGTACTATTACTTTATTTTTAAATACATTTTTATCATTAATAACATCAGCATTCACCACATTACAGAAATTACTTTTAGCTTCTGAAGGCCAATTATCTTTAATTACCGGAAGAATAATATATTTTTTACCGGTTAAAGCTTTGGTGAAAAAGTTTTTTAAACCATAATCTTCCTTAAACGTTTCAAATTTTTCAGGAACTGAAACATATTTGTAGTCTGAAACTTTTTGTGCAAAAACCATTGTTGAACTTACTGCCAACATCAATATTGATAACTTTTTCATTTCTATAATTTTAATCGTTTCTGAATGCTCCCATATCCAGTTTCAGGGAAAAGAAATTGGAATAGAAGTTAGATCCGCCTATCCCTGAATTCGTAATTGCATAATCCAGTGTAAGCCCTCTATATCTGATTCCAAGTCCCGCACTTGGCTGGAAAGAAACTTTTCTTTTAAGATCTTCTATATCTGTAATCGACTGAAATCTGTTGATCCCCAATCTCACAAAAATCATTTTCTGATAGCCCAGTTCAGCTCCGGCATACGGGCTGATACTTGCAAAATCTGTGGAAATCAGTGAAGCAGTTTTAGCAAAATCCACATTAATTCCTGCTTCCGGTAATACATATACACTGCTATTGATTTCAAATAGTTTACTGGCCCCTACATTCAGCTTGGGCATTGTAAGTTCCAGTTTATCTTTCGGTGCCGGGTTGAATTCTTCTCCGTTAACAACAGTTGAAAGTTCTTTCTGATTGATACTCCAGAAGTTTACGGTAGTCGTGATATCTCTTACCATACCTCCAAACTTCCATCCGTTATCTGCTTTATAAATAGCCCCCACGTCAAAACCAAAACCATAACCATTTGCAAATTTACCTACATTTCTGTAGACAATTTTAGCATTTACCCCAACATCCAGTTTGGGATTTCCTCCAGGTCTGAAAGCATAAGAAAGGATAGCCGCGTAATCGGATTGAGAGAATTTGGTAATTTTATCATAATCAATATTTCCCTCAGAGTCAATCATCTGAGTAGTATTCAAGATATTATCTACACCAAGTCTTACCACTGAAACCCCAAAAACACCTTCTTCAAGAACTTTCGCATACGCCAGATAGTCATACTTTGCAATAGACTCAAAGTATTCTGCGTGCATCGCTGCACCCTGCCAGTCTCTTTCAACTGACATCAAACCTGCAGGGTTCCACATAGGAGCATATACATCATCCTGATTGGTAATTACTGCCCCACCCATTGCAAGACCTCTTGCTCCGGCTCCGATATTTAAGAATTCATTGGAATATTTCCTGATAATCTGAGATTGAGACAGCCCAAACAGCAGTGAAAATGCAAGTAAAAGATATTTTTTCATCATATAAATTTGATGCTTAGTTTAAGTTTTTAGTTTTTCTGGCTTTCATTAATCCATTGACTATGATTGCCAGTATCATAACGCCTGAAGCAATATAAAATATAGGGCTCATATGTTCTGATTCCCCAAAGATAAAAAAAGCTAGTATAATTCCGTAAACCGGTTCTAAATTAACTGTTAAAATTAAAGTAAAGGGTGATATATATTTCATTAATTTCACCGATTCTAACATGGGAAAAGCGGTAAAAACACTGGCTAACAAGCATATTAACGCTAAATCGCGGTAGTTTATTTCATTCATCTGAAAAATTTGCCCCGAAAGCAAATAAAATATCATTAAAATAAACCATCCACAGAAAATTTCATAAAAAATAATGTTTCCTGAACTCGTTTTGCCAAACATTTTACCATTAAAAACAGAAAAAACAGTTCCGAATACAGCACACAAGATTCCGTAAATAATGCCTTCTTTAAAATGAAACTCTGTTTTGAAGATTAACAATATGCAGGCAACGATGACCGTTCCCATTATAACTTCAGATATATCAATCTTTCTTTTGAAAATAACAGGTTCCAGAATTGAAGCAAAAAGTGTAGATAAAGATAGACAACTTAGTGCAATGGAAACATTGGAAACTTTAATAGAATAGAAAAAGCAATACCAGTGAAGCGCCATTGCAAAACCTATTGCTGCCAGCTGAAAAAATATTTTTTTCGAAACTTTTATACTTTCTTTTTTAAAGACCCTAATGAATACAAAAAGAAAGATAGAAGCAAACAACATCCTGTAAAAAACAAGAATCTGGGCATTGGCATGGATTAATTTTCCCAAAATTGCAGTGAACCCCCACAAAAATACTATTAAATGCAATCTGAAAAGCGCCAATTTATGCATAACCTATCTCCTTTTGATTTTTAACGTGCAAATTTACAAATCACAATCACAAAAATTGATAAAAAATACGTTTAATCTAAAAAAAGCTAATAAAAATTAAAACAGAGAGGAATCCATAAAAAAAACCCTGAAAATTTGTTAAACTTTCAGGGCCTTCAAATAATAAACTATTAAAAAAATAAACTAGGAACTTAGAGTATTTTGCAGAGAATATCACCTCTGTTACTCTAGTGTAAAGTTAGAAAAAATATAAATTATTTAAAAATATTTTTTAGTTAAAAATTTCACAATTTACTAGAAACCAAACTATTAAACACCTGTTTTACTTCCTATTTGTATTCCTCATAAAAATAGTATCTTTAAGCGTAAAAAATTAAAAATTTTATGGACATCGAATTCAATAAACGAGAAGATCAGAACAGATTAAAATTATCTGAAATAAATCGCTTACTCACTGAGATCAAAAAAGGAGGTGGTGAGAAGAGGCTTCAAAAGCTTCGTGATGAAGGAAAAATGACAGCTAGAGAAAGAGTAGATTATCTTCTCGATAAAGATTCAGATTCCATAGAAGTAGGAGCATTTGCAGGATATGAAATGTATAAGGAGCATGGAGGATGTCCCAGCGGAGGAGTTGTAGTGGTTATAGGCTACGTTTCCGGAAGACAATGTATCATCGTTGCGAATGACGCTTCTGTAAAAGCAGGTGCCTGGTTTCCTATCACAGGAAAGAAAAACCTGAGAGCGCAGGAAATCGCCATGGAAAACAAGCTCCCAATCATCTATCTGGTAGACTCTGCTGGTGTTTATCTTCCGATGCAGGATGAGATTTTCCCGGATAAAGAACATTTTGGAAGAATTTTCAGAAATAATGCTAAAATGAGTTCTATGGGAATTATCCAGATCTCTGCTGTTATGGGAAGCTGTGTAGCCGGAGGAGCTTACCTGCCGATCATGAGTGATGAAGCGATGATTGTGGATAAAACAGGCTCTATTTTCCTTGCCGGAAGCTATCTTGTAAAAGCTGCAATTGGAGAAAGCATTGATAATGAAACATTGGGTGGAGCTACTACTCATTGCTCTATTTCAGGAGTAACAGATTATAAGGCTAAAGATGACAAAGATGCTTTGAACAGAATCAAAAACATCATGAAATCTCTTGGAAGTACTGAAAAAGCAGGCTTTGACAGAATAGAAAGTTTCCCGCCAAAAGAAAATCCTGAAAATATTTTCGGAATTATGCCGGTTTCCAGAGCTGAGCAATATGATACTTATGAAATTATCAAATGTATTGTAGACAACTCCGAATACGAAGAATATAAACCTGATTATGGTAAGAGTATTATCTGTGCCACTGCCAGAGTTGATGGCTGGTCTGTAGGTATTGTAGCCAATCAGAGAAAGCTGGTAAAAAGTGGTAAAGGAGAAATGCAGTTTGGTGGAGTTATCTATTCAGATTCTGCAGATAAAGCAACCAGATTTATAGCCAACTGTAATCAAAGAAAAATACCTTTAATCTTCTTACAGGACGTTACCGGATTCATGGTAGGTTCCAAATCAGAACATGGCGGAATTATTAAAGACGGAGCTAAAATGGTAAATGCAGTTTCCAATTCTGTAGTTCCTAAATTTACCATCATTACGGGGAACTCTTACGGAGCAGGAAACTATGCAATGTGTGGAAAAGCTTATGATCCCAGATTAATTGTTGCATGGCCTTGGGCTGATCTGGCTGTAATGGGAGGCGCACAGGCTGCAAAAGTACTCGCTCAGATCCAGGAGTCTACGTTAAAGAAACAAGGAAAAGATATTACTGAAGAAGAGCACAACGAAATTCTGGATACAATTTCAAAAAAATATCAGAAACAAACAGAATCTACCTATGCAGCTGCAAGATTATGGACAGATGCCATCATCAACCCTGCAGATACAAGGAAATGGATTTCTATGGGGATTGAAGCGGCTAATCATGCCCCTATCACTGAGAAATTCAACTTAGGAGTAATTCAAGTCTGACCAGTATATTTATAAAAACAAACACGGCTATTTCAGTTTGAGATAGCCGTGCTTATATATACCTTTAAATTATAGGAAACTAGTTTCCATATTCTTCTTTACAAAATTCTATAGGTCCACCAAGCTTCATACAGCATTGATATTTGCTCAAGCAAATGCCATTAGGCCATCCCGGAGGATAGCACATTGCAAAGGCCGGATCATCCGGGCATCCAGGTCCACCACTTCCTTTAAGTGATTTTAAACTCTCTCTTGAAATCTTTACTAGATTTTTCATAGTTATTTAGTTTTTGATAGTTCCTACTCTATTGTAGCTTTTCGGATTCCGCTTCCCCTAAAATACTATTTTTTCTACACCTAGTGAAATTTAAATAAAATTTTAACTCTTACACTTTTAAGAATGCAGCATTAGGATTTATATATGTAATAATCCAAAAATAAAAAGTAAGTAGTTTAACAATATTTCGGGAGCATTCTCCCGCTATCCATTCATACTCCTCGCGCCTTTGCTGTCACCCTGAGCGAAGCCGAAGGGTCTCCCACGCAAACTGCGGGGTAACCATTGCTATCGGGGCTAGGGATGAGACGAATGATGAATGATCAATTATGAATGATGAGTTGCGGGATTCGGGATTCGCGTTACGTTTTTCTGAGGTTCAGATTATAAATAATAGTTTTATCCTATTCAATAGGAGCGGGCCGTCATCCTGAGCGTAGTCGAAGGAAGCCGTTTTATTAAGATTTCTTTCTTCCTATAGGCTTTAACCAAAACTTATTATTGGTAAGACATTCGTTGAGGAAAATGATACAATACAATCCCGGGTTGTTTAAACTCCTTCGAAGTGACAGATAAGAGGAATATAGATTAGTAATGATGGTAAAGACGGGAAACTGGTTTTGAACAATTTGCATAATGATAATTGATAAATTGATGCATTATTTATTACTCATTGCTTATTATTCATTACTTATGTTTGTGTTGTGTATATAACAAAAAAAAATCCTTTATCATAAGATAAAGGATTTTTAAAAATAAAATAAAAACTGGCGGCGGCCTACTCTCCCGCTTTCGCAGTACCATCGGCGCTGGTGGGCTTAACTTCTGTGTTCGGAATGGGA
>Ga0308156_1001688_pt1 | contig 23645 bp, 23 predicted proteins | sample PhyAR2_FD_201041 | JGI IMG/M metagenome (GOLD analysis project Ga0308156, IMG submission 201041) | Phyllosphere microbial communities from UC Gill Tract Community Farm, Albany, California, United States - DLSL A.R2 | ecosystem: Host-associated > Plants > Phyllosphere > Unclassified | place: USA... | reverse complement strand
ATTCTCGGCCGTCAGCGTTGCTGCGGATGAGATATCGTAGATCAGGTCATCGGATGGAAAATTCATCCCCATCAGAGTGATGTTATCGGATTTCTGCTCCTGGAAAGAGCCTCCCACAAGAGCTGTCCAGTGGTGGTCGCCTCTTTTTGTTTCGAAATTCAGCTGGGGTTCGAGGATCCAGCTGCTGTTCGTCATTGTCGCCTTGCGCAGCGTTGACCGTTCACTGCCGATGTTGTAAGCCGGATCGTACTGTGTTTTCGGGTAGATCTGGGTTTCTTTGGACTCATTGTCGACATAGCCACTGTTGAGCTTGACGCTGAAACCATAACCGAGCTGGTAATCCAACGTGAGGTTGGCGGTCAGGTTTTCATTGGTACCGGTGAATGTATTGCTGGCTTCGCCCATAGGATTTCGGAAAGTGCTGTTTTCCCAGTTGATCAGGCCATTTTTGTAGAGATCCGGTGCATTTGGCACCACGGATGCATAAATCTGATTGAAATCCCTAGGTGGCAACAGGTTTTTCTGCCGGGAGTAGTTGGCACTAAACGCAGCTTTGAACTTCCGGTCGGTGCTCTGGTGCTCCATACTGGCATTGAAGTTATTACGCTTGTACCGATAATCGCCCGGATAAACGGTCGTCTCCTCATTGTGGGTGCCTGAAATGGAAAAGCTGGTATTCTCACTGCCGCCGGAGATACCGACTTGCGTGCTGCTGTATTCCGCGGTATTGCCGACGAAGTATTTCTGCCAGTCGGTGTACCTGTTCGGGTCCCACCGTCCGTTGACATCGTAAGCGGTTGTGGGATAAGTGGTGATGCCGTCATTGCTGAAGGCCAGCCGCCTCATTTTGAGGTATTCCTCTGTAGACATCATCTCAGGGAGATTGGCGAACTGCCCGATCCCGTAAGAATTGTTAAGCTTCACCACTGTTTTTCCTTTGCTGCCCCGCTTGGTGGTGACCAGCACCACGCCGTTGGCACCTCTGGAACCGTAGATGGAGGTGGCATCGGCATCTTTTAAAACTTCGATGGAAGCGATGTCCTCTGGGCTGATGGCACTCAGCGGATTGATATCGCCATAGGGAATGGTGCCGTTGGAAAGGCCGGATTTGTATTCGTTTAAAGCCGGAACGGGAACACCGTCTATAACATATAAAGGGCTGTTGCCATTGAAGGCCGCAGTCTGGTAAGTCCGAAGGCTGTTTTTGCCACGGATCTGCACATCAAATCCGCCGCCGGGCGTTCCGGTGCTCTGGATAATAGTAACACCTGCCATTCTGCCCTGCAGTGAGGAAAGGACATTGTTGACCGGCTGGTTGGCAATCTCTCTGGCGGTGACTTTGGCGATGCTGCCGGTGCTTTCTCTTTCTTTGACCTTGTAGTAGCCTGCATTGAGGACGACTTCTTCTATTTCTTTTTCCTGACCGCCGTAAGAGACATTGACGGTGATGCGGTTGCCTAAAGTGACCTGTCGTTCCGGATAGTCCGGATGTTTGAAGATGATGACGGGATTGTCACCGTTAACCTGAACCTGATAATTGCCCGAAGCGTTGCTGACGGCGATGGCCGTACTGCCCTTCTGAAATACCGAAACACCGGGGACGGGTTTGCTGTTGTCTGTGACAGTGCCGGTGATGACCCGGGTCTGCCCTATGGCTATGCCCGAAATGAGCACGGTGAAGCCAAAAACCATTGGGAGATGGCCTAGGCTGCAAAAGTTTTTTTTCATACTTTTGAAAAGATTTAATTCGTTAAATTTTAGGCTCTCTTCTGCACTGTGAATACTTCCAATATACTTGTGCGTAGAGGGCTTTTTTAGTTCTCTGGTTACGTTACACTTTCTTTCTTACTGTTGGTTTGTCTTTGTGGGTCGTGGGTTGCGTTGTGATTGATATGCGTGGGAGGAAGTTTTAGTAAGGACCTAGTAAACCCTCCTGCCCCGGCATATCTTTGAAAATTAATATGAAATGAAAATTGTGTCCCGTGAAAAGCTGTGAAGCCGCAATGGGTTGTACACCCCACTGTATCATGCAGTCTGATACTTTATTTTGAGAAAGCGGCTTAGATAGCGGAGAAAACGAACAGCATAGGGAACAAAAACGGCATGAAACTCTACATATCCGAACTAGAGGTACTGGTATACCCTGAGACAGATAAGAGAGCTCACGCCTAGGTCGTGAGCTACAATACTTATCCTCTTGTCTCAATAAAATTACCAGTTTTCTAGTACAAGATTCTAAGCAATAGCTTCTATAATTCTTTGAAGTATCGCAAAGTTACATTGCTATAACTTATTTTACAAATATAATAAAAAGATTCAAATCATTCGCTATAGCGAACAGTATTTTTCATTTTAATCTTTTCTTTTGATAAAGATTACAGTATATGCACGATAAGGAAGTTTTAAATAAAAAAAATGCTCTCGTAAATAAACACTTGTGCAATTTTATTGAGGGTAAATTTCTACGCGAGTACCGTAATCAAAAAGGTGAACTTATTTCACAAAATGATTATGCTAAACTTTGTGGAATAACTTCCTCTACAATTTCAAAATTGAAATTACTTGAAGGTTACAATATTCCTATGTCAACAATTTATAATATACTTAGGCACGAACAATATTCCTTAGAAAAATTCTTTAATGAATTTGAAAATGCTAAGGGCATAAATATCCCTGATTAAACTCCCAAATCTAGTTGAGATTATTTTTATTTTCCAATTACTTTATAGTATCGATCCGAAGATTGCTCTAAAACCTCTTATGTTTCTATTGACTGTTATTTTAACGAGTAAATCCAAATGGAAATTCCAATGATGATGAGCGTTGCAATGATGCTGTAATTTCTAGTGTTTTCATATTTGTGTGTTTTTTGTAAATATAAAAAATGCAAGAAATTAACATCCTACAATATGAAACACCAGTTTTCTGTATGAGTTATTCTAAGCAAGAGCTTTGTGAAAATTACGTCGAAATATGAACTGTTTTTTTATAACATATATTAAAAGGCATTCTAACTCAAAGCTGACTATGGAAGTTTTTGTGTGAAATATTGAGGCTCTGAGCAATCTATTTTGGATATTTATTTCTGGTAACAACAGTTATACTTAAATTGCATATGCAACTATATAAAAATCTTAAACTATGTCAAAAACACTTTCGGATCATCTTTATAATGGTAAGTTTTTTAAGTTATTGGTAAATGAAACTTCCAAAGTTGTCGTAAAAAAAGGAAAAATTAAGTTTGAAAGAGAGAATTCAACACTGACTGAGGGTGAAAAATCAATTTTAAAAATGTTTGAATATCTCAATTCTTTACAGGAAGTATTAAAAGATATAGAGAAAGTATTGTTTTTTTTAGAAATTGATACAAAAAAGATAAAAAAAGTTTATCCAGGTCTTCAAGCTGATGAAGAGTATTACAAATATCATTTCGAGAATTACATTATTAGAATAATTAGCTTGCAGGATATCGTTGGAAAATTAGGAAATATATTGTATAATACGAATATTAATGATGAAAAATGCAATGGGTATAACTTCACAGATGCACTAAAAAAGCTCGATCACAAAAATCATTCTTTTGTGTCCGCAATTCTTGAGAGAACGAAACATATAAAAAAAGTAAGGCACAAAAAACTGCATAAAGGCGAGGGCGAGATAGCACACCTGAAGGGTATCATTTTTTGGGATGATTTGCAAAAAGTTACTAACCAAAATTATGACAAAATCCTTCATCAAATGTCTGCGGAAGATTTAAAAGCTCAAATTAATTCGATTGAGACTGAAACAATTGAAATTATAGATTTGATTAATGAATTTTTTGATAATTCGTTGGACGAGTTAACTAAGTTATTGTGTGTAACAAACAATTAGAGAAAATAAAATGGAATTACATAAACAGAATCAATACGATATTGATTTTATAGAATCTCTTATAAATAATGAGATTGAAGAATCGATTAATATCGATTTTAAATCTGCTGAAGCGTTGGATAAAGCTGATAAAAAGAAAGCTGAAATTTCAAAAGATGTTTCAGCATTTGCTAACTCAAATGGTGGAATAATAATTTATGGGTTAAGTGAAACCAACCATAAAGCGAGTTCTATAAGTTATGTTGACGGAAATGTCTTTACAAAGGAATGGCTAGAGCAAATAATAAATTCTACCGTTTACAGAACAATTCCAGGACTGAAAATATTCCCTATTAGAAAAAATGGAGATATTAATAAAACAATATATGTTGTTCAAATACCTGAAAACCTAGAGGCAGCACCTCATATGGCAAAAGATAAGAGATTTTATAGACGATATAATTTTGAATCTGTTTTTATGGAAGAATATGAGGTAAGAAACATGTATTTTAAAAAATCAAACTCAAGTTTGATTATTGATACTGTTAGAATTTCATTTAATTCAGAAGAGGAATTAGACATCAGCCATTTTACGATGGAAGTTGATATAAATAATATTGGTTCAAGCCATACCGATGAATATAAATTAAGTATATTTTTTGAACCTCTAACTTCAAGAAGTTTTATGGTTTATAACGGCATAAATAAACAAAAAATTGATATTACAAGATTTCCGGATAAAACAAAAATTTCAGTGGAACCAAAAAAATCTGTTTATTCACAAGAAATACAGAACGTACTTAGATTCGAATTTTCAGTCGCTACCAAAGAGTTAGGAGAGTTTGCTTCCAAGACAAATATAAGAGTATTGTTAAACTTTCCTTCTGGTGAAGATACGATGGAGCAGTTACTAGTAGATTTCTTTGTAAATGATAATGCCGATGAGTAGTACTGATTTGACTTGAAACTAAAAAACAATTGAATTTTATGTAGCTGAAACTATTAAAATAAATTGGATATCAATGAAGCAGGAAAGAGAGAAATATAGATATAGTAGTCACATATTCGTATTAAATAAGATATTTCCGTATACACCTACTAGGTATTATGTGATATAATATCCAAAACAAAATGAACTTGAAACTATTTTTAATTTTAATTAAATTATTTTTTTTTGAAATCCGAAAAATATTGCAGTCAATAATTTTTAAATTAGGTGCTAAACAAAATTATTTAAAATATGGAAAATTCGATGAAAATGTATTGGGATTTATATTTCGAAAATTATTCGAATGAAGAGTTGATTAGAGAAAACTATAACCCGTTAAGAGACTTTGAAAGTGAACTTATTGAAGGAACAATAATTGATATTGGATGCGGACAATCTGCGTTTATATTGGATTTTTTATGCTTGGAAAAGAATTTAATTGGAGTTGATAGTGAGTTATTTCAATTGGAATATTTAAAAAAAAGAATCGAAAAATATTCTTCCGAAAAATTAAAGTCTTGCCAATTTATAAATGCAACTTTTCCACAAGAAAATCTACCAGACATAGATTATTCAGCTATAATTTTATCTAATCTATTGCATTTTTTTGATTTAGAAACGAATATAGAAATAGGAAAAATTCTCGCAAACAAGGCAAAATCTGGCACAATCATTTATATTCAAGTTCATTCGCACAAGCACTATGCTAATAAACCCGAAGATCCAGATAATAACATCTACTTTAAACATTTTTTTAATGAATCAGATTTAAAATTGATCTTTAATAATATATTATTCGATAGGATTTACTTTGCAGATATTGAATCCATTGATTCTAAGAAATCAGTAACTTTTTTAGAAAAATGGTTGGACAAAAATTTAGATAAAAATAAAGTTTTTGATCCAATCCGTAGATTAGCTGTAAAAAAAGATTATTTAATTAACAAATCTGACTCATATTATGTGGCTATGTTTAGAAAAAAGTAACTGTAAAGTTGTTAGGTGGATTTTTTGGATTAACTATATATAATAACCTTAATTATAAAAAGACATTTACAAATTTACCCCGATGGCGCGGATTTGCAATCCGTGACTTACTTGTTTTTATTTAGCTTCTGTAATCTCGCGACGCAACCTCAAAATATCAGTATGACTGCTGAAAATTCAGTGAGGAAATATCCCAAAAAAATAATTTTACAACATCTCTGGCTTCCACAACATCATTAGTTTCAATTGGAATCTCGGGAAATTCTTTGTTGAGCGGCGTTGCTAGCGGTCTAGTGTTATCTGCTCAAAATCGGGAGACTTTGCGTAGCGGGGTAACCTAATAAAATATGAGGTTACTTATTATCTAACAAACGATGCAATGGTGCGTTAACTACGGGTAAAAAATTATCTTATTTTAACTGTTTCTAAAATCCTTTTAATTGACTGTTGCGTTTCTATGGATGGATTGTTACAGTAAATAGAAAGCTTATTGCCTCCAGCCTCTTTATTAAAAATCGCTCCGATAGTACCTTCTTGTTTTTTGGGAAAAATCAATAATACATCAATGTTATTAATTTTATCATAGTAATAATAATTTTTAAGATAGGTTGAATGTGATGTATCAAAATCTTTATTTTTATATATTACTATATCCTTAGATAACAGTTCTCCATTAGAAAAGTCAAGTAATGTTTGCTTCTCTTTATTATTGTCTACAACTATTGGATCATCTACTATATTTGTAACACCACTGCTTATAACTATTGAGTCTCTTTTATTTACAAATAAAAAAAATTTTGAATCATATTTAGTATTTTCTGTGTTCACCCAATTATTTGGAATACAAAATTTATATTGTTCTATATTATATTCCTGACACAATTTTCATCAACAACATTAGATTTATTACACGAAACTAAAACATACAATAACAAACTAGTAACTATTAGTATTCTCATTTTTTAACATTTTTTTTATAAAAATCTCGAGCCAATGTAGCAGAAGGAGTTTTATTCCATCCTTTTATCCAACTTGCCTGAGATGAAAAAGATTTTCCAGTCATTCCATTTGACAAAATAACACCTAAGCCTGAAGACGTATAAATAGTATTTTTTTCAGGATTACTTAACGATGTTGATCCAGAAGTAAAAGTAGTCATTAGTGCGTTATTTGAATGATCTAATCCTAAATTATGACCTAATTCGTGTTTTACAACATCATTGAATAGGTTAGATCCTATTGTTTTCTTTTCAACCGCACCAACTCTACCACCTACTGTTCCCCAACCTAAAGTATCACCACCACTTGCATTTGAATCAACAACTTCATCTACTATCATCATTACATGATCATTTTTTCCAATTTTATCAAAGCTATTAACAACTTCATATTCAATATTAAATGAATTAATATAAACACTTGAATTTATTGAAGCTCCATACGATTGATATCCTAAACCTTGAAATTCTTTTAATGAAACTGAACCCTTGGATTTACTAAACATAGTAGATGATAAATCTGCACCTGAAAGATTTAAGACTTTCATTGTTACAGTCATACTTACATTTTTATATTCTGTATTTCCTTCTCGTCTAGAAGAATTTATTGTGGTTCTAATATCATCATTTTCACCACCATAGTAAGTCCCATTACCATTATTAGTCCATGTACTTGAGGAAGTTGTATTGTCCACATTTGCTGAAGTGAGCTTACGGAAAACATTCCGTCAGGATCGACATAGAAAATTGGATTATTTGCTGCATAATTATACGGTGTATGACGACGCATTTTCTCTGCTAACGGATCCAACACTCCCCATCGTCCGATATCCGGCATATACATTCTAGCCCCATAATCATACATTCCAGTCTCTTGAAGTTCCTTTCCGTTGTACTTAAAATTTTTATACGTTGCAGATTCAATACGATTTTTTATTTTACAGATACGAGCGAGACGCTCGTATTAGCTGGAGATTTCAATAAGTTATTATTTAAATCATTGCCATCACTAACTTTGAAGGATTACCCCTAATCTTTCGGATGTAATTGATATTCATATTTATTTATGAAATTAGATACATCACCCCTATACACCTCCCTAAATGTATTAGAACCTTTTAGTTTATAGATTATTCCTTCGGGATTTCTATTAATTTTCTGGGTTGTTGAAATAGGCTTAAGACGTTTACTAGGTAAATTGTTTACAAAGTTATATTTAACGTCTATTGGTTTCGTGACGATTATTAATTTATTATCATAATTAAAACTTCCAATTTTTTTTGCGCCTCCACAAGATAAACAACCATTAAGATTACTTACAGAAGTTACTACCAAACTATCAGAAAAAGCAAATATATAATAGTATTCACTACTTTGTAACTTATCTACTCCATTAATAATTGCATAGTACAATTTATCAGAAGCAAAAAAAAAGTTTGATTTATTGTCTTTTTTACAAGAAAAAACTATCAATAATATAGAAAAAAAACTCATTATTTTTTTCATCTTAAAGTATTTATGTTAAGAGGATTTTTATTATTTATAATTAGCGGATTTTTATTTGACTTGTTGCCAGGATAAAACTTTATCGGACCACTCTTATTTGTATTATCATATTGCCATAAATGACCATTGCCACTTTTAGGTGCATACAACATATAATGCTTGGGGTAGCTTCCCGATTTAAAATTAGAATCAATATCATTAAGCACATCATAGTCTCCCCACTCATTATCAGGCCTCATACTTACTGGAGAAGTAGGATAATCATTATTTTTATGAGAATGTATCTCAAATAATAGTTTTGATAGCGATTGGTCTATAAAATCTCTAGGGGTATGACCACTATCGTGTCCTGTTAATATTGTGTAAGAAACTCCATTGCCAACTTTAAATGCATTTAATCCCCATTCTACATTAGAATTTTTAGCAGCAAAACTAAATACACTAGCTGCATCGGAAGCATTTGTAGTCCTACCATAACTAATCCCATTAGAATAATCAGGACTGGACAAAGTATTTTTAGCTAAATCTCCGATAATACTACCAGATTCTGGACTTGCCTTATTTACTGTAACTGGAGTGACATTACTAACATTCCCATTAATATCTGTAGCAAACAGCCTATCATCGGATCTATTTTGACTTCCGTCATTATTATTTACTCTCTGAATTTGTCCGTTTTGCAAAAGTTTATAGTCTGTAAGAGGTGCCATTCCATCAGGATCAATAAACATAATTGGATTATTGAAAGCATAATTATAAGAACTATGTCTCGTCATTTTCTCCGCCAGCGGATCTACGACTCCCCATCTCCCAATATCCGGCATATACATCCTCGCGCCATAATCGTACATTCCCGTCTCTTGGAGTTCCTTCCCGTTGTACTTATAATTTTACGGAACCGCCATCAGGTTTCTTCTATAGCATTTTTTGATTTTTATCTATTAATATATATTTCTGTTTCTCAAAATCATATTTAAAAGAATAAGTGCTTTTACCATAAACAGTTATCTTTTTCCTCTTCTTAAAGATTGACAATGTTTCTATTTCTATCTTATCACCGAACACTTTGATAGGATAAACCTCAATTATATCTACTCCTTTTTTTGATTCATTATTTAATTCTATCTTATTGAAATTTTTCAAAAAAACTCCTTCGTAAGAAAGTTCAATATTACTGAACCTCATATCTATAAAATAAAGATTCATAGAAGAAAATTTATTGTCTTTTCGTTCGAAATCAATTTGATATTCAACTACTTTTTTATAAAGATATTCTGTATCTTTTTCTTGTGAATATAGACTGGTTGTGCAACAGAAAACTATTATGATTAATGTTATATACTTCATTTTTACTATTTCTTTTTACCAAAATTTTGAAACGGTATAATTGCTACAACCACTGTATTGTTATAGATATATACTTTCCGGGAACTCATACCAAAACTATATTCTGTTCCCTTTGCTCCTGATATATCTTTGTATGAAGTAGGCTGTGTAAAACTTCCAATATTACCGCGATGGCGCGGATTTGCAATCCGTAGCTTACTTGTTTATACCTAGCTTCAATAATATCTTGTGGCGTAACCTCAAAATATCAGTATTTACTGCTGAAAATTACATGATTTTTTTCCTATATCAAAAAGAAAATTTTTGTATTAAGTTAAATCAATACGACCTGAGTGAGGAAATATCCCGAAAAATAATTTTACAACATCTCTGATTTCCACAACATCTTTAATTTCAATTGTAATCTCGGGAAATTCTTTGTTGAGTGGCGTTGCTATCTGGTCATGTTTTATCTGCTCAAAATCGGGAGACTTTGCGTAGCGGGGAAGAGTAGCTCTTATGGAAGGGAAAAACAAACCATATCCACAATGCTCGACGCTTTTATCGGTAAAGGTAAATTGAAAGATGCTCTTTCTAACGTGCCAAGATGTAAAATAAACAAAAGCCAACTCAAATGAGTTGGCTTTTTGTTTATAGATACTAGCGAGACGCTCGGAACAGCTGTTGATTTTTAAATAATTAAATCTATCTAGCGTTTTCAAGCCATAGACTGTCAATTGTTGAAAGCTTATTATTTACAGTAGCATAACGGGTATTTTCGAAAATTTCAAAATGTAAATTCTTTGATAAATCTTTACCAAATGAAATTGTTTTAATTTCTTTTACGGTTTTTACATACTTATTAGTTTGTGTAAAAGGATTAAATTTTAGTTTTGATAAATTTAATTTCAATGACTCTTTCTTATAAATAATTTCAGTAGAGTCTATTTTTTCATTATTTTCAATTAAATAGATTACACTTTTATTATTGCTCAACAATTTAATTTGATAATTATTTTTGACACTATCTTTAAAAAAATATTCAGGATAACTACTACAAGATATTAAGGCTAGCGAAAAAAATAGCACTAAAATATTTTCTTTCATCTTAATTTTTTTGAATTAAATTGTTGCCCTGTATTTCTTTACGTGGATACAATGGAATGATTTATCTGCACAAAGTCTGGGGACTTTGCACAGCGAGGACATTAGTAATATTCTATTTCCCTTTCAATAATGGCAGTAACTGGCCCATCTTTTCCTTCCATGTAGATGTAGCAGTTGTTCCAGTTGTTATATTTGTCAAATTCATATTTATAGTAAGTACTTTTGGGAAGCAGCATTCTTGCACCAAAAAAGACATATTCTGAATCGGGTTTAATAAGATCTTTTTGTAAAAGATTACCGTATTCATCATAGAAAAAAGACATTTTCTTCGTGACATAGTTAATATTTCGTAGTGATGTGAAAAATTCAACATTTAGTTTTGAGACATAATTTTTTAGGGAATCATATTCATAAATTTCTCTTTGTAATTCTTTACCACAACCAAAAAATACCACTTGCTTTAATCTGCTCTTTAGATCATATCCGTAAGAAAGATTTAAATCAGGACAAAAATCGCTTTCAGTACCTAAAGCGTGAAATGGGACATCTAAACCAGCTTCACCTGATTTTATGATTTGACGCGTCAGCTCTCCTTTAATATTATACTCATATTGAATAGATGTTTCGAGATATTTTTTTTCAGTTAAATCTTTTACAATATTTATCGAACCATAATGCCTTTCCTCCACAATTCTTTGACTAACCTTATCAATTACATATCTGTAGAGATCATTGTGTATATCTCCTTCATAATCATTTAGGACTGCCCTCCTATCAAGTTTTACTAATTGATAATAACTAGCTGTAGGATATGGTGGGATTTTACTATTAGAGAGGAGAGATTTACTTTTAACATCTTTTTCATTGTAGCTGTAATAAGAAGCATATTTTTCTTCTAATGGATACTTCCTTAAGTCATAAAACTTTGAGTATCTAGAAATTGTTTTTTTTATTCTACCTTCTCTATCAAATTCATAGAAAAGGTCTCCTCCCAAATCTCTATTGTAATACATTATATTATCCTGCAAATCTTTACGATTCTTATTCATTTTCAAAGAGTCGGCAACATAGGTGTAATACCACCGAGCTTTTTTTACCGGTCCATAAAAGTTAGTTCCATATACTGTACTACGCTTATAGTCGACTATAGACAAGTTTTTATCAACTTGTGCATTGATACTATAAGAAGTAAAAACAAAAAAAATAAATAATGTTTTCATATTATTTTAATATAGAAACTAGGGTTTTTATACCCATTGACTTTTTACTTGTTTGGACAGCAAGAATTCGTTTTACTTCGTCTAAACAATATTTTAAGGGATCATTTAATTAGACATTAGTAATATTCTATTTCCCTTTCAATTATGGCAGTTACTGGCCCATCTTTTCCCTCCATGTAGATGTAGCACTTGTTCCAGTTGTTATATTTGTCAAATTCATATTTGTAATACGTACTTTTAGGAAGAAGCATTCTTTCGCCAAAGGAAACATACTCTGCATCTGGCTGAATAAGATCTTTTTGTAATAGATTACCATATTCATCATAGAAAAAAGACATTTTCTTCGTGACATAGTTAATATTTCGCAATGATGTAAAAAATTCAATATCTACTTTTGAAACAAAATTTTTCAAGGAATCATATTCATAACTTTCCCTTTTTAATTCTTCTTCACAACCAAGGAATAATAATCCCTTCAATCTACTTTTCTGCTCGTATGTATAAGAAATATTCAAATCAGTGCAGAATTGACTTTCGGTACCTAGAGCGTAAAATGACATACGCTTACCAGCTTCACCAGGTCTAATAATTTGGCGAACTAATTCGCCTTTGTTGTTGTATTGATATTGAATGGATGTATAGAGATCCTTATTGGTAGGTGTTTCTTTTTCATCACTGATAGATGAATAATGTTTTTCCTCTGTAATTCTTTTATTTTTACTATCAATTTTATATTGATACCAATTATTTTGGTTACTTCCTTCATATGTATTTAATAAAGATTTCATATTTAGCTTCACTGACTGGTAGTAGTTTGGAGTTGGATACTTTGGGATTTTACTATTAGAGAGGAGTGATTTACTTTTAAGATCTTCTTCACTGTAATTGTAGTATGATGCATATTTCTCTTCTAATGGATATTTTCTCAAATCAGAAAACTTCGAATATCTTGAAATCGTTTTTTTTAATTTCCCATGTATATCAAATTCATAAAAAAGTTCTCTTCCTATATCTCTATTATAATACATTACATGATCCTGCAAATCTTTACGATTTTTATTCATTTTTAAAGAATCTGCAACATAAGTATAATACCATCGGACCGTTTTAATTGGTCCATAAAAGTTGGTTCCATATACTGTACTATGTTTATAGTCGACTATAGACAAGTTTTTATTAACTTGTGCATTGATACTATAAGAAGTAAAAACAAAAAAAATAAATAATCTTTTCATATTAATCCAATAAATTTAAAAGAGTTTATACCTATTTTTCTTTTTGTCTGAGAGCGAGAGCGGATTTGCAATCCATGCCTTATTCTGTTACAGAGGTTTTGTGTATGCTTACTATTAAATCGCAGGCAATAGAAAGCTTCTGATCAGTTATAGTTAGATATAATTCATCTCTAGCAAATTCAATTAAAAGCAAAGCACCGTTGTATTCATTTAGTAGTAGTGCTAATATATTCTTTGTGTGGCTTTCTCCAGAAACTCAATTTCATAGTTCTGTTCCTGAACCACCTCAGCATATAAATTCATCAAATTAATGTTGACTTGGTAGTGATCAAGAATTTGTTCGTTTTTGAGATGGAGCTGTCGGGTGAGTCGTGCGATATACCAAAAAACTAAGGTGAAAACACATAAGGTAATCTGAAAGATCAGTAGAGAATAATTAAAAACTTGTGAAACCAATTTCTCCTTGAGGTCTTTACGGATCTCTTTTACAGATAATGACGTCTGAACATTACTGTCAACCGCTGAAATTTGAGATACAGTGATTTCCGATTTTGTGCCAAAATTATCGTTCAGATAATCTGAAACAATACTGTCATAGTGATTGTCAAAATAATTTCTGTAGGTGTCTTCCCCTATAAATGTGCTGATTAAAAACAATAATGCAACAGAAGCCAGGAAAATAGAAATAATCCTTTTACCAATGTAATAGGCATTGTGATACCATCGTACTGGCTTATGTTCTTTTAAATCCGAAAGCACCTGCTGAGCAGCAAGGATTTCATTCTCTATATAAAGTTTACTTTTTTTCTTAGCACTGATGTAAGAATTGATTTCAAGATTATTCATGGTTTGTTAGTTTTCCTGATGCTAAAATTTGCTAAACATCCGTTTCCAAATATATAAAAAAATAAGTTTCACAATTAAACGATAACATATTAGATTATTTTTTAACTCAAGCTTAAAATCCTTCCGAATTCAAGAATTGCAAATTTAAATTTAGTGATCAGGAAATTCATAGACGGTTTTGTGGTCATCTTTTAATACAATAAAGGCGCTGAACTTTTTGCCGTTTTTGGCTTTCATATTTTTGATAAGTGCGGTTCTTCCTTTATTGATAAGAGAAGTGATCTGATCTATGCTGAGCTGTACACCGCAAACAGTTCTGAACTGTATCCAGTTGCACTGGTCATCTGCACATTTGATGATCTTGTCTTTGATGAGTAGGTTTTTCTGCTGGCATTTTGGGCATTTGAGTTCTGGAACAGTTTCTTGTGCAATGGATAGCGATAATAGCTCTTTGGTGATCTCTTTTGTGTAATCTTTTATATCGGTGATGAATTTCTTTGCGCTGAGTTCACCTTTTTCGATCTTGTCCAATGCCATCTCCCATTCTGCGGTCATCTGTACATTGGCAATCTTTTGGTCTTTTATAAGATTGTAAACTTTTACTCCTTTTTCGGTTGGAATGAGCGCTTTGCTTTTTCGGATGATGTAGTTTCTGCTCAGCAGGGTCTCAATGATGGACGCTCTGGTGGCGGGTGTACCGATGCCACTGTTTGAAATCGCTTTCTGTTGCTCTTTATCTTCAAGTGATCGTCCTGCATGTTCCATCGCCGACAATAAATCAGCTTCGCTATAAAGTTTGGGCGGCTGTGTGTTCTTTTCCTGTAGATGTACTTGCGAGATCTTCAACTCGTCCCCGATCTTGAATTCAGGCAGATCAATGAGTGTTTCTTCGACATTATGGCTATTGGAATTATTCTCTTCATTTCTGATATTACTATTTTGATCTGATAGAATCCCCCTAATGCCCCGCCAGCCTTTAGTCAGTATTTTTGATCCTTTGATGCTGAACTCATAGTGATGGACCTTAATCGTGATATGACTGACCTCTTTGGAGCAGTGTTCTGAGAGTGATTCCAGTAAACGGTAGGCAATCATATCGTAAATGGCTTTTTCTTTGGCACTGAGCGCAGATGGGATCTTGGTGGTAATCAGTAATCCGTGATGATCGGTTACTTTCAGGTCATTGACCATCCGCTTGTTGAAATTACCGAATTTGAGCGTTGAAATGGCAGGTTTAAATTGATCAACGGTATTGAGAATTCTGACTAGTTCCGGGATCTCCGGCCAAAGGTCTTCTGGAATATATTTGCTCCCCGTGCGTGGATAGGTGATGAACCTCTTTTCGTAAAGTGACTGCGCAGCCTGCAAGACCTCATCAGCTGACAGGCCTAACTTTTTGTTGGCCTCTTTTTGAAGTTCGGTCAGGTCAAAAAGTAAAGGTGATGGTTCTTTTACAGTTTGAATGGAGACATTCTCAACGGTAGCCCTGCCCTCTCGCTCTATTGATTTTACAATCTGTTCGGTTTGTTTCTTATCTTCCCATTGTTCATTTGATTGGCTGGTGAAGTCCAAATATTCTTTTCGGTGCTTCAACTGGATCTGGAAGTATTTCTTCTGTCTGAAATTCTGATGGTCTTCAAATCTTTTGCAGATCAACGCCAGTGTCGGGGTCTGTACCCTTCCCAGAGAATAGACATCCTGATGGGCGGCAATGCTCAAGGCCTGGGTGGCATTGATACCGACCAGCCAGTCTGCTTCGCTTCGGGCTTTTGCTGCGTCGTACAAACCGTCGAATACCGAACCGGGCTGGAGCTTTTTAAAACCCTCCTGAATGGCCTTTTCAGTAAGGGAACTGATCCAAAGTCTTTCAAACGGTTTGTTGCATTGGAGATAATAATAAATATACCGGAAAATCAACTCTCCTTCTCTTCCAGCATCGGTTGCGACAATGATGCTGTCGCATCGATTGATGACATTTTGAATGATCTTTAGCTGTTTGAGTGCGGAAGGAGCAGGATGATACTCTTTTTGATTTGGCTTTTTTATGGGTTTGGGTATCAATAGGAATGGATCTGGAAAGATTGGCAAAGAGGCTTTATCAAAGCCTCTTATACCATAATCTTCGGGCATTCCCAACGACACAAGATGACCCAATGCCCACGTCACACAGTACCCGTTGCCTTCGAGGTAGCCGTCTTTTCTTTCGTGGGCATTTAGCAATTGTGCGATTTCTCTTGCAACACTGGGCTTTTCTGCGATGATGGCTTTCATATCTTTTGGATTTAATAGGGTTGGAATTTATTTTTAATTGTCAGCAGTTGATTACATTTTGCGTCCTTTGGATCTGGCCGGTTTCTTCTGCTGTTCTTCCTGCTGCTTATTGGCAGACTGTTGCTGCTTGGAATCCAGTGGTTCTTTGATGTTCTTAGTGGCCTCATTGGTCTTGCCATCGGAATTAACCGCCTTCTGAGTTTTGTGGTCTTCTGTTGGTTGCGCTTTTTCCTTCAGCTTATTGGGATTGGTAAAGGAAAATTCTGTCTTTGAGGTTTCCTGATTAAAGGTGATGTAGCCTTGATAGGCTTTTCCCTTGCTGTCTTCCAGACCATCCACATAAACAGTCTGTCCTGCTTTGAATTTATCGTATTGTGCTGCATCCAGTTCTTTTCCCCGGAACACTTTGGGGGCTTCTCCATCTTTGTTTTGAGTTTGCTGGCTGGATTGATTTTGCTGCTGTCCTTGCTGTTGGTTTTGGTTGTTGTTGAAGATGAATTCGACATAACGTTTATCAGCGTTGAATTGTACGGTCGCATCAAAAGGGTCTCCTTTTTTAGAGGTCATTCCTTCCAAATACAGCGGCTTTCCTTCCAGCAATGTTTGCTTTTGGTGGTCATCCAGCTTAATCCCCTTGATCTCATCCGGTATTTTTATATACTCTGCTCTGTAGGCAACCAATTCATTGGTAAGGCGGTCACGGCTGATGACGGAAGGAATGATCTCATCGGTCTTAGGATTAATAAGATCCACGACCCTGCCCATATTGCCGCTTTCTTTGAGGTTTTTCTTGTCCTCGTCCGTGAACTCGTGACCCAGGAACTTAAGATTGTAGCTCGGTTCCTTTCGGATGCCGTGAAGGTTGATAGCGACTTCGCCGTTATCCGCGGTCTGCAGGGATAGCCGCACGTCCATTTTGCTCACCGCTGTTCCCAAATTAATGGTAACGGGAATGAGGTTATTGGTTTTAAATCCCCTGAGAAGCGGATCTAAAGCATTCATTTTTTCAAGCTTTTCCTTATTAAGCCCGAATTTTTCCATCGTTTTCCAGTCGATCTGTTCCGGCTGAAAACGGTATTCCTGAGTTTCTGTGTTGTTTTCCATTGTATTCTGATTTTTTAATGGGTTGGTATTGTTTGGTAGCACTTCATATTCTTTCAATTTTTCCTTTTCTTCAGGCGATGCCTGATCGACGTACTTTTGAAGGTCTTTTGCCGTGCTGACAGCATCGTATTCGGAGACCTTGAAGAAATTGAAATGCGTAGGGTTTTTAAGCTGCCGGTAGAAATTGGAAAAGAAGTTGGAGAACATGTCCCCATTCTTGTCAACCCTTATCAACTGCTCATTACCTTTGATTTCTTGGGCAGGAAATTTTTGCAGATTGCCTTCTTGGTCTACACCTTTAACCATTTCGATTTTATTGGTATCCTTATTCAGAACCAACAGGGTGTCTGATACCGGCTTGATCTCATTGGTTTTATCCTGTGCTATTTCTTCCATTTCCTTGATTTGATGGGACGAAAGTAATAGCTGTTGCTGTCAATCTCTTAAAAATGGTATTGTTGATGTTGCCTTGGCTGTTAATGTCTTTGTTCTCTATGTACTTAAACATTCCCGGATGAGCTGGTGAACATCTGACAGCTTGTAATAAAGTTTGCCACTAATGGTATAATATGGCAGCTTTTTATCAGTACGGTAGCGTTGCAGCGATCTTGAACTGATCTTGAGTAGTTGCAGTACGTCCTGATTGTCCAGGAGCACCTCGCCGTCGATCTCTATAAATCTGGATTGACTGGATGCTACTTGTTCCTTAAGGATGTCAAATCGTTCCATGATTTTTTCCATCCAGGCGGTAAATTCTGTCCTTTCGATATTCATAACAGTGATTTTTTGATGTTAATAATGATTTGAACAGTTGATCAACTTTTTATTGTGGTAAAGTTGAAAATTGAACATCACATAAAATCACTAGCTTTTCGTAGTACCGAAAAGTTTTATGGTGTTTATCTTTTAGAATAAATAGCTTGAAGTAAATGATCACTGTGACAATTAGATTAACAATATAACTGTTAAATCGGAAATCGTTCAATTCATACAGATATGGGATAGTCTTTTTCTTCGCCATTTAAATATTTGCATCGGGCTTGATCGTCGTACTGAATATTTTATTATACAGGAGAAGCGGGATCTTTTAGCAGGTATGGTTTCAGTCTTTACATTGGTTTATTAGATCATATTACAAACGGTAAAAAATAACAACAATGTTGAAAAAAGGAGATAAGATCAAGTGGAAATTTCGGTATGGTAAAACCCAAAGAAACATAATAAAAATCCCTACCAGTGATTTTATTTTCATAAATCGGCAGCTTTCAGGTTCACAGGAAAACAAAAACATGAACTGCTGATCAAGGCGCGATTCCTTTTCTAAGAATAAGCACAAAACTAAAATTGCTGCTTTATTTGAAGAATCTCAAAAGGATTATAAATTACCGGTTTTTCAGAGAGACCGGTTTGAAGATGCTTTTGATGAAATTGAAATATTGGGCTTTCCTGTTTCCTTCTCTATATTTGATCTGCTGAAAACAAGATACAGGGGTCACGTTTTAGTAAAAGATCTTTTAAAATATCATAAAAGACAGGTCAAGATGCTGGCTTATCTCATCTCAAGAAAGCATGTGCCCATTAAAATAAAAAATCAACCAGGTAAAAAAGATGATATGTATTTCGGAACCTGGATCGATGCAGAAGGACAATATTTTGACACAGCCCATTTTCCGGACAGCCTGAGAAAATTTCCTTTTAAAGAAGGGGGAATTTATTTGTTTTTGGGAACGGTGGAAGTTGATTATCATTTTCCGACAGTCACCATTACCAAGATGGCCAAGATGCCACTTATTCCAGATCCCCGATATTCAATGGATCAGGAAAAATCACAGGAAATCGAACGGAGTCTCCGGGAAAATGTAAGTATGACTTCCAGAGAACCTTACCCGCAGGAAAGTGAGATCTTACTTACTAGAATTAAGATGCATTGAATTTACTACAAGACATTTAGGGATAAACAAAACTAAGAATCTAAGTTCAAATAATAGAGATTTGCCAAGATTCTTTGCGATATGCTGTTTTTACCTTTTTAATAATCATTCGTACTCAATTTTGCGGAGCAAAATTCGGGAAGAATTTGCGTGACTTTATTGCGTGATAAACCATCACATTAAATTCAATTAATCAATACAAAAAGAAAAGATTGCTTAAAACAAACGAAATAAACCATCTTCGGCTAAGTGTATTTTTTTTATATCGTGACAGACCTCTACGTCAAATTTGCAACTTTTCAGGAAGCAATGACTTAGAAATGCATAAGATGAATGACCTGAAAATTTATTTTTTAACATCTGATGTGCCTCAACAATAGGTTTCCCATATAATTTTCTAAAATTTCCAATTTTATATTGTGAGAACATTCCGTAATGCACTATAAATTTAAGCGATAATTTTATAGTGGTATTCAAAAGTTCACTTAGTTCCTGAATCTTCATATTAAAAGCATTTCGCATATTACTTAATATTTTAGAAACTTTTCTATAGGAAGGCTTTTGGTCATATTTAAAGAACAAAATCGCATCGCCCTCAATTTCAGAAATGTCAAAATACTGATCATTCACTTCAATTAAAACAGTAAGCAATTGTCTTATAATATATTCACCGGTATAAAGTTTTGTAGTAAATACAAATTCTGTAAATCCATTGAAGTCCGGAATGAGTATAATGCCCTCATGTATATTAGTATTGTCCATTAATTGATTGGGTTTAAAAACCTGCTGTATCATTAGATGCAGCAGGTTAATTTACTTTATTGCCATCCGCCCCCGACAGATCGGTAGAGCATAGTAATTGCATTTAACTTTTGAGCTTTCAGAGAAGCCAGATCCAGTTCTGATTGAAGCTTATTGGTTTGAGCTAAAATCACTTCAACATAAGTTGCTGAATTATACTTAAATAAAATATCCGCTTTCTTTACGGCTTCATTAGATTTTACAACCAAACCTTCCGCAATTTTCTGCTGTTCCTCCAGTTTTTGAATCTGAATTAAAGCGTCAGAAACTTCACCAACTGCTTTTAAAACCGATTGTTTAAAAGTAATTTCAGTCTGTTGTGACAAGACTTTCGACTGCTCATATTGTGTTTTTAATTGTTTACCATTCAAAAGAGGTTGAGCAATTGCTCCTGCTACCATTCCGAAAAGTGATCCCGGAACACTGAACCAATGGCTTGCCTGAAAAGCATTCAAACCACCCTGAGCGGTAATATTAAATGACGGATACATATTCATCTTTGCCACATGAATTCCGAATACACTTTTTCTGAGATCTAATTCTGTACTTTTCACATCGGGTCTGTAGCTCAATAATTCTGACGGAATTCCTGATGCTATGGTTTCCGGAGTCTGAACATTGTTTAAGCTTGCACTTCTTTTAATTTTATCAGGCATGGAACCTGTAAGAAGACTCAATGCATTTTCCTGAGTGGCAATAGAGCTTTCAATTGCCGGAATCATTTTTAAGATCTGATCTTTCACAATTTCCTGTTGCTGAACGGCCAAAGCGGTCGTCAATCCTACTTCCTGTTGTTTCGTCAAAAATTTCAATGTCGTGTCGGAATACGTTACATTAGATTTTGTGATCTCGAGCTGCGTGTCCAACATTAATAAATTATAATATCCCTGAACAACAGAGGCCACCAACTGCGTTCTCACAGCCTTTGCCGCCTCCTGTGTTTTAAGATATTCAGTTAATGCCTGTTCTTTTCTTCCTCTGATCTTGCCCCAAATATCAGCTTCCCAGGAAATATTGATAGAGGTTGTATAATCTTCCGTATACTTTCTTCCCAAAAATTGACTGGCCATTATTCCGTTTATACTGTTGTCTGAAGGCCTGCTGATACTTGCGTTGGCAACCGTTGCGTTTACCATTGGCACATTCGCCCACTTGCTCTGGTTATACGCTAAAGAAGCAAATTCTATCTGTTTTAAAGCCACCTGAAGATCATTGTTTTGAACAATCGCTTTATCGATCAATCCCACTAAAACAGGATCTTTAAAAAAGTCTCGATAGCTGATCTTTGCGATATTTTCGTTGTTGTCTGTAGCGATCGTATCATTTCTAAAAGCTTCGGGCATTTTTATTTCGGGACGCTCATATTTTTGAACTTTGCAGGAAACTGCAACCCCTGAAATTAATGCTAAATATGCTATATTTTTAATTGAATTCATTTTAAATGTCATAAGTATTAATATTCCCAATCGGCTTCTGTCACCACTTTCCCATTAATTCTTTCATGCAAGGACTGGAACACCACGAATAGCACAGGAACAATAAAAATCCCCAGAACGGTTCCGAAAATCATCCCTGAAATTGCGGCATAACCAATGGAAAGATTCCCCATTGCAGACGGTCCTACCACGAAGATCAAAGGAATCAATCCCGTGATAAATGCCAGAGACGTCATTAAAATAGGACGGAGACGGGCTTTTGATCCTTCCACTGCGGAGGCTATAAGACTCTTTCCGGCTCTCCTTCTCTGAATGGCAAATTCTACAATCAGAATTCCGTTTTTGGCCAATAGTCCAATTAACATTACCATCGCAATCTGTACATAAATATTGTTTGACAGATCTGCCAAAGTAATTCCTACAAACACCCCCGATAAACCAACAGGAATACCTATCAATACAGCAAACGGAAGAATGTAACTTTCATACTGCGCCGATAAAAGAAAGAATACAAACACAATACACAATCCGAAGATCATTACAGACTGTGAGCTTGAAGTTGCTTCTTCACGGCTCATTCCTTTATAATCATAGGTATATCCGGGAGGTAATACTTTTTTACTAACTTCGTCAATCGCGGCCATTGCCTGACCGGAACTGTATCCGGGAGCAGCCATTACCGTTAAATTAGAAGAATTAAATAAGTTAAAACGATCCACTACTTCTGCTCCTGTCACTTGTTTTAAGGTGACCAAAGTATTAACAGGGACCATTTCACCCGTATTATTTTTTACGAAAATACCATTCAGTGATTCTTTGTCTTTTCTTGTTTCCGGTGTTGCCTGTACCAGCACTCTATAATATTTGCCGAATCTGTTGAAATCCGAAGACTGGATACTTCCGTAATACCCTTGCATAATTCCTAAAACATCAGAAACACTCACCCCTAATTGTGCTGTTTTAACTTCATCAACCAAAACTTCATATTGAGGATAGCTCACATCAAAAGTTGTATAGGCTAATGCTATTTCAGGTCTTTGCATCAAAGCACCCATCATTCCATATGAGATACCTCCCAGATTCTGAAGTTCACCGTTCGTCCTGTCCTGAAGCACAAGCTCCATTCCACTTGTATTTCCGAAACCATCAACTGTCGGAGTATTGATTACCAGAAAATTTGCTCTTTTATCCTGAGAAAGCATTCCTTGAGTCTGTCCTATAATTTCATTGATATTTTTTACTTTTCCCCTTTCTTCTCCTTTTTTCAATTTAACGAAAATAGAAGCTGATGAAGAGGACATTGAACCACTGAAAAGATTTAATCCATCCACAGAAATCACTTTGTCGACCGCAGGATTTTTCATTAAAAGGTCTTCAGTGTCGGCAACTACCTTAGAAGTTCTGTCTTTTGAAGCTCCCGGTGAAAGATTGGCCGTCACGATAATGAAACTCTGATCCTCATCAGGAATAAAACCTTTCGGAGTAGTCATAGACATCCATGTGAACAGACCTCCAAACGCAATAATTATAATAAATGCTATCCATTTTCTTTTTAATAAAAACAAAACAGCTTTACCATAACGAAATGTCAGTTTATTAAAACTTGCATTAAAGCCGGCGAAAAATCGATCCTTGAAATTCATTTTTTCGTGAGAACCACCATGATGCTGCTTTAGGAATAGTGCACATAGAGCCGGGCTTAATGTCAATGCATTCACCGCAGAAATTACAATCGCAATAGCTAAAGTCAGCGCAAACTGCTTATAAAACAATCCTGTAGAGCCACTCATAAATGCCACTGGAACGAATACTGCAGACATGATCAATGTAATCGAAATAATAGCTCCCGTGATCTCACTCATTGCCGACATCGTTGCTGCTTTTGGGTTCAGTTTTTTATGTTCCATTTTAGCATGGACCGCTTCCACGACGACAATGGCATCATCCACCACAATCCCAATGGCCAGTACTAGAGCAAATAGTGTTAAAATATTGATAGAGAACCCGAATACATTCATGAAGAAGAATGTCCCTACA
>Ga0308156_1001687_pt1 | contig 23648 bp, 20 predicted proteins | sample PhyAR2_FD_201041 | JGI IMG/M metagenome (GOLD analysis project Ga0308156, IMG submission 201041) | Phyllosphere microbial communities from UC Gill Tract Community Farm, Albany, California, United States - DLSL A.R2 | ecosystem: Host-associated > Plants > Phyllosphere > Unclassified | place: USA... | reverse complement strand
CGGCAGGGAGTCGACGGGCAGGGTGCCATTGGCGCGCAAGGCTTCGATGCCTTGGCTGATCAGGGCGCGGAGGAGATTTTTCACGAGGCCTGCTGTGAGAATGAGCGGCGGAATCGCCCATTTTAGCGCAGATGCCGGCCTCAACGCTGACCGGGGCCTGCCTGCCAGGGCACGCGTCGCGGCGTGCTGCTGCGGGGCTCATCCGACCAGGCGGGCCTGGAGCGGTGGCAGAAGACCCCGTTCAGCAAACGAAACCGGACGCCCCTCGCCGACCACGAAGTGGTCCAGCAGGCGGATGTCGACCAGTGCCAGGGCCCGTTGCAGTTCCTCGGTGATCTGCGCGTCGGCGGCCGAGGGTTCCGGGTCGCCAGAGGGATGGTTATGGCTGAGGATGACCGCGGCGGCGTTGTGCAGCAGGGCTCTGCGCACTACTTCACGGGGGTAGACCGGGGCCGCGTTGATGGTACCGGCGAACAGTTCCTCGCAGGCGATCAGGCGGTGGCGGTTGTCCAGGAACAGAACCACGAACAGTTCCCGTGACTGCCCACGCAGACGGTGCTGCAGGTAACGGCCGACGGCGGCAGGGTTGTTGCCGACCGCTTCGCCCTGCTGCAGTTCAGCGGCCAGGTAGCGGTGGGCCAGCTCCAGCCCTGCGGCCAGCGTGCAACTGCGAGCCGGCCCCAACCCGGGGAGTTTCGATAGTTCGCGGGCGGAGCGGTCCAGCAGCACCCGCAACGGGCCGTGGGCGAGCAACAGGTCGCGCGCGGTCTGTACGGCGTCCCGGCCGCCAATGCCGGAACCCAGGAACAGGGCCAGCAGTTCGGCGTCGGACAATGCCGTGGGACCCCGGGCCAGCAGCTTCTCGCGGGGACGCTCTTCTTCGGGCCATTCATGGATGGGCATGGCACCCATCATGGCGATCATCGCCGACCGCTCCCATAAGCCCTTGCCGCACCTGGGGGTCGGCCAAGCCCTCAGTCGCGCCGGGTCTGCAGGTAGTCGTAGAGTTCCTGGTTGGTCTGCAGGCCCAGCTTGCGCATGGCTTCGGCCTTCTGCCGGCTGATCGTCTTCGGGCTGCGCCCGCTGCGGTCGGCGATGGCATTGATGTTCAGGCCGTCGGTCAGCAGCTGCAGCACTTCCAGTTCGCGTGTCGACAATGCGGCCGGTGGGTGGGGAAACAGCAGATCGCGGGCCTGCAGGTGGCGCCGCAGCTGGTCGGAAACGAACACCTGCCCGGCCATGGCGGCATGCAGGGCCTGCGGTAGTTCGGCGAAGTCGGCGCTCTTGTCGACAAGGCCGTGTACGCCATCGCGCAGCAGGCCATCGAGCAACCCCGGGTGCCTGGCCCCGGTCAGCACTACCACGGGAAGGTCGGGATGGCGTTGGCGCAGCTCGGCCAGCAGTTCAGGGCCGTCCGGGCCGGGGCCGGGCATGGACAGGTCGGTGAGTACGGCATGGCAGGGCTGCTGGACCAGCAGCTGCAGCAGTCCGGCACCGTCGGCAGCGGCACCGGCCACGTCCATCTGGTGACGCTCAAGCACGATTCGGATGCCGTGCAGGACGACCGGATGGTCGTCGGCAATGATGATGCGCGGTTGCACGGGGAACTCCTGGGAAATCGAACGGCACACCTCGGTGGCCAGCAATGATTCTGCAAAGCGGGGACGCGAAGAGGTATAGGAAAGTTCCGAATCGGCGCGCAGCAAACCCGGAAAACTCCATCGGCCCCCGCCCATGTGCTGATAGCCGCCCGCTATGTGCCGCGTGCACCGGGAGGTTGCTGGCCTTCGGGTAAGCTAACGCCCTCGTTTGCACAGGAATTCCAGGTGGCTGATTCTCCCAACGCTTCCCCGACGCGGACCCGCGCGCTGGAAGGCCAGAAACTGCTCTTGTGTGTCGGTGGCGGGATCGCGGCCTACAAGGCCCTGGAACTGGTTCGACGCCTGCGTGATGCCGGTGCGCTGGTGCAGGTGGCGATGACGGCCGGCGCCCAGCAGTTCGTCACCCCACTCAGCTTCCAGGCCCTTTCCGGCCAGCCGACCCGCACTACCTTGTGGGACAGCGCCGCCGAACAGGCCATGGGCCACATTGAACTGGCACGCTGGGCCGATCGCATCGTGATCGCGCCCGGCACCGCCGACCTGCTGGCCCGCCTGGCCCAGGGCCACGCCGACGACCTGGTCAGCACCTTGTGCCTGGCCAGCACCGCACCGCTGACCGTGTGCCCGGCGATGAACCATCGGATGTGGCTGCATCCGGCCACCCAGGCCAATATCGCCCTGCTGCGCCAGCGCGGCGCGCAGGTGATCGGTCCGGTCGATGGGCCGCTGGCCGAAGGCGAATCCGGCCCCGGTCGTTTGGCCGAGCCGGCCGACATCGTCGCCGCCCTGGCCGCCAACGGCGCTGCCGCTGCCGCTGCCGCAGCGCCGGAAACGCGCGCCCTGCAGGGCCTGCGCCTGCTGATCAGCGCCGGCCCGACCTATGAAGACATCGATCCGGTGCGTTACGTGGGCAACCGCAGCAGCGGCAAGATGGGCTACGCGCTGGCCGCCGCTGCCGCCGGGCTCGGTGCCCAGGTGGTGCTGGTCAGCGGCCCGGTGCAGCTGCCGACGCCGCCCGGCGTGCAGCGCATCGATGTGCGCTCTGCCGCGCAGATGCGCGAGGCGGTACTGGATGCGTTGCCGGCCGACATCTACATCGGTGCTGCCGCCGTTTCCGACTACACCCCGCGCCAGGTGGCCGCGCAGAAGCTGAAGAAGACCGCCGACAGCCAGTCGCTGGTGATCGAGCTGGTGCGCACCCCGGACATCCTGGCCGAGGTTGCCGCGCAGACGCAGTCGTTGAAGCTGGTGGTCGGCTTTGCCGCCGAGACCCACGATGTGGAGAAATATGCGCGCGGCAAGCTGGTCGACAAGCGCCTGGACCTGGTGATCGCCAACCAGGTGGGCATCAGCGGCGGTGGTTTCGAAAGCGACAACAATGCCGCCACGGCCTTCTGGCAGGATGGCGAACAGGTATTCCCGGCTACTTCCAAGCGTGAGCTGGCCGAACAACTGCTGGCGCTGATCGCGCGGAGGCTTCAGGCATGACCCAGGCAAGCAACACCCACGGACTCTCCCCGCAACCGTTGCAGGTAAAGCTGCTCGACCCGCGCTTCGGCGACAGCTGGCCGCTGCCGGCCTATGCCACCGAAGCCAGCGCCGGCATGGACCTGCGCGCGGCGCTGGAAACCGCGCTGACCCTGCAGCCGGGCGATACCGCACTGGTTCCCAGCGGCCTGGCCATCCATATCGCCGATCCTCATCTGTGCGCAGTGATCCTGCCGCGTTCGGGCCTGGGCCACCGCCATGGCATCGTGCTCGGCAACGGCACGGGCCTGATCGACGCCGACTACCAGGGGCCGTTGCTGATCAGTGTCTGGAACCGTGGCCGCGAGGCCTTCACCATCGAGCCGGGCGATCGCATCGCCCAGTTGGTGATCGTGCCGATTGCCCGCGTCAGCCTGCAGGTGGTGGATACTTTCACCGACAGCGTGCGGGGAACGGGTGGATTCGGCCATACCGGGGTGCGTTGACAGGGGACATCGATGAGCGGCATCGGGGAAGCACAGCGGGGAACGACGTTGGGGCGCAGCGCGCCATTGCTGGGCGTGCTGCTGGTACTGCTGGCCGCCTGGTTCGGCTGGAGCGCGGTACAGCAGTGGCGGCAGGCCGCCAGTGGGGACGCGCTGGAACAGGCCCGCGACCAGGCCGTGCAAGGGCTGCAGCAGGCGGCCTCCGGCCAGTTGCAGCAGCTGCAGCAGCAGTTGAAGGGCGACCGCGTGCAGCAGGCGCTGCAGGCCGGTGATGCCGCCGGCGCCGCGCTGGCGCTGCGGGAAAGCTGGACCGGCGTCGAGCAGGTGGAGGTGCTGGGCGCTGACCTGGCCGCAGGCTATGCCGATGCGGCCACCTTTGGATTCGCCCGCCTGGCCCTGCTGGAATCGGCGCTGGCCGAAGGCAAGGCAACCCTGCGCGTGGTCCGCGATGGCGGCGGCAACCGCCTGGGTCTGGCCGCGCCGGTACAACTGGCCGGTGTCGGGCCGGCGGTGGTGTATGTCCGCCAGCCGCTGCTGCGGTTGACCGCGCCGCTGGATCAGGTGAGCGCCCCCGGCAACGGCTTCCTGGCGCTGCGCCAGGGAGCACACAACATCGTGGTGCAGGGCGATACCGGCCTGTCCGAGAGCGCCGAAGCAATGGCGCGCCCGGTGGCGGGAACGCCGTTGCGGCTGGCCGCCGGGGTGCCCAATGTGGAACCCGGCCCGCTGGGGCTGGGAGCCCTGGCCAGCGCGATTGTCGCCCTGCTGCTGGGCTTCATCGCGGTACTGCTGGTGGTAGGTCGTGGCCGGCTGCCGAAGTCGCTGCCGCTGCCCAGTCGGCGCAGCGCGGTGGCCGACGCCGATCATGGCCCGACACTGCGTGAAAGCCTGCAGATGGTCCCGCCAACTGTGCCCGGCGAGACGGTGGCCGAGGCTGCGCCACCTCCGCCGCCACCGGTTCCGGCCGACGAGCTGGCTGCAGGCATCTTCCGCGCCTACGACATCCGCGGCGTCGTGGGCAGCCAGCTGACGGCGCGCACCGCCGCGCTGATCGGCCAGGCCATCGGCACCGTCGCCCTTGAGCAGGGCCTGCGCGAGGTGGTGATCGGTCGCGATGGGCGCTTGTCCGGTCCCGAACTGTCGGCCGGTCTTGCCGAAGGCCTGCGGCGCGCCGGCTGTGCGGTCATCGATATCGGCCTGGCGCCGACCCCGGTTGTGTATTTCGCCGCCTTCCATCTGCGCACCGGTACCTGTGTAGCGGTCACCGGCAGCCACAATCCGCCGGACTACAACGGTTTCAAGATCGTCATCGGTGGTGAGACCCTGTCCGGCGATGCGATCACCGACCTTTACCAGCGCATTGTCGAAGGCCGTCTGGTGCAGGCTGCGGAGCCGGGTGATTACCAGCAGCGCGAGGTCGCCGCCGATTACATCCAGCGTATTGCCGATGACGTGCAGCTGGACCGCCCACTGAAAGTGGTGGCCGACGCGGGCAACGGCGTGGCCGGTGCCTTCGCCCCGCAGCTGCTGGAAGCAATCGGCGCAGAAGTCATCCCGTTGTACTGCGATGTGGACGGCACCTTCCCCAACCATCACCCCGATCCCAGCGAGCCGGCCAACCTGGAAGACCTGGTGCAGACGGTCAAGCGCTTTGGCGCCGACCTCGGCGTGGCGTTCGATGGTGATGGCGATCGCCTTGGCGTGGTCACCAGTGAAGGCAGGATCATCTACGCCGACCGTCTGCTGATGCTGTTCGCCGCCGACGTGCTGATGCGCAACCCGGGCGCGATGGTGATCTACGACGTGAAGTGCACCGGCAGGTTGTCCGATCACGTGCTGCGCAACGGCGGCAGCCCGTTGATGTGGAAGACCGGGCACTCGCTGATGAAGGCGAAGATGCGCGAGACCGACGCCGAACTGGCGGGCGAGATGAGCGGCCACTTCTTCTTCAAGGAACGCTGGTTCGGCTTTGACGATGGCCTGTACGCCGCTGCACGCCTGCTGGAGATCCTGGCCCAGCGCGAGGAAACGCCGGACGAAGTGCTGGCCGAACTGCCGGAAATGGTGGCGACGCCGGAGCTGAAGGTGCCGGTGGCCGAGGGAACCCCGCATGCGTTGGTGGCGATGCTGGTGGCCGCTGCGCAGTCGCCGGACCACCCGTATGTCGGCGGCCGCCTGTCGACCATCGACGGCCTGCGGGTGGACTTCGCCGACGGCTGGGGCCTGGTTCGCGCCTCCAACACCACGCCGGTGCTGGTGCTGCGTTTCGAAGGCAACGACGAAGCAGCACTGGAGCGTATCCAGGCGCTGTTCCGCAGCCAGCTGCAGCCGGTGCTGGGCGACACCCCGCTGGGGTTCTGAGGTGGCGCCGGGCTGCGCCCGGCACCCGCGGTAGTGCCGGCCGCTGGCCGGCAACCTCAACAGCAACCGCGGGCACTCCGTGGGTTGGTGGAGCGGTGTCGGAGTGCGGGGACGCCGCAAGTACGTCCTTGTAGGCTTGGCAGCCGCATCCATGCGGCTGACACCCCGCACTCCGACACCGCCCCACCTCTGACAATTTCCCGGTGCTGTTGGTGGGTGTCGACCTTGGTCGACACAGTAGATCCACGCCATGCGTGGATGCTCTTCGATGGATGTCCATCCACGCATGGCGTGGATCTACTTGGCTGGTGGGTGCCGACCGTGGGTCGGCACGCCTCACCCCTTGAACCGCAACCCCACGCCCGGTTCGGTGAACAGGTAGCGCGAATCCAGCGCCGAGTCGCCCAGCTTGTGCCGCAGCTTGCCGACCAGGATGCGCAGGTAGTGGGTGTCGTGCTGGTGGGTGGGTCCCCAGATTTCCTGCAGGATCTGTGGCTGGGTGACCACCCGCCCGGCATTGCGCAGCAGCAGCGACAGCAATGCGTACTCCTTGCGGGTCAATGCCACCAGCTCGCCATCGATCGCCACTTCACGGCGCACCAGGTCCACGTGCAGGTGGCCATCGTCGAACACCGGCGGCGTGCCATCGGTCGGCACGCTGCGTGTGCGCAGCAGCGCCCGCACCCGCGCCATCAGTTCCTGGGTGCCGAAGGGCTTGGTCACATAGTCGTTGGCGCCGTTGTCCAGTGCACGCACTTTCTCGGTTTCGCCGGCACGCACGGTCAGCATGATCACCGGCACCTGGCTCCACTGCCGCAGCTGCTCCAGTACCTCGTGGCCTTCCATGTCCGGCAGGCCGATGTCCAGGATCACCAGGTCCATGTCCTCACTGGCAGCCATCTGCAGGCCTTCCTGGCCGGTCGCGGCCTGGCGCACCTGGTAGCCCTGCGCGCGCAGGCTGATGTCCAGGAACCGGCGGATCTGGGTTTCATCGTCGATCACCAGCACGCGCGGGGCCGGCGCGCTGGCATCAGTTGGGGTCGGACTCATCGTGGGAGGCTGGCTTGAGCAGGGGCAGGGTAATGCGGATCAGGGTACCGCGACCGTCGCGGCCGGGCAGCGCCTGCACGCTGCCGCCGTGTGCGCCGATCATGCCCTGGCAGATGGTCAGGCCCAGGCCGGTGCCGTGGCGGCCGCGGTCGCCGCGTTCGACGCTGTAGAACATGTCGAAGATGCGCGCGCGCTCGTCGTCGGGAATGCCGGGGCCGGCATCGATCACGTCGATGCGCAGCTGACCGTCCAGTTCGCGCGCCAGCACCTGCACGGCGGCATCGGCTGGCGAGAACTTGGCAGCGTTCTCCATCACGTTGAACACCGCCTGTTCCACCAGTGCAGGATGCACCCATATCGGTGCCAGCGTTGCCGGAATATCCAGCTCCAGCCGCACCTTCGGCTGGTAGCGCTGCAGGCGGCGGGCGGCCGAACCGATCAGCTCGTCCACGCCTATCCAGTCGCGGTTGATCTTCAGGCCCTCGTGGCCCAACCGGGTCATGTCCAGCAGGTTCTGGATGTAGCGGTCCAGGCGCTCGCCTTCGACCAGGATGGTGTCCAGCAACGCGCGGCGGTCGGCCAGATCCATCGCCGTACCGTAGCTGGCCAGGCTGTCGGCCGAGCCGATCATCGCTGCCAGCGGCGAACGCAGGTCGTGCGACACCGAAGAAAGCAGGGCAGAGCGCAGCCGCTCGGTCTCGTTGCTCACATGCGCCTGTTCCAGCTCGGCCACCAGGCGCGTGCGCAACGCGGCCTGGGCGATGTCGTCGACCATCGCTTCGGCCAGCTGGCGCTGTTCGGGCAGCAGCCGCGCCTGCGCACCCGGCAGGTACAGGCCAGCGACGCCGATCGTGCGGTCTTCGCCGTCCAGCAGCGGCAGGAACCACCATTGCGCGCCGGCCAGGGTATCGGTGAAGCGGCCACTGGGCTGGCCATGGCGCAGGGCCCAGTCGGCCGCCGCCAGATCGGTATCACCGGGCAGGCTGCGGCCACCGGCGGCGGTATCGGCGCCGATCCGCAGCCAGGCCGGTACGTCCATGGCCTGTTCCAGCGCATGCCGGCCGGCCTGTGCCACTTCACCATTGCCGGCCGCGCTGGCCAGCTGCCGGCCCAGCTGCTGGCGTGCGCGTGCATGGCGGTTGGCCGCGCGCAATGCGATCACCTGCATGCGCAGGCGCGACGCCAGGCGTCCGGCCACCAGCGCCGCCGCCAGGAACAGGAACACGGTGATCACGCCCTGCCGCGCGCCGATGGCGAAGGTGAAGCGCGGCGCGATGAACAGGAAGTTGTAAGCGAGGAAACACAGGATCGCCGCCATCACCGCGACGCTGGCGCGGGTACGTGCAGCCACCAGCACCACCGCCACGATGAACACCATCGACAGATCGGCCATGCCCACCCAGCGTTCGACCAGCCACGCCACCGCGCAGGCAAGGGCGGTGGCGATCAGGGCCTGCAACGGCTCGTGGCTGACCCCGCGCATCGGTGGCAACAGCCCCTCTCGACGGGAACGCGCACGCGCCTGCGGCGTGCTGATGATGGTGATCTCGTAGTGCGCGCCGCGCTGGATCAGCTGCTGGGTCAGGGTGCGGTTGAACATCCGCGCCAGCGGCCGTTCGCGGGTACGCCCCAGCACCAGCGTCGATACGCCGTTGTGCGCGGCGTGGTCGAGCAATGCATCGGCGATGCTTGAACCATGCAGCAGCTCGGCTTCGCCGCCGAGGCGGCGGGCCAGCGCGAACGCAGCATCGATCTCGCGCCGGGTCGCTTCGTCCTGGCGGCGCCCCTGCACCGTCACCACCGTCCACGGTGCATCGCGGCGTTCGGCGATGCGCCGTGCCACCCGCACCAGGTATTCGCTCTGGCCACCGCCGTCGATCGCCACCAGCACGCCACGCCGCAACGGCAGATTGCTCTCGCCGCGCGCGGCGCGTGCTTCGCGCAGGCTGCTGTCGACACGGTCGGCGGCCTCCTGCATCGCCAGCTCGCGCAATGCGGTCAGGTTGGCCGGCGAGAAGAACGCCTGCAGGGCCTGCGCGGCCTGCTCGGGCACGTACACCTTGCCCTGCTGCAGGCGCGCGATCAGTTCGCGCGGCGGCAGGTCGACCAGCACGATGTCATGCAGGCGGTCGAGCACGCCATCGGGCACGGTCTCGCTGACACGCACGCCGGTGATGCGCATCACCACATCGTTGAGGCTTTCCAGATGCTGGATGTTGACCGTGGTCCAGACGTCGATGCCGGCGTCCAGCAGTTCCATCACGTCCTGCCAGCGCCGTTCGTGGCGGCTGCCCGGCGCATTGCGATGGGCCAGCTCGTCCACCAGCACCAGCGCTGGTTTCCTCGCCAGCACGGCGTCCAGGTCCATCTCCTGCAGGTCGTGGCCATGGTAGGCCACGTCCTTCAGCGGCAGCCGTGGCAGGCCTTCCAGCAGGGCCTGGGTATCGGCACGGCCGTGGGTCTCCACCAGCCCGACCACCAGGTCCACGCCACGGCGCAGCTGTTCCTGCGCGCGGGTCAGCATGGCGTAGGTCTTGCCGACGCCGGGCGCAGCGCCCAGGAACACGGTGAGCTTGCCACCGGCTTCGCGTTGCAGTCCTTCCACCAGGGCGTTGGCCTGGCGGGTCCGCAGATCAGTCATGGGAGCCGCTGTCATGGCCGCCATTGTGCGCGCAGCGGGTGCAGCCCTGCATCACGGCGCGCGTGCCGCGTGGTCCAGTGCGAAGTTCAGCGTCACCACGTTCACCCGTGGCTGGCCGAATACGCCCCATTGCCGGCCCTGCGTGTTGGCCTTCACCAGTGCCTGCACCTGCTCGACGGGCAGGCCACGCGCACGCGCCACCCGGGCCACCTGCAGCTGCGCTGCCGCCGGCGACAACTGCGGATCCAGCCCGCCGCCGGACTGGGTGACCAGATCGGCAGGCACCTGCGCGGGCGTGACGCCTTCGCGCGCGGCCACTGCTGCGGTGCTCGCCGCCACACGCTCGGCCAGCGCCGGGTTGCTGCGGGCCAGGTTGGAGCCGGCCGCCGCCATCGGGTCGTAGTTGGCGGCCGACGGTCGCGCCTGGAAGTAGCCATCGCCGGTGAACGGCTGCGACAGCCATGCCGACGCACGCACCTGGCCGCTGCCATCGCGCAGCAGGCTGCCTTCGGCCTGCGCCGGGAAGGACAGGCCGGCAAAACCGGTGGCGATGCCGGCGTAGACCGCACCGGCCAGCAGCAGGGTGGCCACGCCCAGGCCGATGGCCGGGCGCCAGCTGGCGCCATCCTGCAGCGTGGCCACGCGCGCCTCGCGCTTCAGCTCGCGGGAAAGGGAAGGGGAGTCAGAACGGTTCATGCGCCGAATACCAGGACAAGAAGGAGGTCGATCAACTTGATCGCCGCGAACGGCAGCAGCACGCCACCCAGGCCGTACACCAGCATGTTCCGGCGCAGCAGCGCCGTTGCGGTGGCCGGGCGGAAGCGCACACCGCGCAATGCCAGCGGGATCAGGGCGGGAATCACCAGGGCATTGAAGATCAGCGCCGCCAGCACCGCGTTGCGCGGGCTCGACAGCTGCATCACGTTCAGCGCGGCCATCGCAGGCACGGTGGCGGCAAACAACGCCGGCAGGATCGCGAAGTACTTGGACACATCGTTGGCCAGCGAGAACGTGGTCAGCGCGCCGCGGGTGATCAACTGCTGCTTGCCCACCTCCACCACCGCCAGCAGCTTGGCCGGATCCGAATCCAGATCGACCATGTTGCCGGCTTCCTTGGCCGCCTGCGTGCCCGAATTCATCGCCAGGCCGATGTCGGCCTGGGCCAGCGCCGGCGCATCGTTGGTACCGTCGCCGACCATCGCCACCAGGCGGCCACCGGCCTGCTCGGCACGGATGCGGGCCAGCTTGTCCTCGGGCCGTGCCTCTGCGATGTAGTCATCCACACCGGCTTCGGCGGCGATCGCAGCAGCCGTCAGCGGGTTGTCACCGGTGATCATCACCGTGCGGATGCCCATCGCCCGCAGCTGTGCGAACTTCTCGCGCATGCCGTGCTTGACCACGTCCGACAGCTCGATCACGCCCAGCACATGGCGACCCTCGGCCACCACCAGCGGCGTGGCACCGTTGCGCGCGACCTGGTCCACGCGCCCGGCCAGTTCGGCCGGTACGGTGCCGCCGAGCGCCTGCACATGGGCGCGGATCGCATCGGCAGCGCCCTTGCGGATCTGCCGGCCGTGCATCAGGTCGACACCGGACATGCGGGTCTGCGCACTGAAGGCCAGGTAGTCGGCCTGGTCCGGCTCGGCGGTGGTGCAGCCCTGTTCGCGGGCCAGGCGCACGATCGACTTGCCTTCCGGGGTCGGGTCGGCCAGTGATGACAGCAGCGCCGCCTCACGCAGCTGGTCGGCGTCGATTCCGGCCAGTGCGTGGAAGTGGCTGGCCTGGCGGTCGCCGTAGGTGATGGTGCCGGTCTTGTCGAGCAGCAGCACGTCGACGTCACCGGCCACTTCCACCGCCTTGCCCGACTTGGCCAGCACGTTGGCCGCCAGCGCGCGGTTCATGCCGGCGATGCCGATGGCCGGCAGCAGGCCACCGATGGTGGTCGGGATCAGGCACACCAGCAGCGCGATCAGCAGCAGCGGATCCACCTTGACGCCCACCGACGCACCGATCGCCGGCAGCGTCGCCACCACCACCAGGAAGGTCAGCGTCATCGCCGCCAGCAGCAGGGTCAGCGCGATTTCATTCGGGGTCTTCTGACGGTTGGCGCCTTCCACCAGCGCGATCATGCGGTCCAGGAAGCTGTGTCCCGGCTCGGCAGTGATGCGTACGACGATCTGGTCGGACAGCACCTTGGTGCCGCCGATCACGCCGGAGCGATCAGTACCCGCCTCGCGCAGCACCGGTGCCGACTCGCCGGTCACCGCCGCTTCGTTGATGGTGGCCAGGCCCTGCACGATCTCGCCGTCGGCCGGCACCAGCTCGCCGGCACTGACGATCACATGATCACCGGGGCGCAGTTCCGCGGCGGGCACCTGGGTCTCGCTGGCACCGGCCTGCGCCGACGCCAGACGACGCGCCACCAGGTCCTGGCGGGCGCGGCGCAGCGAGGCGGCCTGGCCACGGCCACGTGCTTCGGCCACGGCCTCGGCGAAATTGCCGAACAGCACGGTGACCAGCAGGATCGCGGTCACCGCCAGGCCGAAGCCCAGTGGTGCATTGCCGGTCAGGGTGATGATTGCGGCGACGATCGTGCCGGCCATCACCACCGCCATCACCGGGCTGCGCACCAGATGCATCGGCGACAGCTTGCGTACGGCCTCGATGAGCGCGCGGCGCAGGCCGGCGGCATCGAGCAGGGCCGGGCGGGAAGCCACGGAAGAGGAACGGTTTGCGGTTGCGTGACTACTCATGGGGTGTCCTCAGTGCAGTCCCAGGCTCAGGTGGTCGGCGATCGGGCCGAGTACCAGCGCCGGCATGAACTGCAGCACGGTCAGGATGACGATCACCGAGACCAGGGTCAGGGCGAACGTCGGGGTTTCGATCTGCAGGCTGCCGGCCGATTCAGGGGCCTGCCGCTTGGCGGCCAGCTGTGCGGCCACCACCAGCGGGATGATCAGCAGCGGGAAGCGGCCCAGCAGCAGCACCAGCGAGCAGCTCAGGTTCCACCAGGGCGTGGCGTCACCCAGTCCCTCGAAGCCCGAGCCGTTGTTGGCGTAGGCCGAGACGTACTCGTAGAACACCTGGCTGATGCCATGGAAGCCGGGATTGGAGGTGCCCGCCAGACCCGGCACGGCCAGCGTGATCGCGGTGAACAGCAGCAGCGTGATCGGCTGCAGCAGCACCAGCAGTGCCAGCAGGCGCACCTGCGGCGTTTCCAGCTTGCGGCCGAACAGTTCCGGTGTACGGCCGGTCATCAGCCCGGCCAGGAACACACCCAGCAGCAGGTACACGATGAACTGCTGCAGGCCGCAGCCGATGCCGCCCCAGATCGCGCTGACCAGCATGTTGACCATCGCCAGGCCGCCAGACAGCGGGCTCAGCGAATCGTGCATGCCGTTGACCGAACCGTTGGAGACCTGGGTGGTCACCGCCGCCCACAGCGCGGTGCCATCGGCGCCGAAGCGTACTTCCTTGCCTTCCATCAGCAGCGGCGTGGCCGCGCTGGCGCTATGGCCCTCGCTCCATACCATCGCACCGGTGGACAGCAGCGACATGCCGAGCATGCAGCTGAACACCAGCGCGCCGAAACGACGGCGCCCGGTGAACGCGCCGATCATGAAGATCACCGCCATCGGCACCAGCAGGATGCCGATCACCTCCAGCATGTTCGACACCGGGGTCGGGTTCTCCAGCGGGAAGCTGCTGTTCGGGCCATACCAGCCGCCGCCGTTGGCGCCCAGCTGTTTGGCCGCGACCATCGCCGCAACCGGGCCCAGCGGCAGCTTCTGCTGCGCCATGCCGGCACTGGCATCGATCGGCGTGGCCTGCGGGCCACCGGCCATCGTGGAGGGCACGCCCTGGCTGGTCAGCAGCAGCGTCCATACCAGGCACAGCGGCAGCAGGAAGCGCACGCACAGGCGCACGACGTCGGCGTAGTAATTGCCCACCGCCACCTGGCGGTCATCGCCCGCGGCGGGCGCAGTAACCGATTTCGGCGCGCGCGAGAACAATGCACGCAACGTGGCCACGGCCAGCGCCAGGCCCATCATCGGCGTCACCACCTGCAGGCCGGTGATGCCGGTCATCTGCGAGAAGTAGGACAGCTGGGCCTGGCCGGAATAGTGCTGCTGGTTGGTGTTGGTCAGGAACGAGATCATCGTGTGCAGCGCCGTGTCCCAGCGCATGTTCGGGATCTGGTCCGGATTCAACGGCAACCACGCCTGGGTCATGAACACGGCCTGGGTCAGCACCGCGATCACCACGTTGCTGAGCACGAATGCCAGCACGTAGCCACGCCAGGACATCGAACGTGAAGGATCAACGCCGAGCACCTTGTACAGCGGCTTTTCGATCCAGTGGAACAGCACGTCGACCTTCATCGGCGTGCCGCGCATCACCCGGGCGAGGTACAGGCCCAGGGGCCAGGCCAGCAGCAGGCTGGCGGCAAGAATGGCAAGAATTTCAGTCATGGCAGGCTCCGCTCAGAACGACTCGGGCCGCAGCACGACATAAAGAAGATAGGCGGCGGCAACCAGCACCAGCACGCCACACAGCAACGACAGCCAGGGGGACATGGAATTTGAGACCTGGTGGAACCCCTCCACCTCAGGCCGTCATCGTCGTCCCCGCCCCCATAAACGCACTACGCGCCGGACAGGGCCGACGCGTAAAGAGTGCATAAATTTCAGGGTCCAGGCCGTAACCCGGCAAGCGGCAGCGCCGGGCCATGCCGGGCGAGCAGCGCGCCGCTCAACCCGCCGGGGTCTGTGCCGGCACGTCCACCGGCGCCAATCCCTTCAGCTGCCGATAGCGCTGCAGGCTGCTTTCGATTTCGACCTTCAATGCCTGCTGCTGCTGTTCGAAACTGGCCAGCAGCCGTTGCTGCGACTGCAGCTGCGCATGGCGCTGGCCGATCGCCTGGGCCTGCTTGTCGGCCACCTTGCCGCCGGCCAGTTCGCGGTCGCCGGCGGCAGCAAGCAGGGCCACCAGCGATTCGCGCAGGCTGGCCACGTTGTACTGGGCGGTCTTGAGGTTGTTGTCGAGCACCTCCTGGCGCTCGGCGAACACGCGCCGCAGCGCATTCTCATCACCGTAGGTGGTCAGCATCGCCTGTTCGGTACGCTGCCGGGTCTGCTCGGCCATCTGGTCCAGCTGGACCTGCGCCGCCGCCGTGCTGGCGGCAGCGCGTTCCTCATCGCTCAACGCGCGCTGCACCTGCGCGTTGCGCAGGCCGCTGTTGGCGCTGAACTCATCGCGGGCGTGGTTGACCGCATCGGCCGGCAGCGCGTCGCTGCAGATCCGCTCCTTGCCCTCGTTCCAGCAGTACAGCTTCTTGTCTGCGGCCTTGCCGCTGGACTGCGCCAGCAGCGTCTGCGGCATCACCAGCAGCAGGCTGGCGGCGACGATGGCAGGAACTCGGAACATGCGACCTTCCCCCTGGTGATCAGCGCGTGGAACGGACGCCGTACTGGGCGCGATAGGCCTCCAGCGGCTGCCGGTAGCCTACAAGTTCCGGATTTCCGGACGCGAAATCAAGCAGGTCGGCCAGCGTCGCCACGGCGATCACCGGGATGCCGGCTTCTTCGGCCACGGCCTGTGCGGCGGAGCGATGGTCGCTGTCCGAGGCGATCTCCTGGCGATCCAGGGCGACCACGATGCCGGCCGGAATACCGCCCGCAGCGCGGATGATCGCCAGCGCCTCGCGGATGGCGGTGCCGGCGGTGATCACGTCGTCGACGATCAGCACGCGCTTGCCGGTCATGTCGGCGCCGATCAACTGGCCGCCTTCACCATGGTCCTTCACTTCCTTGCGGTTGAACGACAGCGGCAGGTCGCGGCCACGCTGGGCCAGCTCGCAGGCCATTGCGGTGGCCAGCGGAATGCCCTTGTAGGCCGGGCCGAACACCACGTCGTACTTGATCCCGGTGGCGTCGATGGCGTCGGAATAGCACGCCCCCAGCTGCGACAGCAGGGAACCGGAGTCGAAACGGCCGGCGTTGAAGAAATAGGGGCTCAGCCGGCCGGACTTGAGGGTGAACTGGCCGAAGCGCAGGGCATCGGCGGTCAGGGCCAGCTGCAGGAAACGGTGACGGTGGTCGCTCATCAAAACTCGATTCATCTTCATTTGGAGCGCAAATCCTAATCCAGCTGGGCTTTCTGCGCTCGTCCGGCCCCTTCACGCAGGTATCGGCAGCTGCCCCCGCGGGCTGCTCAGCCCGGCAGGCAACGTTATTCTTGCCGGCCTCGGGCACGAAAGCACCCTTGTCGCTGGATTGGGCGCGGGCTGACTTCTGCCGTATCCATCACGCTGCCACAACGCGGCCTGCGGCCAGAGTGCGGCCATGTGCTATTCCGCCCAAATCGAAGCCGCCTACCAGAAGCTGGTCCGCATGACGGGCGCCACCGTGTCGCTGCAGGAGTTCGCCGCGCTCTATGCCCACGATCCGGGCAGGCGCTGGGCTAGCTCATGCGCATCGCGGCTCGCGTCTGCTCCTGGGCGTTGTCCTGCTGGGCGACCTGCTGTGCCTGTGAAATCTGCTCGACCTTGGCGAGCGACTGCTCCACGGGTGTGTTGACGGCCTCGCTGATCGCAACCGACGCCCGCAGGTGTGCCGGATTGTCGAGCTCGCCTTGCACGACGAACATGCGCTGGCCTGAGCTGTTGGCAGGTGGGTTGCCCAACACGACGTGATCTACGCGTTCCAGCCCGCTGCTCTTGCCCGTTGCCAGCAGGCTGGCCGTTATTCGCTCACTGGTTTCATCGAAGTCACGCCCATGCTTGGCATCCAAGGCGGATACACCATCGCGAATCTGCCGGTAGAGCGCACGTTCCAAGTGGCCTTCCTTCCTGGGATCCAGGCCTGCCTTGTCCAAGGTTGATTCGATGCTTTCTTGCAACGGGCTCTTGGGAGAGAAGCCTGGATTGGTCAGAGAGGGCGAGCCCTTGTCGGTTGCATCCGGGACCAGCTGCCCGCCGGGCTTGAGCGCATTGTGGGCGCGCTGCTCCGCTTCAGCTTCTTGGCGAGCGTATGCACCGGCTTCCTCGGTGCCGCGCAGGTAATTGACCCCGTCGCGCAGCAGTCCAGGTCCGCCGCCGACAAGCACGGTCGCTCCCACACGCAGCTGATGAATATCACCGCGATAGTCGGCAATCCGGCGCAGGTCTTCAGGGTCTGTGACCCGGGCTCTGGGGTCGTCCAGTACAGACTGCACCGGCCCCTTGTCGGTCATCCGATCAAGGAAATGAACCATTCGATGGGAATCCCCCAACTGGACCGCCACAGCGGCGGACATGAGGTGGCCGCTTTTCAGCCCAGGTGCTCCGAGGGACGCGATGCGTTGGCCCTGCTCGGCGGTGCGCAGAACCTCCAGTTCCTTGGGGAGCGCGTACATCTCAACCTTGCCGTAATGCGGGCCGCCCGCACTGACCAGGTCGCCTGCCATGACATGGTTGGTGAACGGCGCCGCATTGGCTGGCTGGCCTTCGGGAAGGCGATAGGCCAACCCGGCAGCGCCGTACGGATTGAACGCGTCGCCGGGGAGGTTGTAGTGGTGCGCGGTGATCTGTGCGAGCGCGCCGCCCAGCGAATGCCCGGTGACGTGCACTGGCCCATACCCATTTTCCTCAGCCAGTTTGGTTGCCTGCTTGGTGAGCGCAAGGGCATCGCCGAGCTGTGAGTTGATTCTGGCGGTGACCATCGCAGCGTCGACGCCGCCATCAAGCAGTGCCTGGCGATCGAACTCGGTGCCGCGATGGGCGACGATAATCTCCTTGGTCCTGACATTCAGGGACACAACGCCTTGATAGCCACTGGCTGCGTCACGTCTCGCTAGCACTTCGTAGTCTTCACCATCTGCGCGCAGCGATTCCTTATCACCTGGCGCTAGATGTGATGGTGGGGAGTAGGCTGCATTGGCCAGGGCTGCGGTGGCTTGAGGCCTCACGGGGCGATTCCTTTCGAATGGGACGATATCTCTATGGGGAAGTACTTCCGTTTCTCGATATCAGCCAATTTAGCGTAGCTATACTGGGACTGCGTCCGTACCCAGGCAGGCGTCGCACTCTTTGACTGCGTGGTCATTTCCCTATCAGCGTACGAAATCGACGTAAGTAGTTCTTTCAGTTCGAGATGGTTGACGGAAACCGATATGTAGCCTTCGCGTCCGTCAGCGATGACTGGAAATGACGCTCGAATGATGCTGGGTTTCCATTCACACGGCCCGCGCCCGTAATAGTCAGCAACCGCCATGCCATCCTCGAACACGGTGCTACTGAACTCGGTTGCACTGACGCGTCGTACCGGGAACTCCACTGACTGCCGTTGGGGAGCGTATTGCACACCCTCGTAGTTGTTGATCGGTGGGAGGCAGAGCGGATCTATCTCATACGAGACGAAAACTTTGGGGATAGCGAGCTCCACCGGGGCATCGCGGACGCGAATCACAATCGGCAGCGCATCCTTGGGAGCGGGGTTTTCGCGGTAAACAGGGTATGAGCGTTCCTTGTGGCAGCCTGGAATGGCTAGTGTGATCAGAGCGATCAATGCCACATGAGGAAGGGCCGGCAGACATTTCAGCATGAGCGGTCCATGTCGCGGATTGAGGAGCTACGGGGGCATGCCTGTACAGGGGTACTACCGAGCATGGTTCTCGGCGCGTGACACTGCCGACAGGATTGCCCTGATCGTTGATCAGCTGAACAAGGGGTATGGCCGAGGAAGACGGCGCCATGCAGGGCATTTCGGGGGAAATACGACAGCCTCCGCGCTGCCGGCTGCCCGATCCCATAGCCTCCATCCTTGCGGCCCAGCGATATGGGGCCTTGCGAGACGGTGTTCATCATCGCTCCATTGCTCTTCGTCATCAGACTATACGGTCCGTTTCTTCAGTGTTCCATGGTCTCGGCGACGCCAGCCTGACCGTCCCTCCAGGATTGAGTGGCGCCCCGGCACCCCGGCACCCCGGCAAGACGATTCGGGCAAATTGACGATTTCGTCAAATCGCCGATGCAGGCCTTAACAAGTTCGTTGCCGTCGTCGGCTTGGATGGGTAATAGACGGGTTCCCGGGCTGGCAACGGCGAGTCAAGCCCTTCTTCTCCGGCAGCCTCTATGAATTCGCGGGTTTGCGGTAGGCACTCCGTCTATTGCCTACCGGCCGCCGCGTCTCAGGCAGTGCGATAGTACTGCGGCAGGATCCAGGTCCATTCACAGCACTGGCGGCCCCATGAGAATCCCCATTGTTCGCACCCCGCGCTCGGTGTCCTCGATTGCAGAGGACTTGATGGATCATGGGATTGTCGTGGTTGACACGATGAGGTCGCATGCCCAGCGCTTGGCCCAGGAGCTGCGGGACGAGCTCGGGATCGAGCGGGTGGATTCCGAGCGCGAGGACGCCGAGCTCCTGCTGCACCTGTCCTGCGACGTGGAGCCCGTGAACGATTACGGCTGGGTCGACTACTACGTCCATTGCGGGACGTCCCCGGTTGATGCCATGGACGCGAAGGAACTGGTGCGCACTGCCGTCCGTCAGTGGGGCAAGGCAGGGAAGCCCGATTACTTCGTCGCCCAACTGCCCGCCCATCGGTAGCATTGGGCCACGGCGGGAAGTAGTCTTGCCCACGCAATTGTGTTGGTACGCCGCGCCTGAAATAGTTGGTATCGGTGTTGGTACGGCAGGCGTTAATTCTTTTAAGTCTTCATTAAAAACAACGGGTTACTGTGACTTTTCGCATCATCAGCTTCAATGCCAATGGCATCCGCTCGGCCGCCACCAAGGGCTTCCTCGACTGGTTCCGTGGCCAGGACGCCGACGTCCTCTGCATCCAGGAGACCAAGGCCCAGGAAGACCAGCTGACCGACCCGATGTTCCGCCCGGACGGCCACCATTGCTTCTACCGCGATGCCATCACCAAGAAGGGCTACAGCGGCGTGGCGATCTACAGCAAGCGCGAACCGGACCAGGTCATCACCTCGCTGGGCTGGGCCCCGTTCGACGACGAAGGCCGCTACATCGAGGCCCGCTTCGGCAACCTCAGCGTGGTCTCCTTCTATATTCCGTCAGGCAGTTCGGGCGACCTGCGCCAGGGCTTCAAGTTCGAAGTGATGGAGTGGCTGCGGCCGATCCTCGAGGAATGGGCGCGCAGTGGCCGCGACTACGTGCTGTGTGGCGACTGGAACATCGTCCGCTCGGCGCTGGACATCAAGAACTGGAAGTCCAACCAGAAGAACTCCGGCTGCCTGCCCGAGGAACGCGACTGGCTCAATGCCCTGTGTGCCGACCATGGCCAGGCCACCGATGTGGGCGCAGGTCGCGGCTGGGCCGATGCCTACCGCCTGCTCAACCCGACCGGCGAGGACTACACCTGGTGGAGCAACCGTGGCGCCGCCCGCGCCAACAACGTTGGTTGGCGCATCGACTACCAGTTCATCACCCCGGGCCTGCGTGACCGCCTGCGCAGCTGCTCGATCTACCGCGACCAGCGCTTCTCCGACCACGCGCCGTTCATCGTGGATTACGACCTGTGACCGAGGCTGCCAAGCCGGCCGGCTACAAGGGCTGGGCCGGCATCAAGCGTGCGTTCGGTACGCCCTCGGCGCTGACCATGGCCCTGCTGGGCTTCGGTAGTGGCCTGCCGTTCCTGCTGATCGCCTCGCAGACCCTGTCCACCCGTCTGCGCGATGTCGGCCTCGATCTGGGCAGCATCGGCCTGATCAGCCTGGCCAGCTTCTTCTACCTGCTCAAGTTCGTCTGGGCACCCCTGCTGGATCGCTACGCGTTTCCGTTGCTGGGGTTCCTCGGTCGCCGCCGCTCGTGGCTGCTGGTCTCGCAGATCCTGGTGCTGGTGGGCCTGGTGGCACTGGCGTTCGTGCGGCCAGAGCAGGGCGTGTGGCCGCTGGTGGCCTGGGTACTGGTAGCATCGTTTGCAGGTGCCACCCAGGATTCAGTGGTCGACGCCTACCGCATCGAGATCGCGCCGCAGACCGCGCAGGCCGCGTTGGCCGCCACGTACACGCTGGGCTATCGCATCGGCCTGATCCTGGCCGGTGCCGGCGCCTTGTACCTGGCACAGTTCGAAGGCTGGATCATTGCCTATCTGGCCATGGCCGGATTGATGATCCTGCCGATCATCACCACCCTGTTCTGCCGCGAGCCGGAGCGCCCGGCCAACGCCGTGCAGCGCCGCATCGACATTGCCGAAGCGTTCGTACAGCCGATCACCAGCTTCTTCACCCGCAACGGCATGGCACTGGCGCTGGTGCTGCTGGCGTTCGTCGGGTTCTTCAAGTTTCCCGACCAGGTCATCGGCGTGATGGCCGGACCCTTCTATCTCGATTCGGGCTTCGACAAGGCCGACATCGCTACGGTCTCCAAGCTGTTCGGCGTGTGGATGGGTATTGGTGGGGCGTTCCTTGGCGGTATCGCCGTCGCCGCCTTCGGTTTCCGCCGGATGCTGCTTGTCGCGGCGCTGGGCGTGGCCCTGTCGAACCTGGCGTTCCTGCTGATGGCGCACAATCCCGGGCAGTTGTGGGCGTTCTACGCCGCGCTCAGCGCCGACAACCTGTTCCAGGGCTTTGCCGGCACGGTGCTGGTGGCTTTCATGTCTTCGCTGACCGATCGCAACTTCACCGCAACCCAGTATGCCCTGCTGGTATCGCTGGCCAACCTGCCGGGCAAGTTCGTCGGCGGCGTTTCCGGTTACATCGTGGAGGCCACCTCGTACAGCACCTTCTTCATGCTCAGCGCCGTCACGGTGGTGCCCACCATGCTGCTGCTGGCCTGGCTGTGGCCACGCATCGTTGATCGTGGGCCGTCCCCCGCCGCCTGATTGCCTGTCCGTGCTTACTGCGGGATGATCGCCCCGACGCGCCGAGGGGGCGGTGCCTTGCGAACGGGGAAGTGAGCATGGCCGACGTAGTGCTGCGGGACCTGGACCCGCTGCTGCTGGAACGCATCAAACGGGTCTCGGTGGCCCGTGGCTGGACCCACGAACAGACCTGCGCGGTCCTGCTGGAGCAGGGCCTGTTCAGCAGTGAACTGGAGGTCCGCTCCGGCTTCGGCGATCCCGAAGTCGACGCGCTTTCCGACGCGATCGCCGCACTGCAGGCGCTGCCGGCCGGCCAGGGCTTCGATTGATCTGATGTCGGGTCGCCGGGCATGGCCCGGCGCTACCGCGCGTCGCCGACGGGTAGCGCCGGGCCATGCCCGGCGGATGGCGCCACCTCACGCCGGATGAATCGCCCCGAGAATCCGCGGCCCCGTCGCCCCGGTCACGCTCGGCAGGTTGCCCGGCAGCCCGTCCATCGTCCGCTGCGCGAGCCAGGCAAACCCCATCGCCTCCACATACTCCGGGTCCAGCCCGTGCAGCGCCGTGGACTCCACCACCACGCCCGGCAACCGCGCCGCCAGCCGCCGCATCAACTGCGTATTGCGCACGCCACCGCCGCACACCAGCACCCGCCGGGTGTGCGGCTGCTGGGCCAGCAGCGCATCAACCACCGTCGCCGCGGTCAGCTCCAGCAGTGTCGCCTGCACATCGGCTGCGGCGAACTGGCCTTCCTCCATGTGTGCTTCGGCCCACGGCAGGTGGAACTGCTCGCGCCCGGTGCTCTTGGGCGGCGGCAGCGCGAACCACGGATCCGCGCGCCAGCCGGCCAGCAGGCTGTCATCCACCGCACCGCTGGCTGCGTAGGCGCCGTCAGCATCGAAGCTGCGCCCGGTATGGCGTTGGCACCAGGCATCCATCAGCGCGTTGGCCGGGCCGGTATCGAAGCCACGCACGACGCCCTCGCGGGGAATCAGGGTCAGGTTGGCGATCCCGCCCAGGTTCAGCACCGCACGGTCCTCATCGGCCGCACCCAGCATGTCCAGGTGGAAAGCCGGCATCAGCGGCGCTCCATGGCCACCGGCGGCAACGTCACGGCGGCGGAAATCGCACACGGTGGTGATGCCGGTCAGCTCGGCGATGCGGTTGCCGTCACCCAGCTGCACGGTGAAGGCCGGGTCGGCCAACGGTCGATGGCGCACCGTCTGCCCGTGCGAGCCGATGGCTCGTACCTGCGAACGGTCGACACCGGCTTCTTCCAGCAGCTGGTTGGCGGCGGCGGCGAAGCTGATCGCAATCCGCGCGTCCAGTTCGCCCAGCTCCTCCAGCGACTGCAGCGGGCCGCCTTCGCCGAGGGCCACCAGCCGCGCCCGCAGCACCGGCTCCCAGCGGGCGGTCAGCCCGTGCACGAAGCGGCACCCCCCATCGGCCGGGAACTGCACCAGCGCGGCATCGATGCCGTCAGCGCTGGTGCCCGACATCAGGCCCAGGTAGAGGGGAAGGGACGGATCGGCAGTGGTGTTCATGGCGGGCATAAAAAAAGGACACGGCAAGCTTGTGCTGCCGTGTCCTCCTTCGTCAACGCAGGGCTCAGCCGCGCTTGCGGCCTGCCGGCGCCTTGTCCTTGGCGCTGGCCACCTCGGTGCTCGCGCTTTCGGCGGCCGGCGCGGGGCTGGCGTCGGCGTAGATCAGCTTCTCCATGCCCTGGATGCGGGCCATCGCCGGCGCGGTCTGCGCCCGGAAGGCCACCAGCTCGGCGCCCTTCAGCGGCTCCGGCGGCGGCATGGTCACCGTCAGCGGGTTGCGGTGCTCACCGTTGACGCGGAATTCGTAGTGCAGGTGCGGGCCGGTCGCCAGGCCGGTCGAGCCGACGTAGCCGATCACCGTGCCCTGGGCCACGCGCTGGCCATTCTTGATCCCGGCAAAGCGCGACATATGGCCGTACAGGGTGGTGTGGCCACGGCCGTGGTCGAGGATCACCACGTTGCCATAACCGCGCTGCACGCCGACGAACTGCACCCGCGCATCGCCGGCGGCCATGATCGGGGTACCGGTCCGCGCGGCGTAGTCCACGCCCTTGTGCATGCGCATCTTGCCCAGCACCGGGTGTTTGCGCGCGCCGAAGGTCGAACTCAGCCGGGCGAACGGGATCGGCATGCGGATGAAGCTCTTCTTCAGCGAACGGCCGCTGATGTC
>Ga0308156_1001682_pt1 | contig 23715 bp, 16 predicted proteins | sample PhyAR2_FD_201041 | JGI IMG/M metagenome (GOLD analysis project Ga0308156, IMG submission 201041) | Phyllosphere microbial communities from UC Gill Tract Community Farm, Albany, California, United States - DLSL A.R2 | ecosystem: Host-associated > Plants > Phyllosphere > Unclassified | place: USA... | reverse complement strand
TATTCTCCCTGTTGTTGATTCCGCTAAGCAATTTTTTAGAGCGGAGACTTCGTTTCCCGAGAACATTGGCCGGCATATTAAGTGTTATTTTGTTTTTCGGCGTTCTTGGTTATGGGCTTTTTCTGCTCGCTTCTCAACTTACGCTTCTTAAAGAAGATTTCCCAGCCTTTAAACAACAGATTATGGATGGTGTGAGTAAACTGCAAAGCTGGGTCAGTGAACAATTCGGCATAAGGCACAAAGAGCAGATGGAATTCATCAATAAGACGGCCTCGAAGTCCGTGGATTCTGGTACGCTATTTCTAGGAACGGCATTGGTTTCACTTTCCTCCATGTTTATATTATTTGTTTTTACTTTCCTTTATACGTTTTTTCTCCTCATCTATAGAGGGCATATTGTTAAGTTTCTTCTATTTGTCAATCGTGTCGAAGACCGGCCCATTGTGGTCGATGTAGTACAGCAGGTACAGTATGTCGTCAAAAAGTATCTCATTGGTTTATTGATCCAGATGAGCTTAGTTTCGCTTTTGGTCTTTATAGTTTTGTCATTGATTGGTGTCAAATATAGTTTGCTTTTAGCATTAATTACAGGGGTGTTCAACGTGTTGCCTTATGTCGGTATTTTTTCCTCTATACTTATTATTTCCATTCTTACTTTCGCAACATCATCGTTGACCCATGTGGTTTTGGTCATCTTAGCGTTGATCATTGTACACATGATTGATAGTAACTTTATCGTCCCCAAAATTGTGGGTTCAAAAGTTAAAGTAAATTCATTGTTTGCAATGTTGTCTATCATTATTGGTGAGATGATTTGGGGTATTTCCGGGATGTTTTTAGCCATTCCTATTTTGGCAATAGTTAAGATTGTAATGGATCGCATTAGAGAGCTTAAGCCCTGGGGATTTTTACTGGGAGAAGAAGATAGCAAAGATGAAGTATATAAGGATTTATTTGAAACGCTCAATCCGATAGAGAAGAATATTATTGACAATGAAGTGAAGGAGTAACTTGATTCTACATTATGTGCCTCATGCTTTTGTATGCCTTGTCTCGCCCTTGGATCGTACCATCTTCGGATTGCCCCTATAGCTTGCCTGTAGATAATATGGTAAGGCGGCGGGGGAACAAATTGCGAAGCATCCCCCAATTGGATATAAATAAACACTAAACTATTTGCAGAAAATCTTATCCTCTTAATTTTATCGGCTTTATGGACGTTGTCTATAGATGGCGATCCACAGATGGTGCTAAGGTGTAATTACCATATCGCCATCGTTTAAATTAATGCCGCTGATCCATATTGGTCTTAGAAAATCTTCTTTTGTGATAGGGGCAGTCATATAACTACGTATAATCTGAAAAGGGTCTCCATCAAAAAGGTCTACCTCTTTTGTATCCGATATTTGAAAATGTATTGTTGAGTTTGCAAGGATAGCCTCGTCCTCTTCCATTAGTTTTCTTTTAAAATATTTTCTATCTACCAGATTTTTTATAGTTTCATAATCTGCGTCGGATTCAATGAAAATTGATGCTGCTCGCCCGAAGGTGATTTCATTGACATACATTAAATCTTTAGGGTCGAGCTTCGCTAGAGTGGAATGTGCTTTTGCTTTGGCAATATCCGTCATACACGTCAAACTATAGATCAGATTGGTGAAACTTACAGCATAGAGGTATTTAGAACTTTTAGACTGTGGGTTAACAGCGAGCATGACCTCCGAGTTGATCTTTTGACCAAAAACTGCTCCTAATTTTTTGCAAGATGCCACCCTTTGAACTTTGGGTATTGATTCGCTGACTATTCCTGTAGATCATCGCCCTCAATATTTTTGAGAATGAAATTAACCATCTCAGCTTTACTGGGGATGATTACTGCGTCAGTTGTGTTTGCATTAACTTGTACGGTCGGAAGATTTGGAGCTTCAATAAATTCATAATTATCCTTATGAAGGGAGCTGATTTTCATAATGGCACCTAGATACAATTTGTCAAGATTTTTTATTCATGAAAAATCGGCTGGCTTCATCTTCTATCTCCTGCGCGGCGATGTTTAAATTTTTTGAATTAATTAGTATAAAACGGTTATGGGTTAATATCTAGAAGTCTGTCTCTTACAAGTAGGCATGCTCCGATCACCCCTGCCTTTTCTTGTAGCTGTGATAATTTTATTTTGGTGTCTGTACTCACAAGATTTAATGAATATTTGTTGATTGCACTCTTTATAGGGAGTAGGATATAATCGTTAGTTTGTGCCAAAGGACCTCCGAGAACAATCAATTCTGGATTGTATAGGTTTATCAGAATTGCTATAGCTCTGCCGAGTTTTTCACCAATTTTCGCCAATAATTCAATGGCTAGCACATCATCCGAGTGAATTGCCGAAATAATGTGGTTTAAATTGATATCTTCGATCTGAACGGTTTGTGTTAAGGTGGTGGCATAGCCTTCAGCAACTTTTTGTATAAAAAGATCCTTTAAAGCGCGGCCAGAAGCCTCAGTCTCAAGACAACCTTTCTTGCCACAGTGACAGATGATTTCATTGTCAAACATCGGGATATGGCCAAACTCACCCGCAAATCCAGATTGACCGTAATAAATCTGTCCATTGATAAGCGTGCCCATCCCAATACCATAATCGAGATTTAAAAAAAGTACATTTTTTTCCTGTTTCACTACCCCTGACATAAACTCTCCATATGCCATTGCTCGTGAATCGTTCTCAATGAAAGTCTTTATTTTTAAAGTTTCTTCAAGGTATTTGCTTAGCGGTGTCTCACTGAAATAAAAGAAACTATAACTATACCCTGTCTTGTAGTTAATCCGGCCACTTAGATTCATGCCCAAGGCTAAAATCTTTTCTTTCGGAACAGTGGATTTCTTTATGAAATCCTGAATGATCTTACAGAGATGATCCAAAGAAGCTTGATTATTGGCCAACTTATAGGGAAGGTGCTCGGCAATAGATATTACATTTTTGTTAAGATCAATTAGCCCTATATTCACATGGTTGTGCTTGACATCAACTCCAACAAAGAAGCCTGAAGTGGGAAGTAGTCCGTAGATATTTGGTTTCCTTCCACTGACAGATGTCGACTTTCCATAATCTTTTACCAGTCCTTCTTCGATTAGTTCATTGATTACATTCGTGATTTTTGGTACGCTAAGCTTCAGTTCCTTACTTAAATCTGCGATCGTACTGTTGCCATTCATAGAAAGGATCACAATAATATGCTTCTTGATGGAATTGTTTTTGTAGGCAACGCCAGAAATATTCTCGTTTTCGATATGCTCAAAAAATGTCATCGGATATAAATTGTAAAAAACAAATCTAACAAATTTAAATGTATATATTGAATCTTAACTGTCTTTAAGGCTTAAATAACATTATTTATTTTTATATAGAAGCTATTTATTAAATTATTTTATTAAATACATTGCATTATTAAAATTTATTTTTAATTTAGCATTGTCTTCTGCTGGGTAAGCCTTATAACCTAGTTCAGAAATTCGCAAAAATGCCAACTAATAACATTATGGATAAGCAGAATCGTAGAAAATTTTTAAAACAATCATTTCGTACCGGCCTTGCCGGAGTGGGAAGCTCGATTCTGTTGCAGCGTTGCGGTATAGAAGATGGGGCTGATTTGGAAAAAATCCCCACGATCAATACAGAGATTCGAGATACTTACTTGGTAAATTCCAACGATGCTCTTCCAATAACGGCAACTTTTCTTGATGAAATATCGCATGATATTCCACATCAGAATTGGGGCGAGCCAGAATGGGACTTAGATTTTAGACATATGAAAAAAATGGGGATAAATACCGTTATTTTGATCCGATCTGGCTATCGCAAATTCATTACCTATCCTTCGAATTATTTACTTGCGCAAGGCTGCTATAAACCTAGCACTGATTTGCTTGATATGTTTTTACGGTTGGCGGACAAATACAACATGTTGTTTTATTTTGGCCTGTATGATTCTGGTGCATATTGGGATACAGGGGATTTGTATAAGGAGGTAGAGCACAACAAGTACGTGGTGGATGAGGTGTGGTCGAAATATGGGGTAAAGCATAAAAGCTTCGCCGGTTGGTATATCAGTGGCGAGATCAGTAGAAAAACCAAAGGGTCCATCCGCGCATTCCGCGATTTGGGGATCATGTGTAAATCAATATCAGATGGTTTACCGACCTTTATCTCTCCTTGGATTGATGGCAAAAAAGCGGTAATGTCAGCTTCCGCAGGTCTTTCCAAGTCAGATACCGTTAGCGTTAGGCAACATGAAGAAGATTGGTCGGAGATATTTGATGGTATACGGGGCGTTATAGATGCCTGCGCATTTCAAGATGGACACATAGATTACAATGAACTCGATGCTTTTTTTACAGTAAATAAGCAACTTGCGGATCGTTATGGCATCGCCTGTTGGACAAATGCCGAAACATTCGATCGTGATATGCCCATTAAGTTTATGCCAATAAAATTCGATAAGTTGCGCTTGAAGTTGGAGGCAGCCAAGCGGGCCAGCTACGAAAAAGCGATTACCTTTGAGTTCTCCCACTTTATGAGTCCGCAATCTGCTTATCGTCAGGCGGCGAATCTTTACGACCGTTATATGCAATTCTTTAACCGTCGATAACAATAAATACCTAGTTACCTAATGAATAATATCATCGATATGAACAATAACCAAATTAACTTAAATTATATCAGCTTCCTCTCGGTCGTGGCAGCTATAGGCGGATTTCTATTCGGATACGATACAGCGGTTATATCTGGAACGATCGCACAGGTAACGACACAATACGGCTTGGATAACGTTTCTCAGGGATGGTACGTAGGCTGCGCATTGGTAGGTTCCATACTGGGTGTCACCTGTGGAGGTTACCTTGGTGATCGCTTTGGCCGTCGTAAAATGTTGTTTATCAGTGCTGTTCTGTTTTCTGCTTCGGCGCTTTACTGTATGCTTTCTTCTGGTTTTCAACAGCTTATTTATGCACGTATCATCGGAGGGATAGGTATTGGGGTGGTTTCGATCATATCGCCTATGTATATTTCAGAGCTTGCCGTACCCCAATATCGAGGCAGATTAGTGTCTCTCTATCAACTGGCGGTTACGATCGGGTTTCTGGGTGCTTATATCGTGAACTATTTACTTATGCAATACGCGATCGGTGATGCACAAAATTTACAAGGTGATTGGCTTCGGCTCATATTCTATCAGGAAGTATGGCGTGGCATGCTTGGGATATCTGGATTGCCGGCTGTTTTTTTCTTTCTCATTATCTTCTTCATTCCGGAAAGTCCACGTTGGCTGGTGAGACATGGTCGATCAGAAAAAGCACATGATATATTCCGGCGGATCTATGGCTCGGAGAGTGAGGCCAGAACAGAGCTCAATAAAATTCAGGATGCAAGTTCCAAAGAAAAAAAAGTCGATTGGAAGCTGTTGGCTCAACCCGGTGTACGTAAAGCTGTGTGGATCGGAGCTGCAATAGCCATCCTCGGGCAGTTCATGGGGGTAAATGCCGTACTTTACTACGGTCCTACCATTTTTGAAAGTAGTGGCATTTCTGGTGGCGACTCACTCTTCTATCAGGTAATCGTTGGATTGGTCAATGTCTTGACGACCGTACTGGCTGTTTTTATCATTGATAAAATAGGGCGCAAGAAGCTGGTATACCTAGGTGTTTCAGGAATGATCGTTTTTCTTTTGCTTATTGGTGTATATTTCTTTTGGGGCAAAGTCCTTGGCCTCCCAAGTTTGTTTATGTTAAGCTGCTTTTTAGCTTATGTATTTTGTTGTGCCATTTCTATATCAGCGGTAATCTGGGTATTGCTCTCGGAAATGTATCCAAACTCCATTCGCGGACTGGCCATGTCCATAGCAGGTCTTTCCCTTTGGTTGGGGACCTACCTGATCGGACAGCTTACCCCATGGCTATTGGATAATTTAAGCCCCGGCGGAACTTTTTTCCTTTTCGCAGCAATGTGCGTACCCTATATGCTCATTGTGTGGAAACTCGTGCCGGAAACAACAGGCAGATCCTTGGAAGATATTGAACGACATTGGATTCATTAACCTGCTTATTATAAATGAAAGTATAAAGAATAATTAGATTATAGATGGATTTTAAAAAACTTAGTAAACAGTACAAATCGGAACTGTTAGAGAACGTATTGCCCTTTTGGTTGGAAAATTCGTTGGATAGGGAATATGGTGGATATTACAGTTGCTTGGACAGGAAAGGGCAGGTTTTTGACACCGATAAGTTTATCTGGTTGCAAGCGCGTGAGGTTTATATGTTTGCGAGCATGTATAACAAGACGGAGAAAAAGCAGGAGTGGCTTGAGGCAGCGGAACATGGCGCCGCCTTTTTGCTGGAGCATGGCCATGATGGTCACTACAATTGGTACTTTGCAATAGATCGGGTAGGTAACCCGCTCGTAGAGCCGTACAACATTTTTTCCTATACATTTGCGACCATCGCATTTGGACAACTTCACTTGGCAACAGGCAATCCACGTTATGCTGAAGTAGCGAAGGAAACCTTTAGACTGATCTGTTCGAAGCTTGACAATCCCAAGGGGAAGTGGAACAAAGCGGTTCCTGGCAGCCGTAGCCTCAAGAATTTTGCCCTTCCCATGATCCTCTGCAACCTAGCTTTGGAAATTGAGCACCTGCTTTCAGCGGAGCTGTTGGATGGCTTTATTGATAACTGTTTGCACGAAGTGATGGCGGTTTTTTACAGACCGGAACTCGGTGGTATTGTCGTAGAAAATGTCACCTTGGAAGGGCAGTTGTCGGATACCTTTGACGGGCGCTTAATCAATCCTGGGCATGCGATCGAAGCAATGTGGTTTATCATGGATCTCGGCAAACGCCTAAAACGCGACGACCTAATTCAGAAGGCCGTAGAGATAACGCTCAATATGGTCGAATATGGATGGGATCATCAACATGGTGGAATTTTCTATTTCATGGATCGGTCGGGCAATCCCCCGCAACAGTTGGAATGGGATCAAAAGCTCTGGTGGGTGCATATTGAAACCTTGATTTCGCTTATTAAAGGCTATCAATTGACCGGATCGCCGGAATGTCTAGCTTGGTTTGAACGTGTCCACGATTATACATGGGCGCATTTTAAAGATACAGAATATCCAGAATGGTTCGGATATCTTAACAGACAGGGAGAGGTGCTGTTGCCACTTAAAGGTGGTAAATGGAAAGGTTGTTTCCATGTGCCGCGGGGCCTTTATCAATGCTGGAAAGTACTCGAAGATATTGCCTGTAAAGATTTGTTTGTTCAAGTTGTTTAGTTTGGAGCCGGCCTTCGCCCTTCGGGGCCGGCCTCTCTTATAGTTAATTTACCTATTTATGATGAAGTCAGTTTTGTTACTTTTATTCAGGCTTTCGCTCATTTGCGCTATACCCTTATGTACTTTTGCACAAAGAACCAAAAAATACCCTTTAACCTTATCGTTGGAAAAAGCGGTATTGGAAGATAAAATAAAGGGCGGATGGGCAGGTCAAACAATAGGTGTAACTTATGGGTGGCCTACAGAATTTCTCTATCAAGGTACGTTAATTCAGGATTACGAACGTATTCGCTGGGAAGATGATTATGTAAATCGCGCCATGCGAGAGTTTCCTGGATTATTTGACGATGTGTATGTGGACCTTACGTTTATGGAGGTACTGCATCGATTGGGATTAGATGCTCCGGTAGATTCCCTTGCACATGCTTTCGCAAAGAAAGAGTATGAACTTTGGCATGCCAACCAGGTAGCACGATATAATCTCAATAACGGCATTCCGCCAGATAAATCCGGACATTGGTTGAACAATCCACATGCTGACGATATCGATTTTCAGATTGAAGCTGATTTTGCAGGCCTGATCAACCCGGCTATGCCGGAGGCTGTTACAGCCATCTGTGAAAAGACCGGTAAAATGATAGCCTCCGGTGATGGGTATTATGGCGGGCTCTTCGTTGCACATCTATATGCCCAAGCATTTCGGATGAATGAAGTGAAACCCCTGATCGAAGAGGCGTTGCAGGTGTTGCCGCCGCAAAGTAAATTCTACCAATGTATACGTGATGTGTTGGCATGGTACGCCCACGAACCGTCTGATTGGAAAGAGACTTGGTGGCAGATCCAGAAGAAATGGTCGGAGGATCACGGCTGTCCAAACTTTGTTTTTCACCCGCTGAATATCGATGCAAAACTTAATGCCGCTTATGTCGTCATGGCATTACTTTATGGAAATGGTGATTTTTTTCATACCATGGACATCGCGACCAGAGCGGGGCAAGATTCGGACTGCAATCCTGCAACAGCTTGTGGTATACTCGGAACCATGCTGGGATATAGTCAAATACCGAGCACTTGGATAGACCCACTAAAAAAAGCAGAGGATGTGCCCTTTAGTTATAGTAACTATTCCCTCAATGATGTATATCGTGTCAATGTGGACCTTGCACTGGCAAGCATCGTTAAGGCAGGTGGTGTTGTGGGCAAAAATCGCGTAACCATCCCGTACCAAAAAATAGTGCAAGTACCTTTCGAAGAAAACTTCGCCGGGCATTACCCAAAAGAGCGTGTAAAGGTTGCGAAATCTTTTCCTCAAAGCTATCAATTTAATTTCGAAGGTTGCGGTCTGGTGCTCAGTGGATACGTGCAAAAAGTGGATAATGCAGTGAGCGATAGGGCGGTACAGTTGGGCTTGTATATCGATGATCAATTAGTAGAAACGGCAAGTCATTTTTCCAATGCGAATATGCGTCGTCCGGAATTATGTTGGCGGTATCAAATGCCCGATAAAAAGCATCGGGTAGAAATAAAACTATTGATGGAAGAACCGGGGTATCAGCTCTACGTCACTGACTACTTGGTTTATGCATCTCATCCGCAAACGCTAATCCCATACCATCATGATTAAAATAACACTTTTGTTTACGGCGTTACTGTCGATGATCTGCCTATCAACAGCATGTTGTGCAAGGGGATTGGAAGTGCAGGGGCAGGTGCGACAGGTCGACGGTCAGCCGGTAGCAAAAGTGGCCGTTACTGATGGATATAAAATCGTCTTTTCTGACCATCGGGGACACTATCGTATCATTCCTTCACCTTTGGCCCGTTTTGTCTATATCACGGTTCCTGCTGGCTTTGAGATGTCCGCAAAAAATAACGGAGGTAATTTTTATATCCCATTGCCCAAAGAGGGAACCACAGATGCTTTCAATTTCGTTTTGGAACCTATAGGAATTGATTCAACGCATGCATTTTTCGTATTGGGCGATCCGCAGGTATATAACGCTGCTGATGTGCAACGTTGTGCGCTGTTTGCAGCGGATATAAAAAACTACAAGGATAGCGCTTTGCGCAATATTCCCGTGCATGGAATGGTGGTGGGCGATATGGTGGGTGATAGGCCAGACCTCTTTATTGGAGTAAAACAGGTATTTGAATTGGCAAATATGAACTATTTCTTTAGCAAAGGTAACCATGATCTACGTACAGACCAACGTTCAAATACGACGGCAAGTATGTTATACGAAGAAAATTTTGGCCCACGTTACTATGCATTTGATCGCGGTTCCATGCATTACATTGTGCTTGACGATGTCTTCTATTTGGGGCGCGGTGGCGAGTATGTAGGGTATATCTGTGAAGAACAGTTTCGTTGGCTCAGGCTGGATCTTCAAAAAGTGCCCAAAGGTAATACGATCGTCATGATGTTCCATATTCCGACGGCTAGTAAGGATTTTCGAAAAATAGAACGAAAGCAACAAGTCGTTAACGCTAAACATCTGTATACGATGTTGAAGGACTATAAGGTACATATATTGTCTGGACATACTCATTTACACGACCATTTTCAGCCTGCGCCCCGTATTATGGAGCATAACCAAGCCTCGATTTCGGGCATCTTTTGGCAAGAGAAAAATTCCTGTGCGGATGGAACACCAGTTGGTTATTCCGTTTATGTGGCTAAAGGCGACAGCCTCACTTGGAGATATAAATCGCTCGGATTGCCGGACAATATCCAAAGCAGGGCATATGGTCTAGGAGAAAATCCAGAGCGCCCGAATGAGCTCACAGCTTTGGTATGGAATTATGATAATGTCTGGCGAGTCTCTTGGTATGAAGACGGTGTTTATGCGGGGGAAATGCAGCAGTTCACCGGACATGATCCGCAGACAAGAAAGAAAATCGCCGAAAATAAAAATAAATACGCTTACGATTGGATTTGGACGACAACAACAGACCATTTGTTTGCAGCGAAACCACTGAATCCAGATTCAGAAATGATGATTTTGGTAGAGGATAGATTTGGAATTAAATACAAAACATATGTTCAACAGAAAAAAGATAGATAGCTTGTTCTTGATAGCTCTGGTGATCCTTTTATGCATCACATCGCCATCAATCCTGCTAGCTCAAACACCGTTGATTTCGCTTAGCAATTACACAATCCCACTTAACAGCAAGGGAGCTTATGTCGCAACCATTCATGCTCCGTTGCCGCTGAACCAGCTGCGGATGAAGATTGTCTGTGATACGGCAAAGCTTTTTACTTTGGACAAAAACGGGAAAATTTATCTTCGAAAGTCAAAGCTGGTGCCCGCAAATGATGGTATCCGCGCGTATAGTATAACGGTAGAATTTGACAAAAAAAGGTACGAAGTGGAACTGGTGAAGGATGAATTCCTGCGCAACAAAGTAATCGCACATCGTGGGGCATGGCGTGCAGAAGGTGTCATGCAGAACTCCATCCGTTCTTTTCAACAAGCCGTCGCCCTAGGCTGTGCCGGTTCTGAGTTTGATGTATGGTTGTCTAAGGACCGACAGGTTGTGCTGTCTCATGATCCACATATCGGCGGTCTCGCTGTAGAAGAATCTACGGCACAAGAACTTTATACATCAACGCTCAAAGGGGGCGATCCTGTACCCACGCTAATCGAGTTCATCAAGCTGGCAAAACAGCAGAACAAAACGAAAATGATCCTGGAGATAAAATCTTCACCAACGGGTAGAAGCCTGGAGCTTGCGGATTCGGTTTTAGCTGTCGTGCACCGCCTTAAAGCACAGGGCTATATCGAATATATTAGTTTTGATTATGCTGTTCTCTGCCATATCATTAAACGTGATCCGAGTGCTCGCACGGCTTATTTATATGGGAACAAGACTGTCGATGAACTTAAAGTAGATGGGCTCGCCGGACTCGATTATGATTTCTACCAGTATAGGAACGACCCTACATTGATAAAGCGCGCAAAGGAAGCAGGTCTATGGACCAATGTGTGGACAGTCAATACCGTAGACGAACTGCGCAAGTTTCTAGATAGCGAAGTAGACTGGATTACCACTGACGAACCCGAGCTACTGTTAAAACTAAGCCATGAAAAAAAAACTAAAATTTAGACTATGAATAAGCTGAGAAAATTTTTGCTGTCCTGGATGCTAATCCTTATCATGGTACCATTTGCTGTGATTGCACAGGAAGGTATATCCCTTACGTTAATTCCACCGACGACGATTACTAATCAGGTTGATCTCGACATCCGTGCGGGTTTAAGAAATGAGGAAGGAACGGCTAAAATTGTAGAACTATCTGTTTACTTAGGGAAGGAACGACCCGAAAACCTGTTGCATTATTCAAAGAAAGAAGTAATGCCCCAAACAGCGTACGAAATCAAGCATATCCTCTCGACAAAAAATTTGGTGGGAAATCAAAAGATTACCCTTGTGGTCAAGTACGGTAATAAAAAATACCGAAAAGTTCGCGATATAGAAGTTATCGCTTCCCTGCAACGTTCCACCGGGCTTATTGATGGCGCATGGGCGGGCATCTATCATTGGAGTGAAACTGAAGGTAAGCACTGGAATAATGATATCAAACGAATGACCGATGAGCAGTGGCGTGAAATGGTGCGCGCCATGCACAAATTAAAAATGGATATTGTTGTTGTTCAGGAAGTTTTTCGAAATGAAGAATATGTAGGCAAGCATGAGACGACGGTAGATTCCTATAAAGGCAAGGCATTTTATCCATCTGTACTGTATCCCGAGCGGGTTCCGATCACGGCAAAAGATCCCGTGGAGGCCATTTTAGATGAGGCCGATAAGCAAGGTATGCATGTTTTTGTAGGTGTGGGGATGTTTGCTTGGTTCGATTTTACCAAAGAATCACTGCTTTGGCATAAGAAAGTGGCACAAGAGCTTTGGGAAAAATATGGACATCATCCATCGTTCTATGGTTTCTATGTTTCGGAAGAAAGTGGTGGTAACTTAGATAATTGGGAGCATAGCGAAGTGATGCGAATGCAGCGCAAAAAAGAGATTGTTGACTTCTTTCGTGAATTCAAAGCCTATTGCAACCAAATTGCGCCTGCCAAGCCGGTCATGCTGGCCACGAATAGCATGCAGGTACCCGTGGGGCTAGATGCTTATCCAGCACTGCTACAGAATCTGGACATTCTTTGTCCCTTTGGCTTCGCTCGGATGCCCGAAGGTGACTTGACGGGCAAAGAAGCTGCCGATCTATTGCAGTCCCTATGCAACCAAGCGGGAGCTCATCTTTGGTTTGATTTGGAAACCTTTTTGTTTAATGAGGATCAATCCCTTTATCCGCGTCCTATGGAAGAGATTGTCCGCGACCTTAATCTTTTCCAAAACTTCGAAAAAATACTTTGTTATCAATTTCCAGGTGTATTTAACGATCCTAAAATGTCTATCCGCATCGGTGAGGAGCGCACATTAGATCTCTTTAGGGAATATCAGCGCTATCTGGAAAAAACAATGAAAGATCGCCTGTTAAAAGACAAACGTATCCGTTAGGAAGGGTGGTGCGGCAGCGTTGTTAATTTCAGATGAATTTTTCTTAAAGGAATTTATTCAGTTTATTTTATATTTTAAAATATTTTAATATTGTATAGTTTTATAGATATATTTATTAATAACTATGCGATACCACTACAACTACTAACCAAAAACTTTTATGAAGCCATTTAAACAAAAGCAATTAAGCAAAGAGGGGCAGAGACGTGATCTTAGATTCTCGCGTTCCTTATTTGCGCTGTGTCTCTTGTCTTGTACCTTCGCGAGATCCTACGCACAACAGTCACGACTTGAAGGTGTCGTTCGAAACGCCACTAACAGGCAGCCATTAGAAAGGGTAAGCATACGCGAAACAGCAACAAAGCTCAATGTAGCGACAGACCTATCGGGTCGCTTTTCGTTACCAGTGGAAGGAAATAAGGTACGCCTTTTACTAACGGCAATTGGGTACGTTTCAAAGGATACTATAGTCACAGTGGGTAATAAACCCATTGAGTTTCTGCTGAAAGAAGATAATACCAAATTGGATGAGGTTATCATTGTGGGGTATGGGCAAATGAAAAAAGCGAGTGTTACAGGAGCTATTGCCCAGATGAGCGGCGATGAATTGAAAACAGCACCGACGGCCAATCTTTCTTCAATGCTGCAAGGGCGTTTACCTGGATTGGTAACTCGCCAAAGCAGCGGCCAGCCGGGGTCCGATGGTGCTTCGCTCATGGTGCGTGGCTATAATACACTGGGAAATAATTCACCGCTGATTATCGTGGATGGTATAGAACGCGAGTTTCCGCAGATCAATCCCGATGAGGTAGAAGCGATCTCGGTTTTAAAGGATGCGTCAGCGGCTATTTATGGTGTGAGAGGTGCTAACGGTGTAATCCTAATAACCACAAAAAAAGGAAAACAGCAGAAACCTACCTTAAATTACAAGGGATCCTATGCCCTAAGTAAAAATACCGCTTTTCCTGAATTTTTAAATGCAGCGGATTATGTAAAATATTACAATAAAGCACAGGAACTCGATGGTGTTGCCGAAACTTCGCGCCGTTTCAATGTTGATGAGATTGAACGCATCACCCATGGTGACCCGCAAGGGATATTTGGCAATACGGATTGGTTTAATATGCTTTTTAAAAGTAGCGCTCCAACGGTGACCAATAATTTGACTCTCAATGGTGGCTCAGACCGATACCGTTATTTTGTGTCAACGGGTGCTTTTAATCAAGATGGCATCATCGATCGCACGTCCTACGACCGGTATAACGGTCGTATAAATTTCGATGCCGATATCCTTGATAACCTCAAACTTTCACTAAACATTGCTTATCGGGATGACATCCGTAAAGAACCAGGCTTATCTGCGGGCTTGGGAAACAGCTATGCCTCGGTATTTGCACAGGCTATGATGTCCTATCCGTTTTTACCAGCTTACAATGCTGCAGGCATTCCCGTCGGAAGCCTGAATCCAGGGAACGGTAATCAGAATCCGATTGCCGCGAGAGATTTATCGGGCGAAAACTCAATACGATCCAACCGTTTCCAAAGTAATCTTTCTCTTGAGTACGAGGTGCCTGGCGTGTCTGGCCTTCGGTTGAAAGTAAATGGCGCCTTTGATAAAGGATATACGATGCGTAAAGCCTATTTGTTACCTTATCAATTGGATGTATACAATAATGCTACCCGGCAGTATGCATTAGCTTTTGCACGGCATGCAAATGGTGGCGTAGCAAGTTTAAACCAATGGTTTACCGACTCATGGCAAAAGACGATCCAACCATCAATAAGCTATGCGAATAAGTTTGGAGCACATTCGGTCAATGCACTATTTCTCTACGAATATATGCGCACAGATAATAGCTCGTTATCTGGCGGGCGCCGTGGTTATCCGATCACAGATATTATGGACTTGAACTTTGGTGAGGAAGTTATTGATAATCTAGTAAAAGGAGGGCATGGGATGTTCAGTAGAGCCGGTTATTCTTTCCGTTTAAACTACGACTACGCTGATAAATACTTGTTGGAAGTGTTAGGGCGTTATGATGGCTCGCCGATGCTTCCCGCTCATACACGCTGGGACATCTTTCCAGCCGTATCTGCCGGTTGGAGAATCTCTAAGGAGCCCTTTTTCAAAGAAGCGCTTGACGTGGTAGATGATTTGAAAATCCGTGGATCGATTGGCAAACTTGGAAACGACAGGATCGGAGACTATCAGTTCTTACGGACGATGAGTCTCGGGGCTGATCCCGTGGTCCTCATCGGGAATACGTTAGGAAAACCGCTTAATGTCACCACGGTACCTAATTTTGATATAAAATGGGAAACAAGCACCACTTATAATGGTGGTCTGGAAGCTACCTTATGGAAAGGCCTTCTTGGCGTGGAAGCCGATGTATTTTATAGGGTCACCAAAGACATCTTGCAGGGTCAGTCAAATCTAAATCCACCATCATTTGGCGGATATTTTCCCAACTATATCAACTCGGGGATAGTCGATAGCAGGGGCTTTGAGCTTGTTTTGTCGCATCGGAACACTATCGGTGATTTTAATTACAAGGTACGTGGAAATGTAAGCTTTGCACGTAGTAAAGTAATCGAAACAACTGAAAATGCCAATGTACCCGATTATCTTCGTCGTACCGGAAGACCTATCGGTCTGAAATATGGTTTCGTAGCAGACGGATTTTTTCAAAGTGAAGAGGAAATTATGAGCAGTGCACTTTTTGGTCCTACGCGGGTAGGAGAGATTAAATTGAAAGATCTGAATGGCGACGGACGTATTACGTTCGATCAGGATTGGACTGTGATTGGAAAAAGTGACTTGCCAGAAATGATGTTTGGACTAAATTTGGGAGGCTCTTATAAAGGTTTTGATTTCAGTGCTTTCTTTCAGGGAGCAGCACGTTCGGATGTCGCTTTGTCAGGTCTTTATACCAATTCAGGAATTTATGATAATACCTTCTATACGATGCCTTTTTATCAGGATGGAAATTCACCAAAATATTTAGTGGAGAATGCCTGGACACCGGAGAACACAAATGCGAAATACCCTCGTTTAAGTACGCAGTCGGCACAGAGCGGCGGCAAGTTCTCATCTTTCTGGATAAAAGACGGCGCTTATCTACGTCTGAAAACCGCGCAGATCGGTTACACGTTGCCGGCATCTTGGTTGAATAAAGCCAAAATTCAACAAGTACGCTGTTTTGTTTCGGGTAGCAACCTGGTTACATGGAGCAGTTTGCCCTATCTGGATCCCGAAATGCCGAGTGTGAATCAAGGTTATTATCCGCAACAGCGCGTCTATGAATTTGGCTTATCTCTTACCTTTTAACTAGTAAAACCATGAAATTGATATATAAATATAGTATACTGGCTTTGACCGTAATGCTTAGTTTTCAAAGCTGTTCGATAGAACCGGAACTTACCGATGTATATGATGAACGGGTGGCCTGGAGTGGGGAAGCCAATGTGGAGCTTTCTCTAAATAAGTTCTATCCATTGATAGGACAATCCTATTATTCTGCACATGTCAATCAGGATGCGTATGCCGACTTGCTAAAGAAGAATACGCCGAATGACGAGGTCAACCTGTTGATATTAGGTTCATCTACGATCACGCCGGGAGCCAATCCACTCGACAACTGGTCTTGGGGATACACCTGGATCCGACATTGTAATGAGTTTTTGGACGGACTGCAAACAAAGGGTGTCGGGCTGCCGACAGAATTTTATCAACGGGCAGAGGGAGAGGTTTTGTTTTTTAGGGCTTACGTGTATTTTGAATTGGCAAAGCGATACGGGGCTAGCGTAATTTTGTATGATGGCCTGAATGATGGGGTCGGACGCCCACTCAGCAAGCCAGATGAGGTGTGGAATTTTATTGCTGCGGATCTGGATAAAGCGGCTGCGCAGCTGCCCGCGACTGTTCCAGCTGCAAAAAGGGGCAAGATAACCAAGGGGGCAGCATTAGGTCTTAAGGCACGTGCCATGCTTTATGCAAAACGATGGAAGGCCAGTTCTGATGCGGTAGCGTCCTTGCAGGCACTTAACCTGTATGATCTTTATCCTGATTACAGAGCTTTATTTAACCAACGCCGGAGCGAGGGCGCTGAAAATAAAGAGAGCATTTTGGAGTTCGGTTTCTTGGCACCTAACTTTACTTATTCTTTTGACTATTTCTTTGGTCCACCATTGGATGGTGGATATGCCCAGATTAGCCCCACAGAAAATTTGGTAAAGGAATACCAGATGGCAGACGGGACAGATTTTAGTTGGAACAACCCTGTACATGCAGCTAATCCGTACCAAGGGAGAGAACCTCGTTTTTATGCGTCAATACTCTACAATGGAGCTACTTGGAAAGGGCGTACTTTGGAAACTGTAGTGGGATCGAAAGAAGGGTACGCCGTTGGGGGCGGAACGACCTCAACAGGTTATTACATGCGTAAATTGTTTGATGAAAAACTGACGGATCTTGGAAGGGGCGAACTAACGTTCTATTTCATGCGGTACGCAGAAGTTTTGTTAATCCAAGCCGAGGCGATGGCCGAGCAAGGGCAATTGTCGGCAGGACTGGAAGCCTTGAACAAAGTGCGTCGTCGCGCTGGCTTTACAAGGGATCTAACCGCGACAAATACCGGCCAGTTGTTGAGCTTAATTCGTCGGGAGCGGATGGTGGAGCTCGCATTTGAAGGGCACCGTTTTTGGGATCTTCGCCGATGGGGACTCGCAACGAGCGTATTGAATGGTACACATGCTACAGGTGTTAAAATCACCAAGGGGACCAGCGGAAACTTAACTTATGAATTGGTGGATGTTGATAATGGACGTAGCCGTGTTTATCCGGAAAAATACAATCGCTTCCCTATTCCTATAGCAGAACTGCAACGGAATCCAAATATTGAACAATTTAATGAGTGGAAATAAACCAAGATATAGACCGATGAAAAATTATCTAAAATATACACTGCCGCTGTTGTTTATCCTCAGTTTGCTATCCTGCCAAAAAGTGGAATTGCATAAAGATGCGGAATTTAATCGTGGATTGTTAAATTTCATGTTGGCTATTCCAGGACAGACTACAGAGTACATGGCTAAAAATACTGGACCTTATGCGGATGGAGATACCATCTATGTCGAAGTACCAACAACAGAGGAAGAACCTATTGACATTTCCAAGTTAAAAGCTACAGCTAGCTTGGAAAATAATGCCCGCATGGAGCCGGCGCTGACAGGTGTGATGGACTTTACCCATCCGCTAGCGGTACGGGTGATTGATGGTGACGGAAATAGCAAGCGCCATATTATCAAGGCTGTGCCAACCCTTCCACGCACAACATTCAAGAAACGCTGGTTCTATACTGCTGACAAAATGGGGATACTTCGCACCAATATCTCTGGAATGACAGTGGTAAAAGATCAACTATTGGTTGCCGATTTTTCGGGTGGCAATTTGGGAGAAACAGTAGGTGTGCGGGTGTACAACGCTAGCGACGGAGCCTATGTGAAGACTATCCCTGCGCCAACAACATTCTGTATGCAGGTGAGCGCAGATGACGCGGATCACTTTGTGGTCAACCGATACAATATCTATTCGGCAGGATTGATGTTATATTACTACGAGGATGTGGATAGTAAGCCGAAGCTTATCTTGAACTATACTGCTGCAGATGGAGCTCCAGCCGAGCTAGGACGTAAAATCTCTATCATCGGTAATTTAAAGCAAGGGAAATCGTATGTTTATGCAACAGCACCGGCGGTCAATAATCAGATTTACTATTGGGAGTTTAACGACGGTGTGGTCGTGAATTCAAACCCAACGGTTATTCGCTATGCAGCGGCTGCTCCATGGACATTTGCAACCGTACAGCGTAAATCTTTGGACGACAATTCTGATCACTACCTGACATACTGTAACTACGTGGCTTCAGATGCCAACCGGGAAAAAGGAAGCCGCTTTGTTAAATTTACACCGACAATGGATGTCGTTCAAATGGCCTCATCAAACCATTATTATAAAATCTTAGACTTCGAAGTGTTTAATGTCGATGGAAATCAGTTTATGGCTATCCTTACACAGGGCTTTTTCGCTTGGGATGCAACCCACATTAAGGTCTATGATATTACAGACCCAAACAAAATGCTGCTGCTAGCAGATTCTCCATCTTACCGTGATTTTATGTTATTCGAATCGGACGCCTATGGTGGTACAAACTACAATCGCTACGGCGATATCGATGTACGTGTGGTGGGTAAAAAGATTTCAATCTTCGCTACCATGGCAACAAATGATAAAGCGTACGCCGGCGTGATGGCCTACGACATGAGTTATAACAGGTAAATTAGATAAAGCAACAAAATTCAACACGTTATCCTTAAAGATAACGTGTTACCTCTTTTTTTATACGATGGAAAAAATAGCAGCGATTTTAATCTTTGTTTTGGGCTGTGTTTGCAAATGCTTTTCACAAGACAGAGCGGTGCGACAGCTCCCAGCAAATACACCACAAGTCACATATGTCGGACGGACGATTACCAATGCATCTAACGACGTGACTTTTGATTGGGTTGGAACTTATTTTGAGTTTAAGTTGACCGGACAATCTGTCGCCATGCGCGCTTCGGATACAGGGGAAAGTTATTACAATGTTTTCGTTGATGGTAGACTAGAGAAGACTTTTCTGATCAATAGCAGGGATACAGTGATTACGATCGTTTCAAACCTGAAAGGCAACAAGGCATATCACGTACGTGTACAAAAACGCTCGGAAGGCGAGTTCGGTTGCACGACGATAAAAGGTTTTATGCTCGGCAATAAGTCTTTACTCGATGGTGTTGTGTCTCGACCAGCTCGATTTATAGAATTCATCGGCGACTCTTTTACGGTAGGATATGGCGCAGATGGAACGAACAGAGAGCAGGACTTTAGTGTGGAAACTGAAAATGCGGACAAGACCTACGCTTGCATACTGGCGCGGTACTTTCAAACAGACTATGCCCTGATTGCACATTCAGGACGTGGTGCAGCTAGAAACTATGGCGATACGTTAACGAGTTCTCGATACACCATGAAGGATGCCATGTTGAATACCTTGAATAGCGATTCATCCACACGCTATAAATTTGATCAGTACAAACCTGATTTAGTTATTATCAATCTGGGATCGAACGATTTTTCTACGCAACCAATTCCTTCGCAAACAACATTTGAAAAAGCGTATCTCCGCATTATTAGACAATTGCGGAGTGTATATGGTCCCGAGGTGAAAATTTTATGTGTCGTATCTCGTTTAGCTGATCCGGTTGAACGCTACATTGCCGAAATTGTAGAACGCGCTGGAGACACCAATCTGCACCATACAGCTTCCTTAAAAAACGTTATGAACAATGATTCGGATATGGGAGCTGCTTGGCACCCTGGCGTACGTGGGCAGCGGAAGATGGCTACTTTTTTGGTGCCTTATGTGGCTACGGTAATGGATTGGTCACTGGAAGACCGAGTTATAAAATAACGTTATGATGAAAATTTACAAATTTACATCCTATTGGCATAGATTATTATATCTAGTGCTGATCGTTGGTGTCCTTCCCAGTTGCGGTGCAACAGCACCAGACCCACCAATAATTCCTACGCCCGAACCGCCGAATGGTTCCGAAAAGGGATTATTTATTGAAACACCTGCACTAAAAAAGATAAAAGGCAACTCCATACAGATTGATCCGGAGATGCTTTACCAACAACAGATCTCCCCAGAGACGCTGGTTGCTGATCTTCGTATGGCCAATGTACGATCGGTACATTTTTTTATAGTTGGTAACTGGGATGGCAGTAGGAATGACCAATTGTTGAAGCCTGCGTATTTGCAGGCTCTTAAAGCAGAAAAAATTGCTGTTTGGTTTATGCTGCTCGGGAACTGTATCTATGGCAATTCTGACCTGCCGAGCGACTGGCAAATGGAGTTCCTTAAACCTTATCCAAATCCTGGTATCAAGTTTTTTTCTTTCCACAGACCTGAGTTTGTCGATTGGCAAATAAATCGCGTGAAGCGCATCTTGCAAAATTACGAGGTGGATGGCGTCGAATTTGCGGAAAGTTACTTTCCCGAATGGAAAACATTGAATGGAAATGGTTTTTATGGTGATGTGAGCGCGTTTGCGCGAAAAAAGTTTACCGAGAAATATATAGGATCTGGATTGGCCACTGTTTCTTTTGATTATATCGTAAAGAATCCGGCTGTTTATAGCAAGTGGATGGATTTTAGAGCAGACGCAATTTTGTCTTTTAACAAGCAGATAAAGAAGGCCATTAAAGAGGTTAATGCCGATGTCCTTTATGCGATATGGGGGATGGGCATTAGACAAGGCACCATTGCTGAAATTCGCGAACACTTTGGCTTAGATATGCCTGCACTTGCCAAAGAAGTACAGCCGGATGTCATGGTTTTGCAAACCGCAGCCCAGGATTGGCTGGATCCTAAACTTCCTTACAACTATCTACAGGATTATGCCACTTTTGCTAAGGCCATACAGGCAGCCAACCCAAAGGTTGCATTGAGTATCCAGGCAGATATCGTCTCCTTGGGCTACAGTAATGCGTCTGTAGAAAAGCGATACCCAATTTGGTGGTTGCCGTTTTTTGATCTAGCGCTGCAATCGGGGTACTATAGCAATGTAGCTTACGAATACGCCTTTTCAAAAAAAGAAGGTATCTGGCCAAAAAATAATATCGACAATCCGGTGCCAAGAAAACTCTATAGGGATCCTTCGCTGCAATCAGCTGTGATTAGCGATGCCATCGTACCATTAGCACTGATAAAAGAGGTAGATGCGCACTGGAAAATGGTTTATACAGAAAAAGGGCTGGGCTGGTTCTATATCAATTAATTATATTTTTATACTAAAATTTTGCCTAAATATCATGAAAAGATTATTCGTTAAAATAGGATGCTTTTTGTTTGTCGTTAGTTTGTTGACTGCCGCGGTTGCTGTAAAGCTCCAGGCACAGGACTTAAAAGCATTAAAAGGTACATGGCTTAATTTACCCTACCAAGATGTACGCAATAAATACATGAATCCGGCGCATGTCGATTGTCTTGCGCCAGCATTCTGGAAAACAAAAATTGAGGAATACGCGCAGATGGGCCTCAGGTATCTCGTTCTCATGGCGGTGGCCAACGACGGCAAAGCATTCTACCCTTCCTCTTTTATGCCGGCAGCGTATCCAGCGGGGCAACAAAGTCCTGTTGAGGCCATCATGGAGGCTGCAGATCAATATGGCATGCATGTGTTTATGAGTTGTGGTTGGGCTGAAAATCAGGACGATAACATACGTGATCCGAAGATTAAAGCATTGCAACAACGTATTATGCAAGAAACCGCCGCTCTATTCGCGAGAAACAAATCATTCTACGGCTGGTATCTTCCTGTGGAGGATAGCATGGAACCTATTCTTTCTGATGAAGCGGTCCATGCTGCAAATACACTTACAGGGATAGCCAAAATTTTAACTCCGGGTAAGAAAGTGATGATATCACCTTATGGTGTTTGTTACGCCGCGTTGGAAGATCCAAAGTTTGCCCAACAGATCAAGAAGCTAAACGTCGATATCATCGCCTATCAGGATGAAGTTGGCTGCGTGCGCGAACCGATGCCTTTGCCACGTGTTAGGGAAAACTTTAAAAAACTGGGCAAGATACATGAAGACACAGGGATAGAATTTTGGTCCAATATCGAATCGTTTACCTGGCAGAAGGAGGACAACTCTCGAGAATCTGCGTTGATTCCAGCTGCTTTTCCACGCTACCTGTCGCAGCTTGTTGCCGCTTCACTGGCGGGAGCAAAAAACGTGATCAGTTTTTCAGTTTATGGTATTATCGATGATGCAAACTCGATTATGCCAATTGGTCAGCCCATCGAGTCGGCACAGTCGTTCATCGATTTTACAGATTGGAAGCAGCGCAAAGGACGTTGGCCTTTGCTGGAGGCAACATTTAAAGGCGACGTAATGCACTATGCAATAGGTGCAGATATAAAGGTCGAAGGTAATTTTGCAAAATCCGTTGTTTATGATAAATTAACAGATGGTAAGTTGGGCGAGGAGCACACCGATGACTTAAATTGGGTGGATTTTGGAAATCAGAATATGGGTGTTATACTTGATCTTAAAAAACAACTGCCTATACATTTACTAGCAGCACGGTTTCTGCACTATCGTCCTGCGGGTATCTTATTGCCTGCAGCAGTACATTTTTATGTTTCTAAGGATGGAAAACAATTTAATCACCTGCAAACTATAAACCTATCTCCGTCAAAAAATGATAAACATGATTGTTGGATCGACATCGCTTCGACCGCTAAATTAAAAACAAGAGGTAGATACGTGAAGGTTGTCGCAGAACGAGAAGCTAATTTCCGGATAGTATGTGATGAAATATTGGTTAACCCTCGTATTGATAAATAGATTGGCAATAAATGCATTTTGCGAATAGTGGTGATGAGAATGGAGTACAACATTTCGATGCTGGTTTAAATTTATTGGGTGGTTACAAACTAACAAATGGTTTCTTGATCAATGCTGGTTACGGATTAGGACTTACCAATATGGCCAAAGAATCTTTCGATGGTGCATCGATTAAAAACCGCGTATTCTCAGTAGGTGTAGGATACCAATTCTAATCAAAAAGGCATAAACAACAAAAAAGGGCTTTTCTTACGAAAGGCCCTTTCTTTTTTCAGTGATTGAAATCTATCACACTTTGATTTCTACTTCAACACCTGAAGGCAATTCAAGTTTCATCAATGCGTCAACAGTTTTAGCGTTTGATGAATAGATATCCAACAATCTTTTGTAAGCACACAATTGGAAT
>Ga0308156_1001681_pt1 | contig 23718 bp, 21 predicted proteins | sample PhyAR2_FD_201041 | JGI IMG/M metagenome (GOLD analysis project Ga0308156, IMG submission 201041) | Phyllosphere microbial communities from UC Gill Tract Community Farm, Albany, California, United States - DLSL A.R2 | ecosystem: Host-associated > Plants > Phyllosphere > Unclassified | place: USA... | reverse complement strand
TACGCACCCTGCTGGCCCATCGCGGTCGGCGGCCAGTCGGTCGCGGCGCCGGTGGGCGTGCGGCTCTCGGGGCCGTCCTGATCGGGCTTCGGGGGGAGCGGCCGACGCGGCTCGGTCGGCTCGCTCGCGGAGGGCGGGACCGGCGCCGGAGCTCCGGGGATCGGGATGTCGTTCTCGCGTGCGGATGCCATGGCGCATCTCCCTCTGGTCGTCGGCGGATGCCGCGACGATATGCGAGCGCTTCGCGCGAGCCGAGAGGGTTGACGGGGGCGCCGCGGGCCCTTACGCGGGAGCTTCCGAGGTCGCGCAGTGCAGCGATCCGTCCGGATCCTCGCGGTGCGCGTCGCGGCGGAGCCCGCAGTGCGCGCACAGATCCGCGTCCTTGTTGCGGGGCAGGTTGGGGCTCACGTGCGGGGGACCGGCCAGGCGGATGAGCGTGCTGTTGAACCAGAGGTACAGGCCGCCCGCCTCGCGGATGCGGGTGCGCCACGGGATCTTCTCGGTCATAACGATTAGTCTACTAAATGTCCCGGTGTGTGAGGATGGTCCCGTGGCCGATTCCGAGAACGATCTGCTGAAGCTGGAGAACCAGCTCTGCTTCGCGATCGTGACGGCGGCGCGCAACGTCGTGTCGATCTATCGACCCGTGCTGGAGCCGCTGGGGCTCACCCATCCGCAGTACCTGGTGATGCTCGCGCTGTGGGACAGCTCGCCGCGCACGCTCGGCGACATCGCCGAGGAGCTCGCGTTCGATCCGGCCACGGCGTCTCCGCTGGTGAAGCGCCTCGAGGCGCAGGGGCTCGTCACCCGCAGCCGCCGCGCCGATGATGAGCGCCGGCTCGACATCGACCTCACCGAGACCGGGCGCGCGCTCCGGGAGCAGGCGCTGGCCGTCCCGTTCCAGGTGATGGAGCGCGTGGGCATGACGCTCGACCAGGTGGCCAGCCTGCGCGATGCGCTGACGCCCTTCTCCGGCCGGCTCGACAAGTCCCTCTGAGCGGGACGCGCTGTCTGGGATTCCGCCCCGGATCGGGCCCGCATCTTCGAACAAAGATCCAGATGTCGGTGGCCGCACCTAGACTGGTGGGGTGCCGATCGTCCCTGTCTCCAGCCCCGGAAAGATCAGTGTCCGCGGTGCCCGCGTCCACAATCTGAAGAACGTCGACCTCGAGATCCCACGCGATTCGATGGTCGTGTTCACGGGCCTCTCGGGCTCCGGCAAGTCGAGCCTCGCCTTCGACACCATCTTCGCCGAGGGCCAGCGCCGCTACGTCGAGTCGCTGAGCGCGTACGCCCGCCAGTTCCTCGGACAGGTCGACCGACCGGATGTCGACTTCATCGAGGGCCTGAGCCCGGCGGTGTCGATCGACCAGAAGTCGACCAACCGCAACCCGCGGTCGACGGTCGGGACGATCACCGAGATCTACGACTACATGCGCCTCCTCTGGGCGCGCATCGGCGTGCCCCACTGCCCGCAGTGCGGCGAGCGGATCCAGCGCCAGACCGTGCAGCAGATCGCCGATCAGCTGAACGAGCTGCCGGAGGGCACCCGCTATCAGGTGGTCGCCCCCATCGTCAGCCAGAAGAAGGGCGAGTTCGTCGACCTCTTCAAGGAGCTCGGGGCGAAGGGCTACTCGCGCGCCATCGTCGACGGCGACCTGATCCAGCTCGCCGAGCCGCCCGTGCTCAAGAAGAGCTACAAGCACGACATCTCGGTCGTGATCGATCGCCTCGTCTCGCGCGAGAACATGCTCGGACGCATCACCGACTCCGTCGAGACCGCGCTGGGCCTCGCGGGTGGCGTGCTGCAGGTCAACTTCGTCGACGAGGAGGGGGAGGACGCCTGGCAGTCGTTCTCCGAGAAGCTCTCGTGCCCGAACGGTCACGCGCTGCAGCTGACCGAGATCGAGCCCCGCACCTTCTCGTTCAACGCGCCCTTCGGCGCCTGCCCGGCGTGCTCGGGTCTCGGCACCCGCATGTCGGTCGACACCGAGCTCATGCTCGGCGACGAGGACCTCTCGATCCGCGAGGGCGTCATCGTCCCGTGGACGACCCAGGGCAAGGGCCTCTTCCAGTACTACGAGCGCCTGCTCGTCGGCCTGGCGCATGACCTGAACTTCTCGCTCGACACCCCGTGGCGCGCCCTCCCGCAGGACGTCAAGGACGCGGTGCTGCTGGGCGAGGGATACAACGTCAACGTCCGCTACAAGAACCGGTGGGGCCGCGAGGTCCGCTATGCGAGCGGGTTCGAGGGCGTCGTCCCCTACATCGAGCGTCAGTGGTCGCAGGCCGAGAGCGACGCTCAGCGCCAGCGCTGGTCCGAGTACCTCCGCGAGGTGCCGTGCCCCGTGTGCGACGGCGACCGCCTGAAGCCCGAGGTGCTCGCGGTGAAGGTGCACGACCGCTCGATCGCCGAGGTGTCGCACCTCAGCCTCGAGGATGCGCGCGGCTTCATGGACCTGCTCACGCTCACCGACCGCGAGGCGCACATCGCCGCGCAGGTGCTGCGCGAGATCCGCGTCCGTCTCGACTTCCTCATCCGCGTCGGCCTGAACTATCTGACGCTCAGCCGCGCCGCGGGGTCGCTCTCGGGCGGCGAGGCGCAGCGCATCCGCCTGGCCACCCAGATCGGCACCGGCCTCACGGGCGTGCTGTACGTGCTCGACGAGCCGTCGATCGGCCTGCATCAGCGCGACAACCGCCGCCTCATCGAGACCCTCGTCACGCTCCGCGACCTCGGCAACACGCTGGTCGTCGTCGAGCACGACGAGGAGACGATCGAGGCGGCCGACTGGATCGTCGACATCGGGCCGGGCGCCGGAGAGGGCGGCGGCGAGGTCGTGCACTCCGGCCCGTACGCGGAGCTGCTGGCCGACGAGGCGTCGATCACGGGCGACTACCTGGCCAAGCGCCGCGAGATCCCCACACCGAAGAAGCGCCGCAAGATCGATCGCAAGCGCACCATCTCGGTCGTGGGCGCCCGCGAGAACAACCTCCGCGACGTCACGGCGGAGTTCCCGCTCGGCGTCCTGACCGCCGTCACCGGCGTCAGCGGGTCGGGCAAGTCGACGCTCGTGAACGACATCCTGTACGAGGTGCTCGCCACCCGCCTGAACGGCGCCCGCCGCGTCGCCGGCAAGCACACCCGCGTCACCGGTCTCGACCAGCTCGACAAGGTGGTGCACGTCGACCAGGCGCCCATCGGGCGCACGCCGCGATCGAACCCGGCCACCTACACCGGCGTCTTCGACCGGATCCGCAATCTCTTCGCCGAGACCCCCGAGGCGAAGGTGCGCGGCTACCAGGCCGGTCGCTTCAGCTTCAACGTCAAGGGCGGACGCTGCGAGGCCTGCTCGGGCGACGGCACGCTGAAGATCGAGATGAACTTCCTGCCCGACGTCTACGTCGACTGCGAGGTCTGCCACGGCAAGCGGTACAACCGCGACACCCTGCAGGTGCACTACAAGGGCAAGAACATCGCCGAGGTGCTCGAGATGTCGATCGCCGAGGCGGCCGAGTTCTTCGAGCCGATCCAGGCGATCCACCGCTACATGAAGACACTCGTCGACGTGGGCCTCGGCTACGTGCGCCTCGGCCAGTCGGCCACAACGCTCTCGGGCGGCGAGGCGCAGCGCGTCAAGCTGGCCACCGAGCTCCAGCGCCGCAGCAACGGACGCAGCATCTACGTCCTCGACGAGCCCACCACGGGTCTGCACTTCGAGGATGTCCGTCGTCTGCTCGAGGTGCTGAACAGCCTCGTCGACAAGGGCAACACCGTCATCGTGATCGAGCACAACCTCGACGTCATCAAGTCGGCCGACTGGATCATCGACCTCGGCCCCGAGGGCGGCTCCGGCGGCGGTCAGATCATCGCGACGGGCACCCCGGAGCAGGTGGCGAAGGTCGAGGCCAGTCATACCGGCGCCTTCCTCGCCGAGGTGCTGGGCGTGCGCGAGCGGGAGACCGAGGCGCGGGCCCGCAAGGCGGGCTGATGCGCGCGCAGCTCGCCTACAAGCCCAAGCCGGGGGAGATCCCGACCAACCCGGGCGTGTATCGCTTCCGCGATGCCCAGGGGCGGGTCCTCTACGTCGGCAAGGCGAAGAACCTGCGGCAGCGACTGTCGAACTACTTCGCGCCGCTGCACACGCTGCACGAGCGCACGCGCCGGATGGTGACGACCGCCGCATCGGTGGAGTGGACCGTCGTGCCGACGGACGTCGACTCGCTGCAACTCGAGTACCAGTGGATCAAGGAGTTCGATCCGCCCTTCAACGTCCGGTACAAGGACGACAAGTCGTATCCCTTCATGGCGATCACGCTCGCCGACGAGGCCCCGCGCGTCATCGTGACGCGCAACCACCGCATCCCGGGAGCGAAGTACTTCGGGCCCTACCCGAAGGTGTGGGCGGTGCACGACACCATCGACCTGATGGTCAAGGTGTTCCCGATCCGCACCTGCAGCGACGCGTCGTACAAGCGCGCCATGCAGACGGGCCGGCCCTGCTTCCCCGGCCAGATCGGCAAGTGCGGCGGCCCCTGCTCCCAGCGCGTGACGATCGAGGAGCACCGTGCGATGGTCGGCGACTTCATCGCCTTCATGCAGGGAGGCGACGAGCGCTTCACGCGCGACCTCACCGCGCGCATGAAGGCGGCCGCCGCCGCCATGGACTACGAGCAGGCGGCGATCCTGCGCGACCGGCTCACCTCCATCCAGGCGGTGCTCAACAAGAGCGCCCTCGTGCTGCCCGCCGACGAGGATGCCGACCTGTTCGGCATCGCCGAGGACGAGCTGTCGGCCGCTGTGCAGCACTTCGTGATCCGCGGCGGGCGTGTGCGCGGCGTCAGCTCGACCACCCTCGACAAGGAGCTCGACATCTCGGGCGGAGAGCTCGTCGACCAGATCCTGCAGCGCGAGTACGGCGACGCCGCACCCGCCGATGTGCCCCGGCGGGTGCTGGTGCCGACGCTGCCGCCCGACGTGGGCGACCTCGAGCTGTGGCTGCGCGAGCGCCGGGGCAAGGCCGTCGAGATCGCCGTGGCCCAGCGCGGTCAGCGCGCCGAGCTGCTGCGCAACGCCACCCTGAACGCGCAGCAGGCGCTCCTGCGCCATAAGACCCGCCGCACCAGCGACTACGTCGCCCGCACCCAGGCGCTGAGTGACCTGCAGGAGGCCCTCGGCATGAGCGAGGCGCCGCTGCGCATCGAGTGCTTCGACATCTCGCATCTGCAGGGCACCAACGTGGTCGGCTCGATGGTGGTGTTCGAGGACGGCCTGCCGCGCAAGGACCAGTACCGCTCGTTCTCCATCCCGCACACGACCGACGACACCGACTCGATCCACCAGGTGCTCACGCGCCGGCTCGCGCACCTCGACCGGCCCGAGGAGACCGAGCAGCCCGCGCCGGACCCGACCGACGGCGACGTTGTGGTCGGGGCCGAGGCCAAGCCCCGCCGGCGCTTCGCCTATCCGCCGCAGCTGCTGATCGTCGACGGCGGCCGGCCGCAGGTCGAGGCGGCGGCCCGGGCCCTGCGCGAGACGGGCCACGAGGAGATCGCGCTGTGCGGCATCGCCAAGCGCCTCGAGGAGATCTGGCTGCCCGGCGACGACTACCCGGTGATCCTGCCGCGCACCAGCGAGGCGCTCTACCTGGTGCAGCGCCTGCGCGACGAGGCGCACCGCTTCGCGATCACGCATCAGCGGCGCAAGCGCAAGCGCGACATCCGCAGCGTGCTGAGCGAGGTCCCGGGCCTGGGGGAGGCGCGGATCAAGCTGCTCCTGCGCCACTTCGGCTCGGTCTCGGCGCTGAGGGCCGCGACCGCGGAGCAGATCGAGGAGCTCCCGGGGATCGGCCCGAAGCTCGCCGCGACCGTGATCGAGCACCTGAGAAGCGACACCCGGGAGACCGGCGTCACGGCCTAGGCTGGGAGTGATGATCGACGAGCGCGGAACGGACCCGACCAGCGGCACCGGCGAGGTGCTGATCGTCACCGGCATGTCCGGGGCGGGCAGGTCGACGGTCGCCAACGCCCTCGAGGATCTCGACTGGTACGTCGTCGACAACCTCCCGCCGCAGATGCTGCGCCCGCTGCTCGATCTCTCGGGCCGCCTGGGCGACAACCTCCCGCGCGTGGCGGCGGTCGTGGACGTGCGCGGGCGCGACCTGTTCGCGGAGCTTCCCGCCGAGGCCCAGGCGATCCGCGGCAGCAGCAACCTGCGGGTGCTCTTCCTCGACGCCTCCGACGAGGTGCTCGTGCGCCGGTTCGAGGCCGTCCGCCGCCCGCATCCGCTGCAGGGCAACGGCACCCTCGTCGACGGCATCCACCGCGAGCGCAGCCTGCTGGCCTCGCTGCGCGAGAGCGCCGATCTGGTGATCGACACCTCGCGCTTCAACATCCACCAGCTCGCCACCCGAGTGGCCGACCTGTTCGCCGACACCGAGGCGCCCGCCCACATCGTCACGCTGCAGAGCTTCGGCTTCAAGTACGGGGTTCCGCCGGACGCCGATCTCGTCGCCGACATGCGCTTCCTCCCGAACCCGTTCTGGATCGACGAGCTGCGCGGCCACACGGGGGAGGACCCGCAGGTCAGCGAGTACGTGCTCGCCCAGGAGGGCGCATCCGAGTTCCTCGATGCCTACGCCGAGGCCCTCAAGCCCGTGCTGGCGGGCTATCAGCGCGAGAACAAGCGCCACTCGACCGTCGCCGTCGGCTGCACCGGCGGCAAGCACCGCTCGGTCGCCATGACGATCGCGCTCGCCGAGCGCCTCAAGGATCTGCCGGGCGTCGCCGTGCGGCTGCGCCACCGCGACCTCGGCCGCGAGTAGACGGAGCCGTCGACCTAGCGCCTTCGGCTGGGAAGTCGCTCCCCGTCTCCGGGCGGCGCCCGCACCTCGCCAGGTAGGCTGAATCTTCGCGCCGGGAGTGGCGCGCGCAGTCTGTGAAGTAGGGAGAACGGTGTCTCTGACCGCCGATGTCAAGGCCGAACTGGTCGCTATCCGCGACCCGCGACCGACGGTGCGCGTCGCCGAGCTGACCGCGCTGCTGCGGTTCGCCGGTGGGCTGCACTCGATCGCCGGACGCGTGGCGGTCGAGGCCGAGGTCGACACCCCGGATCTCGCGCGCCGCACCGCGCGCGACATCGCCGAGATCTACGGCGTGCGTCCCGAGCTGGCCCGCATCCAGGGCTCCGGCAGCCGCGAGGGCGAGTACTTCGCCGTGCGCGTGGTCGACGGCGGCGAGACGCTCGCGCGCCAGACGGGCCTCCTCGACATTCGCCGCCGCCCGGTCCGCGGCCTGCCGAACAAGCTGACGACCGGATCGCGCGACGACCTCGCCGCCGTCTGGCGCGGGGCGTTCCTCGCCTCCGGCAGCCTGTCCGAGCCCGGTCGTTCCGCCTCCCTCGAGGTCGCCTGCCCGACCGGCGAGGCGGGCATGGCGCTGGTGGGTGCCGCGCACCGCATCGGCGTCGCCGCCAAGGCGCGCGAGGTCCGCGGCGTGCCGCGGGTCGTGATCCGCGAGGCCGAGGCCATCCGCGGCATGCTGCTCGCGATCGGCGCGACCCAGACGGCCGCCGAGTGGGACCAGCTGCGCCAGCGCCGCGAGGTCCGCGCCGGCGTCAACCGCCTCGTGAACTTCGACGACGCCAACCTGCGCCGTTCGGCCCAGGCCGCCGTCGCCGCGTGCGCCCGCGTCGAGCGCGCGCTCGAGATCCTCGGCGAGGAGGTGCCCGCTCACCTCAAGCAGGCGGGCGAGCTGCGCCTCGCGCACCGCGACGCCAGCCTCGACGAGCTCGGCCACCACGCCGAGCCCCCGCTGACCAAGGACGCCGTCGCCGGCCGCATCCGCCGTCTGCTCGCGATGGCCGACAAGCGCGCCGAGCAGGACGGTGTGCCCGGCACCGAGGCCGCGGTTCCCGCCGGCTCCTGACGACCTCGCGGCTGTCCGCCGCACACCGCCCCGTCCGATCCACCGCGATCGGGCGGGGCGGTTCGCGTAACGCGGCATCCCGTGGGCGCTCCTCGTCACTAGGATGAGAAGGGTCCGGTCCCGTTGCGCGAGCGACGCGGAGGTACACACAGATAGCGCCGGCAGCCCGGCGCGGATGGGAACATCATGGCTGTCTACACCCTCCCCGACCTGCCGTACGACTTCGCGGCGCTCGAGCCGCACATCAGCGGCAAGATCATGGAGCTGCACCACGACAAGCACCACGCCGCCTACGTCGCCGGTGCCAACACGGCGCTCGAGCAGCTCGGCGCCGCGCGTGAGAGCGGCGACTTCGCCAACGTGAACAAGCTCGAGAAGGACCTCGCGTTCCACCTCGGCGGTCACACCAACCACACCATCTTCTGGAACAACCTCTCGCCCAACGGCGGGGGAGAGCCCGAGGGCGAGCTGGCCGCGGCGATCGCCGACCAGTTCGGCTCGTTCGCCGCGTTCCAGGCGCACTTCGCCGCGGTGGCCAACGGCATCCAGGGCTCGGGCTGGTCCGTGCTCGCCTGGGATGCGATCGGTCAGCGCCTCTCGATCTTCCAGCTCTTCGACCAGCAGGCCAACGTGCCGCTGGGCGTCACGCCGCTTCTTATGCTCGACATGTGGGAGCACGCCTTCTACCTCGACTACCTCAACGTGAAGGCCGAGTACGTCAAGGCGTTCTGGAACATCGCCAACTGGCAGGATGTCGCCGCCCGCTTCGACGCCGCCCGCACCAAGACCGCCGGACTGCTCGTCGCCGGCTGACAGACGGTCCAGGTTCCGGCGGGGTGCGTGCCCGCCGGAACACCCCGTCCCCACCAAACCGCGCGCACCCCGCGCGCATGACCTACAGGAGACCATCAGTGTCCGTCAGGATCGGAATCAACGGCTTCGGCCGCATCGGCCGCAACTTCGTCCGTGCCGCGCTCTCGCAGGGTGCCGACATCGAGATCGTCGGTATCAACGACCTCACCGACAACAAGGCGCTCGCGCAGCTTCTCAAGTACGACTCGGTCGGCGGACCGCTCGGCAAGGAGATCACCTACGACGAGCAGTCGATCACCGTCGACGGCAAGGTCATCAAGGCCTTCGCCGAGCGCGACCCCAAGGCCCTGCCGTGGGGCGAGATCGGCGCCGACATCGTCATCGAGTCGACCGGTCGCTTCACGAAGCCCGACGACGCCGCGTCGCACATCGCCGCCGGCGCCAAGAAGGTCCTCATCTCGGCGCCCGCCTCGGGCCCGGCCCCCACGTTCGTCATGGGCGTGAACGAGGACAAGTACAACGCGGAGAGCGACCACGTCATCTCGAACGCGTCGTGCACCACCAACGCCCTCGCCCCCCTCGCCAAGGTGTTCAACGACGCCTTCGGCATCGAGCGCGGCTTCATGATGACGGCGCACGCCTACACGGCCGACCAGAACCTCCAGGACGGCCCGCACAGCGACCTGCGTCGCGCCCGCGCCGCCGCCATCAACATCGTCCCGGCCTCGACCGGTGCCGCCAAGGCCATCGGCCTCGTGCTGCCCGAGCTGAACGGCAAGCTCTCGGGCTCGTCGTACCGCGTGCCGGTGCCCACGGGCTCGATCGTCGACCTGACGATCATCACCAAGGACGGCCTCACGGTCGACGAGATCAACGCCGCCTACCAGGCCGCCGCGTCCGAGGGTCGCCTCAACGGCATCCTGCAGTTCTCGGCCGACCCGCTGGTCTCGAGCGACATCCAGCTCAACCAGCACTCGTCGATCTTCGACTCGGGTCTGACCAACGTCGACGGCAACCTCGCCAAGGTGTCGGCCTGGTACGACAACGAGTGGGGCTACTCGAACCGCCTCGTCGACCTCGCGGAGTACGTGGGCGCGCAGCTCTGAGCTGAGCACCCCCGCGACGCACGTCGTCGCGAAGGCCCGTCGGCACCGGATCACTCCGGATGTCGGCGGGCCTTCGCCGTATCCCGGCGCGCGGTAGAGTCGACACGATGTCTCTGCGAACTCTCGATTCCCTCGGTTCGGTCGCCGGCAAGCGCGTCATCGTGCGCTGCGACCTCAACGTCCCCCTGAAGGACGGCTCCATCACGGACGACGGCCGCGTGCGCGCCTCGCTCCCGACCCTCAACGCCCTGATCAACGCGGGCGCCCGCGTGGTGGTCGTCTCGCACCTGGGCCGCCCGGAGGGCGCGCCCGACGCGAAGTACAGCCTCGAGCCGGTCGCCCAGCGCCTCTCGGAGCTGCTCGGCAAGCCGGTCTCCTTCGCGCGCGACACCGTCGGCGAGTCGGCCCAGGAGGCCGTCGCCGCCCTCGAGGACGGCGACATCGCCGTGCTCGAGAACCTGCGCTTCAACGCGGGCGAGACCGCCAAGGACGACGCCGAGCGCGGCGCCTTCGCGCAGCAGCTCGCCGCCCTCGGCGATGTGCTCGTCTCGGACGGCTTCGGCGTGGTCCACCGCAAGCAGGCGAGTGTCTACGACCTCGCCCAGCTGCTGCCGAGCGCGGCTGGCCTGCTGATCGCCACCGAGCTCGATGTGCTCGACCGCCTCACCGAGAAGCCGGAGCGCCCGTACACGGTGGTCCTCGGCGGATCGAAGGTCTCCGACAAGCTCGGCGTCATCGACCACCTCCTCCCGCGCGTCGACCGCATCCTGATCGGCGGCGGCATGCTCTTCACGTTCCTGGCCGCCCTCGGCCACAAGGTGGGTGCGAGCCTGCTCGAGGCCGACCAGATCGAGACCGCGAAGGCGTACATCGACACGGCGGCCGAGAAGGGCGTCGAGCTGGTCCTGCCGACCGACATCGTCGTCGCCTCGAAGTTCGGCGCCGACGCGGAGCACGTTGTGACCGCGGCCGACGGGATCGAGGACACCCCCTTCGGTGCGTCCGGTCTCGGCCTCGACATCGGCCCCGACACCGCCGCGGCCTTCGCCGAGGCGATCCGCGGCTCGAAGACCGTGTTCTGGAACGGACCCATGGGCGTGTTCGAGCTCGCGCCCTTCGCGGCCGGCACGAAGGCGGTCGCCGCGGCGCTCACGGAGGTCGACGGCCTCAGCGTCGTCGGCGGCGGCGACTCGGCCGCGGCCGTGCGTCAGCTCGGCTTCGCCGATGACGCGTTCGGTCACATCTCGACCGGTGGAGGCGCGAGCCTCGAGTTCCTCGAAGGCAAGAAGCTCCCCGGACTGGAGGTCCTCGGATGGTAACCGCAGACAACTCGGCCCCCCGCACGCGCACCCCGCTGATCGCGGGCAACTGGAAGATGAACCTCGACCACCTCCAGGCGGTCGCGTTCGTCCAGAAGCTGCACTGGACGCTGAAGGACGCCAAGCACGACGACGGATCGGTCGACGTCACCGTCTTCCCGCCGTTCACCGACCTGCGCAGCGTGCAGACGCTGATCGACGCCGACAAGATCCCCTTCGGTCTCGGCGCGCAGGATCTCTCGGTGCACGACTCCGGCGCGTACACGGGCGAGATCTCGGGCGCGTTCCTGAAGCGGCTCGACGCCGGATCGGTCATCATCGGCCACTCGGAGCGTCGCGAATACCACTCCGAGGGCGACGACATCGTGGCCGCCAAGGTCAAGGCGGCGCTCAAGCACGAGCTCGTCCCGGTCATCTGCGTCGGCGAGACGGCGGAGGACCTCGAGAAGCACGGCGCCAGCGCGGTGCCGGTCGGTCAGCTCGAGGTCGCCCTCGACGGCGTCGCCTCCGACGCCGAGATCGTGGTGGCCTATGAGCCGGTCTGGGCCATCGGCTCGGGCCAGGCGGCCACCCCGGAGCAGGCCCAGGAGGTCTGCGCCAAGCTGCGCGACGTCATCAAGGCCAAGCTCGGCGACGACGCGGCCGCACGCACGCGGGTGCTCTACGGCGGCTCGGTGAAGTCCTCGAACATCGCCAGCTTCATGCGCCAGCCCGACGTCGACGGTGCCCTCGTCGGAGGCGCCAGCCTCGTGGCCGAGGAGTTCGCGGCGATCATCCGCTTCCAGAAGCACGTCGGCGTCTGAGCGCCTGAGCCCCTGGGGCGACCACCCCGTCGCGTGAGCTTCCGGCTCCGCGGCGGGGTCTCACTTATACTGGAGTTCGTGTGGGCGCTCCGCCCGCACCCACGAAAGGCTTCTGCGTGCAGATCATCGAATTCATCCTGCAGGTGCTGCTGGGCATCACCAGCCTGCTCCTGACGTTGCTGATCCTGCTTCACAAGGGTCGCGGCGGCGGTCTGTCGGACATGTTCGGCGGCGGCATGTCGCAGGCGATGGGCTCGTCGGGCCTGGCCGAGCGCAACCTCAACATCATCACGATCGTCCTCGCGCTCGTGTGGTTCTTCTCCATCGTCGGCCTCGGCCTCGTCACGAAGTTCCAGGTGATCTGAGATGGCTGTCGGAGGAAACGCGATCCGTGGCACCCGAGTGGGCTCCGGCCCGATGGGTGAGCAGGACCACGGCCACCACACCGAGCGCGTCGCGGTGAGCTACTGGGACGGCCTCGGCAACGAGACGGTCCGCTACTACGCCGCCGGCCTGCCGGAGGAGGAGATCCCGGAGACGGTCGATCACCCGCACTCGGGCCTGCCCGCCGGGCGCGACAAGGAGAACCCGCCGGCCGTGGCGAAGAACGAGCCGTACAAGACGCACCTCGCCTACGTGAAGGAGCGCCGCACGGACGACGAGGCGGAGGAGCTGCTGGGCGAGGCCCTGCAGAAGCTCCGCGAGAAGCGCGGCCAGTAACGCCCGCATGAGGAAAGCCCCCGCCGAAAGGCGGGGGCTTTTCTCATCTGCGGCCAGCGGCCGGGCGTGAGCGTCAGTAGTCCGGGTCGATGAGATCGTCGGGGACGTCGGACGCCGCGTCCTGGTCGACGAACACGACCGTGTCGCCGGTACCGGCGGCGCCGCCCGCGGGGACGCTCGTGATGCCGGCGCCCGCCAGCATCAGCCCGAGGGCCGAGGCCTTGTCCGATCCGGCGACGACCATCCAGATGTCGGCCGACGCGTTGATCACCGGGAGCGTGAACGTGACACGCTCGGGCGGCGGCTTCGGCGACTCGCGGACGGCGAGCACCGCGGCGTCGGTCACCAGCACCTCGTCGTGGTCCGGGAACAGCGACGCGATGTGCCCGTCGGGGCCCACACCGAGGAAGCACACGTCGAACGACGGCCAGGCGCGGCCCTCGACGCCGAAGCGCGCGAGCTCCGCGGCGTAGGCGACCGCCGCCTCGTCGAGCGACAGGTCGTCGTCGGACGCGGCCGGCTCATGGATGTTCTCCGCCGGGATGGCGATGTGATCCAGGAGCGCCGCACGCGCCTGCCCGGCGTTGCGCTCCGGATCGGCGCGCGGCACGAATCGCTCGTCGCTCCACCAGAAGTGCACAAGCGACCAGTCGATGTTCGGGGCCCAGCCGTGCTGCGCCACGGAGGCGAGCACGGCCGAGCCCATCGAACCGCCCGTGAGGGAGACGTGCACGGCACGCCCCTCCTGCGTGAGCTGGGCGAGGCGACCGACGAATCGGTTCGCCACGCCCTCGGCCAGCTGCGCCTTGTCGGGCAGCACGACCACACGACGCTCGGTCACGCGGACTCCTGCGGCGCGGACAGACGCGACCAGCCCTCGCTGATCACGCGCCCGTACAGCGTGTCGGGGTCGAGGCGACGCAGCTCCTCCGCGAGGCACTCGCGCAGCGAGCGACGGGGGAGGTGCAGCTCGTGGTGCGGCTGGCCCGGCTGCGTGAGCAGCGCGAGCGACTCGTCCGAGCGCTCGAGCGTGATGTCGCCGCTCGCCCGGGTGAGACGCACCGAGTGGATGCCGTGATCCCAGACCGACGGCTCCTCGTACTGCCAGTCGACCGGGAGATCGAGCGCCATGCCGAGCCAGGCGGCCAGCAGCGCGGTCGACGGGGAGGTCGACGCGCCGCGGACCGAGACGGCCGTGACGGGCTCGAACGGCGGCTGGTCGAGCACCGCGGCGAGCTGCTCGCGCCAGTGCGTCAGACGCGTCCAGGCGAGGTCAGTGTCACCGGGGCGGTACGCGCCGTCCAGCTTCGCGAGAAGCTCGGACGGAACGGCCGCGGTCGACGAGTCGGTGATCCGGCGCTGCGCGAGGCGACCGAGCGCCGAGGCACCCGGGTTCTCGGGAGCATCGGTCGGCCACCAGGCCACGACCGGGGCGTCGGGCAGGAGGAGACCGGTCAGCAGCGTGAGCTCGTTGCTCGCGGCCTTCCCCGTCGCCTCGAGCACGATGACCTCGGACGCACCGGCGTGCGATCCCACACGGATCTGCGCGTCGAGACGCGCCTCTCCCGAGGGGTCGGTGACGAGCACGATGACGCGCATCGGGTGCTCGCGGGAGGCGTCGTTCGCCGCCTCGATGGCCGCCTCCTCGAAGCCCTTGTCGGACTTGATGACGAGGGTGAGCACACGACCGAGGGCGACGGCGCCGCCCTCTTCGCGCGTGTTGACGAGCTGACGTGCCACCTTGCTGACGGTGGTGTCGGGCAGATCGATGATCACGGGCGCCTCCAGACGCGGCCGTCGCGGGCAAGGAGCTCATCGGCCGAGGCCGGACCCCACGAGCCGGGGTCGTACTGCTCGAGCGGCCCACCCTGCTCGGCCCAGAACTTCTCGACCGGGTCGAGGATCTGCCACGAGAGGTCGACCTCCTCGTGACGCGGGAACAGGGGCGGGTCGCCGAGGAGGACGTCCAGGATCAGACGCTCGTACGCCTCCGGGCTGGCCTCGGTGAAGGCGTGACCGTAGCCGAAGTCCATGGTCACGTCGCGCACCTGGGTGCCGTAGCCGGGGACCTTCGACCCGAAGCGGATCGTGACGCCCTCGTCCGGCTGGACGCGGATCACGAGCGCGTTCTGGCCGAGCTCCGAGGTCTGCCCGAACAGGTGCTCGGGCGCCTTGTTGAACACGACGGCGATCTCGGTCACGCGACGGCCCAGGCGCTTGCCGGACCGCACGTAGAACGGCACGCCCGCCCAGCGGCGGGTGTTGATCTCGAGCTTGATCGCGGCGTACGTCTCGGTCGAGGACTCGGGGTTCATCCCGTCCTCGTCGAGGAAGCCGATGACCTCCTCGCCGCCCTGCCAGCCGCCCGCGTACTGACCGCGTGCGGTCGCGAGCGAGAGGTCGTCGGGCAGGCGGACCGCGGCCAGGACCTTCTCCTTCTCGGCCCGGAGGTGATCCGCCGAGAGCGAGATGGGCTCCTCCATCGCGGTGAGCGCGAGGAGCTGCAGGAGGTGGTTCTGGATGACGTCGCGGGCGGCGCCCACACCGTCGTAGTACCCCGCACGACCGCCCACGCCGATGTCCTCGGCCATGGTGATCTGCACGTGGTCGACGTAGTTGCGGTTCCAGATCGGCTCGTAGAGCTCGTTCGCGAAGCGCAGGGCCAGGATGTTCTGGACCGTCTCCTTGCCGAGGTAGTGGTCGATCCGGAAGATCGCGTCGGCCGGGAACGCCGCCTCGAGGGCGTTGTTCAGCTCACGCGCGGTGGCCTGATCGTTGCCGAACGGCTTCTCGATCACCACACGACGCCACCGGTCGTCCTCCGGCTTGTCGTCCACGAGGCCCGAGTCCAGCAGCTGCTGGGCGACCACGGGGAACGCCTTCGGCGGGATGGACAGGTAGAACGCGTGGTTCCCCATGGTGCCGCGCTCGACGTCCAGGCGGTCGACGGTCTCCCGCAGGCGGCGGAACGCCTCGGGGTCGTCGAACTCGCCCTGCACAAAGCGGATGCCCTGCTGCAGCTGCTGCCACGTCTCCTCGCGGAACTCGGTGCGCGCGTGCTGCTTGACGGCGTCGCGCACCACCTCCGCGAAGTCCTGGTCCTCCCAGTCGCGCCGGGCGAAGCCCACCAGCGCGAAGCCGGGGGGCAGGAGGCCGCGGTTGGCGAGGTCGTAGACCGCCGGCATGAGCTTCTTGCGCGACAGGTCGCCCGTCACACCGAAGATCACCAGCGCGCTGGGCCCCGCGATGCGGTTGAGGCGGCGGTCGGCCGGGTCGCGCAGGGGATTGGCGCCCCGCGCGACCTCGACCGTCACTGGGCCGCCTCGAACAGGGCGAGAACCTCGGTCTGCGGGTCCGTGAGCGTGAGAGTGACCACCGGGCGGCCCGCGGCGCTCAGCACCGCGGCGTCACCGGCGGCCTGCGCCTCGATCAGCTGACCGAACGTGAACGGGCGCTCGGGGATCTCGACGTCGACCTCGGTGCGCTCCGTGATCTGCAGGAACACGCCCTGCGCCGGACCGCCCTTGTGGTACTGGCCGGTCGAGTGCAGGAAGCGGGGGCCCCAGCCGAAGGTGGTGGGTCGACCGGAGTCCGCCGCCACCATCTCGCGCAGACCCTGCAGCTGCGGGACCTCGAGGCGGTCGACGTACGCCTGGATCGACACGTAGCCGTCCTCGGCGAGCGTCGCCCACAGTGCGTCGAGCACACCCTGCACCGTGCCGCTGGCGGCGAGGGCCGGGTCGCTCACGCGGACCTCGACGCCCGCCTCGACGAACGCCGGGGCGGTGGGCTCGGGGCGCGCGTCAAGCAGGCCGCGAGCGGCGACCTTCGCCGACTCCACGTCGGGCTGGTCGAACGGGTTGATGCCGAGCAGGCGGCCGGCGATCGCCGTCGCGTACTCCCACACCACCAGCTGCGCGCCGAGCGAGCCGCTGACGACGATCTCGCCCGGGTGACGGTGCGCGACCTCGTCGGCGTCGTCCACGATGCGGACGATCTGGAGGTCGGCCGGCTTCGACTCGAGCTCCGGCGAGACGGGCAGCAGGACGACGGGCAGGATGCCCGTGCCGAGCTTGCCGGTCGACTCGGCGATGAGCTGCTCGATCCAGTCCGGCAGGCCCACGATGTGCGTGCCGTCCGTGATCAGGCCGAGCTTGTCGCGGCGGCCGGTGCCGTCCGGCGTCCGCGTGGCGGCGATGGCCGCGGCGAGGACGAGGGCGGGGTTCTCCGGAGCGTCGATCGCGACCTCCAGGAGCGAGGCCTCGGCCTCGTCGAGGAGCTCGTCGATGTCGGCGCCGGCGAGGCCCGAGGGCACGAGGCCGAAGGCCGTGAGCGCCGAGTAGCGGCCGCCCACCTGGGGGTCCGCGTTGAAGACGCGGTAGCCGGCGGCGCGCGCCGACTCGTCCAGCGGCGAACCGGGGTCGGTGACGACGATGATGCGCTCGGTCGGGTCGATGCCGAGGTCGCGGAATGCGGCCTCGAACGCCCGGCGCTGCGAGTCGGTCTCGACCGTCGAACCGGACTTGGACGACACGACGAGCGCCGTGCGGTGCAGATCGCCGTCGAGCGCGGCCAGCACCTGACCGGGCGCCGTCGAGTCGAGGATCGTCAGCTCGACGCCCGCGGTCTGCGTGATGACCTCGGGGGCGAGCGACGATCCGCCCATGCCGCCGAGCACGAAGCGGTCGACGCCCTTGGCCGCGAGCTCGTCGCGGAGAGCGAGGATCTCGGGGACCAGGGGACGCGAGACCGAGACCGCCTGGATCCAGCCGAGACGGATCGAGGCCTCGGCCTCTGCCTCGGGGCCCCACAGCGTGGGGTCGAGGTTCGTCAGGCTGGAGGCGACGAGCTCGTCGATCAGGACCGGCAGCTGCTCTGCGACCGCGGCCTCGGCATCACCCGAGACGCGGATCGAGAACGTCATGCGTCCGATCCCTTCGCGCTCTCGAGTGCGCCGGCCACGGTGGCCTGGAGGTCGTGCCACGAGGCGATGAACTTCTCGACGCCCTCGTCCTCGAGCGTCTGCGTCACGTCGGCGAAGTCGATGCCGAGCTCGGCCAGCTTCGCGAACAGGGCGTGCGCCTCGGCGTACGCGCCGGTGACGGTGTCGCCCGTGACCTCGGCGTGGTCGAAGGTCGCGTCGAGCGTCTTCTCCGGCATGGTGTTGACCGTGCCGGCGGCGGCGAGGCCGGTGACGTACAGGGTGTCGGGGAGCGACGGGTCCTTGACGCCGGTCGAGGCCCACAGCGGGCGCTGCACGTTGGCGCCGGCGGCCACCAGGTCGGTGGCGCGCGACTCGGCGAAGCGCTGCTCGTAGAGCTCGTAGGCGAGACGCGCGTTGGCGAGTCCGGCCTGCGAGGTGAGGGCCTTGGCCTCGTCGGTGCCCAGCGCCGTGAGGCGCTTGTCGACCTCGGTGTCCACGCGCGACACGAAGAACGAGGCGACCGAGTGGATCTTCGACAGGTCGAGGCCCGCCTCGCGAGCCTGCTCGAGGCCGGCGAGGTACGCGTCGATGACGTCGGAGTAGCGCTCGAGCGAGAAGATCAGCGTGACGTTGACGCTGATGCCCGCGCCGATCGTCGCGGTGATGGCGGGCAGGCCCGCCTTCGTCGCGGGGATCTTGATGAGGACGTTCTCGCGGTCGACCGCGGCGTAGAGCTCCTTGGCCTGGGCGATGGTGCCCTCGGTGTCGTGGGCGAGGTCGGGGGAGACCTCGATCGACACGCGGCCGTCGACGCCGCCCGTGGCGTCGTAGACCGGGCGGAAGATGTCGCACGCGTCGCGGACGTCGGCGGTGGTGATCGCGAAGATCGCGTCATCGGCCGAGGCGCCGGCGTTGGCCTGCGCCGCGACGGCGTCCTCGTAGCCGATGTGGGCGGTGATCGCGCCCTGGAAGATCGTCGGGTTGGTGGTGACACCGGTGACGTTCTTCTCGGCGATCAGCTGCGCGAGGTTGCCCGAGGTGATGCGCGAGCGCGAGAGGTCGTCGAGCCAGATGCTCACGCCCTGAGCGGCGAGGGCGGCGGTGGGGGTGGTGGTGCTCATGCGTTCTCCTTGATGGTCTCGCGAGCCGCGGCGACCACGGCCTCGGCGGTGAAGCCGAACTTCTCGAACAGGGTCTTGTAGTCGGCCGACGCGCCGAAGTGGTCGATCGCGATGGTGCGGCCCGTGGAGCCGGCGATCGCGTGCCACGACAGGGCCGAGCCGGCCTCGACGGTGACGCGCGCCGTGACGGCGGCGGGGATGACCGACTCGCGGTACGCCTCGTCCTGCTCGGCGAACCACTCGAGCGAGGGGGCCGACACGACGCGGGCGTTGACACCCTCGGCGGCCAGGGTCTCGCGGGCCGCGACGGCCAGCTGAACCTCGGAGCCGGTGGCGATCAGGATCACGTCCGGGGTGCCGTTGGGAGCCTCGGCCAGGACGTAGGCGCCCTTGGCCGCCAGCTTGGCCGAGCCGAAGACGTCGCCCGAGGCCTCGCCGTCGCCGCGCGCGAACACCGGGATGTTCTGACGCGTGAGCGCGATGCCGGCGGGGCCGCCCTGGCGCTTGAGCATCTCGAGCCACACGACGGCCGTCTCGTTCGCGTCCGCGGGGCGGACGATGGCGAGGTTCGGGATCGCGCGGAGCGTCGCGAGCTGCTCGATCGGCTGGTGGGTGGGGCCGTCCTCGCCGAGGGCGACGGAGTCGTGCGTCCAGACGAAGATGGTCGGGATGTCCATCAGCGCGGCCAGGCGCACCGGGGGGCGCATGTAGTCGCTGAAGATCAGGAAGGTGCCGCCGAAGGCGCGCGTCTTGCCGTGCAGGACGATGCCGTTGAGGATCGAGCCCATCGCGTGCTCGCGGATGCCGAAGTGCAGCACGCGGCCGTAGGGGCTGCCGTTCCACTCGTGGGTCGACCACTCGGCCGGGATGAAGGACTTGGCGCCCTTGATCGTGGTGAGGTTCGACTCGGCGAGGTCGGCCGAGCCGCCCCACAGCTCGGGGAGCTGCTCGGCCAGGGCGTTGATGACCTGACCCGACGCGGCGCGCGTCGAGACGTCCTTGCCCGCCTCGAAGACCGGCAGGGCGGCCTCGATGTCGGCGGGGAGCTCGCCGGCCTCGAGGCGGTCCCAGAGGGCCTTGCGCTCGGGGTTGGCGGCGGCCCAGGCGTCGAACTTCGCCTGCCACTCGGCCTTGTCGGCGGCGGCGCGCTCGGCGAGGCCGCGCGTGTGCGCGATCACGTCGTCGGCGACGGCGAAGCTCTGCTCGGGGTCGAAGCCGAGCACCTTCTTGGTGGCGGCCAGCTCGTCGGCGCCGAGGGCGGAGCCGTGGATCTTGCCGGTGTTCTGCTTGCTGGGGGCCGGGTAGCCGATGACCGTCTTGAGGATGATCAGCGAGGGCTTCGCGGTCTCGGCCTTGGCGGCCTCGATGGCGGCGTAGAGGGCGGGGACGTCCTCGACGTACTCGCCGTCCTGCTTCCAGTCGACGACCTGGACATCCCAGCCGTAGGCCTCGTAACGGGCCTTGACGTCCTCGGTGAAGGCGACGTTGGTGTCGTCCTCGATCGAGATCTGGTTGGAGTCGTAGATCGCGATGAGGTTGCCCAGCTGCTGGTGGCCCGCGAGCGAGCCGGCCTCGCTGGTGACACCCTCCTGGAGGTCGCCGTCGCCGGCGATCACATAGATGTGGTGGTCGAAGGGGCTCTCGCCCGCCGGGGTCTCCGGGTCGAACAGGCCGCGCTCGTAGCGCGCCGCGTAGGCGAAGCCGACCGACGAGGCCAGGCCCTGACCGAGGGGGCCGGTGGTGATCTCGACGCCGTCGGTGTGGCCGTACTCCGGGTGGCCCGGGGTCAGCGAGCCCCAGGTGCGGAGCGCCTTCAGGTCGTCGAGCTCGAGGCCGAAGCCGCCGAGGTAGAGCTGCACGTACTGCGTGAGCGACGAGTGACCGGCGGACAGGATGAAGCGGTCGCGACCGGCCCAGTTCGTGTCCGTCGGGTCGTGGCGCAGCACGCGCTGGTACAGCAGGTAGGCCGCGGGAGCCAGGCTCATCGCCGTCCCGGGGTGGCCGTTGCCGACCTTCTCCACGGCGTCCGCCGCAAGGATGCGGGCCGTGTCCACAGCGCGCTTGTCGATCTCGTCCCAACGCAGTTCCGTCACCGGATCGCCTTTCAGTGGTGGGGTGTCACGCCGGCGCGGTGCTGATCGGATCGTGGATCTCGGGAGGCACGCGTCACGGGCGCGGGTGTTTTCCCAGCATACCGCCGGGGCAGGCCCGCCAAGGCGGCCCATGACGGAGCGTGACAGGGCTCTTGACGCCGTCTGCAACGGCACCGTGACGTCTGTGTATCCGCTCGCTCACGGCGCGCCGCGGGCGGTGGTGAGGCGGTGCGGGGCCCGCACCGGCATGCGCCCCGCGTCGCGGCGCGCATGCCCTAGAATCGAGAGGTCGTTCCCGAGGTACCTGGAGGAGAGCATCGCCATGTCGACGATCGCACCGGAGACCTCGACGTCGACCGGTCCGGCCCGGAGAGATCTGGGCCGCACCATCCGGGCCTACGTGGCGCTCACGAAACCGCGCGTGCTCGAGCTGCTGCTCGTCTCCACCGTGCCGGTGATGTTCCTCGCCGCCGACGGGCTGCCGAACCTCTGGCTGGTCCTCGCGACGGTGATCGGCGGCTCCCTGAGCGCCGGCTCGGCCGCGGCGTTCAACATGTACATCGATCGCGACATCGACGCGCACATGCAGCGCACCGAGAACCGCCCGATCGTGACCGGCGAGATCTCGCCGCGCAACGCGCTCGTGTTCGCGTGGACGCTCGCCGTCGTGTCGACGGTGTGGTTCCTGGTCACGACGAATCTGCTCACGGCCGCGCTGTCGGCCACCGCGATCTTCTTCTACGTCGTCATCTACACGATGATCCTCAAGCGACGCACCGAGCAGAACATCGTGTGGGGCGGCATCGCGGGCTGCTTCCCGGTGCTCATCGGCTGGGCGGCCGTGGCCAACTCGCTCGACTGGGCGCCGCTGATCCTGTTCCTCCTGGTGTTCCTGTGGACGCCGCCGCACTACTGGCCGCTGTCGATCAAGTACGCGGCCGACTACGCCAACACCGACGTGCCGATGCTCGGCGCGACGCGCGACGGCGTGCAGGTCGGTCTGCAGATCATCCTGTACGCATGGGCGACCGTGGCGTGCTCGCTGCTGCTCATCCCCGTCGGCGGGATGGGGCTTGTGTACACGGTCTCGGCGCTCGTCTTCGGCGGCTGGTTCCTCTACGAGTCGCACCGGCTGTACAACCGCACGGTGCGCGGGCAGGTGGCCGGCCCGATGCGGGTGTTCCACGCCTCGATCACCTACCTGACGCTGGTCTTCGTGGCCGTGGCGATCGACCCGCTCCTTCCCTTCTGATCCGGGCCGCCGGCTCGTCTAGAGCCGGCACGTGCAGCGAGGCATGCGGGCCTGGGCGCCCTTCCTCGTCTACGGAGTCGCGCTGGCGATCCATCTGGTGCAGATCGCGGTGGGCGATCCCCAGCAGCTGATCGGCAAGGCCCTGCTGATGCCGGCGCTGGTGGCGTCGGTGCTCCTCGCGATCGCATCGCGCCGCGGGCTGCTCGGCGGCGGGGGCGCACGGCTCGGGATCGCCCTGCTGATCGCCGCGCTCCTGCTGTCCTGGGCGGGGGACGTGCTGCTCGAGAGCGTCTTCCTGCCCGGCCTCGGGGCGTTCGCCGCCGCTCACCTCGTGTACATCGCTCTGTTCGCGGGCCCGGCCCGCACCCGTCGCCCTCCGCTGTGGTCGGCGCTGTTCGTGCTGTGGGGCGCCGTCCTCGTGCCTGTGCTCTGGCCCCACCTCGGCGCGATGGCGGTGCCGCTCGTGCTGTACGCCGTTGTGCTCGCGGGCACGGCGGTCACCTCGACGGGGGTGAGCGGGCTGACGGCCCTCGGGGGCGCGCTCTTCCTCGCCTCCGACACGGTGCTGGCGTTCCGGCTGTTCTGGCCGGGGTTCGACGAGCTGATCCCCGACCCCTGGCGCGGACTCGCGATCATGGCGCTGTACGGCGCGGGTCAGGGGCTCATCGCCGCCGGGGTCCTCGGGCGCCTCGCCGTTCGCGTGAGCGCCACGCCGCCGGTGGGGGTGTCCGCCTCGGTCGCCCGCGGTTAGCCTGGCGCCATGCTCTCCTATGACCCGTACGCCGAGCTCGCCGGGCTGCGCGAGTTCGCGCCGATGACCCTGACGAGCACCGACATCGCCGAGGGGCAGCCGCTGCCGATCGCGCAGTGGGGAGCGGGCGGGGGCGGCTCCGACACGTCGCCGCAGCTCTCCTGGTCCGGCGCCCCTGAGGGGACGAAGTCGTTCGCGCTGTCGTGCTTCGATCCGGACGCACCGACCGGCTCCGGGTTCTGGCACTGGGCGGCCTACGACATCCCCGCCGATGTCACCTCGGTCGAGACGGGCGCGAACCCTCCGGGGAAGCTGCTGCGCAACGAGACGGGCGTCCCCGGGTTCATCGGCGCGAGCCCGCCTCCCGGGACGGGCACGCACCGCTACTTCTTCGTCGTCGACGCGCTCGACGTCGAGCACCTCGACATCACGGAGCAGGTGACCCCGGCGATCCTGGGCTTCCACCGGCACTTCCACTCGCTGGCCCGGGGCATCCTCGTCGCGACGGCGTCGTCCGACGACTGACGACAGCCCCGCCTCGGCGGGGCGATGTGGACGCAGGCGGGATCAGTCGGCGGTCGGCCGCTTCAGGCGCAGCACCACGACCGTGAACGCCGCGGCCGAGAGGCCGGCGAGCACCATGTGGATGCCGACGAGCAGCTCAGGCAGGCCGTTGCGCGCCTGGAAGATGCCGACCACGACCTGCGCGGCGATGACCGCGAGCAGGGCGGTGAGCCAGGGGAGCGGGCGCAGCCGCAGGCGTGCGGCCGCGACGGTCAGGGCGAGCACGAGGGCGAGCAGCACATAGCCCGGCCATGAGTGCACGTGGGCGAGGACGGTGGCGTCGAAGCCCGTGCGGATCACGTTGGCGTCGCCGGAGTGAGGGCCGT
>Ga0308156_1001679_pt1 | contig 23745 bp, 21 predicted proteins | sample PhyAR2_FD_201041 | JGI IMG/M metagenome (GOLD analysis project Ga0308156, IMG submission 201041) | Phyllosphere microbial communities from UC Gill Tract Community Farm, Albany, California, United States - DLSL A.R2 | ecosystem: Host-associated > Plants > Phyllosphere > Unclassified | place: USA... | reverse complement strand
TAGAGCAGATCGTCACCGGCGACTTTCTTGCGCAAGTCGCCGAATTGCTCCCCGAGAAGACGGCTCTCGAGGCGGATCGGCTCGCTGGGCACGCCGTCGCCGAGCTGATCAACCGGCAATGGGTTCGAACGGGCGATGCGGGGTACAACGATGCGTCGAAAGTGACACTCGCGGACATTGCAATCGATCTGCCCTTCACGGCGGGCGTGACCGCGGACGCGGAAGGCCAGTCGCGGAGGATGACCGCCGCCGAGACGGTGCGCATCGGCGACCTCCACCTGTCAACCACCGCCGGCCGTGGGCCCCATGGGGTGGTCATCGTCGGAGGCCCGGGTCAGGGCAAGAGCACGATCGCCCAAGTGATCGCCCACACGTATCGTGTCGCCTTCCTCGCTGACACGAACGTCGAGGAGTACGGCGAGAGGGCTAAGCGCGCCTTCGATGGCCTCGACACACGGCTCAGGAAGGCGGGTATCCCGAACCCGCAGAAACGTCGATGGCCGTTCGTGATCGAACTGGCGAAGGCGGGGGCCGTGATCGCATCCTCCCCGTCGACGTTTTCGTTGCTCACCTACATCGCCGATTCCATCCTGATTCGGGGGAAGAAGTCGGACCCAGGGGCGTTGCTGGACTGGTTGCGCACCTGGCCGTCATGCCTCGTGCTCGACGGCCTTGACGAGGTGCCTGACGCGAAGATCCGCAGCCGGCTCATCGAGGCCGTCACAGCGCTAGTGAGCGAGCTCAGCTCTGAGAAGGCGGACGTGCTCTTCGTCGCCACAACACGCCCACAGGGGTATCGACGGGAGTTCGACGACGCGTTTCCCTGCACGCAGATCACCCTGTCTGAACTCACCGAGACGGAAGCGATCAGCTACTCGGAAGCTCTCACCGCGTTGCGGGCAGCCAATGATCCAGACCTCGCTGAGCAGGTTGCACAAAGGCTCATCACGGCGGTCCACGAACGAGTCACGCAACGACTGATGACCACACCGTTGCAGGTGACGATCATGACGGCTCTCGCTGAAGAGGCAGTCGACCTTCCGACGGATCGATTCGAGCTGTTCGACCGGTACTATCGCGTCGTCTACGACCGTGAACTGGCGAAAAGCGAAGCCTTCACGGAACTGAAGTCGCTGCGCCCCCACATCGACCATCTTCACGAGCAGGCCGGGCTCAAGTTGCAGGCACGAACTGAGCGACCAGGGAACTCGGACGCTGTCCTCACGAAATCCGAGATCTCGCGTATTCTTCGCCACCGGCTCAGCTCGGCCGGATTCGAAGAGAGTGAATCGGAGTCGATCGCGACGACCCTCCTCAAACTTTCGACGGAACGACTGGTCATGCTCGTCTCTCCGAAGACATCGAAGTACGAGTTCGAAGTGCGATCGTTGCAGGAATATATGGCGGCTCGCGCGATCACCGATGGTGACGAACAGGTCGTCTTGCAGAACCTGCGCGAACTCGTTCCATCGAGTCACTGGCGCAACACGTGGCTGCTCGCGGCGGGACGCCTGCTGAAGCGTCGAGAGCACCTCATCGATGACGTCATCGACATCGTCGTTCGATACGACATTCAATCTGCCGAGTCGCCGATCACAGCCCTCGGCGCGAGCCTCGCTGGCGACCTCTACCTAGACAACTTCGGGATCGAGTTCCCGGCGACACGACGCAAACTCCTCAGCGCCGCTGTGAACCAGTTCGCAGATCTCGCTGATGGCATGCCGGCCGGCGTTGCGAACCTTCTGGCGACTGCGTTGGAACAAAGCGAGCGAGAGCACGCCATCGTGCTTGATGCCCTGCACGAGCTCAGCCGCGAGAACCCGTCCAACCTTGCCACCCGCGCATTGAGCGACAATCGCACCGGTATGTCAGATCTCGCCAAGCAGGCACGAACGACGTTGACCGAGGGTCGGAAGTACATTAGACCCGAACCCGGACCGATCCACGCTGATGCGGCGATCCTCGCACGTGCTCTCGCCCGGGCATCCAACCCAGGCGCGGAGGTCCTACTCCTTGTCGAGCAACTGCAGACGCCTGGTGCTGTCTGGCGGGGACGTTCGCTCGGAGTCTCGGTCGACATGCTGATTGCCCTTGAGAGAGACGCCGCTCGCCCCGCCCTTGCAGCTGCCGCGAAGAGCTTGTCTCAGAGCAGCCCGGCAAGCGCCGCCCTCAGTATCGAGCTCCTCCGGTTGCACGCCGCGTCGAAGCTTCGAGGCGACACGTTCGCAAAGTAGTCACACCGCCGTCGCGCACGACTCAAGCACAAGCACAGCTGAGAAGCACGCAACGTTCGGCAACTAGAATCATGCCGTGACCGCTCAGCCTGCACCGAAGCCTCGGCTCGGAGGTGCGCTCGAGCGCGGTGCGGCCGAGGAACTTGCCCGCACGCTGCGAGCTGTCGCCGACCCGACTCGCCTGCAGATCTTGAGCATCATTCTGGGATCCGCGGACGAACGTGCGACTGTCGGGCAGCTGGCGGACATGCTCGGTTTGCGGCAACCAACGGTGACGCACCACGTCCGGATACTCCTTGATGACGGGTTCGTCACGAGGGTGCAGGATGGCAAGCTCGGATGGATCTCCGTCCATCCCGAGCGTCGTGCCGCGGTCGAAGATTTTCTCCGATGAGCGAGAAGCACACGCACCGTGTCGGGCGACCACTCGACGAGCAGGCGGCTCGGGATCGCGCGGTGCAGGTCGCAGTACTCGGTAACCCCGAGACCCTGCGCACCCTGAGCGCCTTGGCATCCGGTATGCACGAATCTGACCTTGCCGGCGAACTCGGTATCGATTCCACCGGTGTCGATCAAGCGCTCAGGTCATTGCAGATGGCCGGTCTCATCCGGCGCGAGAAGAGCGATGCATGGATGCCAACGATCGACGCGTGGGTGCGTTTCGGACGTCTGCTCAGCAGCGATTCTCTGACAGCGGGATCCCCAGAGAATCCCGTGATGGCGCTTCCTCGTGCGGTTGGCACCGTGGTTGAAGACCTCGCGTATCGCTTCAGTTCTACGTTCAGTCGAGAAACGGTCGCAGGATACGTCGCTCAAAGCTATCGGCTGCTGAGCCAACGGACGCGGGTCCGTGAGCACCTGTTGACGATGACGGCGCGGTACGCCGCGGACCGCCTAGACGCTCTCGCCACGGCCCAAGGCCTGGTACTACGGGACACCCCGGAGGTGCTATTCGTCTGCGTGCAGAACGCTGGGAGGTCGCAGATGGCGGGGGCGTTCTTGCGGCATTTCGCGGGCGGACGTGTTCACGTGCGCACCGCCGGGTCTGCTCCATCGGACACAGCGCATCCTCGCGTGGCTGCGGCGCTGAGCGAAGTCGGGGTTGAGCTGTGGGGCGAGTTCCCCAAACCGCTCACGGATGAAGTCGTGCGTGCGGCGGACTACGTCATCACGATGGGGTGCGGCGACTCGTGCCCGATTTTCCCCGGGCGACGCTACATGGAATGGGATCTCGCCGATCCGCTCGAGCTCGATGATGTCGGTCTTCGCGCCGTGCGTGATGAGGTCCGCTCACGGGTTCTTGACCTTCTTCAGGAACTGGGCATCGAGGCTCAGGAGGCGAGCCGGTAGCCGGCGACGCGGACAGTTTCGATCAGCGCCTGTGCTGGTGCGAAGGCGGCCAGTCGCGAGCGGAGTTTTGTCATTGCTACCCGCACTGAGGCGTGGGGATCTTCGAGGTCGGATCCGAAGGAAAGTGCTAGAGCGCCGATGCTCACACTGTCTGGGTAGGCGCGGATGATCTGATGCAGCAGCTCGAATTCTCGTGCGGGTAGCAGCAGCGCGTGATCTTGCCAGCGCAGGCTTCTGTGCGAGACGTCGAGCGTCAATTCCCCGATACGCAGTGTGCGATCTGGAGGGGCGGATCGTGGATGCAGCCGTGACACTTCGCGCAGTCGGTCCGGGGTGACGGGGAGTCGGACGGTACCGCGCACTCCGGCACTCATCGCCGCTGCGATTGTCGCGGTTTCCGTCGCATCGGAGATACCCAGGAATAGGGCACCGTCGCACACGGGACCCGCGATCTGGATGATCGCGGCGAGCTTCTCGAATGGTTCTCCGCTGCCGAGGACGAGGGATGCGTGATGGTCGTGCGCGAGGTCAGCGAGCGCTTCGACGACTTCTGCGTGGACGGTAACGGGGACTCCCGCATGGCGGAACTCGGCAAAGCTCCCGCGCAGTACGTCGGGTCCGCGTCCGTGGAGCACGAACCGCGGGTTCCCATCCCTGCCGGTGTCGGTCATCCGAATCGTCCGCTGATGTAGTCCTCGGTCCGCTGGTCTTGTGGCTGTTCGAAGATGTTGCGGGTGAGGTCGTATTCGACGAGCACGCCGGTGCGGTCACCGGTGCTCTCGTCGGCGAGGGCGGTGAAGAATGCGGTGCGATCGGCCACGCGCGCTGCCTGCTGCATGTTGTGGGTGACGATGATGATCGTGTAGTCCTTGCGAAGCTCGTGCATGAGGTCTTCGATCCGAGACGTGGCGATCGGGTCAAGGGCGGAGCAGGGCTCGTCCATCAGGATCACGTCGGGTTGTACAGCGATCGTCCGCGCGATGCACAGGCGCTGCTGTTGACCGCCGGAGAGGCCGAACGCGGATTGCTTGAGCTTGTCCTTCACTTCGCCCCAGAGGGCGGAGCGGGTCAGTGCCTCTTCGACGAGGTCGTCCATGTTGTCGACTTTCATCCCGGTGACCCTAGGGCCGTAGGCGATGTTGTCGTAGATCGATTTCGGGAACGGGTTGGGCTTTTGGAACACCATGCCGATCCGCCGACGGACCTCGATCGGATCCACGGCTTTGGCGTAGATGTCCTCGTCTTGGAAGAGGACGGTGCCTTCCACGCGGGCACCGTCGACGAGGTCGTTCATGCGGTTCAGGGAGCGCAGCAGCGTTGATTTTCCGCATCCGGAGGGGCCGATGAGCGCGGTGATCTCGTTACGCCCGAACTCGAGGTTGACGCCGGTCACGGCCCGGAACTCGCCGTAGTACACGTTGACGTCTTCGCAGCGGATCAGGCCACTGGGGGTGGCGGCGAGCCGTCGTGTTTCGGCGGCATGGAAGTTCGTGTGCGTCGCTGTCGCGGCGCTGCCTGTGGGAGTGCTCATGGTTACCACCGTTTCTGGAACTTGTTGCGGATGAAGATCGCGAGCGCGTTCATCAGGATGAGGACGGCGAGCAGCAGGATGCTGGTGGCGCCGGCGAGTTCGTGGAAGCCTTCTTGCGGGCGGCCGGTCCAGTTGAAGATCTGGATCGGCAGCGTGGTGTAGCCGCTGAGGAGCCCGTTCGGGTCGAAGGTGATGTACACCAGCGCGCCGAGCACGAGCAGCGGGGCGGCCTCCCCGAGTGCGCGGGAGAGCGCGAGGATGGAGCCGGTTGCGATCCCGGGAACGGATGCGGGGAGCACTTGTCTCCACGTGGTCTGCCATTGTGTGGCGCCGAGTGCGAGAGATCCGTCGCGAATCTCTCGCGGGACCGCGCGCAGTGCTTCTCTGGTCGCGATGATGATCACCGGCAGGATGAGCAGTGTCAGGGCGAACGCCCCGCCGATGACGATGTTCTTGTTGGTGACGCCGAGCATCGAGAGGAACGCGAGCGCGAGGAGCCCGTACACGATCGAGGGCACTGCGGCGAGGTTCTGCACGTTGAGTTCGATGAACCGGTTGAACCACCGCTTCCGGTCGGCGAACTCTTCCAGGTGCACGGCGGCGGCGATCCCGAGCGGGAGTGTCATCACGGCGGTCGCACCGATCGCCCACACGGATCCGAGGATGGCGGGCCGGGCTCCGGCCTCGTCGGGGTCGGCGGAGGGGAAGTTGAACAGCAGCGCCGTGGAGAGCTTGTTCTGCCCGGTGAGGAAGATCGTGATCAGAAGGGTGATGAGCACCGCGAACGCGACGAACAGGGAGAGCCACAACAGCAGCAGGAACGCCAGTGCGCTCGGGCGCATCTCACCGTTGCGGCCGGTCGCGATGGGGGCCGAAGCGCGCAACGGCTGCGTCGCGGTCGTCGAGGTGGGGGACATCAGTAGGCCTCCCGGAAGCGGCGGACGAAACGGATGCTGATGAAGTTGATCAGCAAGGTGATGAGGAACAGCAGCAGCCCGACCGCGAACAGGGTGTTGTATTCGAGGCTCCCGACCCGGGAGTCGCCGAGCGCGGCGTTGGCGATGAATCCCGTCATCGTCTGCCCCTGATCGAGCGGGTTGGTGACGAGTTGCGCTTGGTTGCCGGCGGCGATGGCGACGATCATGGTTTCGCCGACCGCTCGGGAGATGCCCAGTACGACGGCCGCGACGATCCCGGACAGGGCGGCGGGGAACACGACGCGGAGGGTGGTCTGCATCCGGTTCGCCCCGAGCGCGGCGCTGCCCTGGCGGAGCGCCTGCGGGACAGCGGACATGGCGTCTTCTGCGATCGACGCGATCGTCGGGATGATCATCACACCCATGACGAGGCCCGCCGCGAGAACACTGAACGCCCCGGTTGGAAGGTGAAGCCAGTCCCGCAGGACGGTGCCTTGCACGAACTGCAGGGCGAAGAACCCATACACGACCGTGGGGATGCCCGCGAGGATCTCGAGCAACGGTTTGAGAACCTTGCGGACGCGGGGGCGGGCGTACTCGGCGAGCAGCGTTGCAGCCCCGAGCCCGAACGGCACCGCCACGAGCAGCGCGATGAGCGTGGTCCACAAGGTCGCGGTGACCAGAGGCAGCACGCCGAACGACGCGTCCGCGAAGCGTGGCGCCCACCGGGTGCCGAACAGGAACTCCAGGACCGGGACCTCGGCGAAGAAGCTCAGCGACGGGATAAGCAGCGCGATGAGGATCCCCACCGTCGTCACGACGGTGACGGCTGCAGCCAGGCGCAGGGCGAGCTTGATGAGGAACTCGCCGGGGCGGCGGCGGCCGGCGAAACTGCTGGCGGGGGCAGGGGCCCGGCCAGAAGCCGGACCCCCACGCCGTTCAATGATGGCGGTCATGGAGCGTGCGGTGCTCAGCCGAGCGAGGCGAGCTCGTCGGTGGCGGTGGTGACCTGGTCCTCGGTCAACGGCACGAACAGTGCACGCTCAGCGATCTCCGCGGAGTTGGCGACGTAGAAGTCGATGAACGACTTCACCTGCTCCTTGTCGACGTACGAGGCGTTGTTCACGTAGATGAACAGGGGGCGACCCAGCGGGGTGTAGGTGCCGTCCTGCACGGTCTCGGTGCTCGGCATCACGCCGTCGACGGCGACTGCCTTCACGACACCTTCGTTCTCTTCGACGTAGCTGAGGCCGAGGAACCCGATCGCGCCGACGTCTCCCGCAACGCCCTGGATGGTGATGTTGTCATCTTCGGAGGGGCTGTAGTCGGTGCGGATCGCACCGTCTTCGCCGTTGATCTCCTCGGTGAAGTAGTCGAACGTGCCCGAGTCGGTGCCGGCGCCGAAGAGCGTGATGGCCTGGTCGGGGAAGCTGGGATCGACCTGGTTCCAGTTCGTGATCTTGCCCTCCGCCTCCGGCCCCCAGATCAGGTTGAGCTGCTCAACGGTCAAGTCCTCCGCCCAGTCATTCTCCGGGTTCACGATGACTGACAGGCCGTCGTTGGCGGCGACGATCTCGGTGTACTTGATGCCGGCGGCCTCGCAGTCCGCAGCTTCCTCGTCCTTGATCGGACGCGACGCGTTGGACACATCCGTCTCGCCGGCGCAGAACGTCTTGAAGCCACCACCGGTACCCGACGTCGCGACCGAGACGTTCACGCCGCTCTCCTCATCGCGGAACAGGTCAGCGGCGGCCTCAGTCAGCGGGGCGACGGTCGACGAACCGTCGGTGTTCACCGAACCGGTCAGTCCGCCCCCGCTCGCGCCGGATCCAGAGGTGTCACCACCGGAGGGCTGCCCGCCGCACCCGCTCAGGGCTAGTGCCCCGACCAGGACCAATGCGGTGGACGCGAAGATCTTTGCTGTGGACTTTCGCACGTGTGCTTCCTTCATCTCAGGTATTCGAGGGATGAAGCAGCCGAGTCGCCGCTTCACATAGATGCTTGTCTATCCGACGTAGTTATAGAAGGCTATCTATATGAACGCGGGGTTAACGGGGGCGAAAGGGTTCGTTGATCTTCCCGCCCGGGTGTCGGATCGTGCCGTGATCGACGCGATGATCAGGTGCGCGGACGTCGCGCGCGTCAGTGAGGCTTCGCAGGCGGCGAGGTCTCGACAGAAAGGACTCACATGCACCTGGTCGTGATCGGGGGAAGTGACGCAGGAATCTCCGCGGCGCTCCGTGCCCGAGAGGTGGACGAATCCGCTGATGTGACGGTCGTCGTTGCCGATGCATACCCGAACTTCTCGATCTGTGGCATCCCTTACTACTTCTCGCGGGAGGTGCAACCGTGGCAGTCGCTCGCACATCGCACGCTTGCCGATCTGGAAGCGGCCGGTCTCCAGGTGCGCACCAACACGCTCGCGACGGGCATCAGCGTCAATGCCCGCACACTCACCGTGCGGAACAACGGTGGAGCGGAGTCCGCCATTCCTTACGATGCGCTCGTCGTCGGGACGGGCGCATCCGCCTCGACGGCGGGTATCCACGGGACCGACCGGCTCGGGCCTGCGGACGGGGTGCATACGCTCCACACGATGGGTGACACCTTCGCTCTTGAGAACTACCTCGATGAGCATCAACCGTCGACGGCAATCATCATCGGCGCGGGGTACGTCGGCCTCGAGATGGCCGAAGCGCTCACCATCCGCGGGCTCCAGGTCACGCAGCTGCAACGCGGACCCCAGGTGCTCTCCACCCTCGACACGGAACTCGGAGCGCTCGTGCGCGACGAGCTCGACCGCAACGGCGTCACGGTGGAAACGGGCATGCAGGTGCACGATATCGGCCGCGACAGCGGGCTCCTCGCGGTCCAGGGCACCCGCGACGGTGCCCCGTTCGTGCGTCGCGCCGAGCTGGTCCTCGTCGTGGTGGGTGTGCGCCCCAATGTGGAGCTCCTCACCGGAATCGGGGCACGAACCGGAGCCGGCGGCGCCGTCATCGTGGACGAACGGATGCAGACAGGGATCCCGCAGATCTGGGCGGGCGGGGACGGTGTGATCACCCGTCATCGCCTTCTCGGCGACACGTATCTTCCGCTCGGCACGACCGCGCACAAACAAGGGCGAGTCGCGGGCGCGAACGCGGTCGGCGCCGATGCGCGATTCCACGGCAGCCTGGGAACCCAGGTCGTGAAGGTGTTCGACCTGGTGGCTGCCCGCACGGGCCTTCGAGATCACGAAGCCGAAACCGCGGGGCATCGACCGCACAGCCACACCGTCACTGCCGACGACCACAAGCGCTACTACCCCGGTGCCACCCCCATCCACATCCGCGTGACCGGAGACTTCGAATCGGGGCGTCTCCTCGGCGCGCAACTGCTCGGATCGCGCAGCGCCGAGATATCCAAGCGCGTCGATACGTTCGCGACAGCACTGCACCACAGCATGTCCGTAGACGCGATCAGCGACCTCGACCTGTCCTATACCCCGCCGCTCGGCTCCCCCTGGGATGCGGTGCAGATCGCTACCCAAGCGTGGAGCACGTCAACCCGCGCAGCGGGATCAACGACCCCTGTCCACGCCGGTGCGTCTCGCAGCTCGGAGGCGGGCGGCATTGACCGGGCGACGAGATCAGGTGAAGCGGGCGAAAATGAGTGAAAGCCCGGCGAACCCGACAGCAACCCATGCCATGGCGGAGTACGACCCCGTCGCCACCGCGATGAGCGGGCCGAGTGCGGGACCGACCGCACCGATCGCCGTGATCGGTGCGGCGAAGACACCATTGATCGAGCCGTAGTTCCGCGTGCCCCACCGGTCAGCGACGGCAGAGCCCTGCACGAGCGTCTGTGCACCGCGCACGGCTCCGACCCCCACGCCGATACTGATGAGCAGCCACGGCGGCCCAGGCACGATCGCGAGCAGAGCAAGCCCGATGACGCTCAGCCCCGCCGTCGCCGCCAACGCCACCCAGGGTGCGGCGGCGTGTGGGATGGCGACATACAGCAGTCGGCCGATCACCTGGCCGGCGCCGAGCAGCCCCAGCGCCCAAGCGGCGACCTCGTACGTCATCCCCTTCTCAGTGAACAGAGGAATGATCGCGAGTGTGACGCTGAACAGCGCCGCCGCCAAGGTGAGCATCGACGCCTCAAGCATCCAGAAGCGCCGCGTGCGCACCACGCTCGCCACCGTATGGTGATCGGCCGACGCATCATGGACGACGGGCGGCCAGGACGACTCGAGAAAGAACCAGTGCAGCGGTGTGGTCGTCACCACGAGGACGACGGCGAGGACAAGAAACACCGACCGCCAATCCATCACCGTCAGCAACACGGCGACGATAGGAGCGAAGACGGTCGACGCCAATCCTCCCGCGAGGGTGAGGATCGTCATCGCACCCCGGCGGCGGTCTCCATACCGGCGAGCGATCACCGTGAACGCGGCCTGGTACAACACCGCGGCCTGCGCGGTCCCCGCCACGATCCACCCCGCCGTGAACACGACAAGATTCGGTGCGGCCGCGACGATGACCAGCCCACCCGCACCGACAATGCTTCCCACGGTCATGATCATCCGAGGCCCACGCTCGTCGAGCCAGCGCCCGACAACGACGCCCGCGATCGCCGACGCAGCGAGTCCACCCGAGAACGACAACGTCACCAGCGCCACGGGCCACCCTGTCGCGTCCGCGATCGCGGGCGAGGCGACGATCAACGCATAGAACAGAACCCCCCAGCTGATGACCTGCCCCAGCGACAGCGCGACAAGCCGCCCCCCGAACCGGGAGCCCGGGGCCCGGGCCGTCACACCGAACGCAGGGTGTCCGCGGCGGCGTCCAGCGCCCCGTCGGTGATCGCGAAGTATGCCCACTTCCCTCGCTGCTCGCGGGTGACAAGCCCCGCGTCGGCGAGCAACTTCATGTGGTGCGACACCGTGCCCTGCGACAGTCCGACCGGCGCGGTGAGGTCGCAGATGCACGCCTCCCCACCGTCACCGGCGGCAATCAGCGACAACAGGCGCACCCGTGTCGGATCCCCGAGCGCTTTGAACACCCGTGCGACGCGCTCCGCGTCCTCGACCGTGATCGCTGCTGTCACCCGAGGGGCGCAGCAGGACGTCGAGGTGTCGAGGGTGGCAGGAAGACTCATGACACCAGTATCGCACGCATTGACAAACTTCGATAGGAGGAGCAGGCTATTCATATTGAAGTTTTTCGATTTGAGGAGATGTGATGAACGAGCTTCCCGTCGTAGTCATCGGCGCCGGCCCCCAAGGGCTTGCTGCGGCCGCCCACCTGACGGAGCGTGGCATCGCCGTGACGGTCGTTGAGCGAGGCGATGGGCCAGCTGCTGCGGTGTCCGAGTGGGGGCATGTGCGCCTGTTCTCCAGCTGGCCGGAACTCACCGACACGGCCGCCCGGCGTCTGCTGGAGCCGACCGGGTGGACCGCACCGCACTCGGGCTACCCCACGGGAGCCGAATGGGTCGCCGGCTACCTGGACCCGCTCGCCCGCGTCTTCGGTGACCGCGTCGTCTACTCGACGACCGTCACCGGTGTCGCCCGCAAGGGCCGCGATCTGATGGTCGACAGCGGCCGTAAGGGGCAGCCGTTCATCGTGCATACCCGGGACACGCAGGGGGCAGAAGGGCGGATCTCCGCGCGCGCCGTCATCGACGCCAGCGGCACATGGACGCTCCCGAACCCTGCCGGGGCGGACGGGCTGCCCGCGCTCGGCGAGCGGGCCGCGGTCGCGGCCTCACGGATCTCGTACCGCATCCCGGAGGATGTCTCCGCGTGTGCGGGGCAACACCTGGTCGTGATCGGTGCCGGGCACTCCGCAGTGCATGCCGTCCTCCGGCTGAGCGAGCTGGCGCGCAGAACCCCAGGCACCCGGGTGACGTGGCTGCTGCGTCGCGGTACGACGGGCAACGTCTTGGGTGGTGGAGCGGGCGATGAACTGCCCGAGCGTGCAGCTCTGGGCACCCGAGCGCGCAAGGTGATCGAAGCCGGTGTTGTCGAGGTGGTGACGGGCTTCCGCGTCGCCGAGTTCCACGACGAGGCGGCGGGGCTGCGCATCGTCGCGGAGAACGGCAAGGAGGTCGACGGGGTGTCCCGCGTGTTCGCGCTGACCGGATTCCGCCCCGATGTGAGCATCCTGTCGGAGATGCGCATCGACCTGGATGCGTCCTTGGAGGCGGTCGCCGGGATCGCGGAAGAGATCAACCCGAACGTCCACTCCTGCGGATCGATCGGCGCCACCGGGGCCCGCGACCTCACCCAGCCCGAGCCGGACTTCTTCATCGTCGGCGCGAAAAGCTACGGGCGCGCCCCCACCTTCCTCGCTCTCACCGGGTTCGAGCAGGTTCGCAGCGTCGCCGCCCACCTCGCGGGCGACCATGCAGGCGCCGAGCGCAATGAGCTCGTCCTTCCCGACACCGGCGTCTGCGGCGGATCCGGAGACTTCGACGGGGCCGGCAGCAGCTGCTGCGCAGCGCCCGTCATCCAGCTCGAGCCCACCCGCGTCGCCGTCGGCTGACCGGCCGCTCGAACCACCACCCAGCGCCCCGCGGGGCGCAATCAACCCAAGGAGTACTCACATGGCCAACCGGCTGATCGAGAAGAACGTCACGATCGAAGACCCCCGCGACGGCACCCCGCTCGCCGTCACCATCCAGCTCGAGCTGGATCTGTCCGACTGTGCATGCACGCCGCGCACGCCCTCCCTGGGCAACCCAGTTGGATACGGCTCCAAGTAGACCTGGACGTCGAACCTCGGCCCCGCGAAGGGGAGCTCTTCCACCTCGGGCGAGCTCCCCTTCTGCATGTATCGCGGGACATCTGCCGTGAGTGGCTTATGGGGAGAACAGCGTCCGCACGCGGGGAATCACTCGTCTGTACGTCTGACGGACTTCCCCGTACGCGCTGACGAGTTCGAGGTCGGGCTGAATTTCTTGTCCTGTCCCCACCATGGCAGTGATGGCGTCAGCCCAGGTGGGGTGCAGCCCCGTCCCGACGGCCGCGCAGATCGCTGCCCCCATACCAGCTGCGTCACGTACACGGGGTGTGCGCACGGGTACCCCATATACGGCAGCCAGGATGCGCAGCATGAGATCCGATTCGCTTCCACCGCCGGTGACGATGAGGGAACGACGGTCTCGCCCGAGCGCGCGGCGCGCACGGGCGTCAGCGCTCTCGGTCTCGATCGCGAGCGCCTCGAGGATCGCCCGATAGATGTGGAACCGTCCCTGCGTGCCGTCGAAGCCGACCAGCGCCCCGCGCCGCCACGGCTCATCCGCGGGCGCGAGCCAGTCCAGAGCAGCGACGAGGCCGCCCGCGCCAGCCGGGACGTTGTCGGCACCGCGGTTGAGGTCATCTTCCGACGTTGCCTCGATGGACCCGGATACGACGTCGCGGAACCAGCTGACCGTCCACATGCCGCGTCGCACTCCGGCGCTTTCGTAGAGGTATCCGCCGGGCTGTGACGAGAAGTTCGTCCACACGTCTGGATGCGGTGGCAGCGGACGATCCCCTGGCGTCATGGTCGCGACGTACGTGCCCAGGGACAACAATGCGTCCCCCTCGTCCTGGAGCCCTGCACCCAGGGCTTCGACGGCCTTGTCGTTCGACGTCGCGATCACGGGGATTCCCGCGGGCAGACCGAGCAGCAGTGCTACCTCGGAGGCGAGAGTGCCGAGTGCCTCGCCTGGAGCGACCAGGTCGAACAACATCTCCCGTCCCAGACCCACACGCTCATACTCGGCGGCATCCATGCTCCAGGCCCAGTGTGCAGTGTCGATAGGCCAGCTGCCCTGTACGTTGCCCGCGGCATCCTGGCGCTCTCCGGTGAGCTTGTGAGTGATGTACCCCGACGAAGTTGTGACGTACACCGCCTCGTCGGTTTCACGCTCGTACGCGCGCGGCAGACGCTCGTCCATCCAGCTCATGACCGGCTGGGCGAGCGATCCGTCAGCGCGCAGCACGGCCCGGCAGAAGCGGATCGTGCACAGGCCGATGCCGCGGATCTCGGCCGGATCCCCCGCGAAGTCGGCGACCGCGGCGCGCGTCGCGGCGACGATCGAGTCCCACAGGTCGTCGTCCGGATGCTCCCATCGACCCGGCGCGGGCGACGAATACGGCCGCAGCGCGACACGGGCGCTCGCGTGCACGGTCCCGTCGCCGTCGACGATCAGGACCTTCGTGCTCTGCGAGCCGTTGTCGATCGCGACGACGTACCCCGCCGCCGACGCGCTCACGCCCGCGTCGCCATCTCGGCCTCGGGCGTGGCGACGTCGTCCAGGGGATAGATGGTCCCGCGGTTCATGATCCCGCGCGGGTCGAGCCCGTCCTTGAGGGTGCGCAGCAGCCGGTAGGCGCTGCCGTGCTCCTCATGTGTCCACGGCGTGCGGTACTTGCCGATGCCGTGGTGGTGCACCATGGAGCCGCCGAGGCGCAGTGCCTCCTCCACGACGATCGCGTTGAGGGGCTCGTGGTACTCGGTGATCTCTTCGCGCGGCTCGCAGGCGATGTCGTAGTCGTAGACGAAGTACAAGTTGGTGCCGGTCTGGTAGCTGTGCGAGGAGTGCGCGCCGAGCATCCGCAGGTCCGCCGCGCGCGGGAACTCGGTGCGTGCGCGGCGCATGACGGACTCGAACAGTTCCTCGACGCCTGACCAGTCGATCGATACCTCGGTCGTGTAGCCGAGGCGCGCCTTCTCGAGCATCTCGCGCTTCTCGGCGTCGATCTTGTCCTGCCCCCAATTGAGGTTGTCGAACCAGTTCTCGATCAGTGCGGGGTCGACCTTCTCGTGCGGGATGCTGGCGAAGATTTCCTCGACGCCGGCGGCTGTGGCGTCGGCCACGCCCTTCGGTCCTTCGGCGACGACCACGACCACGGCCTTGCCGTCGGCGAAGTGCGAGAAGTGCTGCGCGGCGTCCTCCTCGGAGTACGCGCGTGCCACCGACGGGCGGTAGCCGGCGACGATGATCTCGCGGAGACCTGCCACGCCCGCCGGGAGCGAGTCGACGAGGTACCCGAGGAAACGATTGTTCTCCGGCTGGTAGGTGAACACCTTGACGGTGACCTCGGTGATGACGGCAAGCGCGCCCTCGTTGCCGATCATGATGTGGCGGATGTCGGGTCCGGCGGCGCGTCGCGGCACGTTCTTGATGCGTACGACCTCGCCGTCGGGCAGCACGGCTTCGAGCCCGATCACCATGTCCTCGATCCCGCCGTACAGCGTGGAGAACTGGCCGATGGACCGGGTCGCGACCAGTCCACCCATCTGCGCGAGCGGCTTCGACTGCGGTGAGTGCCCCGTCGTGAGGCCCTGCGCCCGAAGGGTGTCTTCGAGCAGCTGCAGCGGAACGCCGCACTGGGCCGTGACCATCATGTCGACGGGGTCGATGTCGAGGATCGCGTCCATTCGCGAGCCGTCGAGCACGATCGAATCCTCGACGATCGTCTCGAGTCCGCCCTCGGTCGCGGTGCGGCCGGTGCGGGGCACGACGTTGACGAGGTTCTCGTCCGCGAACGCGAGGATCGCCGACACGTCGGCGGTGGACCGCGCGTAGGCGATCGCGGAGGGGATCGGACCGTCGAAGATGCCGTGCACGGATGTGTACTTCTTGAAGCGGTCGACGCTCGCCTCGCGCAGCGCCTGCGCCTCGGTCTCGACCTGGTCGGTGCCGAGGATCTCCTGCAGTCGGGTGACGATCTCCTCACGTGAGAGAGCGGATCGTGAAGTGACCATGGGGAAGGTGTCCTGTTCGTTGAGGGTGTGGGGGCGCCGCGGTCAGCGCACCAGGTAACCGCCGTCGACGGACAGCACGTGCCCGTTGACGAAGTCGGAGGCGGGGCTCGCGAGGAAGACGGTCGCGCCCATGAGATCGGCGACGTCCCCCCACCTCCCCGCCGGCGTGTGGTCGACGATGCGCCGGTTCGCCTCCGCGTCCCCACGCGTCTCGGAGGTAATCGGGGTGGCGAAGTATCCCGGGGCGATCGCGTTGACCTGGATGCCGTGTCCGCCGAGCTCGTCGGCGTACGCCTTCGTGAGCCCGGCGATGCCGTGCTTGGTCGCGGCGTACGCGGGAGATCCGAGTCCCCCGAGGAACGAGAACAGCGAGGCGATGTTGATGATCTTGCCCGAGCCCTGCGGGATCATCCGCTTCGCGGCCTCGTGCGACATTTCGAACGCGGCGGTGAGGTTCACCGCGACCATGGGGTCCCACTGCACGCGCCCGAACTCGGTGACGTCGGCGATGCGGCTGATCCCGGCCGAGTTGACCAGAACGTCCACGCCCCCGAACGCCTCGACGCATGCGTCGATCACGCGCGCGGGTGCGCCCTCCGCCGTGATGTCGACGCGGAGTTCCCGGTAGCCGACACCCGCCTCGGCGAGGAGAGCTGCGGTCTCGCCGCCGTCGTCGAACAGCGTCGGAACGAACATGTCGGCACCCGCTTTGGCGAGAGCGAGGGTGAACGCCTGGCCGAGACCGGTGTTGCCCCCGGTGACGATCGCCCGCTTGCCCCGGAGGGAGAAGTGGTCGAGGGAGAAGTCGGTGATGTGCACGGATGATCCTTCAGGAGTGGGTGCCGACGAAGGGATCGGCGATGCCGATGTAGGTCGTCTCGAGGTACTCGTCGATGCCCTCGAAGCCGCCCTCGCGACCGATGCCGGACTGCTTGACGCCACCGAACGGCGCAGCCGGGTTCGACACGAGTCCGGTGTTGAGGCCGAACATGCCGGTCTCCAGACGCTCGGCGAGGCGCAGCGCCCGGTTCAGGTCGCGGGTGTACGCGAAGCACACCAGCCCGTACTCGCTCGCGTTGGCGAGGCGCACGGCCTCGTCCTCGTCGCGGAACACGGTGATGGGCGCGACGGGTCCGAAGATCTCCTCCTGGAGGATGCGGGCGTCCTGCGGCACGTCCACGAGCACGGTCGCCGGGTAGAAGTAGCCGCGCCCCTGGGGGATGCTGCCGCCGAGTGCGATGCTCGCTCCGTCCTCCAGCGCGCCGGACACGAGGTCGGCGACCTTCTTGCGGGTCGACTCGTCCACGAGCGGCCCGAGGGTCGACTCCGGGTCGGTGCCGCGGGCGTTGACGTACCCTGCCATGCGTTCAACGAGCCGCGAGGTGAATTCCTCCGCCACGCTCTCGTGCACGAGGAAGCGGTTCGCGGCGACGCAGGCCTCGCCGCCGTTGCGGAGCTTTGCGAGCAGGGCACCCTCGACCGCGGCGTCCACGTCAGCGTCGTCGAACACGAGGAAGGGGGCGTTGCCTCCGAGTTCCATCGAGACGCGGAGCACCTGGTGCGCGGCGTCCGCGATGAGGCGGCGCCCCACTTCGGTTGATCCGGTGAACGAGAGTTTGCGCAGTCGCGGGTCGGTGATGAGCGGGCCCGTGACCGCGCCGGCGCGGGTCGTGGGGATGACGTTCACGACGCCGTCCGGCACTCCGGCCTCGCGGAGCACCTCGGCGAACAGGAGTGCGGTGAGCGGTGTGAGCGCGGCGGGCTTGAGCACCGAGGTGCAGCCGGCCGCGAGTGCCGGCGCGATCTTGCGCGTGGCCATCGCGAGCGGGAAGTTCCACGGGGTGATGAGCAGGCTCGGACCGACCGGTCGCTTCGCGACGAGCAGTCGGTTGCGGCCGTCGGGAGCGGTGGCGTATCGCCCGGAGATGCGGGGTGCTTCTTCCGAGAACCAGCGCAGGAACTCGGCGCCGTACGCGACCTCGGCGCGCGATTCGGCGAGAGGCTTGCCCATCTCGAGCGTCATGACGAGTGCGAAGTCCTCGGCGCGGGCCGTGACGAGCTCGAACGCCCGGCGCAGGATCTCCCCGCGCTGTCGCGGAGCAGTGGCGGCCCAGGCGGTCTGCGCCGCAGCAGCAGCGTCGAGTGCGGCCATGCCGTCCTCGGGCGTCGCATCGGCGACATGGGCGAGCACCTCACCCGTCGACGGGTCGTGCACCTCGAAGGTGTGGCCGGAGGTCGCTTCCCGCCACTGACCGCCGATCAGCAGGCCGGTGGGGACGGAGGCGATGACCTCGGCCTCGCGTGCCGCGGTCATGCGGGCATCTCCCGACGGAGGTCGCGGCCGAGTAGTTCCTCGTAGAGACGCACGGGCGTCATCTCCCCGGCGCGGTCGCCGTAGCTCGCGCGGGCTCGACGGAAGATCTGCTCGACGAGGGAGGACAGCTCGACCGGCATCCCGACCGAGCGGGCCAGATCGACGGAGAGACCGAGGTCCTTGCAGGCGAGGGCGATCGCGAAGCCCTCGTCGTAGTCGCCGTGGTCGAGGATCGACAACACGTCGCGTGAGACGAAGGTGCTGTTCGCGGGGCTCGCGATGAGCGCGTCCCGCAGCACGCCAAGGTCGACCCCCGCGGCGACGCCGACCGACAGCACCTCCGCCGTCGCGACCAGGTGGGAGAACCACAGCTGGTTGATCATGAGCTTCACGGCGTAGCCTGCGCCGGGCCCGCCGACGTGCAGGATCCGCTCCGGGTCCCCCATCGCCTCGAACACGGGACGCAGCCGCTGCACATCGTCGGCGTCACCACCGACGAAGATCTGCAGCATCCCGTTCGCGGCGCCCACTGACATCCCACTGACGGGGGCGTCGAGCAGGTGCAGTCCGCGGCCGGCGGTCGCGGCGCGCACACCGTCCAGCACGTCCGGCACCGAGGTCGACATGTCGATCCAGGTACCGCCGTCCGGCAGCCCCACCACGAGGCCGTCAGGCCCCGAGGCGACGGCCTCGACGTGCTTGGGCGTCGGCAGCATCGTGATGATGAGGTCACTGGCGGCGGCGACCTCGCGAGGGGTCTCAGCCCACCGGGCACCGCCCTCGATCAGGTCGGACGCCGACTCGCGGCGCAGATCGGTCACGACCAGCGGGAAGCCCGCGGCCTGCAGGTTGCGGGTCATTCCTGACCCCATGTTGCCGAGTCCGATGAACCCGACGGTGGGTCGGGTCCCGACCGGCGTTGGGTCGAGGACGGGGGTGGGAGAGCTCATGGGTGATGCGTGTCCTTTGTGGATCAGGCGGATGCGGTGGAAGGGGTGTAGAACGGATTGGTCGGCGCGTGCCGGGCTTCCAGCACGGCGTCGAGCTTGGGCAGGCCCGCCGCGCCGTTCGCGAGCGCGGTGCGTGTCGCCTCGCGGTTGTTGCGGTAGACCGTGTCGGCGTCGTCGGCCGCCGGATTGACCCACACTGCGGCGATGAGGGCGTGCGTGTCGGCAGCCTCGCGCGGGATCACACCGTCGGCGACGGCGTCGGCCACGCCCGCAGCGACTCCGGCCTGCGCCGGGCCCCAGATGAGGAGGCCGTGCTCGTCACCCGCCGGTGCGGCCTTCGTGACGAACAGCGTCAGGGGCTTCACCGGGAGGGAGGGGCGGAGCACCGCCACGAAGGGCACGTGCCCCTGGCTGGGGCTGGCGAGGGCAGTGGCCCACGCCGTCCCCGCAGGTCCCTCGCGGTGGCCGAGCACGGTGTTGATGTGTGCGGCGTTGACGCCGTCGCCGACGAAGCTCTCGCCGAGCTGGATGGTCGAGGTCATCAGATGAGTCCCTGCTCCTCGAGCCAGTCGATCGCGATGTCCTCGGGGTCCTCACCGTCGACATCGGCCTTGGCGTTGAGCTCCTGCATGACCTCGGTGGTCAGCAGCGGGCTCAGCTCGGCCAGCACGTCGGCGATCGCCGGGTACTCGTCGAGGGTGCTCTGCTTGAGCGTGAAGCCGCCCTGGTAGCTGGGGAAGAACTCCTTGTCGTCTTCCATCACCACGAGGTCGAGGGCGGGGATGCGGCCGTCGGTCTGGAAGACCTCGCCGAAGTTGCAGTCGTCGCCCTTCTGGGTCGCCGTGTAGATGACGCCGGTGTCGAGCATCGTGACGTTCGAGTCCGGGGCATCGAAGCCGTAGGCGGCCTTGAGACCCGGCCAGCCATCGTCGCGCGTCGAGAACTCGCTCTCGATGCAGAACGTCTGATCGGCGCTCGGCAGGGCTGCGACATCACTCAGCGTCTTCACGCCCAGCTCGTCAGCCTCCTTCTTACGGATCGCGAAGGCGTAGGTGTTGTTGAACGGCGCGGGGTCGAGCCACGCGATGCCGTTCTCGGCGTCCGCTCCCTTGACGGCATCGAACTGCGCCTCGGCGCCCTGCACCGGCGTCGTATTGCCGTTGTACGTGATCCACGACGTGCCGGTGTACTCCCAGTAGCCGAGGAACTGGTCATTCTCGAGCGCCTGACGCACGTTGGCGGAGCCGACGAGCTTCGTGTTGGCCTCGACGTCGGCACCGTGCGCATTGAGCAGTTCCGCCGTCATGTAGGCGAGGATGTACTGCTCCGAAAAGTCCTTCGAGCCGATCTCGCCAGTGAGACCTTCCAGCTCGTCGCCTTGGGCTCCGGAGCCTCCGCCGGCACCGGACGAGCAGCCGGTGAGGAGCAGAGCGCCGGCGGCGATGGCGGCGAACGAGGCGGTGGCGATGGTGCGTGTGTTCATTGCAAGTTCCTTTCGGGAAGGGAGTGTGCTGTGCATGTGAATTAGTGGTGGAGTGGTGGTGCTCAGAGGCCCTTGGGTCGAACGATGTCCTCCACGACGCCGGCGGCCCAGTCGATGAGCACGGCGATCGAGGCGACGAGGATCGCTCCGACGACGAGAACGGGATAGCGCTGCAGCTTCAGGCCGTTGATGATCATGTCGCCGAGACCGCCGGCGTTGATGAAGGTCGCGACCGTGGCCACACCGACCGCGAAGACGAGCGCGGTGCGGAGTCCCGCGAGGATCACGGGCGAGGCGAGCGGCAGCTCCACTCGGCGCAGAACCTGTGACGGGGTCATGCCCATGCCCCGGGCCGACTCGCGGATGCTGGGATCGACCTGGGCGAGGCCCGCGATCGTGTTCTGCAGCACGGGCAGGAAGGAGTAGATCACGAGTGCGAGCAGTGCCGTCGTGAATCCCGTCTGCCAGACGATTGCGAGCAGGATCACGACGCCGATCGCCGGCGTCGCCTGACCGATGTTCGCGATGCCGATCACGACGCCGCGGAACACCTTCGATCGGGAGCGGCTCACCGCGATGCCGGCGGGGATCGCCAGCACAGCCACGAGCACGGAGGCGATGATCGACAGCACGAGGTGCTCGCCGATGCGGGCCGTGATGTAGTCGGCGTTGAGCGTGCGCTGCTCGATCGAGTCGAGGTCGAGGCTCGACACCCACACGTAGGTGAGCACCAGCACGACCGCGACGACGATGAGCGGCATCAGGCGGCGCAGCAGCACGGGCATGCCGCGTCGGGGCGCGGACTGCGTGCGCAGCATCGTGGTCGCGGAGGGCACGACCTGGGGGCCGGTCACGGTCACGCCTCCTCGGCGCGACGCGCGGGGCCTTCGGAGCCCAGCGCTGCCGAGATGGCCGCCTGGTCGATCGAGCCGACGACCGCCCCGGCGCGGGTGACGTTGACGCGCGCGGCGCCGGTCAGCACCAGGGTGTCGAGGGCCTCGCGCAGCGAGGAGTGCTCGTCGACCGTGACGGCCGGGGCTGCGGCATCCGCGGATCCGATTCGCGCGTCCGTCACCGGGATCAGAGCGAGACGCTTCAGGGCGGCCCCCTCGCCGATGAACGATCGTACATAGTCGTTGGCAGGCTCGGCGAGGATGCGCGCCGGAGTGTCGAACTGCTCGATCTGGCTGCGATCGCTCAGCACTGCGATGCGGTCGCCCATGCGGATCGCCTCTTCGAAATCGTGCGTCACGAAGATGATGGTCTTGCCGATGTCGGCCTGAATGCGCAGGAACTCCGCCTGCAGCTTCTCCCGCGTGATCGGGTCGGTCGCACCGAAGGGCTCGTCCATGAGCATGACGGGCGGATCGGCAGCCAGTGCCCGGGCCACTCCGACACGCTGCTGCTGCCCGCCGGAAAGCTGACGGGGGTATCGCTGTGCGAACGTGCCCGGGTCGAGCTGCACGGTGCGCAGGAGCTCGTCCACGCGCTCGGCGATACGGGCTTTGGACCAGCCGAGCAGCTTCGGCACGATCGCGATGTTCTCGGCGATCGTGAAGTGCGGGAACAGGCCGATCTGCTGGATGACGTAGCCGATGTGCCGACGCAGCTCGTTGCCGTCGAGCGACAGCACGTCATCGCCGTTGATCCGGATCGACCCGGAGGTCGGCTCGATGATGCGGTTGATCATCTTCATCGTCGTGGTCTTGCCGCAGCCGCTGGGGCCGACGAACATGATCAGCTCGCCGGGCTCGACACGCATCGAGAAGTCCTCGACGGCGGGCCTCTGCTGACCCGGGTACTGCTTGGTGATGTGGTCGAGGACGATGTCGACGCCGCCCTGCTGCGCCGCGAGGGAGGTGAGAACGCCGGTGTTCGTTGTGATGTCAGGCACGGAGACCCCTTGAGGTGGTGAGGCGGGCGACGAGCACGAGGATGCCGTCGAGGACGAGCGCGAGGATGATCACGGCGACGGTGCCCGTGAGCGCGTAGTTGAGGGCGTTCTTCGAACCGAGCGAGCTCAGGCCCTTGAAGATGTACTCGCCGAGCCCGGGGCCGGCGACGTAGGCGGCGATCGCCGCGATCCCGACCGTGAGTTGGGCGGCGACACGGATGCCGGTCATGATGACCGGCCAGGCGATCGGCAGCTGCACCGTGAAGAGGATGCGGGTGGGGCCGAGGCCCATGCCCCGCGCCGACTCGAGCACCGAGACCGGTACTTCGCGGAGTCCCACGACGGTGTTCCGCACCACCGGGAGCAGCGAGTAGAAAACGAGGGCGACGACGGTCGGCAGCCACCCGAGGCCGAGGACGGGGCTCAGGAGGGCAAGGAGGGCGAGTGACGGGATGGTGATCGCGACAGCGGCGGCCGTGAGCACGGTGGTGCGGGCGATGCGACGGTTGCGGACCAGGATGCCGAGGCCGATGCCGATAATCGCCGCGAGGACGACTGAGACGACGACGACGACGAGGTGATCGCGGGTGAGCTCAAGAATGTCGTCCGCGCGACGCGTGAGGAAGGCCATGAGGTCTTCCCAGTTGAATCCGGTCAAGAGGGCTCCTGTCTCGTCGTTGAGGCCGGTACCGGGGATGAGACTCACGGTAGCCTTTGTGGCCATTTCGTCAAAGAGCGTTGTGTATATGGCAACCGCTGACGCTACACTCTTACCGTGACCACCACCTCCGGCGGCCCTCGCCGCAATTCCTCCGGCCTCGGACGCGACATCGAGATCCTCGAGCTGCTCGGCGGCGACGAGGCGTTGCGCTCCGGCGGACTCGGCGTCTCGCAGGTGGCACAGCTCACCGGGCGGGACAAGGCGGTCGTGTCACGCACACTCGCGACGCTCGCCGAGACCGGACTCGTCGAACGCGATGAGGAGTCGCTGCGCTACCTGCTCGGGCCGCGGCTATACGCCCTGGCGGCGCACACGGCCACGTCGACGCTCGTGCACGCCTCGCGCAGCATCCTGCGACGACTTGTGCAGTCCACGCGCGAGACGAGTCACCTGTGCGTGCTGCGCGGCGGCAACGTGCTTACGCTGCTTAGCGAGCTGAGCCCGCACGACGTGCGCACGACCGGCTGGGCGGGCACCACCACGGCCGCGTGGCGCACTCCCTCGGGTCGTGCGCTGCTGAGCGACTGGGACGAGGAGTCCCTCGCACGCTGGTATGACGACCACGGGCAGGATCAGCCCCTCGTCGGCCGTTTCGACCAGGCTGA
>Ga0308156_1001676_pt1 | contig 23840 bp, 30 predicted proteins | sample PhyAR2_FD_201041 | JGI IMG/M metagenome (GOLD analysis project Ga0308156, IMG submission 201041) | Phyllosphere microbial communities from UC Gill Tract Community Farm, Albany, California, United States - DLSL A.R2 | ecosystem: Host-associated > Plants > Phyllosphere > Unclassified | place: USA... | reverse complement strand
CCGCCGCGGCCTGCGCCCGATCGCGGCCATGCCGGGACTGCTCGACGTCGCCCGCACCGACCATCGGAGCGGCCCGCTGCGTCGTTAGATCACCAATGGTGGCCGTCTCCTACCGCCGGATATACCGGAAATACCACATTTTAGGCATGGTACGGCTCTAGTAGCTTGGTTTATATGGCTTTGTTGGCGATATAGGGCTGTATCGTTTGCGTCTAGCAATCACCGGGTAATCATGCTGCTCTGTTTCGCATCGAGTTGCGCGGCGAGATTAGGCGGCGTTACGCCCCTCTCATGTGACTGGGCGGATCCGAGTCGGGACCTTTGACCGGCGAACGACGTCAGCAATATGGCTCGTGAAACCAACATCACCGATAAGCTCAATCCCGGTGTCCGCCGGAATGGCTCTCGTTAAATCGCGCAACGCTTCGAGTCCTTGGCGAACCTCGAAGGGAATCCAGGATGACGCCTCACCTGGTACAATCGCCGTGCCCCCTGATTGGGTCATGCCGCGATGGAGTTGGACTATCCACGGCTCTACGCCGTCGTGTACCCATTCAAAGCGAACCGCTTCAAGGGTTCGGCACAGGACGTCGTTCAGAGTTTTGACCTGTTCGCGAACGGGTGCTGGCAGGGGAACTGGCGGGGCAATACCTAGCATAAACCTATCGCCATCGCCCATCGAGCCCTCAACGATAAGGCCTTGCGAACCGCTCAATGCCGCCCCGGCAAACTGCGCCGGTACAGCTTGTTGACTCAGTACCGACGCAATGCGCTTACCAGTCGGATCCTCAGCGTTAAGTAGAGCAAATGGGTCTAACCAGCCACGAGCCGTCGTGAAGAGGCCTGGCTCGGGTTCAACAGGACATGTGCGCGTCCAGTTTTCGCTTGAGCCTGTGTCGTGGCCGAAAGTGAATGGTGCTACACGTCGGCCGATGACGGTGGTTAGCGGAACCTTTTGGCCGAGAAGCCAAGCCATGAGCAACCCATATGCCTTATCGCCTATGTGGCGACTGAAGCGGTTGGGCCATACCATTGAAGCTCCGTGCGCAGGGGGCGCGTTTTCCTCATACTCCCAGAGCAGCGTGTGCTGGCCACGGGTTCCTCGTTTGCGGGGATGAATGCTAAACTCAAGTCGGGCGTTCTCACGGGGCAGATCTGGCCGAAAACCATACACTGTTTCAAGAAGTTGGGCTGCAAGTTCAAAGGGCAGGGAGGCGACACCTGGTTTTTCCACGCATCTAGGCGTATCGTCCGGTGAAAACTCGATGACATCACCTTGAGCGACGCCCGAAACGCCGCCGTCAGCCACGTCGACAGTCTCATTTACGATTGTATGTAGGCCGTCCGTGCTGAGCCGTTCGAGGGCCTGAAGCACGTCATCGACCGACTTCAAGCCATATATGAATTCTTGGCTGCGGGGGCTTTCGGGTAGAAAGCTTCGCACATTGACGCTTCGTTCCGGTGCTCGTTCGAGCAGCGCAGCGATAGCCTCACGCTTGTTGGGAAAACGCATGTTCGGGGCAAGCCCAATCAGACGGCAAAATGACTGCTCGGGGGCGCCGCTATGACCGGGGCGAAACGCCACGAACTGTGCGACGTTGCCGCGCTCTGCTAACGCGTCAAGGATCTCATCCTTATTGAGTCTCATCGCGGCATATCTCCCGGAATATCGGAACACCGTGCTTCAAGCAGGCGTGAAAATCGTTCGAGGGTAACGTGACCTCTCATGGCCTTGCCCCTTGGCATCAGTGAATTGCCAATCGAACGTAAAATTCGCGAGGTTTTAACGCCTCGCTGGGCCTTGGATTCCAACCGTCCCAAACCACCCGGATCAATCGCCGCCCGCCTTGAGCCGCTGTGAATGCAGTGCCAATGGGAACCTCGCGTTTGCCTTCAACGACGCTTACGTCGAGACCCTTGGCGCGCAGTGGATCAAAGCTGATCGCTTGGCCTTTCTGCAATTCGACGCTGTACTCGCAGAAGTCCCGAGCCTTTAGGAATCCGGACAGCTGCACAGTGCGCCCGGATTTTCCGCCAGAAGCAAAATTGCAGGTAGACGTCTCGACGGGCACGGGTCCGCCGTCCGTTCGACCTAAGTTGCCCAACAGCTGGATAACTCGTTGGGGGCGCCGCATGCTTGGACCTTGCGTTCGGTGGACTTTGAACTCACCACTTTGGCGCACGCCCGCTTCCATTCTGAATAGACGGGGATCGATGATTAGATATGCGCCGTCTCCGCTCAACGTCGCCGTTGATGCCAGGATGAGAAGGTCACCGTCACGCGTCAGCGTGGTTTCGGGAGAAAACGCCCGAAGGAATGGGCCATAGTCGTCGCCCAGCAGCGTTCGCAGTTGAGGTGCAATCACACTGCTGGCCAATAGCCCGCTCTGTTCCGCACGTTTTCCGACGAAATTATACAGTGAAGCCCATGGGCCTTTTATAGTATTATTGGTCGAAACTGCTGGCACGCTCTTGGAAGGGGCAAGTTTCACCGCAAGCGTTGCGGCCCCACCAGTGATCGCCCCGAGAACACCCAAGCTTACAAACCAACCTAGGCCGTCAGAATTCCTGGTCCATCTCGAAACTTGTACGCCTAGCGCTTCGGCAAATCGCCGCAGCCATCTAATGCTGTGCTCGACAGGGGGAAGTGCATTTAGGCCCCGGAAAAACCATACAAAGGCCATGACGCCCGCCGTCACCAATATGATGAGAAAAGCGCTTGGATTGGCTACCACCCAATTTACAAGGCTTACTACGGGGCCAGGTTCAATTTTAGGGCAAGCATCCGGCCCTAGTGCTTGGCATAGGGATGGCTGAATTTGAACTGCGCCAGACCAGAGAGCGAGCCCGGAAAGTATAATGCCTACTATGATAGCAAAAAACTGAAGTTGTGCGCTGACCGATGATTGAGTCGATGCGTCTACCGCGTCCAGAGACATGGTAAGGTTGTCGAAATTATAGGGTATGATGCCGTCACTCTTGAGGTTCGGGCTCCCAATTTGTTTTGGCCGAGTGATATGGGCAAGCACGGACTGAAACGCTTGAGCATAGGCGATGATGCCCTTGGCCCGCTGGTGTCCATCGGCGGATCGGCCTTGGCGCAATTCTACGACCACGCGCGCTAACCCTCGTAAGGGGGCATATCGCCAAGTAGTTTCGTTTGCTTGATGTTCTAGCTCACTGCGAGGTCGAGGCGTTTCAACCAACGGCAAAAGCTGATCTGAATTCGGCGTGTGGTGATAATGCGCGTGCAGCAGGTCTTTGATAAAATAATATGCCTGCGGCGCGAGGTGGCGAGCGGCAGTGAGTTCTTCAGCTGTCGCAGGCCGCGCTGTGGTATCCCGCCCAAGGAATTCACCCGTGTCGAACCAGATCCGAAGTTCTCCGGTGCGATAGAGTGCGAACCGAAGCAGCAGGCAGCTCATCCTGTCTCGAGCGCCAGAGAGGATGTTTAGAACTTCTTGGGTAACTCGTCTGCCTGGGGCGACCCCGCTAGTGGCTTTTTGCAGAATCGCATCGGAGATGATGGCTTCGGCTGTCGCGAGGGTGGACTTGATATGCTTGGCTGTTACGCGATCGCTATCTGCTGGGACGACGGCAATCACCCCAGCTAATACGCCATTCTTGTCATCCGCCTCTTCAAGCGTAGCGTCGCGGAAGTACGGCGTCTGGACGCGCCCCGATTCCGCTAGCATGATAAAATCCTGCCGCGCGGATTTGCGAAGGCGCTTTACTAGCCAATCTGGGAAAGGATAATCTTGAGCAAGGCGAACACGATGGACAGCGACTTGGCGCGGTACGTCAAGCCGATCCTGATAGTTGAATGTTGGCAGCTTGCTGCTGGGATCAATCAGATTGAAGGAAAGGTGGCCTGATACGTTAGGAACCCACCCAGCAAAGGCATAATCCGAATCTATCCAGGGGTACTCACCGCTGCTGGGCAGCTTGAAAGGATCCCCCGCAAGATATTGCAATCAAACCTCGGACGTGGTGGCTCGCGTCTGTCTAACAAACGTGAGTTGGCCATTCTTGCTCTTGAGCTCGATACCCTCAAGCTCGTGCACCGTAGTGCCAGTCGTTGTTTTTGGAAGGCCGCCCGTAGCCCAGGCCCTCATTCCATACCGCTTGCGGCGTAGATACGAAACTTTCGTCGGACCTGCACGCAATACGCGCACGAACGCCACCGCTACAAAGACGGCGACGCATGCAGCGAGCGTCGATACCAAGGCGTATAAAATTTCGTTCATGCGTCCAATTCGCCGCAGGTTGCGGTCCTCATCGCTATTAGCCCAATATTGACCGAGGGGCAAATGGTGGGGGCGGGCAGGGTGTTCATGCCCGGGACAACCACGTCAAAATGCCGCGGTTCCTGGAAATGAGGCAAGGCGCCTCAAACCTAGGAAGGTTGGCTGATTTGCCATGGCATAGGTAAAGCAAATTGCTCGCGATCGTATGCCGGGACAGCCCTTATTAGCGCCCTCTGCGTCCACCGCCTGATGGTGATGCGCGGTCCCGTATCGCTCCGCCTCGCTGAACGCGAACTGCGCCCATTCGTCCGACCGATAGAAAGCCTCGTAGATGGCGCGCGCGGCTTCGTGCAGGCGGGGGGCATGCTGCATCATGCTCATATTCCAACGATTCGTAACCCGGTCTAGCTGGAACGAAAGGTGAACATCGGTCAAGCCCTGATATGTATTCAGTTGTCCCTGGTAGATTTGTCGGAATGACCGGTGGAATGGGACGACGCTTCCCAACTCGAGTCTGTTAGCCCATCATCACTGATGGCATGAATAATAGATGGAGCTGACGATGAGTTATGACGTCAATGACGCCTCGCAGCAATTTATCGCGATCCAGCGGGATCAGGCTAGGCGAGCGCGAGCCATGGGGGACGCTGCGGCTGCCAATTTGCGTCAGGCCCGCGATGCAGTCGACGACATCGTGGAGGAGCTGGAGCGTTTCGAGGACGCAATTGACGCGGCAGAGGAAGCTCGAATCGTTGTGATAGGTGGCCCGGCAGGCACCACCCTTTTCCCAGAAGTGATCGGATCTCTTGGCCACGATCGGGTGCGGTTTGAAGGATTGGACCAAGATGGATGTCGGGTCGTTGTGGTCCAGCATGTCACGCAATTTAACGTGATGTTGAAAGCCGTAAGGGTGGGCCAAGATCAAGCTCGCCGGATCGGTTTCCACGGGCCAGACGCAACAGATTGATAATCACTCGGCCTAAGCGCGCCCATAGCTTGACGGCGGCTCCGCGATCTACGATTCAGAATTTCAACGGCAAGGGAGCCCACGTGGAGCAAAAGCGTATCGAAGCGGACCCGCTTCTCGCCGGCTTTTATAGCGCGGGAGATGTCGCACGCCTGCTTCAGGTCGCTTCGCCAAAGCTGCGCGGCTGGCTCAATGGTTGGGGTAAAGGGGGGGCAGGCCCCATCATCGATCGCGATTTTAAGGATGGCCGTACAGTCAGCTTCCTCGATTTAATCGAGGTGAGATTTATCGAAGCGTTCCGCAAACAAGGGGTTCCTATGCAAACGCTTCGCCGTGCGGCTACACGCGCTCGCGAAGACTGGAAAACTACCCACCCATTCGCACTGTCAAAAGCCAAGTACCTTACTGATCGACGCCGCATTTTTGCACAGGTTGCGGATGAGGAGAAAGATCGAGTAACTTACGACATGGTATCTGGGCAGCACGAAATGTGGGACGTGATCGAGTCCACTATTGCGCGAGGGGTTGTGTTCGACCCCGCGTCAGACCTCGCAACTCGATGGTTCCCATTACCAGGTGAGTTCCCCAACATCAGCGTCGATCCAGCAGTCGCTTTTGGTAAGCCAGCCCTTGACGCAGAGCGGATACCAACAACCGCGCTGCATAGAATGTGGAGGGCTGAAGGTGGCAATATTGGGCGGGTGGCCCGTGCTTATGGTATCAGCCATGACGCCGTTCGATCGGCCGTCGAATATGAGATCACGATAGGCAGTTGAGAATCCGAGCAGACGAGCATGTCGCACCAGCGATTGTTCAGGCGGTGAATGACATCGGCCTAGGTGATGGATTCGAACTTACCTCAGTGGTGCGTGCAGGTTACGCGGGAGCATCTGACGTCCACTGGATTACTGCGTTTGCGAACGACGGCGGGGACGCGATTCTTACCGCCGATACAGACTTTTTGAAGCTACCGCCTCAAGTGCTAGCTGTTCAGCGCACTGGGTTACGGGTCATTCATCTTCCATCGAGCTGGGCAAACGCGAAGCGTGCTCTGCAAGCAGGTCACCTACTGATCTGGTGGCGCCGCATCGAGATTCAATTGACGATAATGAAGCCTCGTGAATGTTTCACGATGCCGTTTAATGTGTCTGAAGAAGCCGAGCTTAAGCGCGTCTCGTTAGATTTTCAGGGTATGGGCAAAAAGGCCAAAAAGGCGGACAGGCGAGGCGACAAGAACTGAGCTTCAGATCACGACCATCGCCTCCACGATTGCCTGCATAAGCACGTGACGCGGCACCGGCACCCCGACGGACACGTACCCAGGGTTCTGTGCCGCCCGCGTGCCGTACAGGTTGATCCACTTGCGCCCATGCTGCCGCCAGGCGCGCTGTAGCGGCACGACAGGCAGTAACAGGCACAGCCCGGCCGGGGCATAGGCGTACCCGATGAAGTCGGCCGCCAACGGCTTCTGGATCCATCCAGGCACGCGGCGGGCCTCATCTGACCAGCGCTCCAACAGAACGTCCGGCCAGTCGTGCATTCGCACTTTCTCGTCGACGGTGTATGTCCGCCCGCAGGACAGGGTGAGCAGCCGATCTATGCCGCCACGCTGCGCCCATCCATCTTCCCGCACGGCGACCGCTGACACCATCGTCGGGAACGCGCGGCGATAAAGGGGCAACCACCAATCGGCGTCTACAAAGCTCTCGGACAGCGCCAAGCTATCACGGAAGCGATGAACACGCGGAGAGCCCGCCGCTCGACGATCGCGAGCGACGGGCCTGTGTTCCATGCGCCGGGACGGGACCGGCGGCGTGATCGGTTCAGGAGTGAACGTCATCCGCCTCCGTGGGATCGTCTTCTTCCAGATCCTCAGGCTCGAGGTCCGTATCTCCGTCCAGCTCGTCCAATCGGTCGATCAGCCGTTCGGTGATCCGCGCCAGTTCCGCACGGGGCAGGGAAGGGATGGTGGCCAGCACTGCATGAGGCGATGCGACCCGGTCCAGCCGATGCCAAGGACGGCGGCGCGATCGGCGCCAGGGCATTGCACGGTGAGCGCTGGGCGGCGGGGTGACGGCAGCGTGTCCCATCATGCCGCCTCCCCATAGTGCCGCTGTTCGATGGTCTGGCGCACCGCTTCCGCCCGGTCAGGATGCCCGACAAGCTGCGCCATCAGCGGCGTCAGGTCGTCGGCTGGGCAGTCCTGGATGACCAGCCACAGTTTGCGGTCGGACGTCAGGGCATAACCGCCGCCGATCTGGACGAGGGCATGGAGCCAGGCGGTGGGGTTGAAGGGCGTGGGGTGGTGGAGAATGGCCATGTCAGCGACCCTCCCCGTTGAGGCGCTTCGCATGAGCCAACAGCCGGGCCGCATTGTCGTCATCAATGGCGCTGGCGCCACAATACGACATGTGTTCCAGCAGACGGGTGAATTCCGCCCAGGTCGTTGGTTCGGCAAGGTCTGCGTCATGCGATGCTGCACATACCGCCTGTTCCTCCTGCTCGAACGTGACGGGGTCTTGTTCCTCCAAGTCGGACGGCAGGCTGTTGAAGCGGCGGCTGGCGGCGTCAGAGGCGTCGAGCAGAGCGCAGAAGGTTTCGCTGGTGGTCGACATGTCAGCGGCCCTCCACGCTGGAGAGACGCGCGATGTCAGCGCGAAGCTGTTCGACGTGCTGCTCTTCCAGCATGCCATGATCCGCGAGGTGTTTGAGCTTCCAGTCGAGCGCCGCTAGATCCGGGGCGCTCGTGGCGAACAGCGCCCATTCCGCATCGCCAAGCGGCTCGATGCTATCCGACCATTCCTGTTCCAGATCCTCGGTCAGCGTGCCATTCGCCTGCGCCTCACTGTGGCGGGCATCCAGCGCGCGGTCGCGTGTCTGTTCGGCTCGCAGCTTAGTGGAGGCTGATTCCCAAGCGGATCGGTCGAGATGCTGATGCGTAACCGTCTGCTCGGCACCATCCAACACTGCGGGACTGGTCATCACGTTCGTCATCGATCAGCCCTCCTTGTTCGCGATGCGGGCGGCATCAGGCAGCAGGACGTCGAGCAATGCGACGCCGTCATCCATCTGCCGGGCTGTCATGAAAGCCAGCTTGGCATGAAGGTCAGCGGCGGTTTCGCAGGGGAACAGCGCCACATCCCATTCAGTGGTCGCCATGGCGTCAGCCAGCGCGTTCGAGCGGTCATAAGCGGCCCTCAGGCCAGTCTGACGCCTCAGCCGTTGTGCCTGGCGGGTTCGGTGCAGGTCGGCTGCGACAAGGCGACGCAGTTGCGCGCTGCTGGGATGGCGACGGCCCGGATCGCCGCGCACGATGTCCCGGGCGAGGCTGACGGCAGCCGGTTCAGCCGTCGTCCAGAAGGGGCTGTTCTTGATGTCGACTGTCACATGCGGGACGGCTTCGACCAAAGCGTCGGTGCGCGCTTTCAGCGGATCATAGGTGGCCGTGTCGAAGTCGTCGCACTGACGCTTGGCTTCGTCTGCGGCGGCGATCAGCTTGGCCAGGGCAGGGCTGACGCCCAAACTGGCGGACATGGTCGATGCGACAGCAGGGACGGCGGCGGCAAGCGCGACGAGGCCAGCGCCCCCGAAGAGGGCGCGACGGGTGGTTTCGGTCGTCATCGCTCAGCCCTCCGCCCGCAGTGCGTCAGCTGCGATCGTGCGCAGCGCCCCCTCGTCGATTGCGCAGTTTTCGAGATAGTCGAGCAAGGCGTTGATCTTAATGCCGACGGCGGCACGATTTGGCGCGGGCGCGGCAGCGAGCTGATAGACGGTTTCGCGTTCGACCCGAACGGCGGCGTCCATCACATCACCCGGAACGCGACCTGGCGTCGCATTGTATCGACAGACGGTTTCGTGCGCGTCAGTCCAGGCCGCGTGCGCGCGATGCCATTCGGCATTCTCGGCTTCCTGTACCTGCGATTTGTCCGCTGGGGTCATCAGCCGGTACTCCACCTCATCGAGAACCGTGCTGATCTCGACCAGCTTCTCGGAGGCGATCTGGTGCGTGCACCATGCGCTAAAGGCAGCATGATGCATCGGCGATGCCGGGTCATTCAGCCGTCCGACCACCTGCTCCATGAGCTCGCTGTTGGCGTTGTTCATCGTGACGATGACGCGCTCGATCGCGAGCGACATGTCGGCAATGGCCGTGACGGGGTCGGTCACGGTTGCGGCGATTGCGTAGCTGGCCATCGTTCAACCCTCCTGCGCCATCAGGCAGCCGTTCGACGGGTGCCGAGTGAAAAGGCGCTCGCAGGCGTCGGCAGCGATGACAGCTTCGATCGCGCGCTGCTGACGAGCATTGGTAGCGCGATGTTCACCGGCCAGCGAGCGGGCATAGGCGCCGGGGTTGCCGGTACGCAGATGCTGACGGGCAAGATCGACGGCGCGGCCGGTCGATTTGCTCAGTCCGTTTGAGGCACAGGTGATCTTGGCCGGACGCACAGCGTCCGGTAGAGGGGCAGTAGCCATAGTCGTTCCTCCAGAACGGTTGTGGTCAGGCCGGGCTTAGAGGGTGCAAGCTCTTCGTCCGGCCGCTGACTGATACCATAAGTATCAACAGGTGGGGTGGTAATCAAGCACTATTTGATGCTAATAGTATCAGTATGATAGCGCCTGATCAGTGCCGAGCTGCCCGATCCTTACTGGGCTGGAGCGCTCAACAAGTTGCAGATGCCGCAGGCGTTGGAATTGCGACGATCAAGCGGTTTGAAAGCAAGCAGCCAGTGCAGGTGGTGACGGTGGAGCGTATCAAGGCGTGTCTCGAGGTTGCTGGGGTTACATTCCTCGAACCTGGCCAGCCATCTGTTGGCGGGGGCGCCGGGGTTCGGCTGGCTTGATGCCAGCTATTTCTGATTTTTCCTTTCCTCAGTTTCTCCTCATCCGCCAATGCCGCTGCAAATCCCTACTAGGCTAGGGATATAGAATAATTCCCTAGGGATTTTCGGATGCGGAAAGGCCCCCCTCCAAGACGCAATGGCTCTTGAGAGTGTGGCGACGATCGTCAACACTTCCGGTCAAGGAGGTGTAGGCGATGAAGATGTACGCGATTTTCAGTTGGGATTTTGAAAACGGACCAATCAAATCTTGGTCTCATATGCAGCGTGTCCAAATTCATAACGGGCGCTTAAAGCCGATTGCCCACGGGGTAGATGGAGCACCGGGACCGACCTTTCTTATCGGGACGCCCGACATTTCTGCCGAGGTCAGGAAGCGTCTAATTGAGCACGGCCTAGACCCAGACCGAGTCCGGCAAGGGGGCGTAATCGCACATGAGGCGTACATTTCGGCCAGCCCAGATTTTTTCTATTCGGGCACGCATCCCCAGCAGCAGGAACGGTTAGCGCAGTGGGTAAAAGCTCAAAAGGAGTTCGTCACTAGCCGGTATGGCCTGCATCGTATCGCATCGATGGTGCTCCATCAGGATGAACAAACGCCGCACATCCACGTGGTCGTTATTCCGCTGAAGCTGGCCCCTGATGGACGTCGGAAGGATTGCTCCCCCCGCTGGGGACTCGACAATCAATTGCTGACCGCGAGGGCCGAGTTGTTCAAGCTCCAGACGGATTATGGGAAGGCTATGGCTCCCTTTGGCCTTTCTCGTGGCGAGGAAAATAGTGAGCGCAAGCATCAGCCCTATTCGGTTGTGATGTCGGACCTTCAGGCGCAGCGTGCAGCCCTTGAGTTGCGGGAGCGTGAGACCGACGAGAGGGAGAAGGGGATCGAGGTCTCGCTGATCCGCCTACGCGATGGTTGGCGTGACGTTGAAGAAAAAGCGCGGGAGGCGGCCGCGGCACGCTCTTCGGTAACCATGCTGCTGAAAGACGTCGAAGAGCGGGAAGCAAAAGTGCGCGAAGGAGAGGCGGAATTGCAGCACGCATATCAACTGCTGCGGGATCAGAACCAGGCACGTTCGTCAGGGTATCGTCTAAGGAATATGCCTGTCGAACGCGGATCGCAGCGCATCGAGACGTTGCAAGGACCTTCAATGTGATGACGTACCGGACAGGGTGTATCCTGTCCGTGTCGTTGTTGAATCCATACTCACAACGGCGGGCGTGAAAAGGGAGGGAGATAAATGCGACATAGGCTGGGAACGATCTTGGCGGTCGGCTTGGCACTAGGCGGTTGCGGGGCGCGCGAATCAACCGAGGACGAGAGCGCAGGTCACGTGGTCGCTCAGTCTGGTGATGCGACCGACGTGTCCTCGGCCGGTGTCAGCGAAGACGAGGCCCATGACCGGGCAACTGAAACCTTGGCGTCGATGTCGTTCGACGACGTGGCTGACGCAAGCATGTGCACAGGGGATTGCGAAGGTCACGACGCCGGGTTCCAGTGGGCGAAGGAGAATGGCTATACCGATGCGTCGTCGTGCAGCGGTGATAGCCAGTCCTTCATTGAGGGATGCGAAGCGTATGGGGCGGCGTTCGAGCGACAGGTGCAGAAAGAGCTAAAGGGAGAAGCGGATGCCAGTTAGGCATCACTACAACGGCATCCTGTGACGCGATGACAACCCGGCCGTACCTTCAGACAGATCCTGTACGCTCGATCGGCGGACCAAAGGATTGATCCATGTGTTGAACGGCCATGGATGGGGAACACAAAGCCACCGCTGTCGAAAAGATCGATCACAAAATCACCTCCGAGGTGAATGGCGAGCGCGACAGCTGGCCAATGCGGCTGATTGGTGCCGCCAGCGAGATCGGTGATCAGCCACAGATGCGGACGATCTGCGCAGCCACGGTTGTGGACGGTATTGTCCGACGCGATATGCACCTCACCGCCACCGGCTTTAGGATGCTGGCGGCCCATACGCTTGCCACTTGGGCCAAGAGCGGGATTAAGGCCGTGATCGATCGCAGACGCCCGAAAGACGGTGATGATCCACGTGTGCGGGAAGGTCATAGCGACCGTCACGAAGAGAATTCGTTCCCGTCCGGGCACAGCGCCGGTGCCGTCGCGGTCGGAGAGGCGCTTGCGCGGGCATATCCCGATCATGCGGTCGCTGCCCGTAGTGCGGCGTTGTCAGTGTCCGTCGTACAGGTGCCGCGCGGGACACACTATGCTGGCGATGTCTTGGCCGGAATCGCCATTGGCCTGATAGCTGAACGCGCGAGCAATGCGGCGATCAATCTGGCGGTAGGTTACGCCAAGCACGAGGTTGCGAAACGTCAGCGTGCGATCGAGGATCATGACGGGACACGGCGGGCAATCCCATCTCGGATGCTTCGTTCGACCGAGGTGTAGGAGAAGACCGATCGCCCATGCCAGCAACGTCGTCTTTTGCGACGGACCAAACAGCCCCCACGCTTTCGACATCATCCCGCTTCAGCCACGAAATGGGACCCTGGATGCGAAGTGCCCGATCTGCCGAGGGTATGGGCAATGGAACACCGAGATCGATCTGGTCAGCTTCCGATGCAAGCGGGCAATCTGCGACTATTGCTACGGAGCGGGGTGGATCGAGACAGGCAACGACCCGGTTGGTCATGCCGACATCACCATGTCACCGGAAGGCTATCCGCAATGGCTCATTGCGTATGAGCCGCACCAAGATCCAAATCGTCCCATCTCCGATCCGGCCGCGCCGCTGTCACCCAACCGGATTGATCGCTGAGGGGCACTAAGCGGGGTCCGAGCAAGAAGCGCAGAACAAATTGGAGGGTACTCGGACGCCACCTGATCATCGTTTCCGCTCCGTTGGCGCCCGCGTCAAGTTGATGCTGGTCGGGACAAAGCGGCCGCTCTTGCCAGCGTCGACAAATTGCCGGACAAACTCCTGCGCCTGCTGGTCGATCTTGCGGGCGGATGCAGGCGTGCCGTCGTAGCGGAGGATGCCGTCAAGCGTACGGCGGGTAGCGGCTTGCTCGCTCGCCTTCGCCAGCAGATTTGAACCGCTGTCTAGGACAGTGCTGAATCCGGGCACGAACGCGCTGACGCGGGTCCCTGCGCCCTTGAGAAAGTTCAAAATCTTAGTGGCTGAACCGCTTGGGTTCGTGGTCCCGCGTATTTCTATCGTCGCGTTACCGATGATCCGCCGCAGTTTCATCAGGCCGTTGAATTGCTCCTGATCCAGCAATTCACGCAGCTTCATCGGCCCAAAGCGCTCGATCGCGCTGTTCAGCTTGGCACCGCTGACCACATCCCCGATCTGACCATTGCCATGGTTGACGTTGCGCGAGATTGCGCTGTCGAAAATGTCTGCGAGGCCCTGATGCTGGATTGCAGCCCAGGCCTGCCTCGACGAAGGCGTATTGCTCGACATCAGCAGCGCCTTAACCCGCCGCAGGTTTGTTACGCCGTCCTTGCCAGCCCCCAGGACCTGAGCGATTGCCCGCTCGGGCAAATGGACGTCGGTTTCGGTACCGCGCTTCACCGCGATCAGGTTGTCGATGATGTCCTTGGCATTGAACGTCTGGCGCTGCTGGCGATGCGCGGCGCGGGCAGCTTGATAACGCGCGCCGACCATCCCGCCCTCGTCGCTTGATTGCGCCAACGCGGCCTCAAGCGCATCGTCAATCGCGGGCTTGATGGACTGCGAAAGCCGAGAATCGTCCTGGAGATAGAGGCTGTTGATTGACTTGCGCAGGTCTTCGGCATTGGCGGCCGTCAGCTGGCGGGGTTGGCCACGAAACGATACCGTTGAGCCGTCGTCGAGCGTGACGCGCGTAATGCCAACCTCGTTCATGGGCGCGGCTTCACCGATCAACCCGTAACGCGCCAACTCCTCCTCGATCGACTTCTTGACCAGCGGCTTCACGCGAGCGCTGATCAGGACATCGGTCGCGGCATTGCGGATGCCGTCAGTTTCGAGGGGCAGGGCTTCACCACCTGCTTCTTCCGCCAGGCGATAGAGGCGCGCAACACCTTCCTGCCCAGCATCCCGAAGGTCGCGAACGGCGTCACGCACCTGCTTGCCGCGATCCGCCGCATTGCCTGCATCCTGGCCGAATGCCGAGCGGAACCGCGTGATCGCGTTCTGGATTTGCTCCTGCTGCTGACGGAAGAACCCACGCGCCTGTTCACCTTCATTTGTGGTGGACATGCGCAGCGAATTCTCGTCGTTCTGGACTCGGAAGTCCTGTTCCGCCTGCGCGCGAGACAGGCGGATGCCTTCGCTGGCTGCTTCGTCATAGCGCTGTTGCGGGGTTAATGGCGGGGTGTTGTCGATCTGGCGGGGCAAGCGATCCTCAATGCCATCGACAATGGCCTGAGTGCGATCGTTGAGGTTTGATGGTGCGGGTGCCTGGGGGCGCTCCTGCAAAGGGCGTGACGCATCACCTTCCATTCCTTGCGGACGGTTACGCGCGGCTTCCCGTGCTGCCTGCCGGTCAGCAGGACTGCGAGGATCACGATTGCCGGAAGCCCGAACGCGAGCATAGGCGTCCAGCACGTCACCTTCCGTCGTGCCCGCGCGCATCGCCATGTCGTAGGCCTCAGGCGTCAATCGACCGTCACGACCTAAGGCGACCGCCGCTGGGACGCGCGTTGCGAACGCGCGCGCCGCGCCAACGGCGCCCCCTATGCCCCCCGCAAGGCCGCCTACAATTGCGCCAGGAGTCCCAGCCACATCCCGCCCGCTTTCCGTACCAAGGCCGCTGGTCATGCCCGACACGGCATCCACAGCTGGATTGGAGGCGACCTGACGCGCCACGTAGCCAGTCATGCCGCCTGCGCCGCCTGCAAGAGCGCCTAGACCAGCGCCAGCGAGGCCCGTCGCGCCACCTTCCGCTATAGCGCTCAAATAGTGTTCGAGTTTAGTGACCGGGGCGGGAGCACCCGACCACTCTCGGAACGTTTTGCCGAGATCCGTGCTCAGATCGCTGCCGGTGAGGTAATTGATGCCAGCGTTCAGTGGATTACCGACGATGCCAAGGGCGTTTCCAACACCCGCCGCGACGTCGCCCACGCCTCGATAAAGCGCCTGCCCAACTGTCTCTGGCGCTGGCGCAACTTCGGGCATCTCGTTGACGGTGCGAACGCCAAACTCCCGTCCCTGCCGGGCCGCGGCCAGCGCCTGGTTGATATTCGGTACCGCAGCCGGATCAATTCCCTGTGATTGTAGGAAGGCGTCAATGTCGGCATGTGACGCTTGGCTCTGGATAAGCGACGTCAGTCGCGCCCTAATAGCCTTGTCGTCCATTCGCGTGGGCTGAACTGCCGCATCGGCGGGCAATTCCTCGAACCCCTCGGGGACGACAGCCATTTGCGCGAATTCGTCATCCCCGACCGGCGTGAACTGATCCCACGGATCGCGTCCGTTTCTGCGTATAGGAATGGGATCGAGCTGCGCATCGGTGGGCAATTCCTGAAAGCCGCTGGGTACGCCACGTCGATCATCGACGACCTGACCGTGCCGGTTCGCCATTATGCCGCACCCCCCGCCGACGGCTTGTGTGGGTGTCCATCACGAGCCACCTCCTTTCGGACAGCGCTTCGGACCAGTTCAGAAAGTGACATCCCGTCACGTGCCGCCTTATCGGCGGCTTGGCGAAGCAAGATGTCACTTGCCCGAAGTTGAATCTTGGCGTTGAGGGTTCGCGTGGTCATGATTGGCCCCTGATTGCTTGGGGACCTTTGTATGGCATCTGTCAGACATGCTCACCGGTGTCTTTTGGTGTCCTATGACGCCGCTTGATAGGTGTTCCGCTCCTTTGCAGGACGGCAGAATCGAACCGTGATCAGCCGCTCATTGCCTGATACGGGCGGCGGCGCCGGATCTGGCTCCCAATCATTCACGAAGTGCAGGCGCACACCGGTCTCGTTGCCCGCTGCCGTAGTTTCCAGTCGTTCAATGCGGCGCTTAATCGTCATGATCGTCTCTCCTACAGGTCGTCGTCGCCAGGCAGCATGCAGGCGATAAGCCTTTGCTGACCGGGGTTACGGGTATCCTCGATTGCCGCACGATAGACGTCAGGGTCCATCGCGTTGGGAAAGGCCCCAGCGGATTGACTGAAGGCTTCCTCATATCGCGCGATCGCCGCTTCGAGTTCGGCAGGTGACAGCCCGCTGCCGTCGGTGCGGTCCTCGAGCTTGGTCAGGCGGGTACGCAACGTCATGCGATCATTCCTCGTTCGCTGAACCAGTGGCGTGCCTCCGCACTCTGGCGCGATAGGTCGATGGGCGACCCAGATTGGATGCGCTGCCACTCGACATCGGCTTGGTTATTCTCGGCCTCGGTCAAGAACTCTCCCAGCCAGCGACGGATGTGCGCAGGGAGCGGGCCAGCGGCTGACTGCTCAAGGCGGGCCAGTCGGATATTCATAGAGGGCATCAGTTCTTCTCCTCCAATGCCGCGATCCGGGCTTCCAGATCGCCAGTTTCCACGATTGCCTTGTGCGCTGTGAGCAAGGCCATGATACGCCCGGCTTCATCCGGGGTGATGTCGCCTGCGGATATTGCCGCCAGGACCGCCGCTGACGCCTCCACCGCGTCGGCCGCCGATCGAACCGGGGGCAACTCCATGCTGACCGGCGCGTCTCGGCGGGGCGGGGCCAGCCGATCCAGGCAGAGCCTCAGAGCAACGGTGTCGCCTTCCAGCGCCTTGTCGATCGCTGCCTGGGTCAGGGCTTTGTGCTGGCCCCCGAGCATTTCCTCAATTTCCCGAGTGACCCGCGAACGCGCGCCTTTGGGCTTGCCCGGGTTGCCCGGCTTGAAGCGACCATCAGCCGTATTTTCGGATGGGATACGGACTTCGGTCATTGATCAATTCCTTTGAAGTGGTCGTCCAGCAAGGGCGTCGTTCTTTTCATTCGATGTAGGGACTGAGCGAAAAGCCGCGTTTCCTTCGCCGGGGGACGGCGCGGGGGCCGTTCTTCCAACGTGGTGCCCCGCGTGGTCCTGTGACCCACCCACTTGTCACCGGTTGTCACTCGCGCGGGCGGGGCAATTCGGAGAATGAGTAGAAAGAGAGACGGAAAGATCTTTTTCTTCTCACGCGCGCGAGTGACAGGTGGTGACAAGTTAGCCCCCCTTCGCTGGGAGAACGGATAGGATTGCTGCCCTAGCCGACTCCCGGCGGGCCTTCTCGTTGCGCCCTCGCTCCGCGAACAGGTCGTGAATTGCGGGGTTTACCCGCCAGCGGGGTGTCTTGCTGTTCTTCGGCGGATCGACCGGTTCGACCCAGGCGAACGACTCTAGCTTTTCAAACAGCCGTTTCGTTTCCTCGTTAGTCAGTGCCTTGAGCGTCGACGTTGCTCGTTGGCAATCGCGATGCTGCACGGTCTCCAGCCGATGGGCGAGGATGAAGCTCGCCAGTTCGACCAATCTGTCATGATCGTCCGAGAGCCCAAGGATGCCCGTGTAGAACGCGACAGCGCTGGGGACGATGAACTGATGCAGGAACGCCTCCACCCGCTCGGCTGTGTCGAGGCTGATGAACGCGGGCATTCGATGCGCGATGGAGTGCTCGATGCAATGCCACAGCACGCACAGACGGGCGAAGATGCCATCGTACTTGCCGAAGTGCGCACCCATTTTTGGTGAGATTACCTCGGTCCCGATCATTTCTAGATGCCGCTGCTCCAGACGGCGCCGCACCACCTGTGCCTCCTCCGACAGGTGAAGAAGCCCGTCGCCGGTGACGACAGTCGCGGGCTTGAGCTTCCACAAGCGATGAACAAGGTGGTCGTATTCCCGAAAGCTATCGTCCTCCGGCTCATCCTTTCCAAGAACGGCCGGCTTCAGCAGAACGGGGAGTAGTCGCTGGATCAGCCCGTCATCGACTGACTCCGATACAATCCGTCGCAGCGGGTCCGGTTGAATACCGCCGAGGATGTTGATCGACAGATTGGGGATCAGTGACGCGCCTCGGACGACCCGATTAAGTGCATAGGAGCCGCCATTGAAAGCCTGAAGCCAGAAGCCTCGGTCGGCCATGGCTCCCTTCCCAGCACCATATTTATCCATCGCCCCGAACCAGCCGGACAATTCGTCCTGCGTGGACAGCACGCCATCGGGTGAGTCCTTTAGAACCTCCTGCGCGGCCTCGACGGTGGCATCTGAGATTCGCACGCGACGCTGCAGGGGGCGGCTGACTGCCTTTTTCTCTTTGCTGTCGAGCGAATCATACGCCTCTTTACGCTTTATGAAGTCGTGAAAAAGTTCTTGATCGATTTTGATCAGCGGACGGGTAGCCGTGCTGACGATAGGCGTTTTCTTTGTGCTGGGGGATCCGATCAATGCCACCCACAATCGAGCCGATTCCGTCCACGACGAGTCATGCCGCTTCACCTGAAGCCGGATACCGTCGCAAATTGCTGCCGCGCACGTAGTAAGGGCGGCCATTGCGAGCCCCGCCGGATCTGCGCCCATCTGATCGCCCCGAGAGACGGCAAATCGTTCAACGATAGAGGGAAGCAAACCAACCGGAAGCGGGGGTGCCTCGTATCGTGCCCATAGATCAACGGGCGCACACTCGAACGGCTCGCTTTTGCTGCTTTCGATCGGTGCGGGTGCTGCGATAGGCACGTTCTGCCCCTGGTTCGCCCACTCAGGCATTTCCAAGTATCCAGGGTCTGAAGCATCGGTTGGCGGCGGCTCTGCCGGGAACCGACCCCGGATGACATTCGCGCCGCGCTGTTCGCGCCCGAGCGTGCGGTAAGCCTCCTTATGATCGCCGCCATGCTTGTAATGGACGTACAGATCATATGCGTCGCCAAAACAGCCGCTCTTGCACTTCGACCCAAGCCCGGACGCAGCATCGCTTGCCGACAGGCTAATCCATTTGCCGTCAATTACGCGGGTGGCATAGGTATCGCCGGTCTGCTGAGGAGAACGCCAGTCATCGCCGTTACGCGGGCTTTGCTGGTAATCGCAAAGCGTCAGCATCGTCTCGACGCTGGTATTGGCATTGAAGGTCTCGATGATCCCGGCGCCGTCCTGGCGGGGCTTCTGAGCGAACCTACGCGCAGCCTCTGCCTTCAGTGCGTCACGTTCCCGATCATCGGCCGCGCGCTTCTGGCGAATAGCGGCGATGCCCCCCGCGACGATACCGCGCGACAGGTCCAAGCCGGGTGCGTCAAGCCCGCTATGCACAGACTGGTAATAGATCGGCTCGCCAGCGCCATCACGCAGGGGAGTGCCGTCCTTATAGGCCATCGGGACGTTGGGCAGGTAGATCGGCTGACCAGCGCGAGAAAGCGCATGGTCCATGGGGATACCACGGCTTTCCATGAACGTGAAAAGCGCTTCCTGCCCGTCAACCCATTGATCGAAGCCGCACGCAGCTGAGAGCGGGAAGACGAGACGCCAGCGATGATCGCCATCACGCGAATGCGCGCTGCTGTAGATAAGCCAGGCCGCGCCATCAGCGAACGCTTCGACCGCATCACGGATGACCGGCAGCGATAGGTCGCCCTTGTCGATGTCCCCGACGAGCACGACGAAAGAGCCACGCTGGCGCTGCGCTTCATGCGATCGGGCGTCATAATTGTGATAGCTGGACGCCAGGAACGCATCGCCTGCCATCTTCGATTTGGCTTGCGGCTTGCCAGTGAAAACCGACGCCAGCGTTATAGTCCGATAATCCTCCCCGGTTTCGAGATGGGAGTCGTGCTGACCAGCGAATGTGGTGACGTGGAAGCCGTTCCAGGGCGGTGCTGCGTCATGTTGAGCGGCGATCATGCGTAGCGCTCCACGATCGGCAAATCGTGCTCGGCTGACAGCCGGTGAGCGTAATCCGACGCCTGATGCGACTTGGTAAAGCGTACACCCACGCCGCCGCCGCCCATCGGGGCCTTCACCCCGACGATGTAGCCGCCCGCAACGGGGAAGACGCAGACCGACCAGCGTTCCGACTCTTCACCCAAACCACGCAGTTCGATCAGTTCGGCAGACGGACGCAGGCCATACAGCCGCTTTTCATCGGGGGAGAGGCGCAGCCGCGCACCCAGCCGCCCCTTCGGGACGGGCTGAGCGCGATACCAGGCATCGAGCGTCGGATAGGCGACGATTCCGCGATCTATACCGAGGACCTCGTTGAGGTCACGGGGGGTATTGATCTGTTTGCGGAAAGCCTCAACCGCCGCAGCGGCCTTGCCGGGCACCTCGGGGGCCTGCCTGGACGCGATGGAGATGATGGTGGCGCTCATTCCGCACCGCCATTCCGGCTCGCGGTGATGGGCACACCACTTGCACTATCACGGCGATCGAGCACCGTTGCACGCCAGACAATGGCCCGAGCCCCTGATACATTCTCACGACGAATCCCGGTGTCGCGGATCATCGCCATGTGGCGAAGCTCGGTAAACCGGGGCTGGAGTGAATAGCGGGGATAGCTCGTGACGGCACACACTTCATCGACCGTCAGTCCGGCCGGGTGACTGCAAAGGGTGCGGTGGACTAGTGCCCGGAGGCGGCTGGAGAACGGAGCGATCATAGCCGCTGCGCGTGCCGAAGTATCGACGCCACGATGGTTATTGCTCGTGTCCATTATGCGTCGCCTCCCATCGTCGGAAACTGGCTCGGCTTCGATTGGCGGTACGAGAGCGCCGCTGTGGTCATGATGAGAACGACATCTTCTTCATCCATCAGGTCGCCATGACGGATCAGGAATTCTGCCAATTTCTCAGCGATATGAGCCCACTGGTCCTCGGTTTCCCACGTGGCTTGCATCTCAAGTGCAAACTGTCGGATCGCAGCCATGATTTTGATTTTTGCGTCGAGAGGGCTCACGCTGCTCCTCCATAAATCAGGGGAGCGACAAGGCCCGCAAAGGCAGGAGTGACACCGGTGATGTTGATCAACCGTTGAACTCGTAAGCCAGAGAGGCTAATATCGTTGTCGCTGGTAGTGATGAGATTTGCGGGGGTCGGCGTTGGCGCGCCGACCTTTCGCGTTTTATTGGCCGCCGCCGTTGTCAGAACTGGCATAGCGGATCACGCTGCGACCTTTTGAGAGGTCGACGTCAGGCGGCGCTCGGCTCGCCAATTCTCGATGTCTTGCGGGTCGTAGGAAACGCGACGCGAAGAGGTGCGAATGAAGCGCGGGCCAATGCCCATGTATCTCCAATTTGCTAAGGTCTTCGGCTCAACGCCTGCGTAAGGCGCCGCTTCTTCCGTGCTCAGCAGCTTTTGCATAATTTTGCTCCTGCCCGACTGCGGGATGCGTCGGGAACAGGAGGGGTTTTCTGAGGAAGTGCTGGGCTGGTCAGTCGGCTAAAGGCTTCACCCCTGAAAGGCGAAAGGGTTCAACCCAAACTCGAATGCTTCAGATTTTACGCCTTCCGACCCCGCCCAGCTTGGCTTTCCGGGTCCCGCAGCAGAGTGGCCATGGCATTTACAAGATTGGCAGATGCGGGAAGATCGTATGTTGACCACCTACTTTGTATCTCATGCACGATGCTCGCCTTCTTGGGGGGAGCCGAGGGCTCGATCTGAAGATGATCCTGAACCTCGAGCATCAGCCGCATATAAGAGGAAAGGTTTTCTACAATAGCGGGTTGCCCGTTCGGCTTCTCTGGGCGCGACTTTCGGTCCAACAGGTCCTTAAGGCCGTCGGCTTGAATAAATAGATGATGAGCAATCTTCTGATCGGGCGCGGTTTGAGCAAATGGATCCGCGGGGTCGAACGTCAGTGTTTCGAATCGCATTCGATAGCGATCGGTAAACCACCAATCTTTGGGCATCGGCTTTGGCTCTCCGCCGGGTAGCGGTCGCGAACCAAAAATTATACGGCCCGCCTCTGCTTCCTGGACCAGATGGAGCTGAACTTCGTCGAACATGCGACGGTTGCCCATACCAATTGCCCACTCCTCCTGAGAGAGATCGCATGCCAGATCCCACTCGGTATCAGTTACCGTTAAAAATTCGTTCTCAGGTTCGAGATAGTCAAAGGGTCTGTTGGTTCGATAAATATAATCCGCATCGTCGCCTCGCTTGTTGATAAGCCAGCTCGCATACTGTGCCTGCTCTTCTTCCGCTATAAGGACATCACCCCAAGCGGCGCCAACCATAGAATCGGGTAAAAGTCCGTAAGGTGTGTACTTTTTCCATGTAGGGAAAAGAAGGCGACCAACTGCATGGATGGCTCTACCAAGGAAAATCCAGCCGGTGGGGTTTCTAGGCCAAAGTATAGACTCGTTGATCTCGTGATAGACATTTGCAACGGGCATCGTTTTGTTGCCTGCTGTTACATCGATAAGAGGTTCCATGTCAGGCTTCATCGGTGATCTCGTCCACGGGGTAAAATTGGTCGGGTGCAGGGCCGTTGGGCGGGTTCACAATTAGCAACAGGTGGTCGCTCCACGCGTCGAGCGCGGCCCGCTTTTCATCGGTCCACTCATGCCGCTGGTACACGCCAGCAACGCCGGATCTCGCACCGGACAGGTGATTCAGGACGGCCTCGGTCACCTCGAAGCGGATGCCCAGCCGCTGGAACCCAGTCGCCAGCGTGCGGCGCAGGTCGTGCAGCCGCCAGCCGGGAATCGGCTCGCCACCGTCCTTGGCCAGCAGCGCGTCAATCTTTTCCTTCCCCTTGGAATGGGCAGTGAACGCGCCGTTGGCCTTCGTCGTGAACACCAGTCCTTTGCGCGGCCATTTGTCACCCTTGGCCATCTTGTCGAGCGTCTCGATCGCCAGACTGCTGAGCGGCACGCTGTGGGGTTCGCCATTTTTGGTCCGCTCGCTTGGAATGCGCCACAGGGCCTTCGCACGGTCCAGCTCGGCCCAGGTCATGCCGGTCACCTCCTCGCGGCGCTGGCCGGTGACGATCAACAGACGGATGATCGGCCCGAAGCAGCGGTGGCAGCCGGGTGCGGCAAGCCAGACGCGGCGCAGCTCGTCGTCGGATAGCACGCGATCCCGCGCCTTGACCGGCGGCGGCGTCTCCATGCCCTCCATCGGCGATATGGAAATGTCGCCACGCCAGATCGCCCATTTGAACAGGCGCCGGAGGATGGCGAAAACATTGCGGCGTCCGGCCTGCTGATCGGGCGGCATGGCGTCGAACACCATGACGATGTCCGCGCGTGTGATGAGGGGCAGGGCCTTCTTGGCGAGCACCGGCTTCACATGGATGCGCAGCGATCGCTCGACCAGGGCGCGCCAGCCATCGCCCTTGCACGACTTCAGGAAGCTATCGGCATAGGCGCTGAACGCCAGGTCGACGGCTTCCCGGCGGCGCTTCTTCTCCGCCTCGGCTGGATCGATGCCCTGTGCGATCAGGACCGACAGCCGTTCCGCCTCGGTGCGGGCCGTGGTGGGCGTCCAGGGCGATCCATGGCCACCGATCGTGAATCGCTGGGTCTTCGCCTCGCGCCCGCCCATCCGGTATTGCAGGACGTAGGACAGCGCCCCGGCCGGGGTGAGCTTCACTCCGAACCCCTTCAGGTCTTCATCCCACAGGAAGGCGGCCGACGGCCCCGGGCGGAGCGCGTCGATCGTCCTTTTATTGACCTTTCCCGTCGGCATTTCGTGCCCCGCCAGCAATCACCTGGCAATCACCGTAGCGGGAAGTGGGGGGAACATCAAGGAAACGCCGGGATGAGCGTACGAGGGGGAAGGGGGTGAACGAAGCTGGAACAGGAGAGCCTATTGGCGGATATACCGGAAATACCACACCTCATGCCCTTGGCGGCGGGCCTTGCGTTCGTAGCGCGTCTCGGGCCAGTCGGCGGGGCGGGTGAG
>Ga0308156_1001670_pt1 | contig 23875 bp, 19 predicted proteins | sample PhyAR2_FD_201041 | JGI IMG/M metagenome (GOLD analysis project Ga0308156, IMG submission 201041) | Phyllosphere microbial communities from UC Gill Tract Community Farm, Albany, California, United States - DLSL A.R2 | ecosystem: Host-associated > Plants > Phyllosphere > Unclassified | place: USA... | reverse complement strand
TTCCCATCACTCTCCGCATCCGCCTCGAACAGATGCATCAGGTCCGCGCGCGCATCGCGCGAGGTCTGGATCACCGCCGCTTCGTCGTCGTAGACCAGGTACTGATCGCGCAGCAGCTTCTCGTCATGCTCGCGGAAGCGCTGCACATGGCTGCGTGCGGTCTCCACCGACATGCCGAGCGCGATCAGCATCCGTTCGCTCAGTTCCAGGCTGGTGCCGAACACCTCGCGGAACGGCTCGGCGGACATGTCCATCAGCCGCCACGCATGCTGGCGGTTGCGTGCGCGCACCAGCACCACCGCATTGGGATACATGCGCCGGATCAGCCGCGTGGCCCGCATGTTGGCGTCCGGATCATCCAGTGTGACCACGTAGACGCGGATGTGCTCGCCGCCGGCGGCGCGCAGCATCTCCGGCCGGGTCGGGTCGCCGTAATAGAGTTTGTTGCCGAAGCGGCGCAGGTCCGAGACCGTATCCGGATTGGACTCCAGCGCCACGAACGGGATCTTCTGCGCGGTCAGCAGGCGCGCCACCACCTGGCCGAAGCGGCCCATGCCGGCGATCATCACCTGCGGCTGTACATCGGTGATGTCGACCTTGTCGGCGGGCTGGGCCGGCGCCTTGGGACCGTCATCGCGGCCCAGCAGGCGGATCAGGCCGATCATCAACAGCGGCGTGATCGCCATCGACAGGCCGACGATCGCCACCAGCCGATCATGGTTGGCACTGCCAAGCAGGTGCGCGCGCTGGGCTTCGTTGAACACCACGAAGGCGAACTCGCCGCCCAGCCACAGCACGCTGCCCAGCAGCACCGCGTGGCGCGTGCGCAGCTTGGCCAGCTTGCCGATGCCGAACAGCAGGCCGAACTTGACCACCAGCAGGATCGCCACGCCGGCGGCGATCATCATCGGCTCGGCGACGATGCGGTCCAGGTCGATGCCCATGCCCACGGCGATGAAGAACAGGCCGAGCAGCAGGCCCTTGAACGGTTCGATCTGCGATTCCAGCTCGTGGCGGAATTCCGAATCGGACAACAGCACACCGGCCAGGAACGCGCCCAGGCTCGGGCTCAGCCCGGCCTCCTGCATGAACCATGCGGTGCCGAGCACGACCAGCAGCGCGGTGGCGGTGAACACCTCCGGGCTGCGCGTGCGCGCGATGATGTTGAACAGCCGGCGCAGCACCGGCCGTCCGCACAGGATCACCACCGCCAGCGCGCCGATCGCGATCGCCACGTCGTTCCACTGCAGAGTGTCGTTGCGCGCACCGCCGAGCAGCGGAATCGCCGCCAGCAACGGGATCGCGATCAGATCCTGGAAGAGCAGGATGGCGAAGCCCAGGCGCCCGTAATCGCTGTTGATCGCTTTGTGTTCGGACAGCAGCTGCAGCCCGACCGCCGTGGAGGACAGTGCCAGCGCGATGCCGACGATCAACGCGCTCTTCCACTGGAAGTGATCCAGCATCAGCAGGCTGCCCAGCACGAGGGCACTCAGCGCGACCTGCAGTGCGCCGGCACCGAACACCGAGCGGCGCATCACCTTCAGGCGGGCGGGCGACAGCTCCAGGCCGATCACGAACAGCAGCATCACCACGCCGATCTCGGCGGCGCTGAGGATGCGGTCGGCGTCCTGCACGAAACCCAGGCCATCCGGGCCGAGCACCACGCCAGCCGCCAGATAGCCAAGCACCGCGCCCAGGCCGAGTTTTTTGAACACCGGCACCGCGATCACCGCGGCCAGCAGCAGCACCAGGGCCAGCTCGAGCGCGCCGCTATGCATGGGGGAACCTGCTCATGGGGTCGTGTGCCGTGCGGGTGGAAAGCCTCCCCGGGCGGACCGGGGCCTGTGGCCGGGGCCACGCGCCATTATGCGACCGCGATGGGTGCGGAAGGCGACTCCCACCGGAACGGCGTCCCGCACAAGGGTTGACCTGCGTCACACCCGGGTCCAGACTGCCCGCCGCTGCTGGCGTCCGCCGTCGGCAGTAAACCCTTCCGGAGTCCCCAACCCATGTCCAGCGACAGTAGAAGTCGACCTTGCTCGACGCCAGCGATGGCCACCGCCTGACACGGGTCGGTTCGCCAGCGTTGGCGTCGCGCAATGCGATACCCACAGGCGAATACGATGAACCAGAAAGACCTGCTGCGCCCGGTGGCCGATGCCGCCTCGTTGAGCGCACCCCTCGATAATTTCAACACCGCCGATGCGGTGGAATTCCTCAACACGCTGAGCCTGTCGCGCGCCGCCGACACGCTGGCCGCGTTGCCGTTGCCGCGCGCGGTGAAGATGCTCGAGCAGCCCGAGCTCAACCGCGGCGGCGATCTCGTGGCGGCCATGCCGGTGGCCCGCGCCGCCGCCCTGCTCGGGCTGATGGCCGATGACCGCGCCACCGATATCGTCCACGAGCTGGACGAGGACGAGCGCGCGCGCCTGATCCCGCTGCTCAGCCCGGAGGCGCGCAAGGCGATCCAGCAGTTGCTGAGCTACCCGGCGCACACCGCCGGCGCGCTGATGACCACCGAGTTCGTCAGCGTGCCCTCGGACTGGACGGTCGGCCGCACCCTGCAGCACATCCGCGAGGTCGAGCGCACCCGCGAGACCGTCTACGCGATCTATGTGCTGGACCCGCACACCCGCGCGCTGGTGCAGGTGGTGACCATGCGCCGGCTGATCACCGGGCTGCCCGAGGAACCCATCCTCGACGTTGCCCAGGTCAACCCGCCGGTAACGGTGGAGGTGCAGCTGGATCAGGAAGAGGTGGCGCAGCTGATCCGCCGCCACGACCTGCTCGCGATTCCGGTGGTCGACGCGCAGCACCATGTGCTTGGCATCGTTACGGTGGATGACATCCTCGATGCCCTGATCGAAGAATCCACCGAGGACGTGCACAAGTTCGGCGGTATGGAGGCGCTGGAAAAGCCGTACATGCAGATCGGCTTCTTCGAGATGCTGCGCAAGCGGGCCGGCTGGCTGAGCGTGCTGTTCCTCGGCGAAATGTTGACCGCCAGCGCGATGCAGCACTACGAGGACGAGCTGGCACGCGCGGTGGTGCTGACGCTGTTCATCCCGCTGATAATGAGCTCGGGCGGCAACTCCGGCTCGCAGGCCACTTCGCTGCTGATCCGCAGCCTGGCCCTGCGCGAGCTGCGCCTGCGTGACTGGTGGAAGGTGGCGCTGCGCGAGGTGCCGACCGGCATCACCCTGGGCGCGATCCTGGGCGTGCTGGCGATCATCCGCATCGTGTCCTGGCAGCTGCTGGGCCTGCACGACTACGGCGAGCACTGGCAGCTGCTGGCACTGACCATCGGCGCGGCCCTGGTCGGCATCGTCACCTTCGGCTCGCTGTCCGGCTCGATGCTGCCCTTCATCCTCAAGCGCCTGGGCTTCGACCCGGCCAGCGCCTCGGCCCCGTTCGTGGCCACGCTGGTCGATGTTACCGGCCTGGTCATCTACTTCAGCATCGCCGCGATGATCCTGCGCGGCACCCTCCTTTGACAGGGACGGGGGGTGGTTAATAACCACCCCCGTCCCTGTTACTGTCTGATCGCATGAGCACCTACCACCTGCAAGCCGTCTTCCGCCCGCAGTCGGTCGCCGTGATCGGCGGCAGCCCACGTGAACGCTCCGCTGGCCGCGCAGTGATGCGCAATCTGCGCGGCACCGGCTTCACCGGCAAGGTGGCCTGGATCAATCCGCGTTACAGCGAGATCGACGGCATCCGCACCGTGAAGCGGCTCAAGGATCTGGACTGGGTGCCCGAGCTGGTGGTGATCACCGCCCCGGCCAGCATCGTGCCGCAGGTGGTGGCCACGGCCGCCGAGCGCGGTGTCAGCGCGGCGATCATTCTGACGGCCAACCTGGGCGAAGGCCCGGGCTCGCTGGCCGCGCAGGTGGAGGCCGCCGCCCGGCCCAAGGGCCTGCGTATTCTCGGCCCGCACTGCCTGGGCGTGATCGCGCCGCATGCACGCTTGAACGCCAGCATCGCCGCGCACTTCCCGCAGGCCGGCGATCTGGCCCTGATCTCCGAATCCAGTGCGATTGCCGCGGCCCTGGTGGAGTGGGGCGTGGCGCGCTCGGTCGGTTTCTCCGCCGTGGTCTCGCTCGGCGACACCCTGGATGTCGACTTCGGCGATCTGCTCGATTACTTCGCCACCGATTACCGCACCCGCGCGATCCTGCTGTACGTCGAGCACATCCGCGATGCGCGCAAGTTCATGTCCGCCGCGCGTGCCGCTGCGCGCGCCAAGCCGGTGGTGGTGGTCAAATCCGGCCGCCACATCCGCATCAATCCCGATGCCGATACCCACGTGCAGGCGCTGGCCAGCGCCGATGCGGTGTACGGTGCGGCATTCAACCGTGCGGGCCTGCTGCGCGTCAGCGCGCTGGATGAGCTGTTCACCGCGGCCGAAACACTGGGCCGGCTCGGCACCTTCCCGGGCCGTCGCCTGGCGATCCTGAGCAACGGCGGTGGGGTGGGGCGGCTGGCGGTGGACCAGCTGCTGGCCCTGCGCGGCAGCCTGGCCGAGCTGTCGCCGGCCACCGTCGCCCAGCTCGATGCGGTGCTGCCGCAAGGCTGGTCGCGCAGCAATCCGGTCGACATCGTGGTCGATGCCGATGGCGACCGCTACGCCGCGGCGATCGAAGCGCTGATGTCCGATACCGAGAACGACGCCGTGCTGGTGGTCAACGTGCCGACCGCGTTCACCTCCTCGGCCGATGCCGCGCAGGCCCTGACCCGCACGCTCGGCCTGCGCCCGCGCCACCACCGCGACAAGCCGGTGTTCGCGGTGTGGCTGGGCAACGACGATCGTGCCACCGCCACGCTCAATGCCGCGCGCGTGCCGACCTACCCGACCGAAGCCGAGGCCGTGCGCGGCTTCCAGCATCTGGTGCGCTACCGCGACGCGCAGGCCGCGTTGATGGAAACCCCGCCCAGCCTGCCCGAGGATTTCGTGGTCGATACCGCCGGCGCGCGCGCGCTGGTGGAGACCGCACTGGCCGCCGGCCAGCAGTGGCTGGACCCGATCGCCACCCACCAGCTGCTCAGCGCCTACGGCATTCCGTCCGCGCCGGTGATGCAGGCCAGTGATGCCCACGAGGCGATGGACCTGGCCCAGCCATTGCTGGAGCAGGGCGCCACGGTGGCGATCAAGGTGTTCTCGGCCGACATCCCGCACAAGTCCGATGTCGACGGCGTGCGTCTGAACCTCGGTACCCTGCAATCCGTGCATGCGGCGGCGACCTCGATCATCGCGCGCGCGCATGAAAAGCGGCCCGATGCGCGTATCGATGGCGTGCTGGTGCAGCCGACCATCGTGCGGCCCAAGGCGCGCGAGTTGATCGCGGGTATTGCCGATGACCCGACCTTCGGCCCGGTGATCGTATTCGGCCGTGGCGGCACTGCGGTCGAAGTGATCGACGACAAGGCGATCGCCCTGCCACCGCTGGACCTGCGCCTGTCGCATGAACTGATCGGCCGCACGCGGGTCTCACGCATCCTCAAGGCGTACCGCGATGTTCCGGCCGCCGACGAACGCGCGGTTGCGCTGATCCTGGTCAAGCTCGCCCAGCTTGCCGCCGACATCCCCGAGATCCGCACGCTCGACATCAATCCGCTGCTGGCCGACCGCGACGGGGTGATTGCACTCGATGCGCGCGTGGCGATCGAACCGTCGCGCAAGCTGCACAAGGGCCGCGGCCACCCCCGTTTCGCGGTGTTTCCGTACCCGAAGGAGTGGGAGCGCACCATCACCCTGTCCGACGGCGCCCCCGCCTTTGTACGCCCGGTCCGCCCCGAGGACGACGCGCTGTTCCGTGCCTTCTTCGCGCGCGTCACCGATGACGACCTGCGGCTGCGCTTCTTCCAGTCGGTGAAGCACTTCAGCCACGAGTTCATCGCGCGCCTGACCCAGCTCGACTACGCGCGTTCCATCGCGCTGGTGGCCATCGACCCGCGCAGCGGCGACATGCTCGGCGCGGTACGCCTGCACGCCGATGCGGACTACGACCGTGGCGAGTACGGCATCCTGATCCGCTCCGACCTCAAGGGCCACGGCATCGGTTGGCGGTTGATGGCGATCATGATCGAGTACGCGCAATGGCTGGGCCTGAACATCATCGAAGGCCAGGTGCTGCGCGAGAACAGCACCATGCTGGCGATGTGCCAGAGCCTGGGCTTCAAGACCCGGCTCGACCCGGACGATTCGACGGTGATGGTGGTGACCCTGCCGGTGCAGGACGTACAGGTGCCGCAGGCGCCCGATCCTGCAACGCACTGAGCCGATCGCGGTACGGCGCGTGCACGTGGGCGGGGCGACAATACGGGATGACCGACCGCCTCCCCCTGCTGCTGCTCCCCGGCCTGCTCAACGACGCTGAACTCTGGCGTGCGCAGATCGCCGACCTGTCCGATATCGCCGACTGCATCGTGGGCGACCAGACCCGCGGCGAGACGATGCAGGCCGTGGTCGATGACGTGCTGGCGCAGGCACCGGCGCGCTTTGCCCTGGCCGGTTTCTCCCTCGGCGGTTTCGTCGCCCAGCAGATTCTGCGCACCGCGCCGGAGCGGGTGCTGCGCTTGGCACTGATCGATACCTCGATCCATGCCGACTCGCCCGAGCGCGCCGCGCAACGGAGGACGCAGCAGGCAAGCGTGCGGCTGCCCGGAAAATTCCACGGCTTCGGCGACACGTTGATGCGCAGCTACATCGATGCCTCGCGGCTGGATGACGATGTGCTGGTGCAGCGCGTACGCGACATGACCGCGCGGCTGGGCGCGGAGGTGTTCCTGCGCCAGAGCGCACTGGACCGGGTGGATGGCCATGACGTGCTGGTCGGATACCGCGATCCGCTGTTGATCGTATGCGGTGCGAACGACCGCATCACCCCGCTGGCGATCAGCGAGGCGATGCATGCGCTGGTGCCGGATTCAACCCTGGTGGTGCTGCCCGATTGTGGCCATCTGGCCCCGATGGAGAAGCCCGACGAGGTCAGCGCGGCACTGCGCGCGTGGTTGCAGGGGTAGGTGCCGACCGTTGGTCGGCATGCCCACCACGCCCGACCAACGGTCGGGCGCTACCGGTCAATCCCAGGCTGGCGCAATCGCCTCAGGGTTCGCCAGGCGATGCCCGCGATCCAGCGTGGCGATCTGCGCCATGTCCTCATCGCTCAAGCGCAGATCGGCGGCCAACAGGTTGCCGGCCAGGTTGTCGCGCTTGGTCGAGGACGGAATCACCGCAAAGCCCTGCTGCAACGCCCACGCCAACGCGACCTGGGCCGGGGTGGCCTGGTGGCGCGCGGCGATGGCCTGGATCACCGGGTCCTTGAGCACTTCGCCGTAGGCCAGGCTCATGTAGGCGGTGACAGCGATGCCCTGTTCCTTCAGGAACGCGATCAGCGCGCGGTTCTGCAGGTAGGGATGGACTTCGATCTGGTTGGTCGCGATCGCATCGGCACCGAGGATCTCGATGGCCTGGCGGGTCTGGGCGATGGTGAAGTTGGAGATGCCGATCTGGCGGGTCAGGCCCTGCGACTTGGCCTCGGCCAGTGCACCGAGATACTCGGCCACGGCACCGCATCCTTCGGCGACGGCCAGTGGATCAAGGTCAGCTCGACGTGGTCGGTGCGCAGCTTGCGCAGGCTCTCGTGCAGGCTCTCCAGCAGCGCGTCGTGGTGGAAGTTGGCGATCCAGATCTTGGTGGTCAGGAACAGAGCTTCGCGCGCCACGCCGGACTCGGCGATGGCCTGGCCGACCTCGGCTTCGTTCTCGTAGATCTGCGCGGTATCGATGGCGCGGTAGCCGACGTCCAGTGCGTTGCGCACCGAGTCGATCACGGTCTGGCCCTTCAGGCGGAAGGTGCCGAGGCCGAAGGCGGGAATGCTCATGGAAACTCCTTCATGGGGTGAGGTGCAGGCTACGCCGTGCACCGTAAAGCGACGGTAGAGCCGACCGTTGGTCGGCTGTGGTTGCGTGGAACGAATCGTTGCTCGGCTGTCAGGTAGAGCCGACCGTTGGTCGGCTGTCAGGTAGAGCCGACCGTTGGTCGGCTGCTGTCACGGGTCCGCGACCGGGATCCCTCAATGCGCGCTCACGGCGATGCCTTCGGCGCGGTCGGCCACGCCATCGCGGCGGTCCAGGCGGCCGCTCAACGCGGTCAGGCCAAAGGCGCCCATCACCACCAGCGCGCCCAGCCACGGGGTATGCATCAGGCCGAAGTGGTCGACCACCAGGCCCCCCAGCGAAGCACCGAGCGCGATGCCGACGTTGAAGGCGGCGATGTTCAGGCCCGACGCCACGTCGGCGGCCTGCGGGGCGAACCGCTGTGCCTGCTTGACCACGTACACCTGCAGGCCCGGCACGTTGCCGAACGCTACCGCACCCAGCGCGAGCACGGTCAGCAGCACCAACCAGGTGTTGTAGGCGGTGAAGGTAAGCAAGAACAGCACGGCGGCCAGCAACGCGAAGATCAGCTTCAGGGCCGGGATCGGGCCGCGGCGGTCGGCCAGGCGGCCGCCCCACAGGTTGCCGATCGCCACCGACACGCCGTAGACCAGCAGCACGCCACTGACCGCATTGGCCGAGAAGCCGGTCACGTCCTGCAGGATCGAGGCCAGGTAGGTGAAGGAGAGGAAGGTGCCGCCGTAGCCGAGTGCGGTGATCGCATACACCAGCAGCAGGCGCGGCTGTGCGAGCACGGCGAGCTGCTGGCCGAACGTGGCCGGCGCGCTGCGCTGCAGGTTGCGCGGCACGAACAGCAGGCTGCCGATCAGCGCGATCACGCCGAGCGCGGCCACGGCCAGGAAGGTGGCCCGCCAGCCCAGGTGCTGGCCGATGAAGGTGCCCAGCGGCACGCCGGTGACCAGCGCCACGGTGAGGCCGGTGAACATGATCGCGATCGCGCTGGCGGCCTTTTCCTTGGGCACCACCGAGGTGGCGATGATCGAGCCGATCGAGAAGAACACACCGTGCGCCAGGCCGGTCAGCACGCGCGCCACGATCAGCGAGCCGTAGCCCGGGGCCATCCAGGCGATCACATTGCCGAGGGTGAACAGCAGCATCAGCGCGACCAGCAGGGTCTTGCGTGGCACCCGGCCGGTCAGCGCGGTGAGCACCGGCGCACCGACCGCCACGCCAAGCGCATACAGCGACACCAGCAGGCCGGCCGAGGGCAGGGTGACGCCGAGGTCGGCGGCGATCGTCGGGATCAGGCCGACGATGACGAATTCAGTCGTGCCGATGGCGTACGCACCCAGCGTCAACGCCAACAAGGCCAAGGGGATACCACGGGACATGGACGGATACCGGTGGGGAGTGAGGCTGCGCAGTCTGCGCGCCGCACTCTTGCGGAAAAAGCGGCCTTCACGCCAATCACTGTTGCTCCATGGTCAATAATGGAGCCTCTCCGCCGGGCCGCCGCCATGAAAACCACCCTCGATGAGATGCAGGCCTTCATCGCGGTGATCGACAGCGGGTCGATCACCGCCGCCGCCGAACAGCTGGGCCAGACCACCTCCGGGGTCAGCCGCGCGCTGGGTCGGCTGGAAGAAAAGCTCGGCACCACCCTGCTCACGCGGACGACCCGTCGCCTGCAGCTGACCGAGGAGGGCGACGCTTTCCTGGCCCAGGCCCGCGCGATCGTGGCCTCGGTGGAAGCGGCCGAAGAGCAGATCGCCGCACGCCGTCAGCGACCGGCCGGGCGCCTGCGCGTGGATGCGGCGATGCCGTTCGTCCTGCACGTGATCGCCCCGCTGGTGGCCAGCTACCGCGCGCGCTATCCCGAGGTGGCGCTGGAGCTCAACAGCAGCGAGCGCTACATCGATCTGCTGGAGCGGCGCACCGATGTGGCCATCCGTATCGGGCCATTGGCCGATTCCACCCTGCATGCGCGGCCGCTGGCCCACAGCCGGCTGCGCGTGATGGCCAGCCCGGCGTATCTGGAGCAGCACGGCACCCCGCGCGACGTGGCGGCACTGACCGAGCACACCCTGCTCGGCTTCAACGAGCCTGACTCGCTCAACCACTGGCCGCTGCCCGGCGCGACCGACGCGCTGCTGCACGTGCGCCCGGCGGTGGCGGTCTCCAGCGGCGAAACACTGCGCCGGCTGGCGCTGGAAGGGGTCGGGATCGTCAGCCTGTCTGATTTCATGACCCACCGTGACCGCGAAGCCGGCGCCCTGGTGCAGGTGCTGCCGGATATCACCGTGGAGGTCCGCCAGCCGATCCACGCCGTGTACTACCGCAACACGGCGGTCTCGGCGCGGATCAGCTCCTTCCTCGATCACCTGGCCGAGGCCATGGTGGGTACCCCTTACGTCCGGTAGTACCGGCCGCTGGCCGGCTCCCTCGCGATGCCCACTGCGTGCGGTTGCCGGCCAGCGGCCGGCACTACGGCTGCATCACGCCGCGCGCGCCAATCCGGTCACCGCACCGCGCCCGGCATCCAGCACGAACACATCCACCGCCGCGTTCAGGGCCAGCGCCTGCTCTTCCATGCTGCGCGCTGCCGCCGAAGCTTCTTCCACCAGCGCTGCGTTCTGCTGCGTGGTCTCGTCCATCTGCACCACCGTCTGGTTGACCTGCTCGATCCCGGCGGACTGTTCCTGCGAGGCCGCTGCGATGTCGGCCATGATGTCGGTGACGCGCTGCACACTGCCGACGATCTCGCCCATGGTCTGCCCGGCCTGCTGCACCAGCGCGGCACCGCTGTCGACATCGGCGACGGATTGATCGATCAGCCCCTTGATCTCCTTGGCCGCGCTGGCCGAGCGCTGCGCCAGCGTGCGCACTTCGCTGGCGACCACCGCAAAGCCGCGGCCCTGCTCGCCGGCGCGCGCCGCTTCCACGGCAGCGTTGAGCGCCAGGATGTTGGTCTGGAACGCGATGCCGTCGATGACGCTGATGATCTCGGCGATCTGCCGCGACGAGGCCTGGATCGCCCCCATCGTCGTGACCACCTGGCCGACCACCTCACCGCCTTGCGAGGCGACTGAGGCGGCGTTGAGCGAAAGCTGGTTGGCCTGGCGCGCGTGCTCGGCGTTCTGGCGCACGGTGGAGGTGAGTTCCTCCATCGAGGCGGCGGTTTCTTCCAGGTTGGCGGCCTGCTGTTCGGTACGGCGCGACAGGTCGCTGTTGCCCGCGGCGATCTCGCCGGCGGCGGTCTGGATCGATTGCGCGGCGTGCTTGATGTCGCCGACGATGGTGGTCAGCTGACCGGTGGTACGCGCCATGTCATCGCGCATGCGCGCGAACACCCCGTGGAAGTCGCCGCGCATGCGCGCGCTGAGATCACCCCCGGCGATCGCCTGCAGCACGCGCGAGACCTCGCCCAGATCCTGCTCGGTGGTCTGCATCAGGCGGTTGAGGCCGCCGACCATCTCGCCGAAGTCGTGCTGGTAGCGTGCCTCATCGCCGCGCTGGCTGAAATCGCCCACGGCCGCTGCCGCCGCCAATCGTTTGATCTCGGCATTGATGGCACCGAGGTTGGCCTTGGCGGTATCCAGCGCCTGGGTGATCACCGCCTTCTCGCCGGGCAGGCGTTCCATGTCCACCGATAGATCACCGACCGCGTAGTGGCCCATGATCTCGATCGCCCGCAGCTTCACCTGGATGTGGTTGGCGACCAGGGTGTTGGTGTCGCTGACCATCTGCCCATAGCCGCCCGGAAATGCCGTGGCGTCCATGCGGTAGCTGATCTCACCGGCGTCGTGGCGCTGCGCCATCGTCGCCTGCGCGGCCAGCACGCCCTTCAGGGTCTGGGTAACCTCGCGCATCGCGGTGCCAAGGCGACCGATCTCATCGCCGCTGCGCACCACCACCACATGCTCCAGATCGCCGCGTGCCACCGCGCGGGCTGCGGCTTCGACCGCGACCACCGGGGCGATCACCGCGCGCCGCAGCCACAGGGTGAGCACGGCCAGCAGCACCAGCGCCGCCAGCGCCGTGACCATGGCCGAGGCGACCAGCGCGGCGCGGGCGCGCTCGGCCGTTGCACCGGTCTCGTACTCGGCTCGTTCGCTGGCGCGCGCGGCCAAGGCATCCAGCGTGGCGCCCACGGCGCGGTCGGCGCCGCGCACCAGCGCGTCGCCGGCCTGGGTGTCATAGCCACTGGCCGCGAATGCCTCCAACGCGCCGCGGTAGCGGGCCTCCAATGCGCGGTGCTCGGCCAGGAACCGGTTGGCCAGCGTGCGTGTCTGTTCATCGCGGCTGGTCGCCAGCGTGCCGGCCAGGGCTTCAATGCGGCGTCCTTCCGCATCGAACGCCGCCAGGTGGCGCTCGCGCAGCGCCTCATCGGCGCCCCGGATCAACACGTTCTTCCACTCCTGCACCTGCAGCCGGAACTCGCGCTGCAGCAGCTCGGCCTGCGCTTTGCGGGCGACCTCGACGGGCACCTCGGCCGACAGGTTCCGCCAGGCCGACCCCAGCCCGGCCAGGGCCGCCAGCACGATGATGACCAGGCCGAGCGACAGCGCGCCCAGCAGTTTGAATTGAAGACTCAGGGCGCGTGGACGCGCCGGTGCGGAGGACGTCATGGGAAATGAAAAGTGGGGAAGGGCAATGCGGTATCGGTCTGCCTAAAGCAGGCTGAAGTGCGACGCCAATCACGGTTACCGTTCCATTAAACGTTGTGACGATGGCGTGTAGATTAATTTTGGTCGCATATGGAACGAAACAGGACTGGACACGCAACCAATATGTAACTAATGTAGTTACATGAAATCCAGCAACCAGTTCTCAGACGCCTTGCACGTGATGGCCCATCTGGTCGGCCAGGACGGTCCGCGCACCTCCGAGCAGCTCGCCACCTGCCTGCCGACCCATCCCGTGGTGATCCGCCGTCTGCTGTCGGCCCTGAACAAAGGCGGCCTGGTGACCACCGTGCGTGGCCACGGAGGTGGCGCCCAACTCGCCCGGGAGCCGGCGCAGATCACCCTGCACGACGTGTATGTCGCCATCGGTGCGCCCGCCCTGCTGCACACCGGCGCGCGCGAGACCGGGCGCGGCTGCCCGGTGCAGCGCGTGGTCAACGAGGCGCTGGACGACAGTTACCGCCAGGCCCAGGCGCTGCTCGAGGCCCGCCTGCGTGACACCACCCTGGCCACGCTGGGCGAGGCATTCGCCCGCCACCTGGCCCACCATGCTGCAGGAGTTCCCCATGAGGTTTGATGCGATTGTCGTCGGCGGCAGCTTCGCCGGCCTGTCCGCTGCCCTGATCCTGGCGCGTGCGCGCCGCGAGATCCTGGTGATCGACAGCGGCCTGCCCCGCAACCGCTTCGCCGCCCATTCCCAGGGCGTGCTGGGCCAGGATGGCATCGCCGGTGCCGAGCTGCTGCGCAACGCCAAGGCGCAGCTGTTGGACTACCCGACGGTGCGCTGGGTCAACGATACGGTCAGCACGGCCGAGCCGACCGTGGATGGTTTCGTGGTCGGCACCGCGAACGGTGACACCTGGGCCACGCGCAAGCTGCTGCTGGCCACCGGCATCGCCGATGAACTGCCCGAACTGCCCGGCCTGGCCGAGCGCTGGGGCCACAGCGTGGTGCACTGCCCGTACTGCCATGGCTATGAAATCGGCGGCGGCGCGATCGGCCTGCTGGGCGGGCATGAGAAATCCGCGACGATGGCCGCGTTGCTCGCGGACTGGGGCAACGTCACCCTGTTCGCGCACGGCATGACACTGGCACCGGAAGAACGCGCTGCCCTGCAGCACCGCGGGGTCAGCATCGAGCACGAGGCCGTGATCGGTCTCGAAGGCGAGGCACCGGCGCTGAGCGCTGCCGTGCTCGCCGATGGCCGCCGGCTTGAACTGCGCGCGCTGTTCGTCACCGCGCGCCAGCACATGGCGACACCCCTGGTGGAACAGCTGGGCTGCGTGCTGGAGAACAGCCCGATCGGCGTGCTGGTCCAGGTCGACCCGGGCAAGCAGACCAGCGTGCCCGGCATCTATGCCGCAGGCGATGCAACGCTGGTCGGCAACATCAGCCTGGCCAGTGCCGAAGGCGTGCGCGCCGGCGTCAGCCTGCACCACGCGCTGGTCGCCGAAGACAGCCGGGCCAGCCGATAAGGCCAGGGCGCTCGGCCGGGCCGGAAACCGAGCGCCCACCCCACACGGAAACAGCCGCCCTGCGGCGGCTGTCCGTCATACATGGCGGTGGGCTCAGGCCTGTTCGGCGCTCGCCGCATCCAGCTGCTGCACATCCTGCGCCGACAGCGCGACCTTCGCGGCGGCCAGCACATCGTGCAACTGCTCGACACTGGTGGCGCTGACGATCGGCGCGGTGATGCCTGGACGGGCGATCAACCACGCGATCGCGATCTGCGACGGGCTCACGCCATGCGTGCTGGCGATGTCGTCCAGTGCGCCCAGGATGCGCAGGCCACGCGGATTGACGTACTTGTCCACCACGCTCTGGCCGCGCGCGCTGCTCTTGCCCGCATCGGCGGCACTGCGGTACTTGCCGCTGAGGAAGCCGCTGGCCAGCGAGTAGTAGCTGATCACGCCGAGCTGCGCTTCGCGCACTACCGCTTCCAGCCCGGCTTCGTAACCGGCGCGGTCGTACAGGTTGTACTCCGGCTGCAGCGTTTCATAGCGCGGCAGTTTGTAGTCGGTCGAGACCCTCAAGGCATCGCGCAGGCGCTCGGCGCTGTAGTTGGAGGCACCGATCGCGCGCACCTTGCCCTGTTCGATCAGGCGACCGAAGGCGGCCAGCGTGGATTCCAGCGGGGTGGATTCATCATCTTCGTGCGCCTGGTACAGATCGATCACGTCGGTCTGCAGGCGGCGCAGCGAATCCTCCACGGCGGCGGTGATGTTGTCGGCCGACAGGCCCGGGTGTTCGGACCACTTGGCCACCTTGGTCGCCAGCACCACCTTGTCACGCTTGCCGCTGTGCTTGAACCAGCGGCCCAGAATGGTTTCCGACTCGCCCCCCTGGTTACCGGGCACCCATGCCGAATAGACATCGGCGGTATCGACCAGGTTGAAGCCGGCCTCGACGAAGGCATCGAGCAGGGCGAAGGAGGTCTTCTCGTCCGCACTCCAGCCGAAGACATTGCCGCCGAAGGCGATGGGGGCGACATGGAGGCCGGAACGACCGAGTTCGCGCGTAGCAGTCATGGGTGATGTTCTCCCTGGGAATCGTTTCCACAGGATACGGCCGGGGGGGTGACAGCGTTGCGGCAGCAGGCACAAAACAGTGTTCTGGATTGCTGCGTCGCACTAACGCTTTGTGAACACCTGTGCACGCTTGGCTGCTAGTCTCGCCGCATCCCGTTACTGGAAGCCCCGCCGATGAAAGCCCGTTCGTTGACCTGTGCCTGCCTGTTCACTGTCTCCACCCTGATGCTTGCCGCGCCCGCGATGGCGATCAAGCCCGCCGGCCCGAACGCGCAGGTCGCGATCACCCCGGCCGTGCAGAAGGCCGTGCAGGACAATCGCCGCGATCCGGCCAACGTCAAACGCGATGCCTACCGCCATCCGGCGCAGACGCTATCGTTCTTCGGTGTCGCGCCGGGCCAGACCGTCATCGAAGTCACTCCGGGCAGCGGCTGGTATTCGGAAATCCTCGCGCCGCTGCTGCACGACAAGGGCCGGTACGTCGCCGCCGTGGTCGACCCGATGGCCGTGGCGGAGGGACGTGGCCGCGACTACCAGCAGCGCAGCCGAGATGGGCTGGACAAGAAGTTCGCCGGCAACGCTGCTGTGTTCGGCAAGAGCCGCGTGGTCGCCTATGACCCGAAGGCCCCGGTCTTTGGCCCGGCCAACTCGGCGGACGTGGTGCTGACCTTCCGCAACGTGCACAACTGGCGCAGCAGCGGCCAGGCCGAAGGCATGTTCAAGGGCTTCTTCTCGGTGCTCAAGCCGGGTGGCGTGCTCGGCGTGGTGGAACACCGGGCCAAGGCCGATGTACCGGCAGACGACAAGACCGGTTACGTGGGCCAGCAGCAGGTGATCGCGATGGCCAAGGCCGCCGGTTTCGAACTGGCCGGCAGCAGCGAGATCAACACCAATCCGCGCGACACCAAGGATTACCCGAACGGTGTGTGGACGCTGCCGCCGACCAACCAGCATGACGCGGCCGATGAGGCCAAGTACCAGGCGATCGGCGAAAGCGACCGCATGACCCTGCGCTTCGTGAAGCCGGGCAAGTAAGCCCCGCATAAGACACGGCGCGCGGGCCATGGCCTGCGCGTCCTGGTCGAGATGAAGACCATCGGCTGACGCCGTCTGGATCGCGGCGACGGCATGGGGATGGGACAATGGTCCATCCCACTGCCGCTGTTGCCCCGATGCTGATCGCCTTCAACAAACCGTTCAACGTGCTGTGCCAGTTCACCGACCGCAGCCAGCCGCCGCGCGCGACCCTGGCCGGTTTCGGGCTGCCACCGGCGGTATACGCGGCTGGCCGGCTGGATTACGACAGCGAAGGCCTGCTGTTGCTCACTGATGACGGCGGCCTGGCACACCAGTTGACCGATCCGCGTCACAAGGCGGACAAGACCTATTGGGTGCAGGTGGAAGGCACAGTGACCGATGCTCAGCTCCAGGCGCTGCGCCGTGGCGTGCTGCTCAACGATGGCCCCACATTGCCGGCCGGTGTCGAGCGCCTGGAGCCGCCACCTGAACTGTGGCCGCGCACGCCGCCGGTGCGCTTCCGCAAGACGGTGCCCGATGCGTGGCTGGCGATCACGCTGCGCGAGGGCCGCAACCGGCAGGTGCGACGCATGACCGCGGCGGTCGGCCTGCCCACGTTGCGCCTGGTGCGTATCTCGATGGGCGCGCATGCGATCGGCGATCTGCAACCCGGCCAGTGGCGGCAGATCGGATAATAAAAAACCGCCGGCAGAGACCGGCGGTTTCGATGCACGTGCGGTAACGCGTCAGCGGATCAGGCGTCGCTGCCGATATCGCTGGTTTCGTCCACCACGGTGTCGTTGCGGCGGTTGCGGGCGCTGATGCGCTGCGCCTGGCCGTTCACCACCCCACCGTTGGCGAGCTTCTTCTTCTGCTGCTTGCGGTACAGCGCATAGCCCAGCAGGCCCACGCCGACAGCGGCGGCGGCGATGGTCACGGCCGGATTGCGGCGCACCACCTTGGCGGCGACCTTGCTGCCGGTCTTGACCGCGCCGAGTGCGGCACCGGTCTTGATCCAATCGGTCGCCTGCGGCCCGAAGTGACGCAGGTTGCTGCCGGCATGCTTGAGGCCGTCACCAGCGCTGCTGGCAATGTCCAGGGCACGCTCGAGGGCGCGGTCGGTAATCACAGTCAATCTGCTCATGGGGGGTCCTTGCCTAAAGGTTCTGATCCAGTGTCGCGCGGTGGCCGTGTAGGGCGTGTTATCCATTTGCTACGGCCGGATCACGACTGTAGCCGGTTCCCCGCGCTGCGCGCGCCACGTGCCGGGCGATGGTCAGGTGACAGCCATGAATGCGCGCATCGGGTGAGGAATGGGCGGCCTGCTCACGTGCCGCGCGGCTTGGCGCGGTGTGTTGCGTTCGCCGTCCAAGGATCGTCCGGCCACGGATGCCGGGGATACCGCCCCTTCATTTCCTTCTTCACCTCGGCGTAGGTGTTCGCCCAGAAATTGCGCAGGTCCTGGGTGACCTGCAGCGGGCGGCCGCCCGGGGAGAGCAGATGCAGCGTCAGCGGGATGCGGCCATCGGCGATGCGCGGGGTGTCGCTCAGGCCGAACAGTTCCTGCAGCTTGACCGCCAGCACCGGCGCCTGCGGCGTGACGCCATCGGCATCGAGCGTGTAGTGGATCGGGCGCTCCATCCCCGAAGGCACGGTGATGCGGACCGGGGCATGGCGATCGATCAGCTGGCGTTGCGCCCACGGCAGCGGTGACTTCAGCGCTTCACCCAAGCTGGATTCGTCGAGCGCGTCCAGGCGGGTCCTGCCGTTGAATGCGGGGGTCAGCCAGGTCGGCAGCGTCGCCAACAGCGCTGCGTCGGAGACATCCGGCAGTTCCAGCGCCGGCATCCATGCGCGCACCGCCAGTGCACGGGCCTGCCACTGGCGCAGCCCTTCGGTCCACGGCAATGCGTCCAGCCCCAGTTCGGCAACCGCATCGGTCAGCGCCTGCGCGGCGTGCGCAGGATCCACGCGACCGGCCGAGCGGCTGTCCAGCACGATGCGATCGAATCGAGTCTCGCGTCGCGCGACCAGCGCACGCTTCTCAGCATCCCAGCGAACCACGTCTTCCTGTTTGAAGCGATCGGCGAAATCACGGCGCAGGCGGTTCTCGTCCACCGGCGCGGCGCGCAGCAGCAACGCGTCGCGTGCTTCGTAGCGCAGCTCCACCGCGACCAGCCACGGCTCGCCACGCAGATCGCTGGGATCGAACAGGCGCGCGCTGCGGCCATTGGCCAGCAGATAGCGCAGCGGATCGGTCGGATGGCGGGCAGCAATCCGGTCCGGAAATGCATGGGCGAGCAGGTCACCGAGTTGATGCGCCTCGACCGACGCAGGGGGCGCGGCCTCACAGCTCAGGCGTCGCCGCCATTGCTTGCTGGCCGCATCGATCGCAGCCAGGCCCCCGCGGCTGGCATCGTGCGGCACGCGCCCCTGGCGGAACGCCGCCAGCGCACGCCACCGCGCAGCGAGTGCATCCCCCCCTTGCCGCAGCGGGTCGCGCGCTTCCACCAGCGCGGCCAGATCGCAGGCCAACGCCTGTTCGACACCCCCGGCGGCCGCCATCAGCATCGCGGCCAGCCGCGGGTGCGTACCGAGGGTCAGCATGCGCCGGCCCAGCGGGGTCAGCGTGCCGCTGTCGCTGAGCGCGCCCAGGCGCTGCAGCAGTTCACGGGCGGCGGCCAATGCACCGGCCGGCGGGGTATCGACGAAGCGCAGGTCGTCACTGCCCCAGGCGGCCAGTTCCAATGCCAGCGAAGCCAGTTCCACCTGCGCGATCTCGGGCCGCCGCTGCGCCTCCAGGCGTTGCGACTGTGGCCACAGCCGCCATGCCCAACCCTCCGCAACGCGGCCGGCGCGGCCGGCACGCTGATCGGCCGAGGCCTGCGCGATGTTCACCACATCCAGGCGCGCAAAGCCGCTGTTGGGGTCGTAGCGCGGCTCGCGTGCCAGACCCGCGTCGATCACCACCCGCACGCCGGGCAGGGTCACCGATGACTCGGCCACGTTGGTGGCCAGCACCACGCGGCGGCGACCGCCGGGATCGGGCTGCAGCACCTGCGATTGCTGGTCCACCGGCAGTTCGCCATGCAGCGGCAGTACCTGCACGGCCGAATCCAGCACGGCCTGCAGCGCGGTCTGCACGCGCGCGATCTCGCGCTGCCCGGGCAGGAACACCAGCACGTCGCCAGGATGTTCGGCCAAGGCCTGCTCCACCGCGCGCCGTGCCTGCGGTTCCAGTGCCTCGTCGCGACGGGCGGGGAAATGCGCGATCGTCACCGGGAAGCTGCGGCCTTCGCTGCTCAATCGGGGCGCATCGAGGAACTGCGCCAGCCGCTCGCCATCCAGCGTGGCCGACATCACCACGATGCGCAGGTCCTCGCGCAGCTGCGACTGCACATCCAGCGCCAGGGCAAGGCCGAGATCGGCGGCCAGATGGCGCTCGTGGAATTCATCGAACAGCAGCGCCCCCACGCCTTCCAGCAGCGGGTCGTCCTGCAGCATCCGGGTCAGGATGCCCTCGGTCACCACCTCGATGCGGGTCCGCGCGGAGATCTTGTTCTCGAAGCGGATGCGGTAGCCGACGGTCTCACCGACGTTCTCGCCCAGCTGCCGCGCCATGAACTGCGCGGCGCTGCGGGCGGCCACGCGGCGCGGCTCCAGCATGATGATCTTCCGGCCTTCCAGCCATGGCGCATCCAGCAGGGCCAGCGGCACCTGGGTGGTCTTGCCGGCGCCGGGTGGCGCTTCCAGCACCAGTCGGGTGCCGCGCTCCAGCGTGGTCAGGATCTGCGGCAGCAGCGTGGCGATGGGGAAAATCGGGGGGCTCATTGCACAAGGATACGGCGTCCGCTGCGCAGCGCATTGCCAGCGCGCGGCGGGCGTGTTTCCCTGTGCCGCCCTGACCCCATGGATACCCCGATTGCGCTGCGCTCTACGCGTGCTGTCGTTGTTGATCGCAGGCGCCATGGCGCCGTTCGCTGCCATCGCTGCCGAGCCCGCCACGGCCGAGGCGGACACGTCGCTGCAGGCACCCTACGATGGCAACCACTGGGCCGTGCTCGCGCGGGCGCAGATCCAGGCGCGCTACCTGCCGGCGGGGTTGAGCGATGATGCTGCGATCCAGCGCGCACTGGCCGATGGCACGCTGCGCGAAGCGGTGTATCCGAGCCTGCAGCTGGCCGACGATGTGGCTTACATCACGCTGAGGGCGCTGGCGCGCAGCACGCTGGACCGCCGCAAGGACATTCTCTACCTGTGCCGGCGGACGGATGGCTTCGAGCTTCTGCTCGACGATACCGCTGAGTGTGCTGACGATGCCGCGCGCCGCCTGCGTTTCGACGCTACCGCCGGCGGTGCGCTGACGTGCCGCGACTGCGCAGCGTTCGGCCTGCCCACGCGGTGGGAGCGCCATGATCGCCCCACGCGCGGGGCGTCCGATTGAGCCTGCCGGGGCGCAGGTACAATGGCCGGGTTTCCCGTCCTGCAGCAGCCCCATGCAACTGATCGATATCGGCGCCAACCTCACCCATGATTCCTTCGATCGCGACCGCGACGCCGTGCTGGCGCGTGCGCGCGAGGCCGGGGTGGTGCAGATGGTGATCACCGGCGCCAGCCGCGAGCACTCGCCGATGGCGCTGGATCTGGCCCGCCAGCATCCGGGGTTCCTGTACGCGACCGCGGGCGTGCACCCGCACCATGCGGTGGAATACACCGACGAATGCGACGCAGAAATGCGCGCGCTGCACGCCCATGCCGAGGTGGTGGCGGTAGGTGAGTGCGGGCTGGATTACTTCCGTGATTTCTCCCCGCGCCCGGCGCAGCACCGTGGCTTCGAGCGTCAGCTGCAGCTCGCCGCCGAGAACGGCAAGCCGCTGTTTCTGCACCAGCGCGACGCGCATGCCGATTTCATGGCGCAGATGAAGAATTTCGAGGGCCGGCTTGGCCCGGCGGTGGTGCACTGCTTCACCGGCGAGCGCCAGGAGCTGTTCGACTACCTGGACCAGGACTGGTACATCGGCATCACCGGCTGGTTGTGCGATGAACGCCGTGGCGCGCACCTGCGCGAGCTGGTCAAGCACATCCCGGCCAACCGGCTGATGATCGAGACCGATGCACCGTACCTGCTGCCGCGCACGCTCAAGCCATTGCCGAAGGACCGTCGCAACGAGCCGATGTTCCTGTCGCACATCGTCGAGGAACTGGCACGTGATCGGGGCGAAAACGTAAAGACCACGGCCGCCAACGCGACGGCGGCGACGCGCACCTTCTTCCGGTTGCCTGACGCGGCCTGAGCGGGCAGGTACCGACCGTTGGTCGGTACGCGTGTCGGACCCCGCATTGGTAACCGCACCCACGACCGACCGTCGTGGGCTACCGCAGCGCGGAGCGTCCGTCGCCGTGGGCCCAGGCGTCGTCCAGCCCTTCGCGATAGGTCGTGAAGCGCGGCTGCCACCGCAATGCCGCGCGCGTGGTGCGGCCGTCGATGCGCTTGTGGCTGGTGTAGAAGCGGCGCAGTGAGGCGGCCACCCCCGGTGCGTCCCACGCCTGCGCGGCAGGCAGCGGCAGCCCACTCAGCGTTGCGGCGTAGCCCAGCACGTCCTGTGGCGGCGCCGGCTCGTCATCGCTCAGCAGGTATAGCGCATGGCCTTCGGCCCGCTGCATTGCCGCCAGCACGCCACTGGCCAGATCCTCCACATGCAGCCGGTTGAACACCTGCCCCGGCCGCACCACATGCCTTGCCTTGCCCTGCGCCAGCTGGACCAGCGCATTGCGCCCGCGCCCATACAGGCCAGGCAGCCGGAACACCGCCGAGGCGATGCCGCGGGCCTGCGCGGCGGCCTGCCACTGCTGTTCGGCATGCAGCCGTTTCAGGGCGGTCTCATCAGTCGCATCGGCGATGGACGTCTCAGTGACCCGGCCGCCAGCGCGGTCGGCGTACACCGCCGTCGAGGAGAGATAGCCGACCCAGCGCAGGGCAGGGCTGTCACTCAGCGCCTCGGTGAGCAGGCGCAAGGCCGGGTCGCCCTCGGCATCCGGTGGCACGGTGCAGACAAGGGCCTCGGCCGTGCGGATCGCCTCGCGCAGGTCCGCGCTGATCGGTTCGCCGGCGACGAGGCGGTGGCGGACCCATCCATCGTCCGGCGCATTCGCAGGATCACGCACGGTGCCGCTGCAGGCCACGCCGTGCGCGTGCAGCAGCGCGGCCAGATGCCGGCCGCTGTAGCCCAGGCCCAGCACCAGCACGCGGGCGGGCAGCGTGGCAGGCATGGTGCTCAGGCGCTGCGCAGGCGCTGGTAGGCCTGCAGGTGCGCATAGGCCACCGCCAGCAGCGGCGCCGCCTGTCCGGCTGCGCGTGCACGCACCAGCATGTCGCCGACGATATGCTCGGCCTCCACCTGCTGGCCGGCCTCCAGATCGCGCAGCATCGAGGCCTTCAAGGCCGAGCCGGCCTGGGTGGTCGCCGTCAGCGCGATCTCGCGTGCCTTGGCCGGAATCGGCTCGCCAGCCGCCTCGGCAACGGCCACGCATTCGTCGTACAGGCCGCGCACGATCGCCGCACCGTCATCGGTGGCCACGATCGTGCCGACATCGGCGCGCATCAGGCACGTCGCCGCCGCCAACGTGGTCAGGAAGGTGTACTTGATCCACTGCTCCTGCCCGATGGCATCGGTGGCGACGTGGTCCACCCCGGCCTGCACACAGGCTGCCGCCAACGCCAGCACGCGCGCGCTGCTGCCGGTGCCGTCGCGCTCGCCGAAGGTCAGCTTGGCCGCCGGCGCCAGGTGCAGCACCGCACCATCGGCGGCCTTGGTCGCGCTGATGAAGCACAGCCCGCCCAGCACCGCGTCGCGGCCGAAGCGCGCGTCGAGATCGGCGTAATGGCGCAGCCCGTTGAGGATCGGCAGCACCGTGGTGCGCGGGCCGACCGCCGGGGCGATCGCCTCGATCGAACTGGCCAGGTCGTAAGCCTTGCAGCTCAGGATCACCAGATCGAACGGCTCGGCGCTCGCCAGTGCGGGCAGCGCCTCGGCGGTGACGTGCTTGACCGGGAACGTCGCATCGCCCAGCGGGCTGCGCAGCACCAGGCCCTCGCGCGCCAGCTGCGCCGCACGCGCGGGACGCACAAGAAACGTCACATCCACACCGGCCTGGGCCAGCCGACCACCGAAGTAACCACCGGTTCCGCCGGCGCCGAGGATCAGGAGGCGCATCAGCTGCGCATCCCCACGCCCCGCTTCAACAACCACAGCGCCAGCGCGGTCAATGCGACCACGAAGCCGATCATCAGCGCGTAGGCCACCCACAGCGGCACGTCGCTGGTGCCCAGCAGCCCGTAGCGGAACGCGTTGACCATGTAGAAGATCGGGTTGGCGTGCGTGGCCGCTTCGGCCCAGGTCGGCAGCAGCTTCACCGAATAGAACACGCCGCCCAGGTAGGTCAACGGGGTCAGGATGAAGGTCGGCACGATCGCCACATCGTCGAACTTCTTCGCGTACACCGCATTGATGAAGCCGGCCAGCGAGAAGATCGTCGCGCCCAGCAGCACCGTGGTCAGCGTCACCAGCGGATGCGGGATGCGCACGGGGGTGAAGAACATGGCGATGATCAGCACGATCACGCCGACCATCAGCCCGCGCAGCACCGCACCGGACACATAGCCCCACAGGATCACCCAGTTCGGCATCGGGCTGACCAGCAGCTCTTCCACGTGGCGGCCGAACTTGGCGCCGAAGAACGAGGAGC
>Ga0308156_1001667_pt1 | contig 23994 bp, 25 predicted proteins | sample PhyAR2_FD_201041 | JGI IMG/M metagenome (GOLD analysis project Ga0308156, IMG submission 201041) | Phyllosphere microbial communities from UC Gill Tract Community Farm, Albany, California, United States - DLSL A.R2 | ecosystem: Host-associated > Plants > Phyllosphere > Unclassified | place: USA... | reverse complement strand
GCGACGGCGAGCACGCCGAGCGCCTGGTAGAGCGCGATCGCCGAGGCGAGCACACCGAACTCCGACTGCGGCAGCAGGTGTGCGAGGACGGGGGAGACGAGCGAGCTGACGACGAGCTGCATCGACCAGATGACGACGTAGAGCATGCCGCGGCCGAACAGGACCGACGCGCCGCGCTGGACAGCGGTGCTGCCGGTCGACGTGGTCGGTCCGTCCGGGGGCGACGACGCGACGTGGCGGCCGGCGTGCGGCTCGGCGGGGACGGCGGTGGTACCGGTCTCCGGTGCGGCGCTCACGGGGCGGTGACCTCCGAACGACGGTGGCCGCGCAGCCCGACGGCTGCGTCGACGAGGTCGAGCAGGTCCGCGCTCCGCTCCGTCGAGAACTTGCGGGCGAAGACCTGGGGCAGCTCGTCGCCGGCACCGGTCCACCGGTCCAGCAGGCGTCCGGCGTCGGCCGTGCCGAGCCACGGCGGGCTCTTCATCCGGGTGCCGTCCCACCCGATGTACCAGGGCGAGTGCTCGACGTGGTCGTCGGCGAAGCCGGGGACGAGCGCGGGGGAGTTGAGGATCGACGGCACGAGCGACTCGTCGGCGATCCAGGCGCGCCGCCAGAAGTGCACGAGGTCCGGTCGGGCGTCGACGACGTCGAGCACCGCCTGGGCGTGCTCGCGGCTGATCAGCTTCATCTGCGACCCACCGGTGAGGACGACGTCGCGGGGCAGGCGGCGGGGCACCGGCAGACGGAGCATGTGCTTCCGCCAGGCCCAGTGCCGGTAGCGGAAGCGGGACCAGCCGCCACCGCGCCAGTCGGGGTGGGGCAGCGGGTGGGTGATGAGGAACGACCGGCCGCGGTGGGCCTCCAGCAGCGTGCGGATCTCGTCCGGCGTCGCCAGCGGGTAGTCGCTCCCGGTGAGGACGGCGACGTGCGTCGCGTCCGTCTCCGCGAGGGCGGCGCGGTAGCCGTCGATCTCGGCGGCGGCGTTCTCCCAGCGGGCCCAGCCGGTGCGCTGGCGGTCGAGCAGCCGGACGCGGGACGGCAGGTCCTCGGTCATCGCGCGGTGCACGTCGTCCGGGGTGCGGACGTCGCAGTGCAGGAAGACCGGGAAGGGGTCCAGTGCCTCGACGAGCCGACGGACCTGTACCGGGTCCTCGTGGGCGAGGACGACGCACGCGGGAGCCGCGGTGGGGATGGCCATGGACGCGACGCTAACCGCGCCGTTCCGGGCGGGACAAGGCGGTCGGTCGGTGGCTGCGGGGATGCGGCGGTTTCCCGCACGGTCCCGCCCGGTCGCACCGCTCGGTCGGTGCCGACGACGCGGCCGCGGAGTCCGGGTCAGCGGCGACGGAAGCGGGGGCAGTCGCAGAGCGCGCAGTCCGACCCGGGACGGTAGTGCTCGTGCGCCTCGTGCTGGTGGCCGCACACGCACGTCGTGGTGTCGGTGTCGGTACCCAGCAGCATGCGTCCTCCTCGTGGCCGGCGCGCGCTCGCCGGTTCGCCCCTCGATCCTAGGGGGACGAGGGGACGGACGGCACGGACCGCAGGAGGCTCAGCCGGCGTGGAAGCGCCCGGCCTCCACGTCACGCCACCGTCGTCGGCTCCGCAACCACGCTGCCGGCCCCGCGGGGAACCCCCGGAACTCGTGGTACGCCAGCGATCGCGGCACCGGGACCGTCGCGGTCGCAGGTGCGCTCGCGGTCGCCGTCACGGCGGGTCCGTCGGCGCCGCGGCCGCGACGGAGGGTCGCCACCGCGCCCCGCACCTTCCGCGTCGCGGCGAGCGGGACGAGACGCGCGAGCACCGCGAGGTGCCGACGGTCCCGCGCGACGAGTGAGCACATGAGCGCCGTGTAGCCGACACCGTTGCCGCGCAGCTGCGCGTGCAGCTCCTCGACCGTGCGGCGGTGCCGGTGGTGCACGACCGCCCGCGGCTCGAAGCCGACACGGCCGCCACGCCACAGCGTCTCGACGAACATCGCCAGGTCCTCGCCGCCGCGCGCGGGGGAGCCGGCGCCGAGGGTCGTGTCGAAGCCGCCGACGACCTCGAGGAGCTCGCGTCGGAACGCCATGTTCGCCCCGGCGCCGTACGCGCCGATGCCGTAGACGGGGAAGCGTCCGCGCACGGTGCCGTCGGGCCGGACGGCGGCGACCTGCGCGTGCCGCATCGTTCCCGGCACGTCGTCGGGGACGATCGTCACCGGGTCGAAGGTGCGCTCGCCGCTGAAGCCGCCGTAGTACGCCTCGTACCAGACCTGGGCGGGCGTGGCGAGCTCGGTCGGCAGGATCACGCCGCTGACGGCGTCGAGCTCGGGTTCGGTGACGAAGCGCTCGCCGAGGGACCGGAGCCACCGCGGGTCGACCTGCACGTCGTCGTCGGTGAACGCGACGACGTCGCCGTGCGCCGCCGCCACGCCGGCGTTCCGTCCGGCCGACAGCCCGGGGCGTCGCTCGGTCACGAGTCGGACGTCGCGCCCGACGAGCAGGGCGGGCAGCGGGTCGTCGGCGGGCACCCGCACGCGGTTGTCGACGACGACGACCTCGTGCCGGGGGTAGTCGAGGTGCTCGAGGACGTCGAGCAGCCGGCCCAGGTCCTCGACCCGGTCGACCACGGTGGAGACGACGACGGAGATCGACGGCAGTGCGTCGTCCGGGACGGCGGGACGGAGCCGCGCCGGACCGGTGGCGGCCGTCACGAGCGGTCGGAGCGCCCGGGCAGCGTCGCTCGGGTCCGCGGTCAGCGCGAGGTCGGCCGTGCACACCGGGTACCCGCCGCGGTAGCCGACGACCAGGGCGGACGCGCCGGCGTCGTCGGCGACGAGCTCCGGCAGCGGAGCGTCGAGGTCGACCCGGACGACGCGGCGGGGCCCGGGCAGGGCGACGGCGGTGATGGTGGCCATGGGCACGGACGCTACGGCCACCGGCACCGACCGGCAATGCCGACGGCACACAGAGGCGGGGTCGGTGCGGAACCCCGCAGCGCCCCTGCTGTGGCCCCGCGGTGGAGTGAGCGCTCACCGGCGAACACCGACCGCCGCACGGTGGTCACGAGGAGGTCACGACTTGGGTGCAACCGGTTGCGGAGGCATCCGGGCCGGGCGTAGCTTCCTCCTCCAGCAGGCAGCGTCGCCTGCTCCAGGTGGTCGCCGTCCGGCTCTCGGACGGCGTCCTCCCTGGTGATCTCGATGAGGAGACAACGCTGTGAACACAACCCGCGCCAAGGTGCGCCTCGCCTCCGTCGCCGGGCTCGCCGCCGTCGGCCTCGTGCTGACCGGTTGCTCGGCCGGTGGCGCCGCGAAGTCGGACGACGCCACGAGCGGCCAGGACAGCCGCGGCCCGATCACGTACGTCCAGGGCAAGGACAACTCGAACGTCGTGCGACCGCTGATCGACAAGTGGAACGCCGCCCACAAGGACGAGCAGGTCACGTTCAAGGAGCAGTCCGACCAGGCCGACCAGCAGCACGACGACCTCGTGCAGCACTTCCAGGCCAAGGACGAGAACTACGACGTGGTCGACGTCGACGTGGTGTGGACCGCGGAGTTCGCGGCGAAGGGCTGGCTGACGCCGCTCACCGGGTCGATGAAGATCGACACGTCGAAGCTGCTGCCGGCGACGGTGAAGACCGCGACCTACAACGACACCCTCTACGCGGCCCCGCAGACCTCCGACGGCGCGCTGCTCTACTACCGCAAGGACCTGGTGAAGACGCCTCCGACCACGTGGAAGGAGATGATGGACGACTGCTCGATCGCGAAGGACGAGGGCATCGGCTGCTACGCCGGGCAGTTCGCGAAGTACGAGGGCCTGACCGTCAACGCCTCGGAGACGATCAACGGCTCCGGCGGCTCGATCCTGGGCAAGAACGGTTCGCCCGACGTCGACACCGCTGACGCGAAGGCGGGCCTGCAGAACCTGGTGGACGCGTTCAAGGACGGCAACATCCCCGCCGAGGCGATCACCTACCAGGAGGAGCAGGGGCGCACCGCGTTCGAGGACGGCAAGCTGCTCTTCCTCCGCAACTGGCCGTACGTCTACAACCTCGCCAAGACCGACGGGTCGTCGAAGGTCAAGGACACCTTCGACATCGCCCCGATCCCGGGCAAGGACGGCACCGGTGCGTCGACGCTCGGCGGCCACAACGCGGCGATCAGCGTCTACTCGAAGCACAAGGCGACGGCGCACGACTTCCTCGAGTACCTGGAGTCGGACGAGACGCAGAAGTTCTTCGCGACGCAGGGCTCGCTCGCCCCGGTCGTCGGTGACCTCTACACCGACGAGGAACTCACCACGAAGCTGCCGTACCTGCCCACGCTGCTCAAGTCGATCGAGTCGGCCGAGCCGCGTCCGGTCACGCCGTTCTACCCGGCCGTGACGAAGGCGATCCAGGACAACACCTACGCGGCGCTCAAGGGATCGAAGTCGGTCGACGAAGCCGTGAAGGACATGCAGGACGCCCTCACGTCGGCGACCAGCAGCTAGCGAACGCGCGGCGCACGCCGCAGTGGACGGGAGGCCCGTGGCGGGTCCGCCACGGGCCTCCCGTCCGCCCCTCACTCGCGATCCGACACCCCCGGCAAGGAGGCCGACACGTGTCAGCAGCAACCGAGATCCCCGCCGCCATCCCGAACCCGACGGGCACGGAACCGGAGCGCCGACGGCGCAAGGGCGGACTCAACGCCGAGCACGGCCGCTGGGCCGTGTACCTCATCGGCCCGACGATCGCGCTCCTGGCGGTCGTCATCGGGTACCCCGTCGTCAGTGCGGTCCTGCAGTCGTTCCAGCTCGACCAGGGCCTCGACAAGGCCACCGGCCTGTTCGTCCAGGGCGGGTTCGCCGGCATCACGAACTACGCGCACTGGCTCGGCCAGCAGTGCGGCGACGTCACGTGCCCGCCCGGCAGCCTCGGTTCCCAGTTCTGGGTGTCCATGGGCAACACGTTCTTCTTCACGGTCGTCACCGTGGCGTTCGAGACGGCCATCGGCGTGTGGATGGCGATCATCATGAACCGCAACTTCAAGGGCCGTGCCCTCGTCCGTGCCGCGATCCTGGTGCCGTGGGCGATCCCGACGGCCGTCACCGCGAAGCTCTGGTACTTCATCTTCGACGCGAACGGCGTGCTGAACCACGTCCTCGGGCAGCAGATCCTGTGGACGAGCGGCGAGTGGGCGTCCCGGTGGGCGGTCATCATCGCCGACACCTGGAAGACCACGCCGTTCATGGCGCTGCTCATCCTGGCGGGGCTGCAGCTGATCCCGGAGGAGGTCTACGAGGCCGGCAAGATGGACGGCGCGTCGACGTTCCAGCGCTTCGTGCTCATCACCTTGCCGCTGATCAAGCCCGCGCTGATGGTCGCGATCCTGTTCCGCGTGCTCGACGCGCTGCGCATGTACGACCTGCCCGCGATCCTCACCGGCGGCGGCGGTGGTTCCGGCAACGCCACCACGACCCTGTCGATCCTGGTCGTCGAACAGATCCGGCAGGGCTTCAACTCCGCGTCGGCTCTGTCGACCATCACCTTCCTGGTGATCTTCATCGTGGCGTTCGTCTTCGTCCGGTTCCTCGGCGCCAACGTTGTGCAGACGCAGGCCGCCCAGCAGAAGGGTGAACTCAAGTGACCCTCGCAGCAGACCGCCCCCGGTCCAGCGCAGCAGCACGCGACCGCGCGGTCGACCGTGCCGAAGTCCGGGTCCGCCGCGACACCGGCCCTCGCATCCGCACGGCCGTGCAGGCGATCGTCATCGCCGTGTGGTGCCTCCTGCCGTTCTACTGGATGGTGGTGACGAGCTTCCGCGACGTGGGCTTCACGTTCGACGCCACCCCGTGGCCGACCCACGTGACGCTCGACAACTACACGACGGCGTTCTCCACCTCGCTCGGCAACCACCTCGGGCGGGCGCTCGCCAACAGCCTGCTCATCGGCGGCGTCGTGACGATCATCGCCCTGCTCGTCGGCACCACGGCGGCGTACGCCCTCGCCCGGCTCGAGTTCCGCGGCAAGTCGCTCATCGCCGGCGCGATCCTGGCCGCGTCGATGTTCCCCGGCGTGGCCCTCATCTCGCCGCTGTTCCAGCTGTTCACCGACATCGGGTGGATGGGGTCGTACCAGGCGCTCATCCTGCCGAGCATCTCGTTCGTGCTGCCGCTGACCGTCTACACGCTGGCGAGCTTCTTCCGCGAGATGCCATGGGACCTCGAGGAGGCAGCCCGGATCGACGGGTGCACCCGTGTGCAGGCGTTCCGCCGGATCATCCTGCCGCTGGCGGCCCCGGCCGTGTTCACCACCGCGATCCTGGCGTTCATCTCGAGCTGGAACGAGTACCTCATCTCGTCCCAGCTCTCCTCGGACGCCACCCAGCCCGTCACGGTCGCCATCGCGTCGTTCGCCGGGTCGCAGCCGCACCAGGAGCCGTACACCGCGGTGATGGCGGCGGGCACGATCGTGACGATCCCGCTCGTCGTCCTGGTGCTGGTCTTCCAGCGACGGATCGTGGCCGGCCTGACCGCCGGTGGAGTGAAGGGCTGACGGCCGTGGCGCTCCGCGGTCCCCAGCGACCCACCGCCCGGATCGAGGAGGCGATCGGGTTCGCCGGGACCTTCGGCGTCCTGTTCCTCGGGGCCACCGTGTTCTGCGAGGTCACCGGTCGCCCGGCGCTCGGGTGGGCCCTCACGCTCCTGGTCTGCGTCCTGGCGGTCGTCGCGCTCGACCGGTGGCGCGTGGCCGTGCTGCGGCGGCACGCCACGGCCACCGGGATCGTCGACGGGGTCGGTGCGGACGGTCCGGCGAGCGGGCGCACCGACCCGCCGCGTCCCGGCGGCCGCACGGGGGAGCGCGGGGCGACGCGGACCGGCGGGCGTGCGCAGGTGACGCGCGGGACCGACGGCTGACGGGCCTGACGGACCGATGCCCACCGGGATCCAGGAGATCGCGACCGTCACCGGTCTGTCGAAGTCGACGGTGTCCCGCGCACTGCGCGGGATCTCGACCGTGGCGGACACGACGATCGACCAGGTGCGGCGGGTCGCCGACGAGCTCGGCTACGTCCCGAGCTCGGCGGCGGCCGGGCTCGCGACCGGACGGCAGCGAGCGATCGGGGTGGTCGTACCGGTGATCGACCGGTGGTTCGCCGTCCGGGCGCTGGGCGGCATCGACGCCGAACTCCGACGAGCGGACCACGACCTGGTGCTCTTCAACCTCGGCGGGCCCGGCGGGGACCGCGGGCGGGCGTTCCGCCGGTCGATGCTCCGCCACCGCGTCGACGGCCTCGTGCTGCTGTCGCTCGTCCTCGACGAGACCGAGCGCTCCGAGCTCGACCTCACCCACCACCCGATCGTCGTGATCGGCGGCCCGGCGCCCGGGCTGCGGAACGTCGGCGTGGACGACCTCGCCGTGATCGAGACGGCCGTGGCGCACCTGGCGGGGCTCGGCCACCGGGAGATCGCCTACCTCGGCGGTCAGGACGAGGACGGGATGAACGTCGCCGTCCCGTACCTGCGACGCGACGGGTTCGTCGAGGCCGTCCGGTCCCGGGGCCTGACCGTCCGGGAGGACCGTCTGCTCGACGGCCGCTTCTCGTTCGCCGGGGGAGCGGCGGCGGCCGCGCACCTGTTCGCCCGCCCGCCGGGGGACCGCCCGACGGCGGTGGCCTGCGCGTCGGACGAGATGGCGCTCGGCGTGCTGCTCGCCGCCGCGCAGGCCGGGCTCACCGTGCCCGGGGACGTCTCGGTGACGGGCATCGACGGGCACGAGTACGGCGCGGTCGTCGGCCTGACCACGGTGGCCCAGGACCCGGAGGCGCAGGGCCGGACGGCGGCGCGTGCCGTGCTCGCCGAGGCCGACGGTGTGCCGGCGGGGCCGTTGCCCCCGGCACCGGCGCGGCTCGTGGTGCGTTCGTCGACGGCGGCGCCGCGACGGTAGCGGCGTGGCGCGGGCGCTGGCTCGGTACCGAACCACGGATGCGACGTCGAACCAGCCACGCCGGCTGGTTCGACGTCGCATCCGTGGTTCGACCGACCCGACCCGACCGCGCCGCGCCGCGCCGCGCGTAGGGTCGCGGCATGGAGGTCACGAAGCTCGAGCACGCCTGCCAGGTCCTCACCGAGGGCGGCGCCCGCCTGGTCGTCGACCCGGGCGGCTTCACCCGCCCCGTCGACGTCACCGGCGTGGTCGCCGTCGTCGTCACGCACGCTCACCCCGACCACGTCACGCCCGAGCAGGTCCGCACGGTCCTCGACCGGAACCCCGCCGCCGTGGTGATCGGCCCGGCGGGCGTCGCCGCGGCGCTCGCCGACTCCGGTGTCACCGTCGACGTGGTCACGGACGGCGACCACCGCACGGTCGGCCCCTTCACGCTCGACTTCCACGGTGCCCGCCACGCCGTCATCCACTCGACGGTCCCGGTCGTCGACAACACCGGGGTGCTGGTCAACGGTCGACTCTTCCACCCGGGTGACGCGTGGACCGTTCCCGGGGTCCCGGTCGAGGTCCTCGCCGCACCCGTCGGCGCGCCGTGGCTCAAGGTGGGGGAGATGATGGACTGGATCGCCGCCGTCGCGCCCCGATGCGCGTACCCGGTCCACGAGGCCACGCTCTCCGACGTCGGCTTCGCGATGCACACCGACCGCCAGCGCGAGGCGCTCGGCGTCGGCGAACTCGTGGTCCTCCGGCCCGGCGAGACGCTGACGGTCTGACGACGACCCCGGCCTGGAGGCGCGTCCCGACCCACGGACGTCGGCCCACCCGGCCGCGGCACACCCGGGCGACACGCCTCGTTTTGGCGAGGGCGCGCTGCTGTGCCATACTTATCGGGTTGTCGGAACGGCCCCATCGTATAGCGGCCTAGTACGCTGCCCTCTCACGGCGGTAACGCGGGTTCGAATCCCGCTGGGGTCACCACAGGTGGCTTGCCACCGCGTCCGACAACACGTGTGTTCCGCCCTCGGTGGAGACCACGGCCCCATCGTATAGCGGCCTAGTACGCTGCCCTCTCACGGCGGTAACGCGGGTTCGAATCCCGCTGGGGTCACCACACCACAGGACCCCCGTCGAGCCCCGGCTCGGCGGGGGTCCCGTCGTTCCCGGCGCGTGAGGCGGGCGGTGCGCCGCGCTCACTGCTCCCGGTCCCCAGGCTCCCGGCTACCCGGCCTCGGTCGCACGGTCTGCGAGTCGTGCGTTGGCTGCCGTCGCCGCCGCCGTCATGCGGTCGATGAACGCGGTCGCCGCACGGAGCTCGTCGCGGTCCGCCGAGCGGAGCGTCCCCGCGATCTCGCGCCCGGCGAACGCCAGGAAGGCCTCGTTCGCGGCGCGGGCGGTCTCGGTCGTGCGGAGCGTCACCCGGCGGCGGTCCGCGCTCTCACGGTGCCGGGTGACGTGTCCGGCGCTCTCGAGGCGGTCGATGAGGACCGAGGTCGCTCCGGTCGTCATGCCGATCTGCCGTGCGAGCCGTGCCGGGGAGACCGGTTCGCCGACCTGCTCGGCCCAGAGCACCTGCCCGAGGGCGTTCGCGTCGGTCGCGGGCAGTCGCACCCACGAGCCGAGGTGGCGGCTGAGCTCGTCGAACGCGCGGGTGGCGGAGACCGACCGCGAGCTGCCCGTGGTGCGGACGGCCTGAACCGGTCCGCCGACCCGCGTCACCCCGCGGCGGACCCGGCGGTCCCGTCGGAGGGGTCGAGTCCGTCGAGCCACCGGGTGAGGTCGCGGGCGGCGGCGCGACCGGCGCGGTTCGCCCCCACGGTCGACTGCGACGGTCCGTACCCGACCAGGTGCACGCGGGGCTCGCCGGTGACCCGCGTACCGACCACGGGCACGCCGCCGAGCGGGCCGGTGAGGTGCATCGGCCCGAGGTGGTCGAGGGCCGCGCGGTAGCCGGTCGCCCAGAGGACCACGTCGACCGAGGTGTCTGACCCGTCCGCCTCGACCACACCGTGCGGACGCATGCGGGTGAAGAGGGGACGTCGTTCGAGCACGCCCCGGCGTGCGGCCTCCCGTGCGGCCTCGGTCCAGAGCAGGCCCGTGTACGACACGATGCTCGCCGGTGGTCGGCCTGCGCGGACGTCGGCCGCGACCCGCCGCTCGACGTCCACCCCGTGCACCTCGTGGACGAAGTCCCCGGGCAGGAAGACGGGCTCCCGACGGGTGTACCAGACGGTGTCGGTCACTCGGCTGATCTCCTCGAGGAGCTGCACGGCCGAGATCCCGCCGCCCACGACCGCGACCCGGCGGCCGCGGAAGTGCTCGGCTCCGACGTAGGCGCTGCTGTGGAGCTGCTCCCCGAGGAAGGTGCCGGCGCCGGGGACGTCCGGGACGACCGGGGTGTCCCAGGTACCGGTGGCGTTCACGACGGCGCGCACCTGCCAGGAGCCGTGGTCCGTGTCGACCAGGAGCGGTGCGTCTGGACCGTCGGCGACCGGAGTGACCGACCGGACGCGCACGGGACGGAGGACCGGGAGGTCCTCGCGGTCCTCGTAGGCGGCGAAGTACCGGGGGACCGCCGTGCGGGCGGGCTCACCCGGGTCGACGGCGGGCAGGGGCATGTCCGGGAGGTCGTGGATGCCGTTCACCGTCACCATCCGCAGCGACGCCCACCGGTGCTGCCACGCGCCTCCCGGCCGTGGGTTGGCGTCCAGGACCACGACCGTCCGCGCCCCGTCGGACACGGTGTGGTCGGTCCCGCGCACGGCGCGGAAACCGCGTCGGCGGAGGTGGTGGGCGGCCGACAGCCCGGCCTGGCCCGCACCGACGACGGCGACGGTCGCGGTCCCGTCGGGTGTCCCGGTGCTCACCCGGCGAGCGTACCGGCGGGACCGGCGTGCCCGGTCCCGGGTGTGCCAGGCTGGCGGGGTGACCCGCGCCGTCCAGCTCATCCGCTCCGACCGTCTCAGCGACGTCGCCGAGTACGCGTACGCCGCGACCGCGCCGGCGGACGCCCGCCTGGTGTTCCTCGCCGGGGCGTGCCCGCTCGACGAGCAGGGCCGCACCGTCGCCGTCGGCGACCACCGCGGGCAGGCGGCGCAGTGCATGGCGAACCTGGAGACGGCGCTCGCCGCCGCCGGGGCCGGGCTCGCCGACCTCCTGCACACGCGGGTGCTCGTCGCGACGTCCGACCAGGCCGACCTCGTCGCCGTGTGGGAGGTCGTCCGCGCCGCGATGGGGGACCACGACGTCCCGAGCACGCTGACGGGCGTCACCGTCCTGGGCTACGACGACCAGCTCGTCGAGGTCGAGGGCGTCGCAGCGGTGCTGGACTGACCGCCGTGTCCGTCGACACGCAGACGCTGCCCCCGCACCGGCGGTGGCGGTACCTCGGCCTCGTCGCGCTCGGTGGCGCGGTCGGCACCGGTGTGCGTGCCGCGCTCGCCGCCGCACTGCCCGCGGTCGACGGCATCAGCTGGACGATCCTGGCGATCAACGTCGTCGGGGCGTTCTGCCTGGGGGTGCTGCTCGAGTCGCTCGCGCAGCACGGACCCGACGTCGGCCGTCGCCGCACGCTCCGCCTGCTCGTCGGCACCGGCGTGCTCGGCGGCTTCACGACCTACTCGACGCTCGCCGACGACACCGCGCGGCTGCTCGACCTCGGCCGCTGGGGTGCCGGGACCGGCTCCGCGGTGCTGTCGGTCGTGCTCGGCGTCGCGGCGGCCGCGGTGGGCGCGTGGCTCGCCGGTGCTCGGCGCGCTCGTCGTCCGCGCACCGGGAGTGCCTCGTGAACCCGCTCGACCTGCTGCTCGTCTCGCTCGGCGGCGGGGTCGGGGCAGCGCTCCGCTTCTGGCTCGACGGCGTGGTCAAGGCCCGCGTCAGCGCCACCGCGCTCGGGCGCTTCCCGCTCGGCACGCTCCTGATCAACGTGACCGGGTCGCTCGTCCTCGGGTTCGTCACGGGGCTCGGCGAGGCGGGTGCGCTCGCGTCGCCGGTGGTCGCCGTGCTCGGGACGGGCATGATGGGTGGGTACACGACGTTCTCGACGGCGAGTGTCGAGACCGCGCAGCTGTTCCGGTCCGGGAAGCCCGGACCCGCCGTGCTGAACGGCCTCGGGATGCTCGTCGTCTCGGTCGGCGCAGCCGCGCTCGGCCTGTACACCGGAAGGAACACATGACCTCGGAACGCCCCGGCGAACTCGTCCTCGTCCGCCACGGAGAGACGGAGTGGTCGAAGAGCGGTCAGCACACCGGCCGCACCGACATCCCGCTCACCGACAACGGCATCGAGCAGGCTGAGCGGGCGGGCAGGTACCTGGCGGACCGGACGTTCGCGTTCGCCCTGTCGAGCCCCCTGCAGCGGGCCCGCGAGACCGCGCGGCTCGTCGGCGTCGACCCGGAGCTCGACGAGGACCTGTACGAGTGGGACTACGGCGCGTACGAGGGGCTGACCACCCCGCAGATCAAGGTGCAGCGCCACGGGCCGTGGGACCTCTGGACCGACGGCGTGCCCGCAGGGGACACCCCGGGGGAGAACGCCGCCGAGGTGCGGGTGCGCGTCGAGCGCGTCCTGAACCGCGTCCGTCCGGTGCTCGCGGAGGGTGACGACGCGATCGTGGTCGCCCACGGGCACGTCCTGCGTGCGCTCGGCGCCGCCTGGATCCGGCTCGCGCCGCAGGACGGTGCCGTGCTGAAGCTCGGCACCGCGACCGTGAGCTCGCTCGGCTACGAGCACGGCCGCCCGGTCATCGACTCCTGGAACGTCACGCCCGGCGCCTGACCCGCCGCGCCGCGCCGGGGCCGGGCCGCGGCGCGCCGAGGCCGGGGGCCGCGGCGGACCGGGGTCGAACCACGATCCCGACGTCGAACCAGCGCGCGGGGCTGGTTCGACGTCGGAAGCGTGGTTCGACGCGCGCGACGCCGGCCACGGGCAGCGACGCCGGCCACGGGCGCCGGCGGCTCAGACCGTGCGGATCGCGCTCGTCGCCCCGAGCGCCCGACCGCGTCGGCGCTCGACGGCGCGACCGACCACGAGCAGCCCCACGCTCACGACGGCACCGAGGGTCGTCTGCGCGATCCGGTCGAGCGCGAGCAGTTCCGGCGCCTCGGGCAGGCTCAGCCACGACACCACGAGGGCGAGCGGCGTGAGGAAGAGCAGCGTCACGGTGTAGCGCCGGGCGACGAAGATCTCCGCGAAGAACTGGCCGACCACCGCGATGACGACGATCCACCACACCGAGGGCTCGAGCAGCAGGATGCCCACCGCGATCACGGTGCCGCCGATGGTGCCGACGAAGCGCTGGACCGCCCGGACCACGGTGTGCCGCTGGCGCATCGCCGGCAGGGTCGAGACCACCGCGATGACCGCCCAGTACGGGTGCCCGAGCCGCGGGATCGACTCGGCGACCGCCCCGGCGACGACCGCCCCGACGACGTTCAGGCCGACGGTCTCCCACACGGCCGGCGTCCGCAGCACGGCGAGCGACCGGTGCTTCCGCTGCGCGATCGGCCGGAACACGTGCGGCGCCCGCGGGTGCAGGACGCGCCGGATCACCGCACCGGACATCGCGACGAGCCACGCCCAGGCGATCGACCCGACGATGATGGTCGCGACGAGCGGCAGGTCGGCGGGGCGGACGGGTACGAGCGCCGACACGCAGAAGGCGAACACCGGGAAGATCGGCTGCGCGGGGATGGTCTGCAGCGCGCTGAGGGTGCAGACGGCGACGACGATCACCACCACGAGGCCGGTGCCCTGCAGCCAGAGCGGTGCGCCGGACAGCGACACGGCGAGCCCCGCGGCCATGCACGCCGCCTGCAGCGCGCCCGCGACGCCGGTCGTGACCATCCGCTGGCGGTAGGGCTCCGTCGCGCCGAAGATCGCCGTGAACCCGGCGAACATCGCGAACGCCGCGTACCCGGGCATGCCGAGTGCGATGAGCAGCGCGAGCGGCGCACCGCCGGCGATCGCGGCGCGGGCTGCACCCTCGAGGTTGGTGGTCCGGGTCGAGTGTGCAGGAGTCGTCATGTCCCCGCCATCCTCCCACCGCGACGGGTGTCGCCGAGACGACCGTCCGCCGGTCGGGAGGCGCGTGGCGGTCCGGCACCCCGCCTCCCGTCCGACCGATCAGCGTTGGTATACCAACCTGCTAGACTCACCGGACCAGCCGCGAGAGCGGTACCGCAACGTCGACGAAGAAGGGCCGGGCCGATGGGAAAGACGCTCGCCGAGAAGGTGTGGGACGACCATGTCGTGGTCAAGGGCGAGGACGGGAACCCGGACCTCCTCTACATCGACCTCCACCTCGTGCACGAGGTCACCAGCCCGCAGGCCTTCGACGGCCTGCGTCAGGCCGGACGTCCGGTCCGCCGCCTCGACCTGACCATCGCGACCGAGGACCACAACACCCCGACGCTCGCGATCGACCGGCCCATCGCCGACCCGACGAGCCGCACCCAGATCGAGACGCTGCGCCGCAACTGCGCGGAGTTCGGCGTCCGCCTGCACTCGCTGGGTGACAAGGAGCAGGGCATCGTCCACGTGGTCGGTCCGCAGCTCGGCCTGACCATGCCCGGCATCACCGTGGTGTGCGGCGACTCGCACACGAGCACCCACGGTGCGTTCGGAGCGATGGCGTTCGGCATCGGCACGAGCGAGGTCGAGCACGTGCTCGCCACGCAGACCCTGCCGCTGAAGCCCTTCAAGACCATGGCGATCACGGTCGAGGGCACCCTGCGACCCGGCGTCACCGCGAAGGACATCATCCTCGCCGTCATCGCGGAGATCGGCACCGGTGGCGGGCAGGGCTACGTGCTCGAGTACCGCGGCTCGGCGATCCGTGCGCTCTCGATGGAGGGCCGCATGACCATCTGCAACATGTCGATCGAGGCGGGTGCCCGCGCCGGCATGGTCGCCCCCGACCAGACCACGTACGACTACGTCCAGGGCCGCGACCACGCGCCGACGGGCCAGGACTGGGACGACGCCGTCGCGTACTGGGACACCCTGGCGACCGACGACGACGCCGTCTTCGACGCCGAGGTGTTCATCGACGCCGACGACCTCGAGCCGTTCGTGACCTGGGGCACGAACCCCGGCCAGGGCGTCTCGCTGTCCGAGACGGTCCCCGACCCGTCCGGCTACGCCGACCCCAACGACCAGGCCGCAGCGCGGCGGGCACTCGAGTACATGGACCTCGCGGCCGGCACGCCGATGAAGGACATCGCCGTCGACGCGGTGTTCATGGGGTCGTGCACGAACTCGCGCATCGAGGACCTCCGGGCCTTCGCGTCCGTCATCCAGGGCCGCACGAAGGCCGACGGCGTCCGCGTGATGGTCGTGCCGGGGTCCGCCCGGGTCCGGCTCGAGGCCGAGGCCGAGGGGCTCGACAAGGTGTTCACCGACTTCGGCGCCGAGTGGCGGTTCGCCGGTTGCTCGATGTGCCTCGGCATGAACCCCGACCAGCTCGCGCCGGGGGAGCGCTGCGCGAGCACGTCGAACCGCAACTTCGAGGGTCGCCAGGGCAAGGGCGGTCGCACCCACCTGGTCTCGCCGCTCGTCGCCGCCGCCACCGCGGTGCGCGGCACGCTGTCGAGCCCCTGGGACCTGGAGACCGACGACGCCCTGGCGTCCGTGACGAACGACGCGACCGCGTCGACCGCGACGTCCACCTCGACCACCGCGACCACCGAGACCACCGAAGGGGCCGTCTGATGGACAGCATCACCACCGTCACCGGGATCGCCGCACCGCTGCAGCGCTCGAACGTCGACACCGACCAGATCATCCCCGCGGTCTACCTCAAGCGCGTCACGAAGACCGGCTTCGAGGACGCCCTGTTCGCCGGGTGGCGCCAGGACCCCGAGTTCGTGCTCAACCAGGAGCGATACCAGGGCGCCCGGGTGCTCGTCGCCGGTCCCGACTTCGGCACCGGATCGAGCCGCGAGCACGCGGTCTGGGCGCTGCGCGACTTCGGGTTCCAGGTCGTCGTCTCACCCCGTTTCGCGGACATCTTCAAGGGCAACGCGGGCAAGCAGGGCCTGGTCACCGCGATCGTGACCGAACCGGAAGTCGAGCGGCTGTGGGCCGAGATCGCGGCGAACCCGGGCATCGAGGCGACCGTCGACCTCGTGACACAGCGCGTGTCGCTCGGCGCGGTGGACGTGCCCTTCGAGATCGACGCCTACACTCGTTGGCGGTTGATGGAAGGGCTCGACGACATCGGGCTCACCCTCCGTGACGAGACCTCGATCACGGAGTTCGAATCCCGCCGCTCCCGATGGCGGCCGAAGACATTGCCGGTGAAGTAGTGAACTCCCTCGTACAGGACGCAGCAGCAGCAGGGGCCCGCGTGGGCCTGAAGTCGGACGAGATCGTCATCCGGGGCGGCAAGCCGCTCGTGGGACGCATCGAGGTCCGCGGCGCGAAGAACCTCGCGACCAAGGCGATGGTCGCATCGCTGCTGGGCGACACCCCGTCGATCCTCAAGGACGTCCCGGACATCTCCGACGTCAAGGTCGTCCGCGGCCTGCTCGAGGTGCACGGCGTGCGCATCACGGATCCTGCACGAGGCGAGCTCATCCTCGACCCGTCGAACGTCGAGTCGGCGCACTTCGCCGAGATCGACGCGCACGCCGGCTCGAGCCGCATCCCGATCCTGTTCTGCGGCCCGCTGCTGCACAAGCTCGGCGAGGCGTTCATCCCCGACCTCGGCGGCTGCCGCATCGGCGACCGGCCGATCGACTTCCACCTCGACGCCCTCCGTGCCATGGGCGCGGTCGTCGACAAGCAGGTCAACGGCATCCACCTCACGGCGCCGAACGGCCTCAAGGGTGCCGAGATCGAGCTGCCGTACCCGAGCGTCGGCGCGACCGAGCAGGTCCTGCTGTCGTCGGTCCTCGCCGAGGGCGTCACGGAGCTGCGCAACGCCGCGATCGAGCCCGAGATCATGGACCTCATCGCGATCCTGCAGAAGATGGGTGCGATCGTCACGGTCGAGCCGAGCCGCACGATCTTCATCGAGGGCGTCGAGTCGCTGCGCGGCTACACGCACCGGGCGATCAACGACCGCAACGAGGCCGCGAGCTGGGCCTCCGCCGCACTCGCCACGAACGGCGACATCTTCGTCGAGGGCGCGGACCAGCAGGACCTCATGACGTTCCTCAACGTCTTCCGCAAGGTCGGCGGCGGGTTCGACGTCCAGGAGGACGGCATCCGCTTCTACCGCGAGCGCGAGGTCCTCCGCCCGGTCGTCGTCGAGACCGACGTCCACCCCGGCTTCATGACGGACTGGCAGCAGCCGCTCGTCGTCGCGCTCACCCAGGCCGAGGGCACGAGCATCGTGCACGAGACCGTGTACGAGAACCGCTTCGGCTTCACCGACGCCCTGAACGAGATGGGTGCCGACATCGTCGTGCACAAGGAGGGCCTGCCCGGCCACGACCGTCGCGTCGAGCGCCGTCCGTTCGAGCAGGCCGCGGTGATCACCGGCCCGACGACGCTGCACGCCGCGAACGTGCGCGTGCCGGACCTGCGCGGCGGCTTCAGCCACCTCATCGCGGCCCTGACCGCCGAGGGCGAGTCGCACATCACGAACGTCGGCATCATCAGCCGCGGCTACGAGCACTTCATCCCGAAGCTGCGCAAGCTCGGCGCCGACTTCGACTTCGCGGGCTAGACCCGTGTCGTCGCGTTCGTCGGGTCCGGCTCCGGACGGCCCCGGGGACGGCCTGGAGGCGCGCACCGCGTCCGCCTCGCAGGTCACCACGGGACTGCCCACACCGGGGCGCCGGTGGCGGCGCGGGGAGCTGAACACCGCGTTCCGCATCACCGCGTCCATCGTGATCCCGGTCTTCCGGTTCTCCGCGCGGTACCACTGGCACGGACCGAAGCGGTTGCCCGAGGACGGCGCCTTCGTGCTCGCCCCGAACCACTTCACGAACATCGACCCGCTCGTGGTGGGGACGGCCGTCTGGCTCTCCCGCCGCGCGCCGCGCTTCCTCGCGAAGGCGTCGATCTTCCGTGTGCCGGTCGTCGGCAAGCTGATGTCCGGGATGGGGCAGATCCCCGTCGAGCGCTCCGGTCGCTCGCGGTTGAACGACCCGCTCGGCGGCGGACGGTCGCTGGTCGAACAGGGCGGGGCGATCATCGTCTACCCCGAGGGCACGCTCACCCGCGACCCCGACCTGTGGCCGATGCGCGGGAAGACCGGGGCGGTGCGGATCGCGCTCGAGAACGACGTGCCGATCATCCCGATGGCCCACTGGGGCACGCAGCGGATCATGCCGCGGTACGCGAAGAAGCTCCGGCTCTTCCCCCCGTCGCGCGTCGACGTCATCGTCGGTGACCCGGTCGACCTGTCGGCCTACCGGGGCCGGCCCCTCGACCAGAAGACCCTGGTCGAGGCCACCGAACTCGTGATGCAGCGGATCACCGCGCTGCTCGAGGAGCTCCGCGGCGAGCAGGCACCCGCGACCCGCTGGGACCCCGCCGCGAACAACCAGAAGGAGACGGGCCGGTTTGAGTGACCACACCCCGGGTCTGCGCCCCCACGACGACCACCCGGACCGTGTCGTCGCCGCGCCCGGTGCGTTCGACACCGCCGCCATCCGCGTGGTGATGCAGTCCACCGACAAGCCGCGGGTCGCCGTCATCGGTGCCGGCAGCTGGGGGACCACCTTCGCCAAGGTGCTCGCCGAGGGCGGTGCGACGACCGTGCTCTGGGCACGTCGTCCCGAGGTCGCCCGGGAGATCACCGAGACCAAGCGGAACTCCGACTACCTGCCCGGCATCAACCTGCCCCGGACCCTGACCGCGTCGACCTCGCTCGCGCAGGTCCTCGACGGCGCCGAGCAGGTCTACGTGTCCGTGCCGTCGCAGTCGCTGCGGTCGAACCTCGACGCGATCGCGCCGCTGCTCGGCGCGGGCGTCCCGGTCGTCAGCCTCATGAAGGGCGTCGAGAAGGCGACCGGCATGCGGATGAGCGAGGTCCTCCACGAGGGACTCGGCATCGACCGCGACCGGATCGCGGTGGCGAGCGGGCCGAACCTGGCGCTCGAGATCGCCCGTCGCCAGCCCACCGCGGCCGTCGTCTCCTCGACGTCGATCGAGACCGCCACCGCCGTCGCCGCGGTCGCCACGAACCCCTACTTCCGGTCGTTCACGAACACCGACGTCATCGGCACCGAGTTCGGTGGCGTGCTCAAGAACCTCATCGCCGTGGCGATCGGCATCGTCGACGGCGTCGGCTACGGCGAGAACACGAAGGCCTCGATCATCACGCGGGGCCTGGCGGAGATGACCGACTTCGCGGTGTCGCTCGGTGCGCAGCCGTCGACGCTCGCCGGTCTCGCGGGCCTCGGCGACCTCATCGCGACGTGCCAGTCGCCGCTCTCGCGGAACAACACCGCCGGGCGGCTGCTCGGGCAGGGGTACCGGTTCGACGAGGTCGTGCGGCAGATGAACCAGACCGCCGAGGGTCTGGCGTCGGTCGCCCCGATCCTCGAGCTCGCGGCCGCCAACGGGGTCGACATGCCCATCGTGGGGCAGGTCGCCGAGGTCCTCGCCGGTAGGCTCGACCCGCGCAACATCGCGCCGCACCTCACCGAGACCGACGAGCCCCAGGGCGAGTGAGCGGTCCGGTCCCGACACCCCGGAGGGCCGCCGTGCCGACCATCGCCGAAGGCGCACCCACGACCACGACCACCGTCGCCGTCCTGTTCGGCGGACGGTCGAGCGAGCACGAGATCAGCTGCGTGACCGCCGGCGGGATCATGGACGTCGTCGACCGGTCCGAGTACCGGGTCGTCCCGATCGGGATCACGAAGGACGGCGCCTTCACGCTGCAGTCCGACGACCCGGCGCAGTGGGCACTCCGTGACGGTGCGCTGCCGACCGTGCCGGACAACGGCACGCGCGTGGCGTTCCCGACCTCGCCCGCGACGCGCGACCTGATCGTGTCGCACCCGGACGGCTCGGTCACGACCGTCCCGGACGTCGACGTCGTCTTCCCGATCCTGCACGGCCCGTTCGGCGAGGACGGCACGGTGCAGGGCATGCTCGAGGTCGCCGGCCTGCCGTACGTCGGCGACGGCGTGCTCGCCAGTGCGCTGGCGATGGACAAGCACACCGCCAAGGCCGTGCTCGAGCACGCCGGGCTGCGGGTCGCGCCGTGGACGACCGTGCTCCGACGCGAGTGGACCGCCGACCCGGTCGCGGTCGCCGAGACCGTCGCCGTGCACGGGTGGCCGCTGTTCGTGAAGCCCGCCCGGGCCGGGTCGAGCATGGGCGTCTCGCGGGTCGACGAGCCCGCGCAGCTCGGGGCCGCGATGGACCTGGCGTTCGAGCACGACGCGAAGGTGATCGTCGAGCCGCGGATCGTCGGGCGCGAGGTCGAGGTCGCCGTGCTCGAGGGCCGCGACGGAGTGCCGCGCACGAGCCTGCCCGGCGAGATCGTCGTGCCCGAGGACGGCTTCTACGACTTCGCGTCGAAGTACCTCGGCGGTGACGAGGCCCTGCTGTGCCCGGCACCGCTCACCGAGGACGAGACCGACGTCGTCCGGTCGATCGGCGCCCGGGCGTTCGAGGCGATCGGCGGTGCCGGGCTCGCCCGCGTCGACTGCTTCCTGACCGACGGCGGCTTCGTCGTCAACGAGGTCAACACCATGCCCGGGTTCACCCCGCTGTCGATGTACCCGCGCTGCTGGGCGGCGTCGGGTGTCTCCTACGGCGAGCTCGTCACGGAGCTCATCGAGCTGGGACGCACCGCGGTCCGCTGACCGCGGCCGGCGTCAGCCCTGGACGTCGGCGGGGTCGAGGCAGGTGTGGCCGTCCTTCGGCAGCAGCGCGACCACCGCCGACAGGTCCTGCACGACCTGGCCGGTCGTCTTCGTCGAGTCGATGACGACCTGCACGGCGGGGGACCGGCCGAACGTCGTGTACACGACCTGCCCGCCACGGTCGTCGCGGATCCAGTCGATCCCGCCGTTGCTGAAGCACGGCAGGTCGGACACCGTCGGCACGGCGACCCCGCAGTGGTACAGCGCCGCGGTCGGGTCGCCCCACGCGGCGGTGGACTGCGCGTCGGTGTTCCGGAGCGTCAGGTCGTTGCCGACGACCTCCGGCAGCCGGACCTGCACGGCGGCGCACTGCGCGGCACCCGCGGACGGCGCCGGGGCCATCGCCACGGCGTTCGAGCACCCCGTCACCCCGGTGGCGACGGCGACGAGCACGCCCGCGATCACGGTCCAGCGGAGGGGTCGGCGCGCGGTGTCCATCGACGTCCAGGCTACCGTTGCCGTGTGGACGCGACGCACGACGCCTGGGCCGGACCGACCGCGGAGGACACGGTCGGGGAGACCGGCGAGCTCGCCGTCCTCGACCGGGTCGTCCGCCGACTGCCCGCTGGCGCACCGCTGCTCGGCCCCGGGGACGACTGCGCCGTCGTCGCCGCCCCGGACGGTCGGTTCGTCGTGACGACGGACATGATGGTGCACGGTCCGGACTTCCGCTGGGCGTGGTCGTCGCCCGCCGACGTCGGGTGGAAGGCCGCCGCGACGAACCTGTCCGACGTCGCCGCGATGGGCGCCGTCCCGACCGGGCTCGTGATCGCCCTCGCCGCCCCGCAGGACACCCCCGTCGCGGTCCTCGAGGGCTTCGCCGACGGCGTGCGGGAAGCCGTGGCGGCCCTCGCCCCGGGGTGCGGCGTGGTCGGCGGCGACCTGTCGACCTCCGCCACCTTCACCGTCTCGGTGACGGCGTTCGGCGACCTCGGCGGCGTCGCGCCGGTGCTCCGTTCGGGTGCGCGGGCCGGCGACGTCCTGGCGGTGTCCGGGGAGCTCGGTCGGGCTGCCCGCGGCCTCGCCCGGCTGTTCCGGGACGGCGTCGACGAGCACGGGGAGCCCTCGCGGGCGGCGACGGTCGCGAGCGGGGCCGACGCCGACCCGGACGTCGACCGCCAGCGGCGGCCGGTCCCGCCGATCGCCGACGGACCGCGCGCGGCGGCGGCCGGGGCGACGGCCATGCTCGACCTGTCCGACGGGCTCGCCATCGACGCCGGGCGGCTCGCCCGCGCCAGTGCGGTGACCCTCGTCCTCGACGAGGACGGGCACCCGGACGCCCACGGGCCCCTCGACGAGGTCGCCCTGCACGGTGGCGAGGACCACGGCCTGCTCGCGACCTTCCCGGCCGACGCCGCGCTGCCCGGCGGGTTCCGCCGGATCGGCGTCGTCGTCGACCGCGGTGACGCGGACCTGGTCCGAGCGGGCGAGCCGGTCCCGACGACCGGGTGGGACCCGTACGCCGACTGGGACGGTGCCGCGGGCTGACCGCCGGACCGGCTCCGTGCCTCCCGGCCGGTGCACCCGCCTCAGGACGGGGTGACCGCCTCCCAGGCCACGGTCTCGCCGTAGCTGCGCTTGCTGAAGGGGTCCAGCCCTGCAGGCCACGTCGGCTCGGGCGAGCGCTTGCTGCGCTCGACGACGACCACCGCGCCGGCCGTGAGCCGCGGCACGAGCGCGTCGAGCACCTCGGCGATCTCCTGCTCGGCGACGTCGTACGGCGGGTCGACGAACACGAGGTCGAACGTCCGGACGGTGTTCCGCAGGTACCCGAGCGCCGGCTGCGGCGCCACGTCGATCCGCACCCCGGGCACGCGCCGTTGCACGGCCTTCGCGTTCGCGCGGCACGCCTCGGCGGCGGGGGCGGCCCGGTCGACCAGCACGACCTCGACGGCACCGCGGGACGCCGCCTCGAGCCCGAGCGCACCCGTGCCCGCGTACAGGTCGGCGACGGCGGCGTCGTCGACGAGTCCCCGCGCCTCGAGCGACGAGAACAGCGCCTCGCGCACCCGGTCGCTCGTGGGCCGCGTGCCGGACTTCGGCACACGGAGCGCGGTGGAACCGGCGGCGCCGGCGATGATGCGGGTCATGCAGCCACCGTAGCGGCGTGCGCACGGTCCACAGGTCGGTCGGGAGGCACCCGGTGCGTCGGTCCCGCCCGGTACCGTGGTCGCGTGGTCACCTCCGACACCTCCGACGCCGCGGCCCCGACGGAGCCCGCCGACGCGGCCCTGCCGCCGGACCTCGGTCCCGCACCCCTCGACGCCCGGCTGAGCGGTGTGCTCGGCGGACGCACGGCGAAGGCGATCGAGAAGGCGTTCGGGCACCGCACCGTCGGGGAGTTCCTCGAGCACGCGCCCCGGCGGTACGCCGAGCGCGGCGCGCTGACGGCGCTCGACTCGCTCGCGATCGGCGAGTCGGTGACGATCGTGGCCGAGGTCATCGACGTCCGCGAACGCACGATGCGCGCCCGGCGCGGGTCGATCCTCGAGGCGAAGATCGGCGACGGCAAGGGGCTGCTCACCCTGACGTTCTTCAACCAGGGGTGGCGCACGAAGGACCTCGTGCCGGGTGCCCGCGGCATCTTCGCCGGCAAGGTGGGCGACTACCGGGGTGCCCGCCAGCTCGCCCACCCCGACTACGAGCTGTTCGACGCCGACGACCCCCGGGCCACGGCCGACCCCGAGGACGAAGAAGCGATCCGGTGGTCACGGCAGCCCATCCCGATCTACCCGGCGACGGCGTCGGTGACCTCGTGGCAGATCGCGAAGGCGATGGCCGTCGTGCTCGACACGCTGCCCGACCTGCCCGACCCCGTTCCGGCCGCCGCGCGGACGCGGCTCGGGCTCGTCCCGTTCCGTCGCGCGCTCGAGCTCCTGCACCGTCCGGAGAAGGTCGCCGACTTCAAGCGGGCGCAGGACGCGCTGCGCTACCGCGAGGCGTTCGTGCTGCAGACCGCGCTCGTGCAGCGACGGATCGCGGCGCGGGCCACCGCGGCGACCCCGCGGCGGGCGAGCCCCGGCGGGATCCTCGAGCGCTTCGACGCCACGCTGCCGTTCACGCTCACCGACGACCAGCAGGCGGTCGGTGCCGAGATCGCGCACGACCTGGCGGGGGACTGGCCCATGCACCGGCTCGTGCAGGGCGAGGTCGGTTCCGGCAAGACCCTCGTGGCGATCCGGGCGATGCTCACCGTGGCGGAGTCCGGCGGGCAGTCCGCGCTCATCGCCCCGACCGAGGTCCTGGCGGC
>Ga0308156_1001666_pt1 | contig 24015 bp, 24 predicted proteins | sample PhyAR2_FD_201041 | JGI IMG/M metagenome (GOLD analysis project Ga0308156, IMG submission 201041) | Phyllosphere microbial communities from UC Gill Tract Community Farm, Albany, California, United States - DLSL A.R2 | ecosystem: Host-associated > Plants > Phyllosphere > Unclassified | place: USA... | reverse complement strand
TGGCTACCTCCACACAGCGCCATTGCTGTGAGCATCGTTCCTAAGATTTGCAGGATGTTTCGCATGAACCCTCCATGAATTTTAAAGAAACTAAATTATTGACCAAATTGATAGATAGGGTTTATGGTTTGGCGCCGCAATGATGCTGACTGAACACATGGATGACATTTGTTCTACAAAACACGGGTGCTTAAGCGCAGATGCTGCATTTCTGCTTTCTGTCCACACCTATCGTTGTGGAATGTCCATGAAATGTTTCTAAGTGTCAATGATTGGAGCTGAGCGAAGGGTAAACACTTAGAGGTGAAAAACCTGTGCTCGAACGGGGAGTTCCTTTGAGCGTGATAGGAGCCAGAGCAGCTTCATTTTTTACCTTGGAAATTCGGTTTCGGATGACAGCGGCCAGATGCGGCCCCTTGTACCTTGGCGCCAGGAGGATCCAATGTGCAATCGCTACCACTCCCCTGATGAAGGCTACGTCCAGCAGTACTGGCGGCTGAATCCCCGGAAGTTGGGGCTGGATGCCCGCGATGTGTTCCGGCGCTCGCCTGGAGGTTTCATCCGGCGCGCTGTTGATGATCCAGGGTACAGCAAGGAACTGGCAGTGGGACGGTGGGGCTTGATCCCCTGGTTCAGTAAGGCGCCTTACATCAAATACAGCACCAACAATGCCCGGGCTGAGGAGGTGGCGGTCAAGGCCAGCTTCAAAGATCCGTGGAAGCGTGGCCAGCGCTGCATCATTCCCGCAACGACCTTCGATGAGCCCAACTGGGAGGGTGGCAAGAACGTGTGGTGGAGACTTGCTCGGGCCGACGGCGACCCGTGGGGCCTAGCGGAGTAGCAGGCGAGATGCCACCATCTCCGAGAAGCTGGTGCAGCACTTGATGAAGCAAGAGAGCCTGGCCGTGGCCAAGCCCAAGCGGCGCCGATAAGTCCTACCTTGGCGGGGGTAGTTCGACGCTAGGCATCTAGTGAATGAAAAAAGAACGCATCGGCAATGCGTATATACAAGCCTCGGTGCATCTCTCTCATTGATGTACTTGACTCCATCGAGGTGTTCCGTAACCTGTCAAGCCATCCAGTCATCCAGTCATCCAGTCATGCAGTCATCCTGGTCAGAGCCGTTGCCGAGGCGTTTGAGTGCGATCCGCCATGAAACAGAGGTTTGTACTTATGACCGGGAGGGCAGGTAAGTCCGGGTGTGATCACGACTTGATGCTCCAGACGCAACAGAGCTTCAGAGTCCTGCACGTCCGAGCAATTCTGATGCCGAAACCTCCAGCGCGGCCGCAATCTGCAATACCAAAACGATGCCAGGATTTTGGCGTCCTCTCTCTACCGAGCTAGCATAACTGCGGTCTATCCCTGCCCGATGAGCAAGCTCCTCTTGGCTGATGTTTCTTTCCGAACGCACTTGCTTAATTGCCGCTCCTAGGGCAACAAGCTCAGGCAGATCTGCGTATTTAGGAGATGCAATAGGCATCATCCCATCGTCTTTTTATGAAGACGATTGCACCACGGACGATCTTCCACATATACTGGCGATTTCTATACTCGTTGATGTATCAAAATGCACTCAGTCACATCCAAAGTTCAATGTCTTGGTCTTGCCCTCTTGATAAATTTGGGAACTTCACAGTTCGCATTCGCGCAGGCAGGCCAATTTGTAGGACCTCCACACCCAGACCGTGTTAGCTTCATTGATCTCAAAAAGATGACAGTTGTAGGCATCGAGAATTTCAAGCTGTTTCAGGTATCCGCATTCATCAATGCCCTAGACCTCGGTACCGATGGTATATGTGAACAGTTGCGGTACGATGGCTATTGTGCGGACGGTGCTCCTCGCATCTATCTCGAGATCAAGTTGAATAGCTTCACAAAGCGAAGCCAGCTTTATGACCTGCGCGGGAAAAGAGGTGCAGCCATCTGCGCAACGGTGGTCTCAACGCCGCGAAACGTAAATGGAAACTTGAACTTGGTCGACTTCACTCCGGGCGGATGCTACTAGTCAGATGTCGCGGCGCTAACGCCTTCAGCGCGCGCCGATTACTAGGTGGCGAAGCAATTTGCTTTGCGTTGATACTGGCGCGGGCAAAGGCGACTGCGGCTCACAGTCGCATCTAGCTCCCGCGACCCGAACCCGTCGTATTAGCTAGACCGTATTGCGTGTTGTGCTACGGTCTAAATCAGACGCCCCGGGTGTCGATTCCTCGCTCCAATGTCAAATTTACTCAGGAAGACAACCAGAAATTACCTTTTGCAATGCAAAAAATCCTGATGCGGAAACTTCATACGCTGAGAGCTTTACTGATGTCAACATGTTCAAAAATGACCGTTTGTCGTCGCCTGCCCCGCACCTGTTCAAAAAATAGTGGACACTAATTTTGAACATGGGTACGATTTGAACATCCTTTTTGAGCAGCCCTCAAGATCATGACCCGTGTTTTCGCCTACTGCCGCGTTTCGACCGCCGGCCAAACTACTGACAACCAGGTGCAGGAGATCGCCGCAGCCGGCTTCCAGGTGCAGCCGACCCGCGTCGTTGCCGAGACCATCTCGGGCAGCATCGCGGCCAGCGAACGGCCTGGCTTCAAGCAGCTGACCAACAAGCTGGAGGCCGGTGACGTGCTGGTGGTGACCAAGCTCGACCGCCTTGGCCGCAACGCTATGGACGTGCGCACCACGGTGGAGGCCCTCGCCGACATGGGCGTCAGGGTGCACTGCCTGGCGCTGGGCGGCGTGGATCTCACCAGCCCAGCCGGCAAGATGACCATGGCGGTGATCAGCGCAGTGGCCGAATTCGAGCGCGACCTGCTGATCGAGCGCACCCAGGCAGGCCTGGCACGCGCCAAGGCTGAGGGCAAAGCACTGGGCCGCCCACGTGCGCTCACAGACGCCCAGGAAGCTGATGTGCTGCAGCGCCTCGCTGGTGGCCAAGCCATCGCCGCTGTGGCACGCGCGCTCAATACCAGCCGGGCTACCATCATGCGCGTGCGGGACGCTCAGCCAGCCTAGCCAGCAGGCCCGCCCTGCACCAACTCCCACCGGGCACCAGGTCGGCGCGCATACCGCTGGCCTGAGCCCCAGCCCCATCGCACGCCATCAGCCACGCAGCACGGCAAGCAGAGCAGCCCCCATGGACCGTGAGCACCATGGAGGGCGACATCACCGAACCCGGGCTCATCACCCAGCGGACGCCCGCAACCATCGCAGTCATCGACCGGCCCGCTGTAGAAGATCGCCTCGCTCATGTTGCTCCAGAGATTGCCGCCTCACGCACGCGCGCGCGTAAGGACGTAAACAGTTGGTGAACGCTCACAAACTCCAGCTCGCAGCCATCCCACATAAACACGGCCAGATGCCGCAATCAGCCATTGCCTGTGGTGAGTGAGACCCTGCGCCGGAGTCGAGGGTCTCGCCAAATTTCGTTGTGGCATAAGGGGTTTCGAGAAAAAGAGACCCTGAGAGGCTGAGACCAATACTTCTCAACTTATTTTTCCTATATGCGTGCGTCCTGCATGTGTTGGCTGTCGCAATACCCCCTCTTAAATAGCCTCTCTTATCTAAGGGAAAAATTTTTCAAAAAGAGGGTCTCTAGGGTCTCACCCTCTCTTTCCCAATATTTATAAAGGTTTTTGAGGAGACCCTCCGAGACCATGAGACCCTGGAGACCCCCTCCACCTGGCAATCGATGGACCGCGAGACCAAAAAAACCCAGCGCGGTGGCTGGGTTGATGCGGGTGAGTTACAGACTCAGATCGGTGATCCTGAGAACCACCTGTTCGTCCGAGCGGGGCCGTGCGGCTTCTTGATCCACCCACGGGCACGAAGTGCCTCGGCGATGCTGGTCAACTCGCGGCTGTCTTTGCTGGCCGGCTTGCGGTTCTGCGAGAACTCGAAAATCTCGGCGGTTGCAATGGGTTCGCCATTGAACGCCCGCGACTCAAGAAACTTAGCCACAGCAAAATCCCACGGATTCTCCTGCAGGCGGGCCTTCTGCTCCTTCGTGGCAATTTCTTCCTCGCTCTCATCAAGCCAATGCTGCTCGCCGGCTTGATGGCGATGAACGGCCTCGGCCCAGAGTTGGTCGCGCACCTGCGCGAGCCTCGCCACGTCGGCTTTGGTGACCTGCACAGGCCAGAACCGCCTGCCGCCAGTGGTGTCGTGCAGCCAGGAGCCATCGGCGCTAGGATTGACACTGCCGACAAATATGCACTGGCGAGGGTGATCAGCGACACGACGACCGTATGGCGAGCGGTAGCTGTCTACGCGGCGCGTCAGAAACGCCTTCACGTCTTCGACTGTGCCCTTCTTGATGGCGGCAATCTCGGAGAGCTCGATCATCCATTTCCCGTGAAGACCTTGGAGCGCATCCTTGCCGCCGATTGTGCCGGCCAAGTCTTCGGCGAACCAGGACGTGTCCGGCGCCAACGCACGCAGCAGGGTAGATTTCTTGACGCCCTGAGCCCCCTCAAGCACCAGCGCGGTGTCCACCTTGGAGCCAGGCACGAATGCGCGCTCAACCGCCGCGATCAGCGTTTTGGCTGACGCAGCCCGCACGAACACGCAGTCCTTCGCGCCAGCGTAGTCGACCAGCCAGGTATCCAGGCGCGGCACTCCATCCCACGTCAGCGACTTCAGGTATTCGCGCAGCGGGTGACGCGGGTTCTGAGCCCCCAGCAGATTCACGGTGTCGTGGGCAGCCTTGCTCGAAATGCTGAGACCGTACTTCGAGCTCAAATAGGCCGCGAGCATGTCATCGTGCCCATCGGTCAACGGCCCAGCTGAGCCACCGCACGGAGGACTCACGCTGTAGGTGGCGCGGGAGGCGAACTCGTCGAAGAAGACGACGCCACGCCATTCAGGGGACAGCGCCAGCAGTTCCGCAAGAACCACCGGCGCCGGGCTCGTACCGCTGGCCGCCGCCTTCGCGCGCAGGAACGCCTCACGCACTTCCTCGGGCTTGGCATCCGTCGCTGGAACTCGCGAGAGGTCGACGTCACCGAGGCCAGCAGACCAGTTAATCAGTACGTTCGACGCAAACTGCGGCTTGAAATCTTTACACCACCAAGCTTCCCAGTTCTGGGTCGGCGCCAAGCACTGCAGGCCTTGATGACTGCCAAGCGCCTTCGGAGCCAGGATTACCACGCGCTTGAAATCGCGGCGCCAGAAGACGAGATCCCCGCCATGGCTACCCAGCGGAATGATGCCGACCTCCGCGATGAGGCCATTGCTGTCTTCGAGCGCAGGTGTTGATGCATCCCGTGGAGACGCGATACCACCATCAGTCGCTGCTTGCTCCAGCGCCTGCTCAGCCATCTCAACTGCCTCATCCGATAGGCTCATCGAAGCCACGCCGGAGAACTTGTACAGTTCATCGTGTACTACCGGTGCGCTCTGCGCTTGCTCCAGCACCCGTGTCGTTGCTTCCAGCGATGCGTGATCCTCGCCGGCAACCGCGTCGATGCGATCGAACAGCAGGTCGATGAAATACTCGCCCCAACCGCGCCAACCATCAGCGCTTGGCGGCACATCAACACTGGCGCCGTACAGGTCGGCCACGCGCCGAGCTTCGGCCTCATCACCTGGAGCTGCCAAGATGCCGATAACCGCGCGCGGAGACGCCTCGCGTATCTGTTGGACCGCGTGCTCAACCTGACCCTCATAAGCCCCGATCAGTGGAGGGTACAGGCGAGCATCCGCCCCTTGCAGCTTGGCTACCTCTGCATCAAGCCCTTGCAAGCACTCATATGCATAATCGATACCAAGGGCCTCATCGCGGGTCGGCACCAGCAGCACGCGCGTCTGGTTGACCTCATGCACAGGCTCGGGTGGCGACGGCTGGCCGTAGAGCGCAGCGTCGATAACCTCCTGCACCGAGCATGGGCCAAGCTTCACATACAGATCATTGAAGTCTTTGGGGCCAGTCAGGTTGCCCTTGTCATCCTTGCCGGTGGCGTCAGCCTCGGTGAATGGCGGCAATGCGACGATGCCACCGACTTCCTTTGCGGCCTTCTCTGCCGCGAGCCTGCCGGGGTTGTGCGGCGTGCCATCGGCCTTGCGGTTCCAGATGTCGTTATCACCGGCAATCAAGATGATGGCGTCGGCATCGCGCTCGCGGATCGCCTTGGCCACATGCAAGATGTTGCCTGAATTGACGCACATGAACACCATGTGCCCGGTGTCCTCGTAGATGCTTGCGCACGTAGCGTAGCCCTCGCCCAGGATGAACACCCTGCGCCCGTTGATCTCCTTGGGCTTGCCGAAGGCGAAGAAATTTCCAGCCATCTTGCCGCCGGCCAGCAGCAGTTTCTTGCCACCAGGCTTGCGGCTGATGGCCTGCAGTGACCAGAGTTTTCCATTGTGATCGTACAGCGGCACCAGCAGCGCCTTCATGCGCTGCTTGGTGACTTCACCGGTGTCAGGATCGGTGCGCTCAATCTCGAACGGACCACACTTCAATTCGTGTGATTGCACACCCTTGCGGGTCAGGTAGTCATGCTCGGTGCACGGCTGAGCCTCATCCCACAGCGACTGCGCCAGGGTGGCCGCAACCTCATGCTCTGCCGCTTCTTCGGCCTCGAACTGCGCCTTGCGCGCCGCCGCATTGGCTTCGCGCTGCGCGATCACCTCGGGCGACGGCTTCTCGTATTTGGTGTCGTCTTTCCAGCCGGCAGCCTTGGCGCGATAGAACAACGTCCCGATGTTGAGCGAACCCGGCTTTGCTGACTTCCATGTCGATTTGACTTCGGACTGTGGGCGCTTGTGCGCCGATCCCCAGTCGTCCCAGATATCGAATCCGTCTTCACCCATCTCAGACTTGATGGCAAACGCCATCTCGACCCAAGTGAGGCGGTCGTTGGGATCGAGGAATTGCAGTGCGGAGCGGATGCGCTCGGCGTCAGTGCGCACCAGGGTTTCGTAACTCATCATGCTGCACCTCCGCAATGCGCCAGGACGCGGCAAGCTGCATTGACCACCACCACGGCCGCGACCGGGCCGGCGACAGCGCCGCAGACGATGGCCAGGCCCGTAGCGATTGAGCCGCTTTTCATCCAGCGGAAGGGGGTTTTCAGGTTTTTCATTGCTTTCCAATCAAAAGGGAAAGCTGCTGCGTGCATTACCGGCGCGATGCGGGTAAAATATTGTCTTGAATGTCAGTGCTGTTCGCAGCAGCGCGTTGAAGACTACCGACTGAACCTCGGTGGTTTTTCTTTTATGGGGTGGGTGCCGCGCCGTTCTCCACGCGCTCCAGGGCAGCCAGTGCCTTGACGACGACATCGCCGGTTCTGCTCATGTCGTTGTGCGCCATGCGGCGCAACTCGGCGGCCACATCGCACGGCAGGATGATGCGGACGATTTCCTTGCCAGCTACTACCAAGCGCTGGCGGTAAGCCACCTGTCGTTCTTGAGCTGTTTGAGTTTGGGTCATGGAGGTTTTCTCCGGTGTTTCGTTGAACTCCATTAGGGCGTCACGACCCCAAGCATGCGATTCATGTCAACGATCATTTTGTAATTTGATCTGGATGTCTTATTCGCCGTCGGAATATGCGACGTTCTCAGCCGCTCGGCTTCGCTGTTGGTGAGCTAGAAGATGTAGTCGTCATCCGCACACAGACGCCAGTGCTCCATGAGCAACGCGATGGCGTGCGAGGCATCTCGGGCCGCCAGTTCCAGGCTCGGACCAGCAACTCGCGGACACTGAAAGAAAACCGCTGGCCTTCGCCCCGCTGGCTCGAACTGATCCAGGATGTCCTGCTGCTCGGCCTTGAGGCGATTGAAGACGTTCTCGTGCAGCGCCCCGCAGAGATAGATGCGCGGAGTCGATGGCAATGTTGGTGAACGGCTGACAAAGCCGTCGTAGCCTTTTGTGGCGCGCTTGATCACGTCATCCCAGTAGCGCTCCTCGGGCGTCGCCGTTAGCTCTCGCAACTTGCTGAGCGTCGCACCGAGCTCATCATTGAGGCTGGCAATCTCGCGCTCCAGGGTGTCGGCATAACGACGCAGCCCATCGGCATCATGGTGCTCGGCAGCTTGAGCCGCTGCCATGACGAATGCATCCACCTTGGCGCGGTGTTTCTCGTGCTTGTTGAGCTCGTCGCGCGCCGCATACAGCGCTGCACGCGCATCAGCGAGATCTTCCTCGTTACCGCCGGCCAGCAGTGCATCGGCCAGTTTGTCGCTGGCGGCTTGCAAAGCGCCCTGCAGTGCCTGGAGCTTGGGGTCCGCGATCATTTGGCCTCCCCCAGCACAGCTTTGCTGCGTGCGACCAGCAGGCTGATCAGCTCGTCCTGACTCTGCACCGAGTAACGAGGGCCGAAACCGTCGCTCGATGTATGCCAGACGATGAGGGCGTCATCCCACGAGACGGAGCCGGGACGCGGCTTCTCCCAGTAAGCAAATGCGCTCTTGAGGCCAGCGCGCAACTTCGCCGGTAGGCGGCCGATGATTTCGACCCGTTGATCTGCTCCGCTGGAATAGACCGCGACCTTCAGGCCATGCCCTCTGCCGCACGCCACGTTGAGCAAACAACGCCAATACTCGATTGTGCTCAGGTCAAACGCAAATTCAGTTGCCAGCATAAAAACTGCTCCACAATAAAAATTTTTAAGCTGCTGGCACCATCCACGACATAGAATCGCTGTTGAATAAGGGCTGCGCCAGCAGCACAAAGTCAAAGTCGCCCGGCAAGGCGACTTTGATTCAGGCTCCCGTTTGGCTCGACAGCCACTGCATGTAGCGGCCCTCGCTGATGAGCAGCTTCTTGCCTACTTTCACGCAGGCAGATGCCAGGCCGCTGGCTGCGCGGCTCCTGAGTTGGTAGCGCAGCGTCATAGCAGACAGGATGCGCGGATGGCGCGCGGCCAGTTCATCGACGCTGTAGAGATCGTTCAGATCGATTGTGTTCGGTTGCATTTCTAACTCCTTTGCTTGACTGATTGGGCGTAGGTAAGTGTTGCGTCACGACCCGGTGCGGCCTAAGCGGCCCGGCTGTGTTTCTGTGCGTTTTGTGTTGTGGCGAGCGGAGTCTAGCGTCCATTCGGCGCAGTTGTGCTGCAGGCGCTGGGGCCTAAACTGGGGCCTAAGTGCCCCTGGTGTGCCCCGGGTGCTCCTGGACGGCGTAGAGCTTCAGAAATAGTCAACAGCCATCGGCAAATTGGCGGCCTCGTATTCAGTCTGAGAGGCTGGATATGAGGTGACAATCTGTAGCTCTTTATTTTCACTCACTGCTGGCGCCACATGCCTTGCACCGGCATTGCCATCGGCCGCTGGCTCTGGACAGCATCCCCTCGACCAGGCCGGAGCCGCACACGCATGGATGCTCTGTTGGCTTCCACACACCTTCTGTCTCATCCCCGAGCTCAGGGGCGCCCGTGTTGAGCCACGCGGCCACGCCCTCAGGGGGGAGTGCGAATGGCAGCTTGCGCACCTCCGCGAGCCGCCAATCAGGTCCCTCGGGCTCGCCGCTGCAGCACCACTGCCAATACTCCAATCGACCATGGTGCACGCGATCGAAAACCACCCAGGACATTTTGGCGTCGGGCACGGAGCGCTGGCCGCTACGCACGCGCTCAAGGATCAGGCCTTGGGCGCCGCAACGCGTGCAGACGTGCTCGAATTCGCGGGTGGAGGCATTCCACGCGACCTCGCGGCGCTCCTCGCTCTGGATCGATGCGCCTGCCGGCATATCTCGCAGCACCAAGCCGATCGCCTCGGCGTCGTGGTCCGCTTCCACCAGGTGGCGCTGCTCGCTTGCGTCGGCCAGCTGCACCGTGATCTCGAAGGCCCGCAGCGGCTCGAACAAGACCGGCATTTTGCCCTTGGCATTCCTGCCCTTGATCCACTCCTGTTGCCTGTTATGGCAGCTGACGCAAAGGCCCGTGACCTTGATCGTGCGCAGATCCGTCCTGTCGCAACATAAGCAAGCACTTACATTCGCTTTTCTGAGGCGGGGCTGCTTGGTCGGATGGTGGTCGGAATGATGCAACCGCCCCAGCTTGCACTCATGGCACTGGGCCGTTGTTTCCGCTGAGGCCCAGCGCTGGGCGCAGGCTGCGGTGTTGATGCTGGCCCTGAGAGGCTGGCAGTTGAAATATCTTTGACCAGGCGCGATATCGAGGGCGCGATAGATCGGCCGCTCAATCATTCAGCTTTCTCCGCCGCACGCTTGGCCATCGCCTTAAGCTCGCGCTCTGCAATGAGCATGCCCAGCTTGAAGACATCGCCAAACGGCACGTTGTGATCACGCGAGATGTCGCGCATACGCTTAACCGCTGAGCACTCGACCGTGAGCGTGATGCGCTCCAGCCCCTTCTCTGCCAATGAATTTTGGTATTTGCGCTGTCGTTGGGCTGCCGTTTGAGGCTGCGCCCTTTCTTCGATCGAATCTGTCATATGGGCTCGTTGTGATGACATTGCGATAACGCAATTGTTCGATCACGACCACACGCACGCGTGATCACAACGCGAGCCGACCATGTGTCCATTGGTACTGACCTGCGTTAGCGTCCGCCTTTTCCAGCGGAGATTCGGAGGCTTCGGGCGAGATGGCCCGCACTAAGAAAGATCGCGTGACACCGCACCTGGTGCGGGCAAAGGCAGCCCTTCGCAGAGAGCGCGACCCCTACCTCGACCGGTTACTCGACCAGGCTATCAGCCATCGTGCCGCGACCATCGCGTCGGGGCAGCCGCGTGCAGCAGCACTTGCGATGGATAAGCGCGTGTTGAAGGCTCTGGAGCACATCCACGCAAACCTTGGTGACCAGCGACTATCGCTGAGCACTATGTCCTCAGCCGCTGCCGCATCCATGTTTCATCTTGCACGAATGTTCAAAAAGGCGGTGGGCTGCCCGCCGATGGCCTACGCCATGCAAAAGCGCTTGGAGCTCGCCAAGGAAATGCTGGCCCATCGCCCCGGGGTAACGATTGTGAACGTTGCGCTGAAAAGCGGTTTTAGTTGTCAATCGAGTCTGTCAGTGGCTTTCAAGAAAGAGTACGGGGTGTCGCCAGCCGCATTCAGGAAGGCGGCCGCGCTAGCCCAGAGAACGGCCCGCCGCTAAACTGTAGGCATGATCGGAAGCTCCGCCCTTACACCGGATGACCTTCCACCAGGCGATGCCCCGTGGCACAAGGTGGAAAGTTTCTGCGCGTCCCTGGACGGCTCCGCCGACGGCGCCAGGTCCATCGACGACCTGATGGCGATTGCACGCCGCGTGGAAGCCTGACCAAGTGCCGCCACCATCGAAGACCTTCGCGTGGCTGCCTTTATCCGCTGGCGTGCTGCGCGCTGGAACGAGGAAAACGACGCCGACAGAAACGCTGTCCGGCTGGCGATCAACGAATTGCGGATGAGATTCGCGCGCCATGGTGCCCGGGACGGGACTCGAACCCGTACAGCTTGAGGCTGGCAAATTTTAAGTCTGCTGCGTCTACCGATTCCGCCACCCGGGCCACAAGGCCGCGAGTATAGCGCACGCCATGTGTAATTCGTGCGTAACCCACACCGCAAACGACCGCAAGTGACCGCCTCGCTTTCACAAACGATAGCAAAGAATATAGTAGAATCAATGCGTTGCGCAGCGTTGTGAAGTGCTGTATTGCTCGGATTCTTGACTTAAAATCCCGTGCTGCGAAAGTGGCGTGCCGGTTCGATCCCGGCTCGGGGCACCACCCGGATGATGCGTGGCTGGCGTTGGCGCGATGCTGCGGCAGAGACGCCGGTGCGCTGGCGATGCGTGCACCCCACGATCGTCCGCACGGTCTTGCGGACCACCGCCTATGCTGCGGCAGGCTGGCGGTCATCCGCCAGCTTCCAAGAGCACTCTTTCTCTCTCCATCTCCACCTTCATTTCCGCAGCGTGTCTGCCGGCGCACGTTCTGCAGATCTTCCATCGTTGATAGTGACAGGTGCCAGCCCACTGCGCGGGCCTCTTGATGACGGTGCGAGCGTTCGAAGGCCTGATCCGCACCGGCTTGCTATTCCACCACGGCGGTCGCACCGCAGACGGACCAGCGGCGCAGGGCGGCGTGCGTTATACCAGGCACGCGCATCCGCGCAGACCGCCGCGCTGGAATGTTCAGCCCCTTGCGCTGGGCCGCCATCTGCGGCCCTTCAGTCGCGCAAATAGCTCTTCTTGCCACTGTCGGACAGGCAATAGCGTCCGCCGCGAGGACCCGTGCAATAGCGGTTGGCGCGGCAGGCGCAGTCCGTGCGGGAGGGTGTGGCATCGGTGACCAGCGGACGCAGGGTTGGCGTGGCTGCGTCGGCGGCAGTGCAGACGCGCTTGGAGCCGCTGATGGAGCCGTCGCGGCAGACAAAGCGCGTTCCCGCACAGTGCGCGATGCCGCCTTTGCTGCCGCTGCAGGGGTAGTTGGCCGCTTCGGTCCCGCTGGCCAGCACGCAGAGGAGCAGAACCAGGAGCGCACGGACGGAAGTCAGCATCGTTGCCATCTGCGTTGGACTCTTTGGTGTGCGCCATTCATCTGCATCTGCTCCTTGGTAGTGTGGGAATGCTACATCATTTGTTACATTCCCCGGTCACACGGCTTGGGCGCCACCGGGCATGCCCTTGGGGCTCAACGGTCGCCCGTGTCCGGTTTTTCCGCGCATGGCCGCGACTGCGGGCTTGCGGTGGTGCCGTTCTCGTCCAGCGGCTGCAGTGCTCCCATCCAGCGAAAGGGGCGGTGATGGGCGCCTTGTTGGCGTGCCAATGCGTCGACAGACTGCAGCCACTGCGCACATTCCCGGCTGGGCGTGTTCGCGCTGCGCTGGGTGCCCAGCCGGCTCAGAAAGCGGCCCAGCTCCCGGTGCCAGGCGGCGTAGTCACCACAGCCATGCGTGCACCAGTGCGGGCGCGTGCCCAGCCAGGCCTTGATGCTGGGGTGCTGGCTCAGCGCGCTGGTGTCGAGGATGCAATGCACATCCAGATGAGGCGGCAGCATGGATTCGACTTCACGCAGGAAGACCAGAAACTCCTGGTGCCGGAGACGGGGCTTGCACTGCGCTGGCGGGCTTGTGCAGGGGCTGCTGAGTGCCTTGCACAGCGCCGTTGAGAGCGAATGCGGCCAACTGCCATGGTCGGTGAGGGCGTGGGATGGGCTGGCCTTGCGGGGAGCGGCGGGCAGGCTCAGCGGGCTCTTGGTGTCCAGGCAGATCACCAGCGCTCTGTCGCTGCCGCTCAGGTAGAGCGCGGCGGGGGCCTGCAGCTGCTCCAGCAGCAGCGGATCGCTGAAGAGCGCAAAGTGGGGACGGGACCTGGTTTTGCCCAGCAGCTGCAGATAGCGGGCCACGCTGCTCTTGGACATGCCCGTGCGCGCTGCCAGCGCGCGCACGCTGTCAGGTGCGGCGTCGCCAGAAGCGGTTGCCGCTGTGGTGATGGCAGCGATGGTTTGCAGCTGCCGGTCATCGATCGTGCGGGGCTTGCCCGGGCGCATGTTGTCATACAGGCCCACGACGCGGTGGCTGGCAAAGCGGCGCCGCCACTTGCCCACCGTCGCCTGCGTCAGTCCCATGCCCTGGGCGATCGTGGTGTTGCTGTCGCCTTCCACGCTGCGCAGGATGATCCGGGCGCGGGCCGCCAGATGGGCGGGCTGGCCTGCCTGGGTGGCCATGGTTTCGAGCTGTTCACGTTCCCGTTCAGTCAGTGTGATGCCTGACTTCGGTCTGCCTTTTTCCATGCTTGTTTCTCCGTGTCCGGGGATCTTCTGCGGTGTGCGTTCCGAAGGCGTGGCGTGCGGGTCGGCTCATGGTGTAAGGCGTCTTCGCGCGTCAGCGGCCTGCAGCCGAAAAGACATTCCACCTGAGCACTCGCGCCGGCCCATGTTCAGACCGCGACAGCGGAGGAGGCAGCAGATCCCTTGCTATGTGTTGGGGCAGCGATTAATGCTGCTTATTTATTGGACAGATGAAATGATTACTCGCTAATTATGGCAAGTTATTTTGGGACGGTATCGAATATCGATTGCATATATATGTTGTGTAATTATGGGACGTTCCCTCGGGTTAGGGGCTTGGGTCATGATTTCTATGGAATTATTGTGTTGACTGGCGTTGGTTGCAAAGGATTGTTCAATAACCTGTGGATGTCATCAATATGACAGTTGAAAAATTTCATCTAGCAACAAATTAATTTTGACAAATAAGCTCATTCAGTCTATTTAGGCAAGGAAACACTTTGTTAACATTTTAATAAATATGGCATGTACATCGCGAAAACAGATAGATACCATTGCGCCGTTCAGTAATTGCGCTGCGCGGTCGCATGGCATGGTTTCTGAAATGACTGCATTTTCATCCGAATGATCCATGAATGAGGAGCTCGCCTTGAATATCACAAATCACACCCCGTCCGCTGTCGCAAGACTTTCCATGCCGGTGACCAAGCGCAAATCGCGCGGCCAGGGCATGACGGAATACATCATTATCTTGGGCTTGATTGCGATTGCCGCGATTGCCGCCTTCAGCTTTTTCGGCCAGACGGTGCGCAGCCAGGTTGCGGGTATGGCCAAGGAAGTGGGTGGTGAATCGGGCAAGGAAGGCATTACTGCGGCACAGGCAGCATCGGGCAAGGCGCTGACCAATGCCCAGAAGAACATGAATATGTCGACCTATACCGAGGGTGGTAACGACGGCGCCAAATAACAGCCGCTGTCGCAACCCGGTTGCGCTGCTGCGAAGCTGCAGGCGCCTGGCCCCAGCGTAAGCAGGTACTGCCTGCGGTGGGCGGCTGGTATTCAGTGCAAACCCTTGGGTGGGCCGGGTTGGGATAATGGCTTTAAGCTATCAACGGGAGGGAGGGCCTCCGGAATCCAACGAATTACATAATAGTGGCCATCATGCATAAACCATGTTCGTATCGATTCGGGGATCGCGTACAAAAAGGGCAGGTGATTGTCTATTTGTTGGCCATGGTTCCGGTGGTCTGTCTCGGCATATTCCTGGTCTATAACACGGCCATTGTGACGCGAGACAAAATGAAGCTGCAAAACAATGCCGATGCGATGACGTATAGCGCTTCGACGGTATTTGCGCGGCAATTGAATTTTCTGGCCTATACCAATCGGGCCATGGCCGCGAATGAAGCGGGCGTCGCAATGCTGGCGAGCTTTCAAACGTCGGTGGGCATGGTGGTCAGCACGGCGGCCAATATCCAGGTGGCGCGGGTGGAGATCGAAGGGCAGAAGGGCGTGTGGAACCTGGCCCAGGCAGCAGCCGCTGCTGCGCGCTATGACTTCATCAGCGCCATTAATTACCTGGTCAAGTGGGGCGGCAATGTGCAGGCGGCCGCCAAGTACCAGCGCCAGGCCAACAACATCGCCAAGGCCATCGAGCCGTCTGCCCGGCCATTCCAGATCATGGTGGACGCGCTGCGGGTGCTCAACACCGCCATCTCTCTGGCCCAGGCGGCGACAACCGGCGCCAGCATTCCCGAGGCGATCGTCGTCGCCAAGGATGTGCTCAGCGACAACGACGACAAGGCCTATTTGCCGGTCGCGGCCAATGCACCGCTGATTGCCAGCTCGTCGCTGGAGTTTCTCAACTTCATCAGGCTCTACAGCACCACGTCGGACCGCCGCAACGACGAGGACGATTTTTTTGATGCGATGCGTTTTGCCCATGCGGCCCAGGCGACACGCGATGACTTCAGCAAGGACCGGCGCATTTTCCCGGGCCTGATCGGTCAGGGCATCAGCGGCATGCAAAACGAGGGCTCCAGTTTTGACCTCTCCAGCGGCCCGATTGCCACGGCCATGCAGGAGCTGCTCAAAGGCACGGTGTCGTGGAAGGGCGGCACCGAGCTGGTCGCCACCCGGGGCTCGGACCTGGCCGACGAGCGGGGCCGCATCCGCTGGCAATCAGCCGATTCGGTGAATATCTTCGGCGCCGGGGTGCTGCTGGGCGAGCGCTTTGTCGGCGATTTCGGGCTGGGCGCAGCCGCTGCCACGGGTGGCTCCGGCTATGCCGACAAGGGCTGGTCCGGCCACCGTCTGGCCTTGCGCTCCTACGACAAGAACTTCAAGCCGCGCAATGCCGATCCCGAGTACCAAAGCGATGAGAAGCGCAACTACGGCAAGCTGACCGCAGACGGCCTGTCCGACAGCGCCATCTATGCTGCGGGGCGCGACCGGGATGGCAACAATTTGCTGGTGCCTTATGCGGTGCTGCAGTTCAACTCGGCCTACAAGTACAAGCCGCGTACCGACATTGGGCTGGCCACCAGGAATTTCTCGCTGCCCCGCTACTGGGATGTGCGCCAGCTGCGCACGCTCAAGGGCCGGGACCAGGACAAGTGGTATGGGGACCTGTCGATGACCAGCATCAACCCCCGCAAGTGGGGCAGTCTGACCGACAAGGGGCCCACGATCTCGGTGATGGTGGCGCGCCGGGGCAGCGATATGCGCACTGGCGAACAAGCCGGCTTTGGCTATGCCAAGGACGACTACAGCATCGGCCTGCGGGACCGCATGCTGGGTGGCGACATGAGCGCGCTGTCTTCGGCCCAGCTGTATTTCAAGCGGCCGCAGGACCGCTGGCAGCGCCGCGACATGACCAAGGACCAGTACAAGTCGCTGCAGATCGCCGGCCGCACGATCAAGGTCGGCTTCACCGGTGGCTATATCGAGCACAAGAACCTGTTCTCCCCTTACTGGCAGGTCCACCATGTCGAGCCCTCCATCTGGGCGCGTGGCGTGGCCGTGGCCGGCTCCGCCGTGGGCGGGTCGGATGGCCTGTTTGGCGGCGGCGAGCCCGACAACCAGGATGCCGCGCAATGATGCTCCAGACTCCTCCGATGAAGGCGCTGCAGCGCCGTGCCCGGCACCGCGCGCAGCAGGGCAGCGCGCTGGTCGAGGTCACGTTGATCAGCGGTTTTGCGGCACTGCTGATGGCGGCCGTACCGTTGATTGCCGACTACGGCCAGGCGCGCATGCAGGTCACGGCGGCGGCCAAGCTCAATGCCTGGCAGCGCGCGGTCTGGTTTCCAGCGGCGACGGAAACCGAGGTCATGTCGGCCGACCAGTACAAGGGCGCCAGCGGCGCCATCCGCAAGTCCGATGCCGAGCTGAGCAACGACCTGCGCCGCCATGTGTTCCGCGATCCCACGCAGGACACCAACACGGCTGTGCATGGCGAGGCGGTGTCCGAGTTCACGTCGGGCCAGGCCCGCATGCCCGACTTCAACGAGTCGCTCAGCGCCAAGACCACCGCTGCGCCACTGCCCTCGGTTGCGGCCTTCATGGATACCATCTTCTCCAAGGTCGGTGAGGTACAGAACCTGGCCAAGGGTGAGTCGATCGCCAAGTTCCGCTTCGTCACCCAGGGCTATATGCGCACCGAGGTGGCACTGGAGCGGGGTGCCGGTTTTGCCGCTGCGCGCTTCCCAACCGAATTTGGCAAGGTGGAGTCGGCATTGCACAAGAACGACACGCCGCTGCCGCTCAAGTTGCAGATCAAGGACCATGTGACCATGCTGTCCGAACCCTGGAGCGCCGGCGGCACGAACCGCGAGGAATCCAAGATCCAGGGGCTGGTGCCGATGAAGCTGCTGGACCGCCCGGAGTACCAGGATTTCCGCGCGCCGCTGGGGCAGCTGGGCAGCACGCTCAAGTGGCTCTGGCCCACCTTTGACCACAACAAGCTCACGATGGGCCTGACGCCTGGCGATGCGCAGGAGAAGTCGGTACCGCTCGACCGCTATGAGTGGCTGCAGAAGGTGCCTGCCAATGAGCACTACAACGACAACCCGGGCGAGCACGAGTGCGGACCGCTGGAGAAGCCCGACGGCAAGGACTGCTTCCGCTTCTACCGCGCGTTCCCGCCGCCGCCGGTCGTCAACACCTTGCCATGACGATGATGCTGTTGCACAGGCCCAGGCGTGGCGTGCGTGCTGTGCGCCGGCCAGCAGGGCTGTGGTTGCCGCTGGCCTGGCTGCTGCTGGCCGCGCTGGCCGCCGCCGTGCCGCTGGCAGCCCGCGCCGCACCCGGCAGCGCCATTGCCTGGCCGGTCATCCTGTTTCCAGACAAGCATCTGTCGCCGTACTGGGTGGCCGAGTTGATCGTGCAGAACAAGATACCGATGCAGATCCAGGCCTTTGATATCGACGGCGACACCCGCCAGGCCCGGCGCTTCTACCAGGAATGGCTGGGGGGCAAGTCCGATTTCTCGGAAACCACGCTCGAAGGCATTCCGATCCTCGGCGCGCGCGATGGCCATTTCCGCATCACGGTCGAGTTCCGGCCGCTGCCCAGCGGCAAGCAGCAGGTGCGCATCTCGTCGGCCTGGCTGCATGGCGCGGTGCCGCAACTGGTCAGCGAGCAGCTGCAGCGCCGCAGCTACCTGGCCGTGCCGATGGGCACCGATGAGTTCTCCGACACCTTTTCGTTCGATGCTGACCGGGTCAACCGCACCACCGTCTGGGGCAATACCTTGAGCGTCGAGGCCAATGAGCTCTACATCCGCGAACAGGCGCTGGTGGCCGGCTGGACGGTGCTCAGCCGCAAGACCATCCAAGGCGGCACGCGCGCCCAGGTGGTGCTGCGGCGCGGCGGCCAGGAGGCGGTGATCGCTCTGGCCCACAACGGCGTGGGTTGCTCCATCGTCATCAGCAACACCTTGCCCCAGGCCTAGCCGTTTCCCGCATGCCGACACCGAACCTCCCCCTCCCCGTTATCCGCAGCCGCCGGCAGTCGGGGCAGATCATGACCGAGTACGTGATCGTCGCGGGGGTGCTGGCGGCGGTGTTCTTCGCGCCCATGCCGGGGGCTGACAAGTCTTTGTTTCAGCTGCTGATCGATGCCTTCCGCGCAGCCTGGGCTTCCTATTCCTACACGATCTCTTTGCCATGGTGACCCCAAACTCTCCCAAACCGAACCGTTTCTCCCGGCTGGCCAATGGTTCGCGCCGCGCCGCTCCGCTGATCGCCGCCATCACACTCGGGGTCATCGCAGCCGGCCTGGGCTGGTACTACCTGAAGACCTCCGAGCGTGAGATCCAGGCCAACCTGGAATCGGAAGCCGAACGCCTGCGCACCGATGTGGTGGTGCCGGTCCAGAACATTCCCGCCGGCACCGCGCTGCTGCCCGAGATGGTGGCCAAGCGCAGCGTGCCTTCGGCCTATGTGCATGCCGATGTGCTGACGCCGGACATGATCGACGCCTTTCTGGGCCGCCAGCTGTCGGTGGACATCAGCGCCGGCAAGCCGCTGCTGGCCAACTTTTTTGTGACGCCGCGCAAGCTGTTCTCCGAAGAGCTCGAAGCTGGCGTGCGTGCGGTGACCATTCCGGTCGACGAGGTCAGCACGATATCGGGCATGCTGCGCGCGGGCGACCATATCGACTTCCTGTTCATCGCCGACAAGGATGGCGGCACCCAGGCCGAGGACGCCATCGTCGTGCCGCTGTTGCAGGACGTGGTCGTGCGCGCCACCGGCCAGATCACCTCCGAGCAGTTCTCCGAGCTGCGCAAGCGCCCCGACATCGCCAACACCGTCGATCCCTACCGCCAGCGCAGCTACACCACGGTGACCGTGGGCCTGCCGCCGGTGGACGCGCAGCGCCTGATCCTCGCGCAAAAGCTGGGCAAGATCGTCGCGGCACTGCGCAATGCCGATGACCGCCAGAAGCTCGACACCGGCACCAACGCCCAGCAGCTGGCCAGTTACATCGACAGCTTCCGCCCCCAGCGCCCCCCGGTTCGGACCGTGCCCAGCCGCACACCGGCGGTGGTCGAGTACATCGTCGGCGGCAGCGGGGTCAAGACCCAGATGCAGACGCCGCTGGCGGCCTTGCTGGGCGCTGCGGCCGTTCCTGGCGCCAACGTGCCGGCGCCCCAGGCGCCCGCCGTGGCCGGCTCCTACTGATCCCCGCTGCGTGCTGATCTATTCCCTGGCCTTGCTGTGCCGTTCGCTCCCTAGAGTTGGTAGACCATGAATTCCTTGATGATCCGTATGTCCCGTCCCCGTCCGGCCCTTCAGAACTGGGGCGCGACGGCTTGCACCGCGCTCGCGCTGGCCCTGCCTACGGCGCCGTTGTTGGCCGCACAGCCATCGGGCGGCACCACGCAGCCGGCAGCCACCGGCGCGCTGGGGGATTTGCTGCGCGCTGCGCAAAGTGCCTCGCTGCAGGCGGAAGCCGAGCAGCGTGGCCAAGGGGGCGAGGGGGGCGATTTCGCCCGCGATACCGAGGGCCAGATGGCGCCTCTCACATCGCCTGGCTTTCGCACCTTGCCCACGGTCAGCGTCAACACCCAGGCTGCCGCAGATGCAACCAGCATCGGTGGCGTGCAGCCTCTGGTGATCAGGCACCTGCCGGCATCGCTGTCGCTCTATGTGGGGCAGATGACCCTGATCGAGCTGCGCGACGTCGTGCGCGTGGCCGTCGGCAATGGCAAGATCATGGAAGCGCGTGTCGTGGACCAGAAGAGCCTGCTGCTGACGGCGCTGGACGCCGGCGAAAGCACGGTCCATATCTGGCGCAAGGACGGCCAGGTCAGCAGCCTCAAGGCGCGCGTCAATGTGGTCGACCTGGACCGCATCGAAGGCGAAATCTCGATGCTGACCGCCGGCATCAGCGGGGTGAGCGTCTCCCGTGTCGGCGAAAAGATCATCCTCGACGGCGCCAACCTTGACCCCGCTGCGGTATCGCGGCTGCGGGAGATTGCGCGCATGTACGGACCGGCCGTCGTATCCTTCGCCACCTCGGAGCGCCTGCGTGTGGACCGCATGATCGAGATGGATGTGCGCATTGTGGAGTTCTCGCGCTCGGCGCTGGACGACCTGGGCATGAAGTGGGATACGACCGGTGGCGGTTTCAACTTTGGCCTGTTCTCCGATATCGCCTCCAACGGCGGCTACCGCATCCTGCCGGAGAACTCGCCCTTTCTGAACTTGGACAGCGGCTACGGCCAGGGCTTTCTGGACCAGCGCCGGCGCAAGGCGCGCTACTACTTTGGCCTGAGCACGGCGCTGACCTCGGCGATCAACCTGCAGGTGCAGCGCGGCAATGCGATGCTGCTGGCCTCGCCCAAGCTCACCACCCGCAGCGGCGGCGAGGCGCGCTTCCTCTCGGGCGGTGAAATCCCGTTGCCCGCGATGAGCGCGCTGGGTACCGGCTCGGTCAACTACAAGCCCTATGGCCTGCGCCTGCATGTCAAGCCGATGGCCGATGGCGCAGGCAATATCTCCGGCTCGATCCTGGCCGAGGTCAGCAACATCGACCAGTCGGTCTCGGTCGATGGCATCCCGGGGCTGCTGACGCGCCGCACCGAGAGCGAGTTCAATGTCGATGACGGCGACACCATCATCCTCTCGGGCCTGCTGAGCCGCCAGTCCTCGCGCGCTACCGATGGCCTGCCGGGCCTGCGCCATGTGCCGGTGCTGGGCTGGGCCTTCAAGAACAACAACGACAGCGACACCCAGATCGAGACCGTGGTGTTCATCACCCCGCGTGTGGTCACCGCGCGCGATTCGCGCCCCCGCCTGGAGCGCAGCCAGCAGATGGAGGAGCAGATCTCCAACGGCTTTACCGACCTGACAGAAGACCTCTACCGCAACTCCAGGAAGGCCGAGCCGCCGATGCCCGAGCGGGGTCTGGACCCCGACAGCTATTCGCACAACTGACGGCTGCGGCCACTGATCCCGGAGAAGACCGTGCATAAGTTACTAGTCCATTCGCCCCGCCAGAAGGCGCAGGAGTTCGAACTCGGCGCCGAGACCTTCACCATCGGCAAATCCGCAGACCGCTCCCTGCACCTGACGGGCTGGAACGTGGCCCGCGACCATGCGGTGGTGATGCTGCATGACGGCGAGGTCTTCATCGAAGACCGGGGCAGCCTGTTTGGCACCTGGGTCAACAACGAGCGCGTGACCCGCTATGGCCCCTGCCGAGGGGGGGAGGAGGTGGTCGTCGGCGGGCACTCCATCATCGTGCTGCTCGATGAGAAGCTCGCGGGTCCCCGCGAAGAATCCCAGGCACCGGACCCGGGCGCACCGCCTGCGCTGGAGCACCCGCGTCCCGCGCGCAGCCAGCCGCGCCAGGAAGACCCGCTGCTGCAGTGGCGCCGCCTGCTGCACCGCCAACTGCTCGAGCAGCTGGAAGCGCGCCGCATAGACACCATCAAGATGAAGGACGACGAGCTGCGCTCCAACGTGCGCGCGCTGATCGCCGAGATCATCCGCGACACGCCCAACCTGCCCGAGACCATTGACCGCACCGAGCTGAGCCAGCAGCTGCTGGACGAGGCGATTGGCCTGGGCCCGCTGGAGGTGCTGCTGCAGGACGACTCGGTGACCGAGGTGATGGTCAACCGCTTTGACGAGATCTGGATCGAGCGGCGCGGCCGCCTGGAGCGCACCGATGTGTCCTTCACCAGCGACCTGGCGGTCAACGGTGCGATCGAGCGCATCGTGACGCCGCTGGGCCGGCGGATCGACGAGAGCTCGCCGATGGTCGATGCGCGCCTCAAAGACGGCTCGCGCGTGAACGCCATCATTCCGCCGCTGGCGATTCGCGGCCCCAGCATCACCATCCGCAAGTTTCCGAAGAAGCGCATGGGTGCCGAGGGCATGGTGCAATACCAGTCGATCTCGCAGGCCATGGTCGACTTTCTGCAGCTGGCGGTGGAGAACAAGCTCAACATCGTGGTCTCGGGCGGCACCGGCACCGGCAAAACCACGTTGCTGAACATGATGTCCAATTTCATACCCAACGACGAACGCATCCTGACGGTGGAGGATGCGGCCGAGCTCTCGCTGAACCAGCCCAACCTGGTGTCGCTGGAGGCACGCCCGGCCAACGTCGAAGGCAAGGGCGCCGTGTCGATCCGGGACCTGGTCAAGAACTCGCTGCGGATGCGCCCGGACCGCATCGTCGTCGGCGAGTGCCGCAGCGGCGAGGCGCTGGACATGCTGCAGGCGATGAACACCGGCCACGACGGCTCGCTCACCACCTTGCATGCGAACTCGCCGCGCGATGCCGCAGCCCGCATGGAAGTGCTGGTGACGATGGCGGGCATGAACATTCCCGTCACCGCCATCCGCGAGCAGATCGCATCGGCGATCCACCTGATGGTGCAGCTCACCCGCTTTCCCTGCGGCAGCCGCAAGGTGACCCAGATCACCGAGGTGCTCCACTGCACCGATGGCGTGATCCAGATGCAGGACATCTTTGTGTTCCGCAAGACCGGGCTGGATGCCGAGTTCCGCACCCAGGGCCGGTTCGAGGCCACCGGGGTGATCCCGGACTTTGTCTCCAGGCTGGTGGAACACGGGGTGCCGGTGAACATGGAGGAGTTGTTCTTCCAGGGGGAGCCGGTATGAAGAATTGGCAGTTCTTCGGCTTTCTGCTGGCCGCCGCCGGCTTTGTGGTGCTCTCGGGCTGGCTGGTCTACAGCCGCCTGGGCGAGTGGCGCAACCGGTCCAACGTCTACCTGCGCGGCCGCGGCCTCCGGATCCTGGGCATTTCGGAGTTCCATGCGCAAAAGGCGCTGACCCTGGCCACCGGCCATGTGGCCATGGTGGTGGTGGCCGGCATCCTTACCTACCTGGTGGCCCGCAACTGGTTGCTGGTGGTGGTGGTCTGCGGCGCCGTGTACTTTCTGCCGGCGCGCTACTTTGCCTGGCAGCGCAAGAAGCGGCGCGAACGCATCGAGGCCGAGCTGCCCGATGCCTTGCTCTTCATTGCCAGCGCATTGCGCGCCGGCAGTGCACTGTCGGTGGCGCTGCAGATTCTGGTGCGTGACCAGAAAGGCCCGCTGGGCGATGAGTTCGCGATTGTGCTCAAGGAGCAGCGCATTGGCCTGTCTTTTGACGACGCGGTGCAGAACATGGCGCGGCGCATCCAGATTCCGGACTTCATGCTCGTGGTGGTGGCCTTGCGGGTGGCCAAGGAAGTGGGGGGCAACCTGTCCGAGCCGCTGCAGCTGCTGGCCGAGACCCTGCGCAAGAAAGCCATGCTGGAAGGGCGCATCAAGGCGCTGACGGCGCAAGGCCGCATCCAGGGCCTGGTGATGACCATGTTCCC
>Ga0308156_1001660_pt1 | contig 24075 bp, 13 predicted proteins | sample PhyAR2_FD_201041 | JGI IMG/M metagenome (GOLD analysis project Ga0308156, IMG submission 201041) | Phyllosphere microbial communities from UC Gill Tract Community Farm, Albany, California, United States - DLSL A.R2 | ecosystem: Host-associated > Plants > Phyllosphere > Unclassified | place: USA... | reverse complement strand
TAAATGCAGTGGGAATTCCTACACCTTCATCTGATACGAGATTCGGTGTGACTAGTAAAAAAGAAGAAATAGAAATGATGCCCGCAGATACTCCGTCTTTGTCATACTGAACAGCCAATGCATTCGCAATTCCAAAAGCCGCAACGAGACCCATGATCCCAAAACTAGCCGTGACACCTTTATTCAAATAAGCATCAATCCCATTCGCACTTAAGAAATCAGTCCAAGCATCCACTGGAAATGAGGAAATAATCAAAAACATTGATCCCGTAATGATCAGTGGTAAAGCTAAGGTAATCCCATTTCGAATCGCAATCAAAATCTTATTGTTCGAAACTTTTGCAGCAATCGGCAACATCTTATTATTTATAAACTCGTTCATCTTTATCTTCTCCTATCTTATCAATGGTGGCGCTACTTTCGATTTCCCAAAAATAGCATTTCTTACCACGTACTATAGCGGAAAAATAAAGCCCTTACAAACTACAAAATGAAAGATAATTTAATTTTTATAATCAAATTTTAATTTAAAATAGGTACATGTCGCTGTTGAGCTAAAATTAAGTGCTAAATCCGCCATCTAAGAATAAACTGGTATGATATAATTCATACCAAATAGCAAAGAATAAATTTTTCCTCATGATTATTTATAGAAAGGCAAGGAAGTAAATTTGAGTAAATATGAACAACTATCGAATCTGATTCTCGAACGTATCCATCAAGGAGCGTACCCTCCCGATTCCTTTCTTCCAAGTGAACGAAAATTAATGGCAGAATTCGGTGTGACACGTGACACGATCCGTTCAGCATTAAAAAGTTTAGAATCCACAGGGTATATCGAAAAAATACCTGCACGAGGCAGTAAAGTGCTTGCCCATGACAAAATCGATTTTTTTGTTAGTGATCTGTCAGGAACTTCAGAAAAATATCATTCCGAAAATCATTCCTTCAACACAGAGATCTTGTCATTGAAAAAAATTATCGTGGACGAGCAACTTAGAGAAAACTCCGGTTTTAGTTTAGGTGAATCCGTCTGGTATTTGCTGCGTCGCCGCTTGTTGAATGGTCGTGCGTTGATTCTAGAAGTAGATTATTTGCGCACCACTGTTGTTCCAGATCTAACCAAAGAAATCATCAACCAATCGCTATATCGTTACCTTGAAAATCAGTTGCATTTGAAATTGAACTGTTCAAAAAAAGAAATTTCTGTTGAGAATATCACCACTCCGATCGCACAATATTTAGATTTAGGAAAACATGACAAAAACATCTTTGTTGTTAGGAATTGGGCATATTTGACTGATTATACCCACTTTCAATACACAGAAAGCTGGCATCAAGTCGATTCATTCAAATTCGTTTTGTTGGCTGATCGACCGATGAATCACTAATTAAGTCAAATAAAAATGCCATTGGAAGGGAGAACTCTTCCAATGGCATTTTTTCATTATCACTAATTAAAACAAAACAGTTGCTGGATCAATCAATTGTGCTTGAGATAAGCTGTTGTCACGACTGATCTCAAAATGCAGATGGCTGCCTGTACTATTACCAGTAGAACCGACAAACCCAATGATTTGTCCTTGTTCAACTTCATCATCAACTTTCACAACGTATTCTTGTTGATGAGCATAAAGCGCTGTTGTGCCATCTTCATGTTCAATGGCAACATAATTTCCCCATGAAGGATGGAATTCTGCTTTGATCACAGTACCCGCTTTACTAGCATAGATTGGCTCCCCTTGAGGTGCCGCAAAATCTAATCCACGGTGGAATTCACCACCACGAGGACCAAATGGGCTAGAAATCGTATAATTTCTTAATGGCACGATATATCCTTCTTTATTCACTTCAGGTCCGGCAACTTCTTTGTCATATTGTTCTAAATCATAAGTTTCGATCAGACCATTTAGTTTTTCGTTATATCTTGTATCTGTTGCGTAACGACCTGTTAAAAATTCTGTTGCTTCTTTATAAGTTTCTGCATTGGATTTCCAAGCACCTGAATAGAACTCGCTATTTCCAGTCAAGCCTTCAGTCATTAATTTAGCATAGTCTTCAAGACTTTCTTCATAGTTGGCATATTTTCTGAATGTTGCTTGGATCGTATATAATGTACCATCACCAGCATCTTCTTGTGTGGCAAATGTCACGCCATTGCCCTCGTGTGTACCTTTGATCCCAAAAAGATTGTAGTTAGGCGCTTGCGCCAACTGGCTTTGTCCACTAGCTGATTCTAAAATCGCTTGGGCGATCATTACTGATGCGTATAAATCATGTTCTTGCCCGATTTCTCGAGAAGATTCACCGATTTTGCGAATGAAGCTCTCAACTGATTCATCTTTTTCAAAATGGATCGATCCTTCATCCGTTTCTTGACTTGATGGTACAAGATCTTGGATCGGTGTAGTTGCAGAAGGTTGACGTACCTCTTGAGCAACTGACGCTGCAGGAGCAGGCGTTGGTGCCACAGGTGCAGCGGGTGGTGTCACTGGTTGTGTCGGCTGACTCGGCTGTGGTGTAGTTGGTTGTGTTTCTCCAGTAGAACCGCCAGTTGATGGTGACGTTGGTTTTTGTGGCTGACTCGGCTGTGTTGGCTCTGTCGGCTTCGTCGGTTCTGTTGGTTTCGTTGGCTCTGTTGGTTTTGTCTCTTCCGGTGTGCTTGGCTCCGTCGGTTCTGAAGTGTCAGGTGTGGTTGGTTCACTTGAATCACCAGTAGACGGTGGCGTTGTTTCCTCTGAACCATCCGTTGTTGTATCTGTTGTGTTACCTTCACCTGTAGTATCAGACGAATCCGTCGTTGTTTCTGTTTGTGCTTCCGCTGTTACTGGTTGATCCGCAGAAAAAACTTGTTCATCTGCTAATACTTGTAAAGGCGTAGTTAGTAACATTTGTGAAAGAAATACAAATGAAACTAATTTATACGTAGACTTTTTTTTCAATTTTCTTACATCCTTTTCTTTAGTTATTATTAAGATACATGTTAGTTATGAATTTTTTGTTAAAAAAATAATAATTTTTATAAAGTAATAACAATTATTTATCTCATATTTGTGCTTTGATCCACTACTAATAACTAACGTTAAGTGAAAATATCTAGCAAACACTGAGATAATACGACAGACTTTTACTTTATTATAGTTTATTTTAACAGGAATAAGAAGGATTAAGCAGTCCATATTTTTTCATAATTTAGTGCAATTTTTGAACTTGACAGTAATTTTTCCCCACTTTTTTTAAATCAAGTAGTATCAAATAATCTATAAAAACAGCCCTCCAAATATTGCTATTCACCTATTTGGAGGACGGTCTCTGCTAAATTTGCTATCGAAAAAAAGATAGAGTAACCAATCATCTGAATTAAGGTTGCTACAAATTAAATACAGTTCTGTTATTCAGTTTTTTACGTTCTGGCGAATCATTGTTTTCTTTTCTTTACTGCCACGACCAATACGATTACTACTAGGATACCACCTAAAGCGATCAGCGTATAAGAAACTGCTTCGCCTGTTTTAGGAAGAAATGACTTTCTTGCTTCCTTTTCCTTTGGAGCAGGTTTTCTAGGCTCTGGTCGGTTAGGTACTTCTTTTTCTGGTACAACTGGTACGTCTGGCTTATTCGGTTGATTAGGAACGACTGGAACTTCTGGTTGATCTGGATTTTCCGGAATGACTGGTACTTCTGGTTCACTTGGTGGTGTCACATGGTCATCCACTGTAGCAATGTTCAAGATTTCTTTCCCTGCCACCGCTTCTTTATTCACTTTCACTTTAAAGACGATCGTACGAACTTTTGTGTCGCTGATTTTTCCATATTCAGCGGTGATCGTACCGTCTTTGTAGGTTACACTTGTCGGCTGTGGCTCGTCGCCTTCACTTGTCAAACTTTCTTCAATATACGTCAAACCTTTCGGTAACTTATCGGTGACAGTCACTTGATTCAAGATACCATGCTCTACCGTATTATGGAAACTAATCCGGTATTCAAGTTCCTCTCCGATTTTTACTGTTTTTTGATTAACAGTTTTCTCACTTACCAGTTTACCATCTGGAACTTTGGGTTGATCTGGATCTTCAGGAACCACTGGTACTTCTGGTTTATCTGGTGGTGTCACATGGTCATCCACTGTGGCAATGTTCAAGATTTCTTTCCCTGATACGGCGTCTTTGTTCACTTTCACTTTAAAGACGATTGAGCGAGCTTTTGTATCGCTGATCTTGCCATATTCGGCAGTGATCGTACCGTCTTTGTAGGTTAGACTTGTTGGTTCCGGCTGGTCTCCCTCGCTTGTCAGACTGCCTTCAACATAGGTCAAGCCTTTAGGCAAGTTATCCGTTACTGTCACTTGGTTCAAGACACCATTTGTCACTTTATTGCGGAAGGTGATTCGGTATTCGAGTTCCTCACCAACCTTTGTTTTTTGCTTATTGACCGTTTTTGTACTTTCTAATTTCCCTGGTGTTTCTTCTGGGGTCACGGGTACTTCTGGTTCATCAGGCGGATTGATATGATCATCGATGGTTGCTTTATTGACGATCGTTTCGCCGACTTTCGCTTCTTCGTTGACTTTGACTTTAAAGATAATTGAACGCACTTTTGTATCATTGATCTTGCCGTATTCGGCGGTAATCGTGCCATCTTTGTAGCCTAGACTTGTTGGTTGTGGATCGTCGCCTTCACTCGTCAAACTGCCTTCAACATAGGTCAAGCCTCTAGGCAAGTTATCCGTTACGGTGACTTGGTTCAAGACACCATTCGTCACTTTATTGCGGAAGGTGATGCGGTATTCAATTTCTTCCCCAAGTTTCGGCGATTGGTTATTGACTGTTTTCGTTGTTTCCAGTTCCCCCCGTGTTTCTTCTGGAGTTACTGGAATCTCTGGTTCATCTGGCGGATTGATATGATCATCGATGTTCGCTTTATTGATGATCGTTTCGCCGACTTTCGCTTGTTCGTTGACTTTGACTTTAAAGACGATCGAGCGTACTTTTGTGTCGCTGATCTTGCCATATTCTGCGGTGATCGTACCGTCTTTGTAGTCTAAACTTGTCGGTTGGGGGTCATCCCCTTCACTCGTCAAACTACCTTCGACATAGGTCAAGCCTCTAGGCAAGTTATCCGTTACGGTGACTTGGTTCAAGACACCATTCGTCACTTTATTACGGAAGGTGATACGGTATTCGATTTCATCGCCCAGCTTCGGTGATTGATCATTCACTACTTTTGTACTTTCTAATACACCAGGGGTTTCCACTGGCGTCACTGGCGTTTCTGGTTCGTCCGGCGGATTCGTGCCATCATCGATCGTTGCTTTATTAATGATCGTTTCACCTGTTTTTGCTTCTTCATTGACTTTCACTTTAAAGACGATCGAGCGAATTTTTGTATCATTGATCTTGCCATATTCTGCGAGGATCGTTCCATCTTTTGCTGTCAGATTTATTGGCTGTGGATCGTCTCCTTCGCTTGTCAAACTACCCTCCACATAAGTTAAACCTTTAGGCAACTTGTCAGTTACTGTCACTTGATTCAATACGCCATTAGTGACTTTATTGCGGAAGTTGATACGATACTCGATTTCCTCACCGATTTTTGGTGATTGATGATTGACTGATTTTGTACTTTCTAGCTCTCCCGGTGTTTCCACTGGCGTCACTGGTGTTTCTGGTTCGTCTGGCGGATTGATATGATCATCGATCGTTGCTTTATTGATGATCTGCTCGCCCACCTTCGCTTCTTCATTGACTTTCACTTTAAAGACAAGTGAACGTACAGTAGTATCAGTGATCTTACGATATTCAGCGGTTATTTTCCCGTTTTCTATCTCTAAGCTAGTTGGTTGCGGATCAGCACCTTCATTCGTCAAACTGCCTTCGACATACGTCAAGCCGTTAGGCAACGTATCGGTAATCGTTACTTGGTCGATGACTCCATTGGTGACTTTATTACGGAAGCTGATACGGTATTCGATTTCGTCACCGATTTTTGGTGATTGATGGTTAACTGTTTTTGTTACTTCTAATTGACCAGGTGTCACTACTGGTGTGACTGGCGTTTCTGGTTCGTCTGGTGGGTTCGTGCCATCGTCGATTGTGGCTTTGTTGACGATTGTTTCACCCGCTTTTGCTTCTTGGTTGACAGTTACTTTAAAGACGATCGAACGAGTACTGGTATCAGTGATTGAGCCATACTCGGCAGTCAACTTTCCATTTTCCATTATTAATTTTGTCGGTTTTGGATCGTTTCCTTCACTTTTCAAGCTACCTTCGACATACGTCAAACCTTTAAGCAAGTTGTCTGTCACCGTTACTTGCTTCAAGACACCATTTTGAATCTTATTACGAAACATGATGCGGTACTCGATCTCATCCCCAATTTTTGGTGATTGATTGTTGACCGTTTTCGTACTTTCTAACTCTCCTGGTGTCTCTTCAGGTGTGACAGGTATTTCCGGTTCATCTGGTGGGTTCGTGCCATCATCGATCGTTGCTTTATTGATGATTTGTTCACCAACCTTTGCTTCTTCATTCACTTTTACTTTGAACATGATCGTACGGGATTTCGTATCAGAAATCGTCCCATACTCGGCTGTCAATTTCCCATTTTCCATTACTAACTTCGTCGGTTGGGGATCGTCGCCTTCACTAGTCAAACTATCTTCCACATACGTCAAGCCCTTAGGCAAGTTGTCTGTCACCGTTACTTGTTTCAAGACACCATTTTGGATCTTGTTACGGAACGTGATCCGGTATTCGATTTCATCACCGATTCTTGGTGATTGATGATTCACTGTTTTTGTACTTTCTAACACTCCTGGTGTTTCTTCTGGTGTAACTGGGGTTTCCGGTTCATCTGGCGGATTCGTGCCGTCATCAATGGTCGCTCTATTGACGATCGTTTCGCCGACCTTCGCTTCTTCATTGACTTTCACTTTAAAGATGATCGTACGAGTTTTCGTATCACTGATCTTGCCATATTCGGCCGTGATTATGCCCTCTTGAGCAGTCAGAGTTGTCGGTTGTGGATCGTCCCCTTCGCTGCTCAAACTACCTTCCACATAGGTCAAACCTTTTGGCAAGGTATCTTTGATCTTTACTTGTTTCAAGACACCATTTGTGATCTTATTGCGGAAAGTGATACGATATTCGATTTCGTCTCCTAGTTTCGGTGATTGATCATTCACCGATTTATTGCTTTCCAATACTCCTGGTGTTTCTTCTGGTGTCACTGGGGTTTCCGGTTCATCTGGCGGATTCGTTCCATCATCGATGGTTGCTTTATTAATGATCGGTTCGCCGACCTTCGCTTCTTCATTGACTTTCACTTTAAAGATGATCGTACGAGTTTTCGTATCACTGATCTTGCCATATTCAGCGGTGATCGTACCGTCTTTAGCAGTCAGATTAGTCGGTTGAGGATCATCCCCTTCGCTAGTCAAACTACCTTCCACATAGGTCAAGCCTGTTGGTAAGGTATCTTTGATCGTTACTTGTTTCAAGACACCATTTGTGATCTTATTGCGGAAAGTGATACGATATTCGATCTCTTCTCCTAGTTTCGGTGACTGATCATTCACAGACTTATTGCTTTCCAATACTCCTGGTGTTTCTACAGGTGTTACAGGAACTTCTGGTTCAATTGGCGGATTTACGCCATCGTCGACGATGGCTTGATTGATGATCGCTTGTCCTGCGACCGCTTCTTCATTCACTCGGACTTTAAAAGTGATTGATCGCGTAGCTGTATCAGTGATTTTTGGATATACAGCAGTTACTTTTCCATTCACTACAGTCATTGATGTTGGTTTAGGATCATTGCCACTACTTGCGATACTATTTTCGACATACGTCAAGCCTTTAGGCAAGCTATCCGTGATCGTCACTTGATTCAGCACACCATTTTCTACCGTATTCTTAAAGTTGATCGTATAGTCGATTTCTTCACCAAGCTTCGGCGATTGGTTATTGACCGTTTTCGTGCTTTCAATCTTTCCTGGTAACTCTTCTTTTTCTACTTTTACTTCAACCACATTCGATTGATTTTCAAGTGCTGTATTGGTTGCTGCATCTGTCCCTTGCACAGTTGCACGATTGGGGATCAATTGCTCGGCAACAGCTGTACCATTGATTTTCGCTTGGAATTCATACACTGTTTCAGTCGTCGTTCCTTTGTAACTGCCCCCTGTTGTAGCATTTGCGCCTTCACCAACACGAACAGTCATTGTCCGGTTAGCTGCTGTGTATTCTGCTTGATCATCGCCAGAAGCATCAGTTTTTTGACCAGCATTGGGACCACTCACGACTGATAAAGAGCCAGGAACATAATCCAAACGGCTATCTAAGACATCCTTAGACAACGTATTGACGGCTTCTGAATTTTCTTTTGTATTTTTTACGTGTACACGATAGGTGACTGTCTCTCCGATCTTGTAGGTCTCTTTAGGATTCACGATTTCTTTATTGATCTCTAGCTCGGGAATCTCAGCATTGACAGAGAAACCGACAGCATTCGTAGAGAAGTCATCGCCAATACTAGTCGTTCTGAAACTGATTTGATTTTGGCCATTACTGATCAGCCCCTCTGGTAGAGAAAGCCGATCGATATCGATATCCAAAAAGTTGGGATGTCCTGGATTGAACTGTCCAGGATACTTGTCCACCATATGTTGATCGTTATCAGAAACGGTGGCATTCATCACATTTCCTACAGGGTTGATCGTGTTGATGATATTGACAAAAGTTCCTGCACTATTTTTGATTTGCGCATTGTCACCAGTAAACAATTTATCCCCTTGTACAGTGAACCAGGTGACAATAGGTTCTAGTTTTCCTTGTTTGGCTGTAATAAAATCTTTCATGACAAACTCATTATTTGTCCCAGCTTTATTTCCTCTAGCACCGTAGTAAACATTGAATGCTCGAGAATGTTTTGCTTGATCTTTTGTTACGACAAATAGACTCCAGCCACTGAAATTATAGTATTGAGCTTTCTGGTTTAGCGCTTTTGTCATAGGGATATCAGCTAAGGTATAGCCACCAGTTCCACTGCCATCTCCTTGAATGATCGATGTCACATCTGCATAATTTGAAAAGCCTGTATTGTTATAGCCAAAGTATTGTCCAGGATCAGTTTTATCTTGGTCAATTCGATGATAATACTGAGGGGCAACTCTTTGTGATGTGCCATTTGGCGTAGTAAATTTGACTGGTGCACTGATTTCTTCATCCGAAAGATTTGTGCCAAATGTAGGGCCTTTATAACGAGAAGAACTCCAAAATAACCCCGCCCATGCAATCTCTTTCGCACCATCTAAATCGATATATGCGCGACTAGAATTATATGTTGTCGGGTCGCCATCTACATCAGCAAATTCTAAAACAAAGTTATTGATCGAATAGCCACTACTAGGCGCTTTAGTATTCAAGAAAATATTTGCTCGATACTCTTTTTCATCAAGGATCTTTAGATTAGTATTTCCTGTAGAAAAAAGTTCGCCTTTGTGCACACTATTATAGATTGGCTTTTCGAAGCCTCGTCCTGGTGTCGGCGCAAGTCGAGGACCTTGAGCCATAGGTGCTTGAGGTAATCCAGGGTTGGGGTCCTCTGTTTCTTCACTTGTTGGCTGTGATTCTTCTGTTTGTGTTTCTTCTGTTTGCACAGTTGTTTCTGGTGCTGTCGTTGTTTCTTTAGTTGGCTCTTTGATTGGTTGACTGGGTGTCGATGATTCTTGTTGTGCGGTAGATTCTTGTATAGGTGATGAGGTAGTGCTAGTTGGTGCAAGTTCTTTTCTGGGTAAGTTGAGCTTGAGCTCCCCTAATTGTTTTTCTGACTGTTTGACTTCAACTGCTAATTGATCCACGGATCGATTCGTTTGTTCCCCGGTGATGGAAAGTTTTCTTGTTTCATTTGGTTGAAGGGTACCAATTCGTAATTGGGTTCCTTCTGCTTTTTCCATCTTTTCAAACGAAACGATTGGATCGGTTGATTCGACTAACTTCTGATTATTTTTTAGTGTTTGCTCATCAAATTTAACAGGTGTATCGTTTTCATTTTTTTGATGGATGATCAACTGATTGATGGGTGCCTCACTTTTGTTCGTCACTTCATACGTCACATCCACTAATTGCTGGTTCTCCGTATTCGCTTCAGCATCTGCTTTGATCGATAAACTTGGAGAGTCGAATACATTCTCATTCGGTGGTGCCACCCCTTCAGCAAACACACTCGTCACAGGCAGCAGATTCGCTACCAACAACATAACAACAGCTAAATAATTGAATGGAACTCTATACACTTTTTTCATTTTTAAAATAACCTCCTTCACCCCACTATATAATCGTTGTTTAAATAACACAAAGAAAACGGATTTGTAGATGAGTATTTTCTCATATATAAAATCACACACCATATATATACGCCTATAATACGAGTATTTTAGTGAAAAAAAGAAGGAGATTAATGACTAATATGCTATTTTATTTTCTTGAAAAAGAACTTTCTTCCTATATATATGTATAAAAAAACTACAAATCAAACTGCCTATTAAGCGAATCATTTCTCGTTGATACCAATTTTTTTTAGTAAAAGAAAGTGTAATGAAATTCGTTTAAAGAAACAAAAATCTAGAACTCTCTAACTATAAACTTAACAAAAAGCCATTTTTAAAGGGGGTAATTCTATATACTATTTTATTTAAACTATGAAACCTCAGTTTTATAGGTTTTATAATGTTATCAACAAAAGAATAGATTGTTATGTTACATGAAATTTACATTTAGCTAATTGTTGATTTTAGACAAAATGAATAATCTGTCTAATTCAAACAACCGTCTAAGTTATTAATAGTTTCACTCTCTAGAAATCACACTCCATCTGTATTACTATTCAAAAAATCAGATATAACCTTAAATAACTTTATAAAAAAACAAAAATATACATTTTTAACAAGTTTTTATAATAACAAAAAAGAAAAAATAAACAAGAAAATGTCTAATCATTAGACAACAATTTATAATGAAAAAGAAATCGCTTATTTTTTCTAATCGTTCATTAATAATATGAATGTTAGGTTCTAATCCGATGAACGTTATGTCTTATCGTTTCATACTTACTTGTCTTTGTGTACATCAATAAACATATCAAGTCAGTATAAATTTTCATACTCAACAGCTATCTCCAATCCGCTGGCTATACGATACCAGTTGACATCAGTATCATTTGTTTTGACGAAACAAAATTCACACGCATGGCGATCCGACGATTGACCAACGTTGCCACCAACTTGGAATTCATGGGCCAACTCGCCATCCAAACCTTGTTACACCGCATCAATCATCCAGACGAACCGATCATCCATCAACAAATTTTACCAGAGTTGAATATTTTGGGGTCAGTGAGGATAGTGGATAAATAAAAAAACCGCTGGACAGCTAGAGTGACGGGGCTGTTCAGCGTTTTTTTTATTCATATTTTGAATATTCCCTTACCGTAATTCATCGTCTATTCAAGATAATACTTGCAAACTTTTTCTACAAATGAATGTATCTCTTTTTTATATGAGCATTTTTTTCTAACTTCATTTTCTATTTGCTCTATATCTAATTCTCCAAAAATATCTAAAGGTTTATTTCGAAGCATACGTATGATTTCACTTAGTAAAGAGGTAAACTTTGCTAGAGTAATTCTTTGAGGTAAAGTTTTTTGTAGTTCGATTATTTGTTCTGGTGAAAGTTCCAAATCAGTGGGTTCACTTTTCCTTAACTCAGTGTCCCCATTTTTAAAGACAGGTTTTTGTAACTTACAGTAAAATGTTTGACTCTCTTCATTTTTTAATACAAAGACTTCTTTATTTTTCTGTGACCTTATAGGGTATTTATCTAAAACTGTTAGATTGTCAAAAGGACCTAGCTTTACAGATTTTTTCTTTCTATCATTTCCATGTAGTTCTCTTATCAAATTTTTTGATTCAGAAAAATTCCACATATCTCTTCTTTCGGGGATGGTTGCTTCCGGTATCGTTTTAGCCAACTGAGTGATATACTCAACATCTTGAACACCCAACCATTCTGATTTGATCCATCGTGTGCCATGGATTGCTCCTAATAAACCACCTGTTGCTGCCGCATTTGTATCCGTATCACTCCCTTCAAAAAAAGCGATTTCTAATAATCCATTCTGTGGATCTACAGAGAATTTAGATACGATATAGATTGCTGTCAAACAAGTAACGACTCCTGAACCTTTCACTTTCGGATTATTGCAGTCTAATTTCGATAACGTTTCAGATGTTTGATCAAATAATCCATTTGCTAACGCTTCTTTTATTAATGATAATCCATCAAATAACTCTTCTCCTGTCTGTTCCCACACTTTTTGATAATTTATACCTATAGAAAATGAAGCATTCAACCATTCATTGATATTATTAGGTACAGGAAACTTAGACCATTCTTCTTTTTTATTAATGAGATAGTCAACTAATTCCCCATATTTCATTTGTTTGTTGTTGGTAATCAAATACTCCGCAGCTTTTCCATACACTAACGCACTCAAAATAGCTCTAGGATGACCATGGGTAGATATTCCATTCAAAAATATTTTTTGATTCATTTCTTCACTACTTATATTTTTCTCATAAGCATGCGAAATGACCCTCATGACTACACCATTTCCACCCGCTTCAAAATAGGATTGGATGGCACTCTTATTCTGCTTCCACGGTGGTTTGCCATTCGACCATGAACGAGCAGCGCGCTTCGTAGCTCCTCCTCCTCCACGTTCATAAAGCAACCACGAAGGTAATTCGCTTCTTCCAAAGTAAGATAGAAAATTACGATAGTTTAACGCCCTCGCAGTCGCTAGCGTCAGTTGGGTATCATCACTGTAACTTCCTTTTTGTATGATTTCTTCTGTATAGGTGCGACCATAACCCGAACGTCTTACCCATTTTTGGAAATCTGTACTCCTAGCAGATTTATTTTTTGTTTGACTTCTTTCTTGTGGCCATCCCATTGCATCACCGATTGCAACCCCTAATAAAGATCCCAGATATTTATCTTCTATTGAGTTCATCCTCTCACTCCTATTCCATATAAAGACTTTCTTCAGGGATATCACCGGCTCTTAATTTATTCGCCAAATTTTTGTCATACATATCTGCACAGGTAAAAATTTTAATTGTGGATAGATCACATTGAGCAATTTTAAGACGATTCAATTCTTTCTTCGCTTGTGCTTGGTCTCTAAATACAATTCCTTTAATATTTGTCTTTGAGATCGAATTTCTTATTAGCACCTCCGCTTGATTATCAGTAGGTGAGCAGATCAACATATTCTTTGTTCTGTTCAATTCCATCTTCCCTACTGATCTAGACTTATACAGACTCTTGAAACTCGATAGACCACTCCTTATGAGTTTCCCACTTTCTGTAGCAGCATTGCATGGACAAAAAAGGGTTTGATCATTAATGACACTAGGAGAAATCAACAAAATAGAGAATTCTTTAAATAAATCAAGCCTATTCCTCTTCTCTAACTCATATAAATAATAGACATTAGGGTATTCGATTGAACAACAAATATAATCTTCTTTACCATCAATTCTATTTAGATCATTTTTTTCCAGATCTTCTGTGATAAAATTGTTCGCAAGGATCTTACCATTTCTATCCAATATCTTGGGCAAATTTTTGGACTTAGTAAAATGGCACAAGCGAGTAATTTTTCTCTCACTAATATATGATTCAAACTCATTCATAACCTTTCCTCAAATCATATAAACTTGTATCCTCTGGTAATAATTCAGTTAATTTATCCACATACGTGATTATTACTCCAGATTTTGCCCGTGTCACACTTACATAGATCAACTTGACGAATTTTACTAGCGCATCTTGTTTGCTACCATATTTAGCTATTTCCTCTTCTGTAGGCATATATCGATCACTCATAAATGGTAAGAAAACTAAATCAAATTCTAATCCTTTAGCAGAATGATAGGTTCCAATGTGCAAGTTGTCAGTATCCTTCCATTTACCCATGTCTTTTTTTAATATCGTATGTTCAATCCCTTTTTCAGCAAAAATAGACGCTATTAAATTGACATCTTCTCTCGTTTTGACTAGCACTGCTTTGGTTCTTGATACATCCGAGTTATCTACTAAACTAATCAAAGATTCTATTTCCTCTTTTTTATCTCTACATTTTATTACAAGAGGATTCGGACCAACCACTTCTGGAACAATGGAGTCAATTTTATCATTCTCATCAATTTCAAAAAAGGGTAACTCCGAAATCGCTTTCGCCAACTTACCTACTCCTGATTTGTTTCGATAATTTTTTTCCAATTTCCAAATCTTGACATTATTTAGTCCCGCAGAACGCCATGAAATCCTACTTCCATAAATTTGTTGATTCTCATCACCAAAGAAATTGATACTACCATCTTTCGATACTAGCATACTCAAAGACTTTAACATCATTGGCGAAAAGTCTTGACCTTCGTCAACAAGTATATATTTATATCGCTTTTCCGCATCATCTCTTTGTGCCTCTTCAAACACCGCTGTAGCTATACTATCCCAATCATATAAATAGCCTCTTTTATTCCTTAGATCTACATATTGTTGGTAGACTTCGTAAAAATAGATTCTGTTTTTCCTTAAAATCCGAGCATCCCGTCTTCCAGTTCGTTCAATTTTAATATACGTCTCTTGATCCATTATTCCCATTTTTTGTATCCATTCAATTTCATCGATAAAAATATCCATATGTCGTTCTAACGTATTCTCATCAGGATATTTATTTTTCACTTTATCTAGCGCCTCTGCAATAAGCTTATTTTTTGATGGTAAGATGGCATTTTTCTCCATTTTACCTCTTGAATTCAGATACCCTCGTGCTAGCTTATGATAGTTTTGAATCAATAAATTTTTTGGAAAAACTTCTAATATAAACTCCATATATTTAATAAGTGTCCTATTATATGTAAGTAAAAGGACTATATCATCAGGGTGATTTTTTACCATATTTACCGCCCTTAATAAAGCAATAGTTGTCTTTCCACTTCCTGCAGTGCCTAAAACAACAATATTATCTTCATCAGAAAGGTATAGTACATCCACTTGTTTTCCTTCAGGTTTTGGTAATCCCATAAAATAACCTCCACTATTTTATTTATCCAGATATCTCCCCCACGAAGAAAAGCCCTTACAAAAAATTTGTTGATTTGTCACGGAACCTCCTTTATCAATTTTTTATATTATCATTATATACACTGAATCGTTAAACCGTAAAGTTATAATCTGTATTTAAAATAACTTTTATTTTCAAATAAGAAGAGAGGTTATGAAAAAATTATTCCACGACTTCTCTTAAGCAACATCATTTGACCAAAAATAAAAGAATCAACCTAAGCATATTTCATGCTTAAACCGATTCTCGATGAAATTATTTCAATTAAAACTAACCAAACGTACTGTGTCCGGAAATATAACAAACTGAAGAATTATTAAATTAGATAACTGTTTATCTTTTTGAAGATGTTTATATAATGTGGTCGCCCTTTTTACTGACCTTCCATCCTCATTTTGAACTATTTCCATTTTGGAAATAGTTCGATTTTCTATCAATTCACCAGAATCAAATATATTTTTCAGATGTTTACTAATTGCCGGAATGCCAACATCAAAAGCTTCGAAATCGTCTTTTGTGTTGCTCAAATGGTCTCATCTTGCACCACTACTTCCACTTCTTCACTGTCTTCATACATCAAAAAATTGGATTTCATCTAACTTGATTTATTCTCCCTTCTTGATCCCATCTATATTTTATTAAAATAGTTGCTAAATTTGTCACGATACTTGATTCAGATCATATGTAACTCGAACGAACATTTTTCTTACTTGGTAACTCACCTAAAATATGATCTTCAACTGATTTATTTGTATTATAGTAAAAAATCGCGTCCCTTATATATACGCCAAATAATGCGATGAAATTATAGTAGGTATTATTATTTACAAAAAAAACTAAGACTTTGAGCAAAGTCTTAGTTTTTTAGGTTTCCATGGTATTTATTTAAATAATGAAATGACTAGATGTATATAACATACGATATAATTATAATCCAATACGCTGTTTAAATATCTTTTCTACAGCCTTATCTTCAAAATATACTCGACATCCATCAATTCCTCTTGTAAGAAGAACGTAATATATATTCAAAATGTACTCAGTTAATTCAGATAAAGAAAATTCTTTTTTTAGAGGTGTTCCACCACTATCCTTATAATTACTAGGTACTGCCATTATTTGATTATCTATTACCGTGATATCATTTCCTATAATTACTCCAGAATAATTCAGATCATATCCTTGAATTGAATGTATAGATCCAATTTCTTTTTGTGAATTAGGTTTTTTTATCCAATCTTCATAAGTGGAGTTCCATCTTCTATTAATACCGTCTATTTCCCAATCATAAGGTAACTCATCTAATTTTTTTCCTTTGTTAGACTTTTTATTTATATTAGATTTCCATTCTCTACAGTACCCAGCTATTACTCTATTAGTTGTTTCAGGATAGGCATGAGAGTGAAGCTCTACATACTCGATAACTTCATTAAAATTATCCACGATGCCAAAGTAGTCATTTTTGAATACATCTAAATTAAAATTTTTATCTTCACTTAATTGTAGAGCATACAAAACCCCTTTTAAATAGTCTTCTCCTGAAAAATTGCCATCACCACTAATTCTAAATTGTTGTGATAAAGTTAATTTTTTATAATTAATAGTTAATTTTCGAATTTCAGAAGGAGTAATATTTTGCGGTTTAATTCCTTGATAAGGATCGTATAACAAAACCAGCCCCTCAGTTATTTCTTCTAAGAGTGTAATTTCTTCATCATCTTTATTAAGGTGCCTTCTTGAATTAGGATGCCCCTTTGTATAGTATTTTTTTAACTTGTGCGCTTCATCAACAATGATGATATCAAATTTTTCTTTGTTTTTCTTAGCATCTGTTATCAACTGTGAACTAGTCTTAACAAATAATCTATTATTCAAGTTTATAGATTTAAAAATTAAATTAAACTGCTTTCTTAAATTTCCAGTTGTAACAACCCCAATCTTCAAATTAGGGTTATTTATTGCTAGGGAAAAAGCTAAATTTGTAAATAATACAGACTTACCTGAACCTGCAGGTGCTTCGACTATAAATTTTCCTGAAGGATCAGTTTCAATTTCATCAATAATTTCTTTTTGCTTTACGGATAGTTGTTTAAATGGAGAATATTTAAATAACAAACTTTCTCTCAATTTATTTATATTTTTATTTTTGGATAAACCTAGCTCAAATAATTCATTTTTCCATAATCTATAAAATACACTAGAACGAATTTCCTCTTTATTTTTATAAACTAATTTTGTTTGTCCATTATTGCCATTTGCCAAAACAAAATTAGTTTCATCAGATTCAGCGACCATATAATTAAGTAGTAAGGATTCCAAATCTAATACAGCCGATTTATGAAATAGGTTAGAATAGATAACTAGACATTCAGTATACTCACGATAATCAGTTTTAGGTTCTTTTTCAGCTAAATGCTCTTTATGTCTATTATTAAAGCAACTAGTCTCACCAACATAAATTATTTTTCTTTCTAGATTATAATATATATACGTAACTGGATTATTATTTAAAATATCATTTTCTATTTTTGATAGATTATTGGATATCCATCCATTGTTTAACTGTAGTTTTAAAACTCGATAATACGACATATTTCTCCCCATAAATTTTTACTTATTTCTTAAATTTAGTATAACATAAAATAATTTATTGTTTATCATGTTATTGTCGTAATTATCTATTTATAGCTATCAGTTATTTCGTTATTAATAGTGTTTTTTATTTAAATACAAGTTACAGTTATTATTTAGAACATATGATTTAATGCAATAGATTGTATTTTTTCAATTATAGCCGTTAAGATATCAAAATAAAGTATCTATCTTTTTTTGTTGAACAAATATTTTTCTTTATTCTTTATGTTAGTTAAATGCAAAATCGCTTTATCTTAGTCGACAAAAAAACTCTGAAACCTCAAATAAGTCTCAGAGTTAATTTCTATATTTCTATTTGCACTTACCCTTCTCCCAACTTCTCCCAAATCTCACTCTGCTCCTGAAAATGCTTCACTAGATCCACATCAAAGATATCTTTGAGTAGTTTCCTTGAAGCTGTTTCCAGAAATGGGCCTTGCTTGATGACTTGGCCTGCTTTCATGAATAGGACTTGATCGCTTAAAGATAGGGCTAAACGGATGTCGTGGAAGACACCGATGATTGTTTTGTCTTGGTTCTTGCCCCATTCTTTTAAATAGCCGATGAGTTCGAGTTGGTGTTTGATATCGAGATGATTATTGGGTTCGTCTAATAATAAGATATCTGGGTCTTGGGCTAGTACTTTAGCTAGGAAGACACGTTGCTTTTGGCCACCGGAAAGTTGGTTGACTGGATGGTCTTTCAGCTCTAATAAATTAGTCAGTGCTAGGTACTCCATGACTTTTTCTCGGTCTTCTGCTGTGGTGACTGACCATAGCCCTTGTTTGATGTGCGTATAGCGGCCCATCATGACGGTTTCATAGACGGTGTAGTCAAAGGCAATGGTTGAAAACTGGCTGAGTAAGGCGACTTTGCGGGCGGCTTCTTTGCGTTTCATCGTGCGGACTTCTTTTCCATCGATCGTGATCGATCCTTCGTAGGAAAGGATGCCCGCAATTGATTTCAATACGGTCGTCTTGCCACACCCGTTAGGTCCTAGGATACAAAGGTTCTCACCTTTTTTCAGCTCGAAGGAAACTTCTTTGATGATTTTTACTGAGCCATAGCCAGCTGTGACTTGCGATAGCTTCAAGGTCATCATTTTTCCTCCTTTAGCGGTAATTTCTGCTGACAAAAGGAATTTCTGCTACGTCGTCTTCTCGGTTGAATTTCATCGCAACCATGAAGAAGTAACCAGACAATAAATTGAAAAAGTCTAGCAAGCCTGAATCGACTTTTTTCCCTTGATAAAGATGGCGATACAACAAACGAACGATTACTTTACAATCGACACGTAAGATATGAGCCAACGCACCTCGTTCACTTCCTTGAGGCAAGAAAAATGGTCCGCTTTGGTTTGTTCTTTCTGCATTCAATTCATCGACACGACTCTTTAACCAGTCGATTTCTTCTTGTGTAATCGTCATTTTTGTACGCACACACGCATTGGCATGGTAAACCAATTCACCGATTTTCTCTAATTCCTCGTAAAAAGGAGAATCTTCACACTTTGCGCGTAATAGCCCGATTTCTGAAGATAAACGATCGGTGTGTAATTCATAATCGCAGCGTAAATCATCTGCATCGTCTGCTAAAAATGGATAAGCCTCATAAGGGCTTCGATAAATATCTTTCATAGTTGTAAAACACTCACTTTCGTTTGAAATAAACATAGGCAAAAAATGGCGCACCAATCAGTGCTGTAACAGCGCCGATCGGGATTTCTTGGGGAGATAATAGCGTTCGAGAAATCGTATCCCCAACCACCATCATACTGCCACCTAATAGTGCTGCTCCTGGAATGACCCAACGATGACTGGCACCGAAGTAACGGCGGATGACATGGGGGGCAATCAAATCAACAAATCCGATCACGCCGACAAATGAAACCGCACTTCCTGCAAGTAAAGCCGCAAGGACCATCACCCATAGCTTGATTGTTCGGACATCTACACCAGAAATCAACGCCTCTTCTTCACCTAAAGATAACACATCTAAACTTCTAGCAGAGAACCAAAGAGCGATTGTTCCAATCAGTAAAATAGGTAAAAAGATTTGGATTTTTGCCCAAGTGCTTCCCGAAAAACTACCCATTTGCCAGAAAACTAACTGCTGTAAATGATCTTTGAACAATGCCGTGACGATCGTCAACATTGCACCTACAAATAAGGTCATGACCATTCCCACCAAAATAACTGTTTGATTCGATAATTGCTGATCCAATCTTTGACTCATCGCCAAGACAATAAACACAGTTGCTAAGCCAAAAATAAAGCCTGTCAGAGGTAATGTAAAATTCGGGAACAACGGTAAAGTGATCCCTGAGACAATGATCAACGCAGCGCCAAGTGATGCCCCTGATGACACACCTAGCGTATAGGCAGAAGCTAATGGATTGCCTAAAAGGGATTGCATGACTGTTCCACTCACAGCCAACGCAGCACCTACAAGAAACGCCAAAACCACTCTCGGCAAGCGAACCTGCCAAAGAATGGTGACGATCGTTGCATCTAGCTGTTTGTCTCCTCTTGAAAATAATGCTTGGATCAAGGTATCAAAAGGAATGGATACACTTCCGATTTTGATCCCAAAGAATACTACGATGATACTCAAGACAACTGCTAACAGCAACCGACTTTGTTTATTCATTTTCCAACGATTTGTATTCATCAGGGTAGATTGCTAATGCCATTTCTTTTAAGGCTTTTGTCATATGGTGGTTTGGTAAAGAGCTCGCAGCGTTATCGATATAGAATACTGCTTCATTTTTCACCGCAGGAACGTCTTTCCAGCTTCCACGATCTAAGATTTCTTGCACTGCATCATCCAAGTAATTTACGTTCGTCAAAATCACGTCTGGCTTGCTAGCAATCGCAGCTTCTTCTGTTACTGGAATCCAGCTTTCTTGATCCGCTAAGACATTTTCTGCACCTACAAGTTCGATCATTTCATTCAAGTAAACGCCTTTCCCAAAGCTATAGATTTCAGGTAATGCACTAATTTCAAATAATACTTTTTTCTTATCTGTAATCGTTTCACCAATTTCTTTGATTTCATCGATTTCTTTGTTCATTGTATCGACTAATTTTTGTCCTTTTTCATGCTCCTGTAAAGTGTCAGCGATAAATTGGACATCTAATGCAATATCTTCAATAGTATTACTTGTTGGAATGTTCACGACAGTAATTCCTGCATCTTTTACTTGAGACCAGACATTTTCAGAGCCATGCAAACTGATATCTGAAACATAGATCACTTGTGGGTTCAATGAAATCAATGTTTCTGCATCCACAGCCATCATATCGATTTGTGGCAACTCATCAATATCCTTTGTCATTGCCGGACTTTGTGTGTCAACCGCTACTAATTGATCTTTACGTCCTAGATCATCGATCACTTGTGTAACTGAAGGAACTAAAGAAACCATTTTATCCACTTCTTCAGGAATTTCGATTTCTTCACCGCCACGATCTTTTGTCGGCAAAGCAACTTCTGAAGCTGTCGTTGTTTCAGCTGTTTGGCTTGTTTCGTTGTTATTATTTGAGCAAGCACTCAACCCAAAGACTACACTCAATCCCAATACAGCAACTAATTTCGATAATTTTTTCATCATCTTTTCCCACTTTCTTTGACTCATTTTTACTTTTCCCAGTGATTACTTTTTTTACGATAACCCTTTCATTTCCATTCTCTTATCAAACAACCTTTTTTAAAAGTAAATAAAAACTGCCTTTCCTTTTACAGGAGAAGACAGTTTGATTGATCACACAAAAAAACGCTTGATCTTTCTCCTACAAAAGAACATGATTGCCGTTAGACCGGTCTCCTGACTTGGCTTCTTTTTACTCCCAACCCTTCCAGAATGCTCTGTGGTCATGTTGGTTTCATCCCCCTTACAGTAGGTAGGTCTGTAGAGGACTTTCACCTCTTTCCCTGACATCTAATCGGCTATTTTATTTTAAATTCACTTTTATTCACTCATTTATCTCTTGGAAATTTTAGCACTATCAACAAAAGTATCTCCGCCAATACTTTAACATATGGATTTCATAAAAGATATACGAAAATCAAGCAGAAACAATAACAAAATACTATTGTATCAACAATAATTTATTATTCTCTGTTTTTTTAAAAGGCAATCATATATAGGATAAAAAACTGACGACACTATAACATTCGTTGATTTATCTAACTTTTTTTATTTTAATAAAACAAAGCTCTTGATAGGCATTCCTATCATATAAGTGTAAGGTAAAAGGACAAGAATTTGTTAAAAATCATGCAAAAATTTTATATGTTATTCATTAGAAAAAGGAAAGATCTATCTTTTTCAGTCGATTTATTTTTACTATCCAAGCCAAAATTTACATTTAGTTAGACGTTGAGACCAAGGGTTTGGGCTATTTATTCTCATTCACTTCTTTGGCTGTTCCTTTGATATGCTTGTTGAAATATTTTTCTCCATACCATTCAAGTTGCGTCTTTCCTTCCCAATCACGATACTCTTCTTGAAACTTATTTTTATAGTATCCATACAATAAATACGGAAAGGAAATATGCACCTCTGCTGCAGTAAAACTGATATTTACAATCATCCACATTATTACAGTACTTGAAATAGTAGTAATATCCGAGGAATCATTTAGTCCACTAGGAAAAATAAAATTTAAAAGTATTATTATTGCCCAAAAGATTCCACCAAGTTTATAGCAAAATGTGATTATTCTTTCAATAAATTTTGAAAAATGATTTTTTGAATCGTGGTTACCGAATAATTGTTTAGCAAGACGATACAATTTTTTCTCAAAAATGATATAACCACTTAAAATCTGAAACAAAATTAAAATAAGTATGCCGAAAATCGTAAGTGGTTCGATAAAGAATGTAATGAAGAACAAATTTATGCTTAGCATCAGCCAAATCATGTAGTTATTTAAATTAATAAAAATAAAGTAAAATCTCGTTCCATCATTCATTTTAGTGATCATAAAAATACTAATTACTAAAAATATCAACAAACCAAACCAAAAAATAGTCATTGAAACAAAATTAACTTTTGGTTCCTTAAATAATTGATGTAACACTTCAGTCTCCATCCATGAATTAATTAAGTAGTACAATCCATAGATAAGTAAAATCATAAGTATATAAATAATTAATTGAAATAGAGGATGAAGTTTTCTTTTCTCTTGCTCTTGTATCTTAATACCAGCATACAAATCTTTAACAAAACGATCATCTTCTAAATGTAAACTTTCCTCAAAAGTAGCTGAAAAAAATCTTTTGATATTCATTGTGATACTCCTCTATAACTAGGTATATATACAGACTTCATTTTTTTACCAAAAGGTTTTCCAGAAGCAATAACATTCCAGTTTGTACTTCTTAGCTTTAAATTATCCAACTCTAATTTATTTTTACTTTTTCCATTATCTTCTTTTTGATAAACTGAATTCTTCCATTTATCATATCTGTCGGGCCATACTGACTGTACAATTGAATTTCCTAACCCAAAAAGCCCTCCAACAACACAGCCCACAAAAGCACCAGTAGCATTACCTGCTCCGGGTACAATAGTCCCCACAACTCCACCAATTTTCGCTCCTATAGTCATCCCCTCCAACGGTCCTATACTTTTAACCATATCAATCCCTCCGCCCTTTACTGCTTTTCCTACACTACCTGTTTTTCCATACTCATTTACTGCACTTGAAACAAATGTCACACCTAATTGTGCATAAGTAGCTACTTGGCCTGCTGTTCCTATTCCTTTGGCGATACCCCATTTTTTAGCTCCTTGTATCAAGTGGGAGTTCTTCAACCCTTCGCTGACGTAGGTTTTTACGGGCGAGGTAAATTTAGTGAAATTTTGATAAGCTTTGCCTATCGTATCGATTTTAGGAATCCATTTCCCTTGAGCAACAGTTTTACCGAACATTTCATATTTTGTAAGAAAGCTAAATAATCTAGTTTTCACCCCTGAAGGTAGATAATTGGTAAGCATCCAAAATTCATCGTTGGATGCCAGCTTGTTTATCAATGCATCAGGATAATTTTTGATCAACATTTCGAACCGTTTGACTGTATCGGTTTTCCCTTCTTTCAGGGGTTGGACCAATTTTTCAATCTCCGCATACAGTTCTAAGTAGGCATTATTTGAAGATTCTTCCAACAAAACTTGTCCGTTTGGTTGGTACTTCTCAAACCAACTCCCATCCACTCCTTTCGGCAATACATAACTTCCATCTG
>Ga0308156_1001658_pt1 | contig 24089 bp, 20 predicted proteins | sample PhyAR2_FD_201041 | JGI IMG/M metagenome (GOLD analysis project Ga0308156, IMG submission 201041) | Phyllosphere microbial communities from UC Gill Tract Community Farm, Albany, California, United States - DLSL A.R2 | ecosystem: Host-associated > Plants > Phyllosphere > Unclassified | place: USA... | reverse complement strand
GCACTGTGTTGACATCGCAGGGGTCGCAAGTTCAATCCTTGCCACGCCCACCATCGAAAACCCCGCTAGGCCAATGGCTTAGCGGGGTTTTTGGTTTTCAGACCCCCGAGTTGCGCGTCAAGGTTTTGCGTGCCTTTTGCGTGTCATGCCGAGTGGAACATCCGGGCTCACGGGGGCCTCGGAGGCGCTAGGGCGGCCGTGCCAGCGGATTGGGACCGGTAGCGATGGTGTGAAAGCGACTGGCCATCATACCTGCCGCCGCCGTCCATCGGGACCGACTTGCGTGGGTTTTGCGTGAAGCGGCGTCGCCATCTTCCGCGCCAGCTCGGAGGCAATGTCCTCCAGCCCCTGTCGGGTTTCGGAGAGATAAGCCGGGCTGAAGATCACGTAGCGTCGCGTCGACGGGGGCAGCACCACGTGCCCGAGCGCCAGCGGGATCTCCTGCTGCGAGACGCCGCGCTGTGCGATCAGGGTCGCCATGCTATGGCGCATCAGCTTGGGGCCAAAGCCAACCGGCACCCCGAACCGCCTTGCCATGACGCTCCACGCCTTCTTGACGTCCGCCACGGGCCGCTGAACCACCCAACGGTCCTCATCCTCCTCTGCCACGCTCTCGTGACAGACCAGCCGGTCGTCCGTCGCCTCCAGCCAGTTCGCCAGAAGCGATGTGACGGGGAGCGCCGGTCGGTTCTTGCGCGTCTGGATCCGCCCCGCCGGGTTGAGGTCGAGCACGCCGGCGTCGCGGTGCCATTGCTGCCGGTCGGGCCGCACCGAGATATCGTAGAGCGCGTCCGGCCGCGCGAGCGTGCAGGTCGCACCGATCAGGTAGCGGCGCAGTGGCATCAGTCGTGCCGGATGCGCCGGGCTGCGCTCCGGGTCTCCTTCCGCCGTATAGTCGAGCATCTCGGCGATCTGGTCGAGCGAGAGGCGGAAGTTGCGCTCCGGCGTCACGGCGGCGCGGGGCAGGTGCTTCAGTTCGGGCACCGCCTCCATACGCTTCACGTTGAACCGCAAGGCTGCCTTCAGCTGGATGATGCTCTCCTCGACCGTCGACTTCGCCCGTTTGCGGGTCGACACGGTCCATTCGCCGGTCTCCGGGTCACGCCGCCGCTGGGTCACGGGATCGATCTCGGTCCCCCATTTTCGAAAACGCATCAGCCATTCGGCGTCCAGCACCGTCGGCAGCACGGGTTCACGCAGTACACCGATCGCGATCTCATGGTCGATGAACCGGTTCACCAGTTTCAGCCGGGCGCGGATCGCGTCGGCGCTGGCCTGCCCGGCGCCGTGCAGCGTCCAATAGTCGGTCATCGCCTGATGGACCGTGTAGGCTACCTTGTCGTCGTCAGCAGGCTGGTGGAACGCCAGATAGTGACGGTCGAGCACCTCGACCGCTAGGCGAAGATCAGCCGTGCGCGTGCTGCGCCGCTGCATCCGGCCGGTGACCGGATCGTACCAGCAGATGTAGAGGTTCGGGCTGACGACCTCGCCGTCCTTGCCACGGACTCGATCGAGGTAGAATTCGCCGCGGCGATAGAGGTCTTCCGGTGACGGCACTGCGCTTTTTCCTTTAGGATTTCGCTTCGCGCCTCTCCGATCAGTTTTACTGCGCCTACCAGGGTGAGGAGGTCGAGATCCTCCGACTTCAGGTTGATGCCCCGGTTCGTCTGGATCGCGCGGGCGATCTTGCGGTCGAGCTGCAGGATGGCGTCGGCGGTTGCCGCGTCGATCATATCCTGGGGGAGGACCGAGCCGGTCCCCGGGGTCATCGTGACGGTGCCGCCAGCGTCCGCGTCGATGCTCGTCATGTCTTTTCCTTCCTGGCGTGGGTTACCCCCACGTGCAGGGCCTTCTTCTCATCCGAAGCGGTCGTCGGTGGCCTTCAGACGATCCGCGATCTCCCTTTGCGAGACGGTGACGCCGACATCGGCGGCGATGATGGGCCATTCGGCCAGCGCGCCGCGCGTCTGGTCGATGATCTGGCCGATGACGCGATCCGACAGGCCATGGCGGCGGCCCAGCGTAAGGACGTGCGCACGGGTCGGCGTGCGGCCTTCGCCTTCGACCGCAAGATAGTGTTCGCCGCCCGGACCGACCGAGAAGGTCAGGTCATAGGCCGGGGCGAGGCGCCATTCGCCGTTCGGTCCCATGAGATAGCTGTGCTGCCGGGTGTGATCGTCGCGGTTGTGAGACAGGACGTTGAAGACCATGCGGCGGAAGGCCTGCTCGACGTCGCCAGCATGGCGGGTGATCGCCATGGTCGCGCGCAGGAATCCGTCATAGTCGATGCTCGGCATCTCCGAGGGCGCTTCGGCCGCCCCGGCGAGTGACACCATGTGCAGCCGGCGTCCGGGGGCGGGGCGGTCGAAGCGGCGCGTCGCGAAATAGCCCGGTCCGTCGCGCTCGGGCAGGACGCGGGACTCCGCGATCGTCAGGCCGGCGGCACGGGCCATGCGCGCATAGGCTTCCTCGACCGGGCCGATGTCGATCGGGTCGCCGGTCGCACGGAACTTGACGATCCAGGCGTCATGGCCGTCTGCGGCCTCGCCGACGCTGATCGCGCCGTCGGGGGCGAAGCCGACGTGGACCTTTGGACGAGCGCCACCTGACGCGCCGCCCAGCGCCGCCAGCGTGTCGACCAGCGCGCCCTCGTCCCCGGCGAGGAGCAACCGCGATTCCTCGGCCAGGGCATCGAGATCGATCATCCCGATCTCGTCGTCGGGTGTGGCGGCTGGCTGATAGACCAGCGCGCCACGCCCGCCAGCGCCGATGATGGCCAGCTGATCGACCGGGTTCAGCGTGTCGAACTGGACGTCGATCCTGGCGAGGCGACGCCGCAGCAACAGCCGTCCCCAAGCATCTGGCAGGCTGTCCGCCAGGAAGCCGTGCAGTCCGCCGAACGACCGGCTCCGTGCAGCATGCAGGCCCGGCTCGGGAGGATAGAGCAGCGGGGCGACGAGCAAGCCGCTGCGGATCACGTCGGGCGACCATTCGAGCTGGGCGACACCACCGGCCATCACGACCCGGCCAGCTGGCGCAGCGGGCGCGGAGTCGTCGAACGCCAGAGTGAGCCCCAACGGTGCCCCCGGCCTCAGCTTCACGATGGGATCCTTGACACTGCACGGCGGCGACGTTTCGACGCGGTGCGTTCGGTCATCCGGTTTTGCTCCAGCAGAGCATCCATCGAACTGGCCACCGGCTCTGGGAAGAGGGTGAACAGATCCTGCTCGCACCGTAGCGCCACGGCCGCGCGGACGAGGTCGTCGATCGACGCCTTGCCCTCGGTCTCCAGGCGTCGCCAAGTGCGATAGGAGACCCCGGCGCGGGCTGCCGCATCGACCTGTGTCAGGTTCATCGCCAGTCGGCGGCGCTGGACCTTCTGCCCGATTTCAACAGAGATCTCGCTCGGCGCATACATCATTGTCCATATATGGCCCGTAATTGCCATTTCGGCAACTTTAGAGGCCATATACGGACGACCCGATGAGCCAGTATAGCGGTGCTATTCAGCAGCCTCTGCAATCGGCTCCGGTGGGTTGAAGCCGAGGTTGACGATCCGGATTTTGCCCCGGCGCGTATCGATCAGGCCGTCCTTGCTTATCAGCGCCAACTCCCTGGCCAGAGTGCCTGGCGTTTTCGCCTTCTCGCCGTCTACCTCGTCGGTGATCGTGGCCAGGACCGTACAGGAGGCCTTCGTCGTGTTGAATGCGGCACGAAGCGCATCCCGTTCGATGACCGTGTTGGGTTTGCCTCCGTCGAACGATGCCAGAAGCGAGAGCACTGCTTTCCGGAGTTCCTCCGTATGCACGCCCTTCTTGCCACGTGGCTGGAGCAACGCCGTACCGAAGATGCCGGGGAAGTCGGCCGTGATGTGATCATAGGCGCCGTCCTTGCGCCTCAGCAGCGCGCGAGGTCGAAGATCCGCCCCGAGCGAGTTCGCCTTGGCCACCTCGACGATGACGACATCGCGGTCCGTCAGACCCGGATGAACGGCGCGGACTGTCTCGAGGTTTTCGGACGATCCGGCGAGCCGCACTTCGACCACGGAGCGTGGCGTGGTAGACCACATGGCTGATCCACGAAGTCGTTCGATCGCGGCGTCCTCGGTCTTCCGAGCGGCATCCTTGGGCGTATGACCGATCACCGCCCAGAACATCTTCTGCCGGTACGACAGTCTGTTCAGATGGAAGAGGAAGTTCGTGGCCGCCTCCGAGTTGGCTAACTCGAAGCCTGCCATCGATACCGCAGAGTCGAGGATGACGCCCACGATGCGATCCTCCGGCCGTCCGTCCTCTTCGACTTGCTTGTTCCACTCGTCGAGAAAGGCCTCGATGCCGTTCAGAACGGGGCTTGGCTGCCAGCGGCCGCCAGGACCGTGCTGGAAAAGGCACGCGTTCGGCTCCGGGAACTCGGTTTGCGTCATGCTCAGGAACGCCATGACGTGGATGCGCTGGCATAGAGCGACGGCATCCTCCTCGGTACCGCCGTTCTCCCGCATCAGGCGGCGTGCGATCGAGCCGATGCGCAGCAGAAGATGCTCCCGCAAATCTTCTGCGGTCAGGACGAGGATGTTCCCGCGAACGCCAAGGTCAGCACCGAGCCACTGGCGTGGTGCGGCATCTCCGGTCGCGGCCATATGGGCGGCCATCCAGAGCAGTAGCTGCGTCTTCCCGGTCGATCCGGCTCCGAACCATATGGTCGCACCGGTCGCTGGCATCAGGCCATCTACGGCATAGTCCATCTGGCGGTTCTGCGACGCGGCATCGATCGCCCGATAGTCTCCCTTGCGCGCCCGAACCGTCCAGCTTTCATCGGTCATCTGTCATTCTCCCTTTGATGCGCGGTTCTAAGGGCACGGGCTTAAGGGGATATGACGATCGACGGCCGATGATAGGCCGCCACCGTTCGTCGCAAAACGGCGACGGCGTTAAGGAAAACGAAAGATTCGTTTCAGATATAGAGGGAGGTGGGGTGGAGGCGAAGGACTCGGGTCCAACGACTACACCCCACCTCCTCTCTAATCCGACCTGCGTCCGATGCGCGTCGCGGACGGATGGGGGCGTCACGCCCGTTCGGCATGATCCAACAGGTCAGCCCTGAGACCCTGCAAACCCCTTTGCGCTGGTGCACGATTTCGTTTGCCTCCTAGCTTCCCGAGCCTGGTTGCAGGACCGCCGTGCCCATTCAGCTGCCACCCGGTCCTCTACACCTTACCCAGAGAAGGTGACCCCTTCGTTCTGTGATGCACGTGTCGCGGTAACCACAGGAGGGGAGTGAAGGCTCTACCTGCGGCGAGGATGGGATCTTCAAAGGAGCAACTATCCTTTGGAGGAAAAGATGAGACTGAATGCAAAGCAGGTCGACGCAGACCGCCGCCAAGCCCGTGCGTATGCCGACGACGCGCTTCGAGAGGCTGTTTGCCGCTGGATCGTCGACAACAAGGCCAGCCGCGCCCGAACCGCACGCGCGTTCGGTATCTCCGTTGAGCGCGTTGGTAACTTTCAGTTCCAGACGCTGATGAAGGAGCAGACGGCGAGATACTGGGCCAAGATGCGGGGCCAGCCCATGATCCAGGTGCCAAGGCGCTGAGGCTTGCTGCCCGTGCGACGCTGTTCAGAACTTGGAGCTTTTGCACCAGGACTTCGAACAGCGCCGGCTTTGGTGCAGAAGGTAGGAAGAAGGCAATTGAGCTAGGTTTGGAAGTGCTGGGGTACCTTTCACCCCAGGATGAAAAAAGAATGAGTGATATTGCCTACTACCGCGTGTCGACCGGAGGCCAGACGATCGCGGCGCAACGCGGCGCACTGACTGGGCCGATGGGCCGTCCCTTCGACAAGGAGTTCGAAGATCAGGGCGTCAGCGGCTCGGTCCTGGCCCGAAGCCGGCCGGGCTTCTCTGCGATGCTCGAATATGCCCGTGAGGGCGACAGGCTGCACGTGTCCGCCATCGACCGGCTGGGCCGTGATGCCCTGGATATCCAGGCGACGGTCCGCGCGCTCATGGACAAGGGCGTCGAGGTCGTGGTATGCGGGCTCGGTTCGATCACGTCGGGCGCGGGGCTCCTGATCCTCGCGGTGCTGGCGCAGATCGCGGAAATGGAGCGCGAGGCCATCCGCGCCCGTACCCGGGCCGGACTGGACGTCGCGAAACAGTCGCTCGCTGCCACCGGTCGTACGCACCGGGGCAAGACCAGCCTGGGGCGGCCGCTCAAGGCGGACCCCGCCAGCGTCGTCGCCTGGCGTCTGGCCAACGCGGCGAGCCTGTCCGCCACCGCCAGCCATTTCGGCATCAGCGCGGCGACCGTGAAGCGCTATCTAGCGCCCACGGTCACGTCCCCGCCAGTCGGTGATGACGGTGGCGAAATCGTCGCTCGGCATGTCGCTACAGCTGACGACGAGATCGCCGGCGCGGCTGACCACGTCATCGCTGACACCGGCGCCGGTGGATTCCACCACGACGTATCGGTCGGTCCCGGATCCGTGCCGCTGACGATCGACGTCGGCGAGCAGGTCCTCCAGGCGCCTGTACCCACGCCACGCGGTGACGAGGGTGGCGAGCCGTTCGTCGGCGAGGTCGACCTCCCACTCTTTCCCGACCTTCCGGAGTGGAGACCGGGCGGCGCTCATCAGGGCAGCGCGCAGGTCGGCCAGCAGGCGGTTCCGCTCAGCGACGCTGTGGTTAAGCCACGGCGACGCATGACGCCGCCGCATCGCATGGGCGACAGCAGGCTCGTCGGCGAAGGCGTTGGCGGCAAACCGCCAGTCGGGAGCGTGGGTAGCGTCGATGACGAGCCCATGCTCCCCTTCGACGACCCGCAGGGCAGGTTCGGAGAACAGCGCGGCGCCTAGCGCTGCCACGGCCTCCGCGCGCTGGGATCGCGCCGCATCCTTCGCCGGTTCCGGCATCGGATGCGGCCGCGCCGGCTCGAGCGGCCTACGCGATTGGATCGGCGGGTTACGGCCCAGCAGCCCTCCGATCCAATCGCGCCAGCCACGACCGGTTTCCGATGTACCGACGGCGATGACTGGCTCGACGGTCCGCTTCTCTGTCAGGGCGCGCTGATAGATGGGATGCTCGCCATAGGCGCGAACATGTTTCAGCGTTCGCGCCGCACTTGCATCACCATCTGCGGCGGCGCGTCTCAGGCTGTCCAAGCCTACCGCTGCCACGTCTGTTGCTGCGGCGATCATCCGTTTGGCCTGGAGGTCGGCGAAAGCGGCGAGACGCCTCTGCGCCATTTCCATCAGTGCGGGCGTGGTCAGGGCAGTGAATTCAGCACGAGTTATACCGGGCACCCGATACTCGGTCACTCCCCCCTCCGGCGGCAGGACAGGGACGTCGTCCTTCATGATCCTGTCGAACAGCGCATCAAGCGTCGCCCGCGCGTCCAGGCGGGCGGCCTTGGACGCGCGCTGAGGCTCCGGGCGCTCCTTCAGTGCCGTGGCCGCTGACGTGATCTCGTCGATCGCCGCCTGTGCCTTCGCGACGGCGGTTCGATGCTCGGTCAGGACCGGGGCATGGTCGCGCTCGATCGCAGTGATGCCGGCGAGAAACGCCTCTGCCTCGTCTGCGCGCGCGACGATCGCTCCTTTCGCTCGCTGCTCCGCCCGGTCCGCCGTCCCGCCCTCGATAGCCTCCAGCATCCGGCGGCATACGGCGATCGTCTTGTCCGGCCGAGCCCGCGCCATGGCGAGCGTGACGTCATACTCGGCGCATTCGGCATCGTGCTGTTGCAGGACCACGCTGGCCGCATCGAACCGGGCGATCAGATCGCGGATGGAGGCCGTCCGAGCCTGATCGATGACCGATCCCTCCGCGCAGAGGCGCTCCGCCTCTAGCAGCCGACGCCGAAGGTCCGCCCGGGCTTTCGCCCGCTTCTCGGCTGCGATCCACGCCTCGCGTAGCAGCGCGGACCAGAGTATCTCGGCGTTCTCGATGCCGCGGCTGGTCAACACGCCGACTGCGTCGAGTGGAGCCGCGCGGGTGCCAAGCGGCTTCTGCGCCTGGCGCTCGCAACCCAGCGAGCGGAGATCACCCGGGTGGAGCTGGCGGGTAACGCCCAACCGGTCGAGTTCTTCGTTGCACCGCTCGGCGAAGAAGCGGCGCATGTCGGCGATCGAAGCGGTGCCATAGGCGCGGTAATTTCCGCCATCGCTGTCTCGCGACCATTCCGCGATCTTCTTTTGCGCGTACGGATAACGCACCCGCTCATGCTGACCCTTAACCGGCTCGGCGATCTCGAAGTCCCATCGGTCCCCAATCCTCCTGGCCGGTCGGTCATGACAGGCGACGTGCAGATGATGATTGCGGCGGTCATTATGGTGATCGGGCGCATGGATCGCCGCGACGTACATCATGCCGATCTCTTCCAGTTCTGCGCACATCGCTTCGGTCACCGCCCGCCGACCAGCGGCATCAAGGCCATCTGGAAACTCTGCCGTCAGCCGATACTGCGACCGTCCACCGCGCGCCTCCGAGAGCCGAACCGGCAGCTTGCCTTTCGTGGTCCCGAGAATGCTGGCAAGCGCCTTCGCCAGCTTGCGTGCGGCAACACGGTTGATCGCCAGCTCATCGAGCGGGACCGTACGGGGCCTGCGCTTGCCTCTGTCATTCGCGAATTTTGCTGCCACGTCACGCACGGCACAGGGAACGTCCTGTGCATCTGCCAGTACATGCCACGCCGCACGCGACGCTCTCTCAGGCACCAGCGTCAGCCGGTCTGCGCCTGGCGTGCGTTCATGGCGATGCACGGCGCGCCAATAGGCTTGCCGTTCCTGGGGATCGTGCGAAATATTTGAGAAGACAGCGCGGTCGCCATCGATCGCCTCGGTGGCGGACGGCCGTACGGCATAGCGGTCGAAGCCGTCCGGCGAGATCGTAACCTCCACCGCTTCCGGACGATCGATATAGGCGTCATGCGCCGCCGGCGCCCCGACCGCCAAGCGCTTGCTTCCCTCCGGCGTCGTGATGCGGCACCCGCCGTCGTTCGTCTTGCTGATCGCCTGAAATTCGAAATGGAAGGTGACCTTGCCGCCCGCAGAGACGAAACGTTCGTGAAAAGCACCGGGCACTGCGAAGTTGGGGGACCGCGACCAGCGATTGCCACCGGCCTTCCGGTCCTTGACCTGATCACGAACATCCTTGCGGACGCGCACCGCGCGACCGAGCGCTTCTTCCTCTTCGATCGCGAGCGCGCGTCGCAGCCGTGCGGAACAATGACCTATTGGACCGAGGGGACGCTGGATCGACATGGCCGGGCTCCTATTGCCGGCATCATGGTACAGGACGCGAATCACCGGGTGAATCACCCCCTCAATTTTTCCCCGAGGGGGCTCAGCCGCCGACGGGCCGCGCCTCAGCGCGCCCTTGAGGACGCCGACCCCGGCGTCCCGGAACCGCCTCGCCGCACGGCGGCGCACGCAAAGGTGAAGGATTCACGTTTGCGGAATTGCGCCTCAACAAATCATCCTGCTCACTACTCCACCTCGACGGACCAGTCGGGAAGATGCCCGCTATTGTTTGAAGCGGTGCTCTCGGTGCCAGCGCACGAATTCCGGGTGCGGCCGGCTTGCCAGATGTGCGGGCAGGATCGCGCCTCCAGACGGGTTGATGATCGAGCGGACACTGTCTGGATCGTTGACCTGGCGCGACACCAGAATGCGCATGTCGTCGTCGAAACCGATCAGGCCCCGGTCGAACATCCAGTGCGCCGTCCCCGACAATGCCATGCCGTTGCTGATGATGTCGGGACCGTTCGCCTCGACCGGGCGGATATGGGCTGCCTCGACCTCGGCGCGACCGCCGCCGTTGATCAGCTTCAGCCCGGTGACGGCGCAGCGTTCGTCATACGCGCGCAGAACGATGCGGCGGAACACCCGGTCCCGCACGACTCGTGAAACCAGCGTCGCGACACGTTCGCGTGCTTCGTCGAAGATGAAGGGCGCGCTCTCCTCCTGCACGGCGGTTGGCAGGCCGACATCACCGGTGCGTGGCAAGAGCGGGCTGATGTCGTCCAGTCCGGCGGATACGATCCGATTGAAGTCCGCTGGAGACAGCGATCGTACAGCCGCCTGGGCGCGACCAGAAATCCTGCCGGCTTCGTTGAGAACGCCACGCTCGATGACTTGGCCATCGGCATCCGCGAAGGGGACCGGCATAGCGAAATCGAGATAGCTGCCCGGCTCAACCAGCGCGAGATACATACCGGGCGCCGTCGGGTCCGGTACGATCTGCTCGATCTTGGCGACCGCGAAATAGCCGCGCGTGTCTCGGACTTTGCGAGGCTCGTAATAGATTATCCAGTCACCGAGACAGGCCTGGGCCCGGCTCAGATACTGGGCCGGAAACTGGTAACGCTCCGCTGGCGTGTCGTCGTAGATCGAGTCAAACCGATGGATGAAAACGCCGAACGCCATGAGCATGGCTTAGCGGGGCCGCCGATCCATGCAAATCGGTATCAGCCTTTTGCTTCCGGGGTCAGTTGCGGGAGCTAACGATCGTGCGGTCACGGTTGCTGTCACCATGAACCGCAATCGGCCGTTCAGCTTGATCTAAGCGTTCCCCAGAAAGGGCGTCGTTCGGGTTGGATTGCCCGCTCCTTTAAAGCTTTGATCGAACTCAAACGCAATGCATCGAACGTGCACCGATTCTACGGCAACCTATGGTGTGCGCGACGCCTCAACTCCTGCCGCGGGCTGCTCGCGCCTCCATCACACGCGAGAGCCTGGGTTCCAGCAGCTCGACCATGCGATCTACCATGTCCGGCCCGTCGCGGTGCGGCGGCGGGCCCGCGACGTAGGCGTCGTGCGGTAGCACGCCGCTGTATGTGAGCGCGCCAGCGCCCAGCCCGACAAGTTCGGCCACGAACGGGTGTGCCTCGCGGCACCGGAGCGCGGGCGCGAACTTCGCGCCGAGTCCGGCAAGCACGTCGCAGAGCTGGATTGCGGGCGAATCGTGCGACGCCGCCGACGCAGTCGATGTAACCCGCAGTGGGAACTCGACCAATGTGCCGTTGCCCTGTGGCTGGGGCGGCGACACGAAGTCGTCCCTCAGCAGTGTGTCCCAGGTGTCGCGCTGACGCAGAAAGTTGCTCGACTCGTCATGGACGAGACGGAAGTCCTCAGGGCGGTGCTGCCGCCACCAGATCACCGTCGAGAACACCGACGTCAGCTGTATCTCGCTCGAGTCGCCAAAATCCTCTAACCGGTCATTAGACGCGAGAAAGTCTGAGAGGCCCATCCGCGCGGCCATATAGAGGTCGCTGAGAGGCGGCGGCGCATCCCGCGCCGTCCGGTCGAGCAGACGCCTGAGGGCCTCTACCGTCCTAGCGCCCGGCGCGCGGGCAAATGCGTCCCACGTGCGCACGGTCTCGTCGTAGAGCGCTTCCGACCCGTGCAAGAGGATGTCGCGGTGCGCCGAGTTCATGAAGCGCTGAGCGTAGCCGCCGGCGTAGAAGTCTCGGCCCATGTCGTAAAACACGGGCTCGATCAGGTAGTCGAGCATCTTGGTCAGAAGGCAGAACCGCTTGTCGATGATCCAGAGGTAGACCCGGTCCTGCAACGCCGGGATCTCGCGCGCGAGCGTGCGGAGACCATCCCGGCTGGTGGGTCGCTTCCAGATGTTAGAGAACTTGTACTCCTGCCCTTGGTAGCGCGGGAAACAGCGGCGCAGGATCGCCGCCGCCTCAGCATCGTCGATGATCGAGGACGCCACCACGAAGAACGGCTGCTCCGTGTTGGCGAGATCGTCGCCGGTGTAGCCTGACTCGTCCAGGTAGATGGTCGTCATACCGCGGAAGATAGTGACGCGGTGGCTGCGCCGCCACAGGCGAGCAACTCGCGCCCAATGCTAGAAGGCGCGTCGTCGCCACTGCGGGTTCAACCCAGCCTCCTGAAGCCGAGCTCGCATCTTGCGAATGGCACGCCGAACGTCACGTCCAACGCTGCGCCCTTGCATATTTACGCCGTGGCAGGAGCAGGCGTCGGGTGGCAAAATCCTATGCGATTGTGCCCAGCAGCTATATCGAGCGCAGCACCCTCTAGGCGGGGGCCAGGCCATCGCAGGACGCGCCTCCAGCCAGCCAGTTCCCTGACTTTGCACAGGCTCATTTTCGTAATAATGATATACCACTATCTTTATGTAAGAGGTGGACTGTGGGCAAGATCGTCAAGCCACTCAAATCCTCACGTGCCCTAGTGCCGCTCCCGGGCGACGGGGACCTGAAGGCGGACGTGATCGCCGCGGTCCAATCACTCGCCGACAACCGCAGGGTGACGGAGTTCTCCTTCTCGGTGAACAAGCGCACAGGAGTGGGGAAGATTAGGGCGGTCGGCCGGGACGGCCAAAATGTCGTGCACGAGTTCATCGGTCCGGGGCTGACGGAAACCTCCACCTACCGTCCGACGGGCGACACGCCACTGGAGCGCCGCCGCGCACGCGACGAGAACATCGTGATCCATCATCGGAAGGGGCTTAGTCAGGTCGAGACCGCCGAGCGGCTGAATTGCTCGCAGTCGCTTGTCTCCAAGGTGCTGCGCCGGGAGGGATACCGCTGACGGGCCGACCGATGACCCCGTTGGCGCTTCTGGGACGCGTAGCCCAGGGCTCGACCGGCACCGCAACCGAGCACCGGACCTTAAGTGGCCTTCCTCTCCCTCGACGGTCCGGATACATATATGGGTAAGGAGGCGACCATGGCTTCGCACATTGAGATCTTTGGCACGGCATTCGACGTCCATGGCACCTGGTACGCCAGGGTCCAAGACGGCGGCGGCGTGCTCCTGCCCATCGCCGCCGACAAGGCTTTGAAGGCGGAACTGCGCGACAACCAGGCCTATTCATTTGACGGCCGGGTGGTCTCGGACCATCGCGGTCATCCGCGCGAGTTCGCGGCCAGCGCGGCGCGCGCCATCGGCATGACCGGCGGCGCGAGGTGACGGCGGATGAGGTCACCAGACGCAAGCGGGTCGCGGCGGAGCTCGAGAAGGCGCGGCCCGACTGGAAGCTGATTGAGGACCTGAGCCGTGAGGTCGTCGACAGCGACCCCGATAGCGTGCGGTTCTCTGTCGACGCGGCCCACATCCAGCGCCTGGGCCAGCAGCTGGTTGGGAAACAGGAGACGGCGCTCTCCGAGCTGATCAAGAACGGCTTCGACGCGGACGCGACGACCGTTTCTCTAACCTTCGAGGGCCAAAGAGCCCCCGGCGGCACGCTCGTCATCGAGGATGACGGGCTCGGCATGACCGAGGAGGTGATCCGGTCGTCGTGGATGCGCATCTCCACCAATTCCAAATCGGAGGAGCCGCTGTCGACCCGCTACGGCCGGGTCCGTGCGGGGAAGAAGGGCATAGGCCGCTTCGCCGTGCAACGGCTAGGAAGAAGGCTGCTTGTCGAGACCCGGCCCATTGGTGGCCGTCACGGTTACCGCGTGACCTTCGACTGGGACGCGGCGTTCACCGCCGGCCGCGACCTGAACGACGTCTTCAGCGCGATCGAACGCTTCGACAAGGCGGAAGGCGACCACGGGACGAGGCTTGAGATACTCGACCTGCGCGATGCGTGGCCGCAGGGTTCGATCGAGCGCGTCTGGCGCGCCGTGGTACTGCTTCAGCCCCCGTTCGACCTGTCCCGACCCGCAGCCGCTACCCCGTCGGACGGCACCGACGCGGAAGGCGTCCATGCATCCGGTGAAGACGAGAGCGATGAGCCGTCGGCGATCGGTGGCGCGGCCACGGACGGCGGCGCCGAGATCGACGCGGACGAGATAATCGACGGCGCGCGGCCCGACCCCGGGTTCCGGGTCAACATCAACGGGACGACGCAGCGCCAGCAGCAGGAGCTCTTCTCCATCGAGAAGTCCTTCCTCTCGCTGGCGGTGGCAAGGATCAGCGCATCCGTCGACGAGGCAGGCGTGCCTAGCGTGCATCTCGTCTCGGAGAAGCTCGGCATCGATGACAGGGCCGACGGCGACGCCCGCTTCCTCCTGACGGGCCCCGTCCGCGCCGAAGGGCGCTACTTCATCTACGTGGGCGAGTACCTTTCCGGCGTCGGCCTAGACGTGGCGACCCGGATGGGCCGACAGTTCGGAGGCGTCCGCGTCTACCGCAATGGCTTCAGGGTGCTGCCCTACGGTGAGCCCAAGGACGACTGGCTCGGGTTCGACGCGGATGCGGCACGACGGAGCACCCTGCTCCCGGCGACTAATCGCAACTTCTTCGGCGAGATCCGCCTGACAGCGGACGCAAATCCGCTCTTCGAGGAAACCAGCAGCCGCGAGGGCTTGCTGGAGAACGAGGCATTCCTCGAGCTGCGGACCTTCGTGCGCTGGGCGTTCGAATGGGCCGTCACGCGTATCGGTGAGGCGCGCAAGCGCAAACGTCGGGCGAACGAACGGGACTTCGTCCCCGCCCCGCGCCCGTCCGAACTGATCAGGCAGATCCGCGGCAGCCGTCCGAACGGTCCCGCCGAGGGTTCCCCGGCTCCCACGACGGACGATCCACCTCCCCCGACGCCGCCACCGCCATCGGCGGACGACGACCAGCTCGCGGCTGCGGAGGCCGCAGCACTCGAGTTCGAGCGCCGCGTAGACGCGGAGCGCGCCGCCTCACTCGAATACGAGGAGATGCTCCGCATCCTGGCGTCCCTAGGCCTCTCGATCAGCGTGTTCGGCCACGAGGTGAAAGGTGCCCGGGGCGCGATGGCGGCCAACATCATGCTGATCAGGGACTCGATAGAGGAACTGCCCGAGGGAAGCGCCCGCGCGGAGCTGGACGACAGGCAGGCCGAGCTCTCAAGGGCGGCGGACCGCCTCTTCGACATCGGAGGCTACATTGCCGGGCTCATGACGAGCACCGAGGTGCGGGCACTACGCGACCTGTCGGTGCTTGGCGCGATCGAGCGCTTCGCCAAGCAGTTCCACGCCTACATGCGCCGGCAGAAGGTAAACTTTACAATTGACGTCCAGCCCCAGCGCCTCCGCACGGCACCCATGCACGCGAGCGAGCTGGACTCGGTGCTGCTCAACCTGCTTACTAATTCGATCAAGGCGATGGTCAAGGCTCGGGTCTCGCAACGCGATGTCAGGCTGGAGGGCAGGCTCGACGGCGACCACGTCCTGATCGCGTTCGAGGACAACGGCATCGGCATCCCCGAAGAGAACTACGACCGCATCTTCAACGCCTTCTTCACAACGACGGGCGGATCCGACGAGGACGGGGTGGCGGGGCCCGGCACGGGCCTCGGCCTCAAGATCGTTTCGGACATCGCGAGCAGCTACGGCGGCGACGTAAGGGTCGGCACGCCGTCGGAGGGCTATACTTGCCGGCTCGAATTCCGCGTGCTGGCCCATGGGACTGATGCGGAGAAGACGCCATGACCATGACCGGCGTCTTCGTCGACGACCAGGACAAAAACTTCGCCGCGATGATCAGCACGCGCGGAGAGCTCAACTTCGGCCATCTGCCGATCGACACGCTGACGAGGCTCGCGGGCGAGGTGCTGGCGGCGGCTCCGCTGGTCGTGGCACTCGACTATCGGCTCGACGAGGAGTTCGACGGCATCGATCCGGCGGACGCCTACAAAGGCAGTGCGCTCGCGCAGCACCTGCGCGACGCGTCCATAAGCGAACCGTCCCGGGACTTCGGCATCGTGCTCGTCTCGGCGGAGATGAAGATCAGGCAGGCCTTCGCCCCGGACCGCACTGCGCACGACCTGTTTGACAGGGTATACAGCAAGGAGCTGATAGAGACGGCGCGGCCGGAGGTTAGGAGGGAGCTCGTGGCGCTGGGTGAAGCGTACCAAGCCCTGCGGGCAATTTCCGGCGCATTCGACATTCGAACTATTCTCGCGATCGATCCGGACGAGGCCGACACCGTGCTGTCGCAGGAACTGCTGCACCCGATCGAGACCGCAGCGGCCCCCCACATCGTGGTCCGCACCCTCCTTCGCACGGTCATCCTGCAACCCGGCCTCCTCGGCGACGACGCGGACGCCGCCGCGATACTCGGGGTCGATCCGTCCTGTATGCAGGCGCTCGCCCCCGAACTGAAGGGCGCGCGGCTCGCCTATGAAGGTCTGCTTTCGGGCGGATGGCGCCGCTGGTGGTCGCATCGGCTCGAGGCGTGGGCTGAGGAGGCCTATGGCGCACGGCCGACGTCGCTGCCAGCATCGGAGCGAGCCGCCAGGCTGCGGAGGCGGACAGCCATTGAGCTGACCCCGGCGCTCTCGCCGTGGAACCAGTCTCCGGACGAACTTGTGGCCCTGGCTTGTGGCAGCTGCCGCAGGCCGGTGGAGATGCGCCACACGGTCGCCGCGTTCGAGCCAAGGCTGCCGCGCTACGCGACTCGACGGCGGATTTGCTGGGACTGCGTACAGAAGGACAGCTACGGCCACGCCGACCTCCAGGTCGACGAGAGCGACGCCGACCTGATCGCCGTAATCAAGGGCGCGGACCGGACGTGAGGCAGCGGGGGACGGACGGTGCCCGATGGTGAGCGCAGAGGAGGTTGGGACTGCACTGCGGCGCATCGCCGACCGTCTCGGCGCCGCAGGCATACTCACCCCGGAGGGACAGGGCGTGCTCGCCGGGGAGGCGGGCAGGATCAGGCGGGGCCGCGACAGCCATGCTTGGCGCCTGGCCATCGACCGCGGTCGCCCGCTGACGTTCGCCCGCACGCTGGATAAGAACGGCATCGAGGTAACGCCGTCCATCGTCGTCGACAGCATCGAGGCGGCGCCCCCGGGCGAGAGGGCCCCGCCGTTCACCCGTCTCGACATGGCGCTGGAGGTCCACGACCTCGCCGGCGAGCCGGTGGCCCGGTGGCACCTCGATCTTGCGAACTCGGGTCCTGCGAGAATTCAGGACGGTCCGCTGTTCCATCTCCAGTATGGCGGGCACAATCAGGGTGCCCGCCACCTCGACCATCCGCTGAAGGGACCCCGCTGGTGCCACCCGCCGATGGAGGTGGGCCTGTTCTGCGAGATGGTGGCCGCCAACTTCTTCTGCGAGACTTGGAAACGCGACCTGCGGGATGACGCTGGCTGGTGCTCGGCCGTCCAGACGCTGCAGCGGCTGTGCTACAACTCCTACCTAGCGATGCTGCAGGCGTCACTGGATAGGAGCGCCTCAACCGCGCTTGCCGACATGTGGGCGGACCGGTGGCCCCCACCTGAACTCACCTAGCGCGCCGGCGGTCTGGCCTGCGCCGCTTCCTGACGCCCTCCAACGCCCTAGTCAGAAGGGCGGTGGAAGCCAGCGCTTCAGGCGCGACGGCACCGATGACGATCTCGTCCGCGATCCGGGTCGCACGCGCGTGTTCGCCTTCGCGCAACGCAGTGTCGACGGCGTCGAAGGCCGCTAGCACAACGTTGTCCGGGATGTCGGGCATGAGTAGGCGAATGCGCTCCGCGTCGCGGGGCTCGTGCTTCAGCACGCCCGAGCCATAGCGGCGGCCGACGATCTCCCCGGAAAGCTGGGAGAAGGTCGTCAGCATGCTGACGCAGGCGAGCCTGCGGCGCACCTCCGGCACATCCGCGCCGAACATCACTCGGTGAACGGTGTTCGTGCTGGCGCAACCCAGATCGTTCAGCACCAATCGGGGACCGGCGTGGTGCATGACCGGCAGGAAGGCGTTCGGAATCCTGCCGTCGCACGGCTCCGACCAGGAGGCTCGCTTGCGGAACGTGCTGATCCTGTCCCGGCGCTCCTCGTCGAACGTCGCTAGGTACGCCGCCAGGCGCGGGTTGTCGGCGCGCCCGCGGGAACTAACGAGCAGCGCCTTTGCGCCTCCGGCAAGATAGGCCTCGTGGTCCGAAGCGGTGAACCGCATCCCCTGCGCCGCCCTGAACTTCGGGAGCACCGGCGCCAGATCGCCGTCCAACAGGCCAGCCGCAGCGGCCTGCGCCGACGACAGGACGAAGAAGTCGTTGGCACCCGTGACGAGCCCGATCGAAACAGCTGCCATGTCGGCAAGGGATACGGCATGGCCATCGAGCAAATCAAAAACCGCCCGCGCGCCTGGGGTCCAGCCGATCAGCGCCGGCGCCAGTTCCTGCCCCTCGCGCTGCCACTCTCCGGCGTCCCAAAGGGATATCAATGACCGCAGCTCCTCAAGCGTGGTCGCGTAGTCCACGTCGAGCCCGCCTTCCGCCCGCTCCTCGGCGCGAAAACCGTCCGCCAGCACGATCACCGTCTCTTCGTCGGTACCCTCCTCCAGGAACAGGCGCTCGTGGACAACGAATGCTGCGCAGCGCTCGAAGCGTCGCGCGAAGAAGTCGCGGATCGGCCGAGCGTAGTCGGCCTGCATCATCGCCCCGGGCAGAACCCACGCCATCCTGCCGCCCATCTCCAGCAGCGCGACCGCATGGGAGATGAAGTAGGCCCAGAGGCCCGCACGGCCTTTGATGCCAGGAATGCCGCCAAGCCATCCGGACAGCCTTTCGCGAGCTTCGGCAGTCAGCTTCTGGTGACGGATATACGGGGGGTTGGCCAGCACCGCGGTGAACGCAGCGGGCCAGCCGTCCACCCGCTCAGACTCCAAGAAATCGCGAAGCACGAGTTTCGCGCCCGCTTCCCATCCAGGAAGATCATCGGACAGGTGGCGGAAGGCTACGGGATCGACGTCGCAGCCGTAAATTAGGTCCTGGGGCGAGGTCGCCCCCAGATGCGAGAGCCTGTCACGGGCCGCCGCGAGAAAGCCGCAGCCACCAAAGCTCGGTTCAAGCACGGTGTCGATCGGGGACCGAATCGCCCAGTCGGCCAACATCGCGCTCAGCGGCGCCGGCGTGTAGAACGCCCCGATTCGCCGCCGCTCCTCGCGCGACCGAACCGCCGCTCCGCCAGCGCCGCCGTCAACCACGATTTCTAACTGGTCCTTCAAGCCTGCACCCTGCGTGATCCCGCCCTCTCGTCTCCCTGATCCGTTGGAACAGAACGGTGGTTAGGATGCGGCAGGCAGGCGCTCCGGTCAAGACTTGCCGCCGGATCCGCCCCGGCACGGGGTGAGCGCGAGTTCGGTTTAAAGCGCGTCGCATCCCTGCTAACGTTGGGGCACGATAGGGAGACGAGGGTGTACGCCAAGAGACTGACGATCACCGACTTCAAGTGCTTCGGGCATGCCGTGCTCGATCTACAGCACCCCGGTCGCTCGCGGCTGCCGGTGTCCGAGGTGCCCAACATCAACCTGGTGCTCGGGGACAATGGCGGCGGCAAGTCTTCGGTCCTGCGCGCCGTCGCTATCGCGATGCTGGCGCCAGCGCTGCTTGAATCCGGCTTCGTCCCGTATCGGCTGGTACGCCGGCCCGCGCGTGGGGGGCGGCTCGTAGAGCAGGCCCTCCTAAAGGTGCTCGGTGTTCCAGTCGAATCTGGTACCCGCGATCGCCAGGGAACGACGGAGCTGACCGCACGCCTAGAGGCGAAGGGTGGACGCAGCAGCCTGGATCGGCTGACGCAGGAGGGCGACCCGGCAGCGCCGCTCGCCCGCCTGCTCGACGACGACCACTCGGCCGCGTTCTTCGTGGCGGGCTATGGCGCGACGAGGCGCGTCGAGACGGGCGGATACAGCGAGAGCAGCGCGCGCCGCTCGCGCGGCCTGCGCTACCAACGCGTCGCCGGCCTGTTCGAGGATCATCTGGCGCTCAGGCCGCTGGAGAACTGGCTGCTGCCGCTTCGCGACGAACAAGCCGAGCTATTCGGCGCAGCGGTCGGGCTGCTCGCGTCGGTTCTCCCTTCCAACCTCCAGTTCAGGGGCGAGTTCGATCGTGACGAGCGGCAGTTCCTGTTCGACTTCGACGGCGTGCCGACGCCGTTCAGTTCGCTGTCCGACGGCTACAAGGCCTTCGTCGGCTGGGTCGGGGACCTGATCGGCCATCTCGCTGACGTCGCGCCTGCCGGGATGCGGCTGGATCAGATCGCCGGCATCGTGCTCGTCGACGAGATCGACCTCCACCTACATCCGGCATGGCAGCGCGAGATTGTGCCCGTCCTCGGATCCGCCTTCCCCCGCATCCAGTTCATCCTGTCCTCGCACAGCCCGCTGGTGGCGAGCACTGTCAAGCGCGAGAACGTGTTCGTGACTCAGCGCGCCGAGGACGGCACGGTGACCGTCGGACAACTGGACGAGTTTGTCTTCGGCAGAAGCATGGAGCAGCTGCTGCTGTCTTCCTACTTTGGCCTGAGCACAACCCGCCCGCAGGCGTTCCAGGAGCGCACGGCCGAACTCTTCGAGAGGGTGGCAGGGGGCGATTCCTCGGCTGCGCTCGACTATCTAGAGAGGTTGACCGCCCCACCAAAATTCGGGGGAGAGGAGTCACAGCCGTGATTCGGTACGGCGTGACCGTCGGGGAGATCGAGGCCGCGGTGGACGCAATTGATGCCCGCTGGCGCGCGAATGCATCTACCAGGGCCGAGCGGATTCGCCGCGCGGGATCTTACGACGAGCCAAGCTCGACCTGGAGCGCGGTGAAGCCCATCTTCATCGACATCCAGCGCAACAAGTGCGCATTCTGCGAGCGGCAGCTGGAAAGCGTCGAATACGGCCGGATCGAATACGATTTGGAGCATTTTAGGCCAAAATCGGCGGTCTCCGCTTGGCCCGATCCAAAGCGTCACCCCGATCTCGCCTATGCCTTCCCGACCGGAGCTGCCGGCAGCGGTTACCACTGGCTTGCCTACGAGTTGTCCAACTACGCCGCAGCCTGCAAGATCTGCAACTCGGTTTTCAAGCACAACTTTTTCCCTGTCGAGGGTGATCGCGCTCGCGCCCATCAAACCGCAGCCGAGCTCGCGCCGGAACTCGCGCTGCTGTGTCACCCGATCGGCGATGCCGACGACGATCCCGAGGACCTGCTCAGCTTCGTTGTCACCACCGCACGCCCGCGATCAACGGAGGGCCGCATGTTCAGGCGCGGTAGGGTAATCATCGACCTCTTCGGGCTCAACGCCAGGGAGGACCTGCACCGCGAGCGCGCCCGGATGATCGCCCTTATCGGGCCGGCCCTGCTGAACATGGCGAACGGCACCGGCGACGCCACGGACGAAGCCGTGCTGAAGCTTGCCGAAGACGCCAGAGTCCCTCACGCCAACTGCGTTCGGTCGTTCCGCCGGCTGTGGGACGAGGACCGTCCGACCGCGCTACGCGCCTATCGCCTTTGTCGAGTCTACGGGCTGCAGGAGCCAGGAGCGCCTCCGCCGCAGCTCTGACGGCGCTAAAAGGGGGGCTGATCGGCGCCGTCCTGCATCCCCACCCAAGTCACATGTTCCGACCGTGCATGGAAGCGGCCCGAACCGGCTCCGCCCGGTCGCTCAGCCTGAATTTATGTTGCTAACAAGCTGAGGTGCTAATCGAATGGGCCTGAACGAACGGTAGGTTGCGTCATTGACAGGCTTGAAACCGGACCGGCCGGTTCTCACTAGGCGCGGACATGCGATTGGGAAAGACAAGCCAATCACGCCATTTCACGAAGGTTAATAAAGTTTGCGTTCGCCGGTTCAGCAAACTTCGTCCCCATTCGACGCATCAGCCAAGCGTCGGCCCGCTGAATGCCATCGGCCGTATCGTCGGTCGGCTTGCCGTCGATGTGAATCAGTTCGCGGGGAGACAAGCGGAAGTGGCCGCGCGATTTCGGCTGCGGCAAGATCACAGCGCGGTTTCCCGCCTTGCTCAGCCACAGGTTGCAGTTGGCGTAGACGCGGCAGAAACCTTCGCGTGGCAGGTAGATCGTGATTCCGGTCCGGCCGAATTGACCGTTTTCCGTGGTGCCGAACTCCAGCGCGACCATGTCGAGGTTCGATCGCAGCACCGCTTGAGCCATCTCCGTCCGCGCTTCGAAATCGAGTTCTTCGCCACCCGTGACGACGACGCCGTGTCGCATTTTGCGCGTGCCGAGCAGAAGCCGGGTCGCTGCGACGGTGTGAGCCTGGAGGATGGCGTCGTCGTCTTGAGTCATGGTCACTTGCTCCTATTTTCATCCCGCAATCCGGGATCGCATTCACCTCCTCTCCATCAAGGCGGGTGGTCAGTGACCGACCCGCCACCATTTGATTGTGGGCGCGGCGACAGTGTCGATCGCGCTGCGCAGTTCGCGCAGGTCCTCCAGGCTGCCGCCAAGTCGGTCAGCAGGTGCTGCGCCGCCCAACGCATCGAGCGGTAGGTTCAAAGCATGGCGGATCGCGCGGCTGTCGTGATTGAGTCGCCATTCCAAGCGTATCAGGATGTTGATGAACAGCCGCAGCCGCTCTGCGCGAACCACGCCTACTGGCGACCATAGTCGACCGAGATGGATCATATCCTCCGCCTCAGCCCTGTCGATGCCGAGCAGGGGCATGGCGTGGTCCGGATCGATGCCGTGGGTCAGCATGATCCGGCCGGCAAGATCGACCAGCACGGCGTGAGCTTCGTCCTGCAAGCCGGTCACCTGAAGCTCGCCAGGTGGTCGGCCCACATCGCCTCAATGATCGCCTGTCCGCGATCATGGATCATATCCTCGTCATACAGGCCCTGCCGGATGCCGAGGCCTGTCACGCGCCGCGGAACGATCAGGGCGTGCGCATGCAGCGGGAAGGCCGCGTTGATCGTCCCGGGCGCATGCAGGATCAGGACCGATGCGAGATCGCGATCGCGAGCGAACCGTTCGCGCAGGAAGGCGCGTGCGCGTTCCCAGCCGATATGCACCCGGTCGACGTCGCCCAGCGGCAGCGTCAGGTAGGTGAGCAACGCCTTCTCGCGCTCGACGGCATGCGCGTCCATTTGACCCAGGAGGGTTGCCGGATCGGCAAGTCCATCGTCGGCTCCCGCGGGGAGAAGCACCTCGATCCGCTCGACATTCGGCGACCAGACAGTGGTGTCTGCACTCGCGTTGGCGGGACCAAGATGCGCCTTGCGATAGCCGAACTCCAGCGCACTATTGATCCGACCGGCATAGGCACGGCGCAGGACGGCGAAGACGGTGCCCGACGAAGAAGGCCCGGCCGGGTTGAGGTAGAGCCAGCTCTGCGGATCGACGTCGGTGGGCATCGGCTTGCCTGACAGCTTGCGGGGCTTGCGCGCAGCCATGTCAGCGGCCTCGCCGGCCGGTCACGATGCAGACGATCTCGCCCGCCGCGCGACAGACCCCGTCGCAACGCTCATCCCAAGTGACGAATGGCGGCGCCGTGTGTAGCGCCAGCCCTTTGCTACTGATCTCGACAAACGCACCAGTCTGGTCTGGCACCAGCCACAGGCCGCCGTCGCATTGCCGCATGAAGGTCAGGCCCTTCATCGTGAACGGCCCGTCGGGCCCGACCAGTGCGATGTCGACCGTGACGGGGTTCAAAGTCTCCGGAAACAGCCCGGTCCGTACCAGCATAACGTCACGTTTGAAGCGGGCGCAGGCTGCCTCCACATTGATGTCGAACAGCGGCGCGTCGCACGGCGTCGCTGCCATCAGGAGATTGGCCGAAGCGATGTCCAGCGCTCCGGCAGGCAGGCCGGCCAACGCGCCGATCGGCAGGGGGGCCTCGTTAATGGCGGCGAGGGGCAGCGACAGGACACGCAACGAGGGATCGAGCGACGGCTCGATCGGGGACGTCAACATCTTGGGTACTTTCGGCGAGAGGATCACCGGCCCGTCGCGGGTCCGGATCAGGCCGCCTGACTTTTTCCTTTGCCTGGCAGCTTCGCTGCACCCCTCATTTGCCCTATATCCTTGACCGCGCTGCTGGCAGCTCGGGCCACATTCACCAACGACGTCCAGCACCAGGCGAGTGCATAAGTTTCTGATTTAGAAAGATACTGGCTCAGAATTCGACTTGCGTGTGTTTTGCGTGAAAAGGACCGCCATTCACGGCCTGTTCTCGTCTCGTTCTCTTGTGTTTGCACGTTCGGACGACGCAAAATCAATGACTTAGGCCATCCCATCTTCGTTGACATCGCAGGGGTCGCAAGTTCAATCCTTGCCACGCCCACCATCGAAAACCCCGCTAGGCCAACGGCTTAGCGGGGTTTTTGGTTTTTCCGGTCCCTGTCGCTGAGAATCACCGCGCGTTCGGCGATGGCGCGCATCAGGCCGGTGTCGAACGCTCGCGCCAGCGATCCTTCCGAGAACCGATCGGCGCG